>OFHW01000002.1_pt1 | contig 357647 bp, 300 predicted proteins | sample 1522121 | NCBI WGS metagenome assembly OFHW01 (sample SAMEA3891868, study PRJEB23780) | metagenome | biome: terrestrial biome; feature: animal house; material: Caecal content | place: Italy | collected 2015-05-05 | reverse complement strand
CTTCGTAATGCCTGGTATCCGTCAGACGGGCGAAGCTGTCATAGGCGAATGCGTAAGTGTTTTCGTCCCGGCCGGCGTGTTGCCAGGTCCATTCGGAGACATTTCCCGTATAGGAGGGCGTTGTGGCGCTCATTTCCGGTTGGTAGTAACTCAATCGGGCCGAGAAGAGCGGCTGCTCTCCGAATCGACTCACCTGTCCGGTTTGCCAGCCCAGCAGGTTGTATGACAGCGATGTGACGAACTTGCCGTCTCCTGTTGTCCTGCCGACGACCCGGCCCAGCCCATCGTAGGCATAGCGTATTTCGACAGGTGTACCATCGTCGAGCGTAGAGCTTTCGGCGAGCAGCCGTCCCCGGCGGTCGGTCGAGAATTCGAATCCCGTTTTCTGTTCTGAAAGCCGAGGGAAAAAGCGACGACAAAGAGTAAAGTATTATGTATCAAAAACATGCAAGGCTTTCCCGTTTTCGGAGCCTGCGGAAAATGCATTCGGAAGCAGGTTCATACACCCCGGTTCCTGCACCGTCCGATTCCGTTCCGATATGTTATGACCAATGCCGACCGGCTGGTACATTCCGCGATTTCTCCGATCGACGCCCGGCGGATATTTGGTCGGGAAAACGGATAAATCGGAAAACTGGAGTCGGAAAGATGGCGCACCGGCCCATACCCTTCGCGGAACGCCGGATAAAACAAACCGTCGGATGAAAAGCCCGAATCAGTCCGTCTCGCCTTCGGCCTTTCCGTCCAGCCAGTCTCGGACAATCGAGAGCACCTGCGGACCGTATTTGGCCATGAAAACCTTTCCGATCCCTTTTATGCCGGACAATTCCTTTTCGCTTCGTGGAAGTACCCGGCATACCGTCACGAGAGCGATCTGCTGCATGATCACATAGGCCGGCACGCCATCGCGGGTCGCACATCGCTTGCGCCATGTTCTGAGCCGTTCGAAAAGTTCCGGATTCTCGATGTCTTCCGAAACAGGCTCCGCTGCCGCTTTTTTGTTATTCGACCGTCTGGCCGCAAGGTCCTTTACGGCTGCCTTGGCCCTCGTGTCGAGGTAATTGCGGATCGTGAAGCCCGAAGAATTGTCCATGCCGAGTACGGCCGTCTTTATGGCGAATGCCTCCTGCAATTTTCCGACGGCCTCGGATACTTTCTTTTTAATATCTTTATTGTCAATGACGATGTCGCTCTGATTCATCAGAGGCATGACGATCTCCTCGCACTTCGCAAGAAAATACGACTGGGCTTTCACGATACGGTCCGTCAACTGCCTGTCGGTCTCCGGATCGGACGATGCGGTCAGGAGCGCATCCAGTTGATATTGGAATTTTTCGCTTATGGCGACGATTTCCGAAATGAACCGTCCCGAAGCGGCATTCCACATTCCGGTCGATTTCGGGTAGATTTTCGCAAGGTGTTCGTTGAATGCTTTTCGCACCGTGAATATTTTGATTTTCAAGGATGTGAAATCGAACATGTCGGTCAGAAGAGAGCGGTAGTATATCCGGCGCTGTGCGGCGAAGAGGGTTTCGTCGGGCCGGTCGGTCTCCATGTTCCTGTTGAAATCCGCAACCGCCGAATCGTTGATGATCGCGTTTTTCTGCAGGGGCGTACGGAGTACGAGCCCTTCGAAACTCCGGCAACGGCTCAATGCCACGTACACCTGGCCGTGGGAGAACGAATGCGCAGCGTCGATAATGACCCGATCGAACGTCAGCCCCTGGCTTTTGTGGATGGTTATCGCCCAAGCCGCTTTAAGAGGGTATTGACGGAATATCCCTTCCACGGTTTCGCTGATTTCCCGGGTCTGCGGGTCAACGATATACTTCACGTTCGTCCATTCGCCGGGTTCGACTTCGACGGGCTCGGCAAGATCGTCGAGCGCAACTTCGATTTTCGACTCGCCGATGCGTGTTATCCGGCCGATCTTGCCGTTAAAATAGCGCTGAAGTCCTGTGGGATCGTTTTTTACGAACATCACCTGGGCTCCCGCCTTGAGCGTAAGTTCGCGGTCTGTGGGAAAAAGATACTCCGGGAAATCGCCCTCTATGTCGCAAGAAAACGTATGCGGCGGAGTGTCGAGACCGGCCATCCTCCGCTCGTTGATCGCACGGGCCGTATCGTTATGCGATGTCAGCGTGATATACCCGTCTTTGTCGTCGGGGACGAATCCGGGAACATATCTTGAATTCAGCCTCTCCAGTATGTCCGGAGTGACGGTGTTTTCCCGTACCCGGTTGAGAATATCTATGAATCCGGTATCGCTCTGCCGATAGACATGTTTCAATTCCAGAGTGATGTATTTGGCTTCCCGCAGCGCCGCACTGTCGAAAAAGTAGGGCGACTCGTAATATTTGCCGAGCAGTTCCCATTCCGGTTGTTTTACGACAGGAGCGAGTTGCTGGAGATCCCCGATCATCAGCAACTGTACGCCGCCGAACGGTTTGTCCCGGTCCCTGTATCGCCGCAAGACGTCGTTCATCGCATCCAGCAGGTCGGCACGCACCATGCTTATTTCGTCGATGACCAGCAGGTCGAGGCTTCTGATGACGGCTATTTTTTCCTTGCTGAAATTCATTCGCTTCTCTCCTCCGATCCGGAGCACGCCAGGCAGGTGAGGTCCGAACGGAAGCTGGAAGAAAGAGTGAATGGTAACACCTCCGGCATTGATCGCTGCGACGCCTGTCGGCGCTACGACAATCATTCTTTTGGGCGAGCTCTGTCTGAGATCGCGCAGGAAAGTGGTCTTTCCCGTACCGGCTTTTCCCGTGAGAAAGACATTGATTCCGGTTTGCTCGAGAAATTTCCGGGCAAGGTCCATTTGGGGGTTGTCAGACATGTTCTGTACTCGTTTTACGACTTAAAGATACCTATTTAATCCGACATTCGAAATTTACGATCCGACACCCGGGGCTTTCCCGTCCGTCGGGTCGCTCTCCCGAAAGTCCGTTTTTCACACGGCAACCGTCGGGGCCGATACCGTTCGGGACGACGCATCACCGACGAAGCGGCAGCAAGGATCTTCCGACCAGCAGAATGGCATCGAATTTGCCCGAAATGTTTTCATACCTGCCGATTATCCGCTTTCTTGCCGGCCGCCGGAGACAATGTCGTTTCCGGAAAACAAAGAATAATATGATAGTGGCTTATTTAAGGGTCAGTACGGGCAAACAGAATCTGGCCAATCAACAGGACGAAATCAGACGTTTCGCCGAAAGCAGGGAGTTGGTGATAACCAACTGGGTGACCGAGGTAGTCAGCGGCAAGGCGAAAGAGAAGGACCGCAAACTCGGACGGTTGCTGAAGCGCATGAAGAGGGGAGACACGCTGATCGTGACGGAAATATCCCGCCTGAGCCGGACGCTCACCGACATCATGGGAATCATGGGCAAATGCCTCAAGCGCGGAATCAACCTGTACACCACCAAGGAGAAGTACTCCTTCGACGACACGATCAACAGCAAGGTGCTCTGCTTCGCGTTCGGGCTCGTGGCCGAAATCGAGCGCAACCTGATCTCCATGCGCACCCGCGAGGCGCTGGCGCTGCGTCGGGCCGAAGGCATGGTCCTGGGACGGAAAAAGGGAAGCTACACCAAATTGCAGGTGCTCATCGAAAACCGGACCGCCGTGATCGAAATGCTGAACGAAGACCGCTCCATCGGCGACATCTGCCGTCATTTCGGTCTTTCGCGGGACACCTTCGCCAAATTCAAGGCGAGATATCCCACCGTGCAGAAAGCGGTGGAGGAGAAGGAGGCCCGCCGTACGGGGACATGCCCCGGAACGTAGTCACGTCCCCCGAAAGGAGGGATCCGCAGCCGCGCGGCCGCGACACGGCAGGACTGCGGGAGCGAAACGCCGGAAAGAGGGGAGGACCGGACTGTCGAAGTCCGGTCCTCCCCGGTTTCTTCCGGGAGTGTTCTCCGCATAAGAGACGCCGGATCAGAGCTCTGTCAGGCGGTAGTCGCCGGCCAGCTCGTCCACGGCCCGCTGCAACGTCTCCACGGGGACGGTATCGCCGGCGAAGACGACGGCGGCGACGGGCGGCGCGAGCGTCACCGAAGCCGAAACGCCCGCCACGGAATTCAATGCCTTCTCGACATGCGCGCGGCAATGGTCGCACATCATGCCCTCCACTCGAAATCGTTTTTCCATAGTATGTCGTTTTTGGGGTTGTCCGATCTTGCGGCGTTTGAGCCGCAGGCTGTTGGCGACAACGCTCACGCTGCTCATCGCCATGGCCGCTCCGGCGATCATCGGGTCCAGCTGGAATCCCCAGAGCGGATAGAAGAGCCCGGCGGCCACCGGTACGCCGATCAGGTTATAAATGAAGGCCCAGAAGAGATTCTCCCGAACGGTCCGCACGGTCAGCCGCGAGAGACGGATCGCCTCGGGAATCTTCCGCAGATCGGGCGAAAGGACGGTCATGCGCGCCGCCTCGATGGCGATGTCGCTGCCGCTGCCCATCGCTATCCCCAGATCGGCACGGGCCAGCGCCGCGCTGTCGTTGATGCCGTCGCCCGCCATCGCCACGACGTGCCCCGCCCGCTGCAACTCCTCCACGAAGGCGGCCTTGCCGCCCGGCAGCACCCCGGCACGGTAACGTTCGATTCCCGCCTCGCGGGCCACGGCGGCGGCCGACGCCTCCTGATCGCCCGTCAGCATCCAGACTCCGATGCCCCGGGCCTGCAACGCCGCGACGGCCTCCCTGGAACCTTCGCGCAGCCGGTCGGCGACGGCCGCGACGGCCAGCGCCCGCCCCGCTTCGGCGAACCAGACAAGGCTCCGCGCCCGGGCGGCCCAACGTTCGGCCTGCCGTTCCAGCGCTTCGTCCACCGCCACGCCGCGCTCGGCGAGCAGCCGCCGGCTGCCGGCGAGGCAGAGCGTGTCACCGAACCGGCCGGCGACACCCCGGCCGGGGATGTTCTCGAACCCGTCGGGGGTCCCGGCAGCCGGAACGCCCTGCAACGTGAGAGACTGCACGACGGCCGCGGCCAACGGATGCTCCGAAGCGCGTTCGAGTGCCAGAAAACGCCCGGCAGCCGCCTCGCCTCCGGCGGTCCACGCCAGATCCGTGACCGCAGGCCGCCCCTCGGTCAGCGTACCGGTCTTGTCCAGCACGACCGTATCGACACGGCAGGCGGTCTCCAGCGTCTCGGCGTCCCTGACGAGGATACCCAGTCCGGCGCCTTTGCCTATACCGACCATGATGGCCGTCGGCGTGGCCAGTCCCAGCGCGCAGGGACAGGCGACGACCAGCACGGTGACCAGCGCCAGCAGGCCGCGGACGAACCCCTCGGCGGGGTCGAACACGAGCCAGAGGAGAAACGACGCGACGGCCAGCAGGATGATGACCGGCACGAAGACGGCGGCGATGCGGTCCACGAGCCTCTGCACCGGAGCCTTGCTGCCCTGCGCATCCTGCACGAGGCGGATGATCTGCGCGAGCATCGTACCTTCGCCGACCTCGACGGCCCGGTAACGGAACGTGCCGCGCTGATTGACCGTGCCGGCGAAAACGCGGTCCGATGGGCCCTTGGCCACCGGAACGGGTTCGCCGCTCAGCATGCTCTCGTCCACATAGGACGCACCCTCCGCAACGACCCCGTCCACGGCGATCCGGCCGCCCGGACGCACCGCAAGCAGATCGCCCGGACGCACGTCGCCGACCGGGACCTCGCATTGGGTGCCGTCGGCGCCGATACGCAGCACGGTGACGGGTCGCAGGCCGGCCAGCTTGCGGATGGCCTCCATCGTGCCGCCTTTCGCGCGCTCTTCGAGCAGACGGCCCAGCAGCACGAAGGCCACGACGACGCCCGATGCCTCGAAATAGACATGCGGCGCGATGCCGCGCGCCGTCCAGAAGGAGGGAAAAAAGAGGTTGAAGAGGCTGAACAGGTAGGCGATGCCGGTGCTCAGGGCCACCAATGTATCCATGTTCGCGGAACGGTGGCGCAACTGGCGCCATGCCCCGGTGAAAAAACCGCTGCCGAGCCAGAAGACGAGGGGCGTGGCGAGCAGCCACGTCACCCACGGCGACCATGTACGGTGCATGAAGAGCATCCCGACGACGAGCAACGGCACGGCCAGCGCCAATGCGGCCGCGACGCGGCGTTTCAGCGCCCGATAGCGGGCGTCGTGCTCGCTCTCGGCCTTTCCGGCGGCATCCGTCAGATCGACCACCAGATCGTACCCCGCGTCGCGGACCGCCTGCCGCAGCCGTTCGGGAGCGGTCGCAGCCGCGTCGTACTCCACGGCGACGGTCGCTGCGGCGTAGTTCACCGCAGCGCTCCGGACTCCCGGCTGCTCGCCGAGCGTCCGTCCCACACGGGCGGCGCACGAAGCGCAGCTCATGCCGAGCACGGGAAAAATGCGTTTTGTCACGGATTCGTTCGCTGCCATGATTCGGTGTTTTTCGTCGGAACAAAGATAACCCGGCCGCCGGGCGGGCGCGTTACGAAATTCGGGATTTCTTTTACAAGATTCGGGCGAAACGGGCCGAACGGACCGCGAAAAATCCGGAGAACGGAGTGGACCGACCTGTACGCCCCGGACGGCAACCGCGGCAAAAGAGCCGCAGGGGAGGCCGAGAACGAAACGTTCCGGGAAGCGGCGGGGAACGGTTGTCGGGAAACGGGCCATATGGGGGGGGGCGAGCGGAAACCGCCGCATCAGCAGGACCCTACGGTACGGAAAGAAGCGGGGGAGGGCATCCGCAAAAGGTCCGGGACACCTTCGGTCACACCCGGTCGAGCGGACGGCGGACGGCGGCCTTCTGCTGCCGGAAACGGCTCGGAGTCATACCCGTGACGCTTTTGAACTGCGCGCTCAGATAGGCCGCGCTCGAATAGCCCAGGGAGTCGGCGATCTGGGAAAGCGACAGCTCGTCGTAACGCAGCAGCTCCTTGGCACGCTCGATCTTCTGGGCGATGAAGTACTTCTCGATCGTCGTGCCGCTCACCTCCGAAAAGAGTTTGCTCAATGCGCTGTAATCGTGCCCGAGCTGCCGGGTGAGGTAATCCGAAAGCCGCTCGCGGAGCGGCATACCGTCGTTGTGGTGCACCAGCCGGACGACGGCGGTCCGAATTCGCTCCACGAGTTGCAGCCGGCGGTCCTCCAGCAGTTCGAACCCGAGGGCTTCCAGCTCCCGGCGGATCGCGGTGCGGAGGGTTCCGCCGCACGGCTGCGGAAGAAGCGCTTCGCCCAGCGCGACCGACACGGGCTCGACGCCGCAGCGGCGGAGCGCGTCGCGCACGGCTGCGATGCAGCGGTCGCACACCATATTCTTTATGTAGAGCGTCTCGGGCACGGCGTCGTTTCTTCGGAACAAAATTAAGAACTTTCCGGCAAAAAGCGGCATTTCGCCGGAACTATTCCCGGACTCAGGCCGACAAGCGGCCCATCCGTCCCGTAACGGCGGCCGCAGGGAACGGGCCCGAGGATCATACGGTCGGCTGTAATGTAAAAAACGCCCTGCCGTCGTATTCCGGCAGGGCGTTTCGTTCGGAAGGATTCCGGCGGTCCGGAACGGAATCAGCGGTAGATCTCGTTCAACAGGCGTGCCAGCCGATGGCCCGCGCGGAGAAGCTGACGTTCGATGACCGGGGCGGCCGCGGCGATGTAGTCGTAGGAAATACGGCTCCCCTCCGGCGTCTCGTCATAGACCTTGCGGCAGATTTCCAGCGTCTCGGCCACCCAGTCGGCGGGCGTGCCGGCCGCAACGGCCTCGGCCTCCTGCTTCGTCAGGCGGTCGATCTGACGCTGCCACTCGGTGTAGCTCCATTTGTGGGCCGACTCGACGAGCGAGGTGTCCCACACCGAATGGAGGTTCGTCTCCTTATCGAAGAAGCGCACCGGACGCAGATTGCCGCCCAAGTCGGTGGCGCGGCCCAGGTGCATCGGGCAGTGCATGTCGCCCAGGAGGTGAATCAGCATTTTGAGGTTGAAGGCCTCCTCTTCGGGCGAAAGTCCGCCCGCCCTGAGCTTCGCGACGATCTCCGTCACGGCCTTCAGGATGTCGCCCTGCGGATTCGCAGGCATGTCGTCGAGTGTCCGGCCCTCGTCCACGTTCAGGTAGTGCCACGTCTTCGTGTAGGCATATTCGGGAGTGTGGCTGGCGTTGTCGAGCCAGTTGGCGAAATAGACGGGCGAATAGCCGCCCAGCACCTTGTCGATCTTCTTCGCCGCGGCGGGCGTCAGGTGACACTCGGCAATGTAGGCTGTCACGTCATGGCCCTTCTGTCCCCACGCAAAGCCGCTGCGGGCTGCGAGAAGACAGAGGCCGAGGAACAACAGTTTTTTCATCGCTGTCAGGATTTATCGGGGTCGAACGGAATCAGTGGTTCATCGTGGCGAGGAACTCCTCGTTGGAATTCGTCAGGCTCATCTGCTTCTGGAGGAACTCCATGGCCTCCACGGGCGTCATGTCCGAGAGGTATTTGCGCAGCACCCACGTGCGGTTCATCACCTCGCGCGGCAGCAGCAGGTCCTCGCGGCGCGTGCCCGAAGCGATGACATCCACGGCGGGATAGACGCGCTTGTTGGCCAGCTTGCGGTCGAGTTGCAATTCCATATTGCCCGTGCCCTTGAACTCCTCGAAGATCACCTCGTCCATCTTCGAACCGGTGTCGATGAGCGCCGTGGCGATGATCGTCAGCGACCCCTTCTCCTCCGTGTTGCGCGCGGCTCCGAAGAAGCGCTTGGGCTTGTGCAGCGCATTGGCGTCCACACCGCCCGAAAGGACCTTGCCCGAGGCGGGCTGCACGGAGTTGTAGGCACGCGCCAGACGGGTGATCGAGTCGAGGAAGATCACCACGTCGTGCCCGCACTCGACCATGCGCTTGGCCTTCTCGAGCACCATCTCGGCCACCTTCACATGGCGCGAGGCCTGCTCGTCGAAGGTCGAGGCCACGACCTCGGCCTTCACGTTGCGGGCCATCTCCGTAACCTCCTCGGGACGCTCGTCGATGAGCAGCACGATCATGTAAACCTCCGGGTGGTTGTCCGCGATGGCGTTGGCGATCGACTGCAGGAGCATCGTCTTTCCCGTCTTGGGCTGGGCGACGATCAGCGCGCGCTGGCCCTTGCCGATGGGCGAGAAGAGGTCCACGATGCGCGTCGAGAGGTTGTTGTGGCCGTTGCCCGTCAGACAGAACTTCTCGCTGGGAAACAGCGGCGTCATGTACTCGAACTGCACGCGGTCGCGGATGTAGTCGGGCTTCAGGCCGTTGATCTCGTTCACGCGCACCAGCGGGAAATACTTCTCGCCCTCCTTCGGGGGACGGATCGCGCCGTTCACCGTGTCGCCGGCCTTCAGGCCGAAGAGCTTGATCTGCGACGGCGAGACGTAGATGTCGTCCGGCGAATTGAGGTAGTTGTAGTCGGCCGAACGGAGGAATCCGTAGCCGTCGGGCATGATCTCCAGCACGCCTTCGCCCTCGATCTCGCCGGCGAAGTCGTCCTTCGTGATCACCTCGTTGTCGAGCGGCTGGACGGCGGCCGCAGCCGGGGATTCCCGGTGCACGGGCTCCGTTGCGGCCGGAACCCGCTCCGAGGCAGACTGCTCCGCCTGGGACTGTGCCTTGGGCTTGCGGCCGCGACGTTTAGGCTCCGGTCCGGCCTGCAGCTCCTGCGCCGTCCCCGCCGCTGCGGGAGCGGACGTTTCGGAAGCCGGAGCGACGGCCTCGGACGCTGCCGGTCCGGCAGCGGGAGCGGGCTGCTCCATCGGCAGCTCGGGCTGTTCAACCGCTGCGGGGCGGGGGCCCTGCACCGTGCCCTCGCTCTTGGCCAGCCGCGGCCGGCGGCCGCGCGGTTTGCGCACCTCGGCCGCCGGAGCCGCATCCCCGGCGGCGTTCCCGGCCGTTTCCGGTGCCGGGACATTCGTATCGTTCGCGGCGGAAGCCTCCGTTCCGGCGGTCGCTTCCGCGATCTTTTCCATCAGTTCGCGCTTTTTCAGCATGACGTTTCCGATGCCCAGCACCTTCGCGATTTCACGCAATTCGGCAAGGCTCTTTCCTTTCAGCGCATCCAAATCCTGCATATTATGTCAATTGTCGTTCGTGATTTTCTAACCCGGACGGTCGCCCGGCTCTATGGAATTCGCGTGCAAATATAGTGCATTATTTTGAAATTCAAAACAAAATGCGGCCGAAGGGACGAAAAAAGGGAAGCCGACCGCCATACCGGGCGCGCGAAATACCTAATTTTAGCGATTGCACGGTCCGGAATTTCGTCCGATCTTTGCAACGGAAACAATGAGAAACAGTATTTCGCCATTGCATTGTTTGTATTGTTAATGTTTGTGTGTGTAAAAAACCCTTTCGGATGTTCCGAAAGGGTTTTTTCATGACGTACGGCGTCAGCGCTTCAGTTTCAGCTCGTAGAGGTCATGCCGGCGGTCGCGCAGATTGCGCACGCTGCCGTAGGTGTGCAGCTCGTTGAGCAGGTCCAGATCGACGTCCGAGACGAGGATCATCTCCGTATTGGGCGTGGCCTCGGCGCGCTTGCCGTCGGTCGGGAAAGCGAAGTCGCAGGGCGTGAAGACGCCCGACTGCGCATACTGGATATCCATGTTGTGCACGCGGGGCAGGTTGCCGACGCTGCCGGCGATGGCCACGAAGCACTCGTTCTCGATGGCCCGCGCCTGCGCGCACACCCTCACGCGCGAATAGCCGTTCTGCGTATCCGTGAGGAAGGGCACGAAGAGGATCTGCATCCCCTGGTCGGCCATGATGCGCGACAGCTCGGGGAACTCCACGTCGTAGCAGATCAGCACGCCGATACGCGCGCAGTCCGTGTCGAAGGTCTGGACCATCCGTCCGCCGCTCAGGCCCCAGCTCTTCACCTCGTCGGGCGTGACGTGGACCTTCTCGTACATGTCGTACGAGCCGTCGCGGCGGCAGAGGAACCCCACGTTGTAAAGCCCGCCGTCGGACTTGATGTAGGGCATGCTGCCCGTGATGATGTTGATATTGTAGCTGATGGCCAGCTCGATGAAGCGGTCGCGGATCTCCTCGGTGTACTGAGCCAGTCCGCGGATCGACTGCGCCTCGCCCAGATCGTTGAACCGGGCCATGAGCGGCGCGTTGAAATACTCGGGGAAGAGCACGAAATCGCTCTTGTAATCCGACACGGCGTCCACGAAGAACTCGACCTGCTCGAACACGTCGTCGAGCGTCTTGTAGGTGCGCATCTGCCACTGCACCAGTCCCACGCGCACGGTGGTTTTCTTATCGACGAACTCCTGCGTGGGCGGCTGGTAATAGATGTTGTCCCACTGGAGGAGCGTCGCGCAGTGGCACGACTCTTCGTCGTTGGGCAGGTAGTTGGGCATGACGCGGCGCACATGGAAATCGTTCGAGAGCTGGAAGGTCAGCACCGGATCGTAAATCTCGCGCGAGCGCACCTTTCCGATATACTCCTTCGGGCGCATCCGGTCGGCGTACTTATAGTAGTTGGGGATGCGGCCGCCGAACATGATCGCCTTGAGGTTGAGCTTCTCGCACAGCTCCTTGCGGTAGTCGTACATGCGGCGCGCGAGCCGCAGTCCGCGGTAGTCGGGGTGGATGAAGACCTCGATACCGTAGAGGATGTTGCCGTTCGGGGTGTGGGTGTCGAAGGTCTCGCCGCCCGTCACCTTGGCGTAGGTGTGGTCGCCCTTGACCGTGTCGTAATCGACGATGATCGAAAGGGCGCATCCCACGATCCGGCCGTCCACGACCGTCACGATCTGCCCCTCGGGAAAGATCGTGACCAGCTTGCGTATCTGTTCGCGGGTCCAGAAGACGTCCTTGTCCGCATAGACGCGCGTGAAGGACTGCGCCAGTTGGCCGTAATCCTCCATTTGCAGGTTGCGGACCTCGACCTTGTTGATCTTGTGCATCGTATCTGCCATCGCTGTTTCGCTTTAATCGACGGCGCAAAAATAGGAATTTATCCGGAAAATATTGCGTATTTTTGCATCGGCATGAAAACGACGATTCTCGCCATACTTCTTTCAGCGCTGTTCGCGGCGGGCTGCGCCGGGCACGGCGACAGCCGCCTCGCGGAGGCCGGACGGATCGTGAACGAAGCTCCGGACAGCGCGTTGCGCATCCTGCGGACGGTGGACACCGCCCGTCTCGGGCGCGCCGACAGGGCCGCGTGGTATCTCCTCTCGGCCCAGGCCTACAACCGGCTGGACTGTCGGATCGCGGACGATTCGCTGATCCGCCCCGCAGCGGAGTACTTCGCACGGCACGGCGCCCCGGCCGCCCGGATCGCGGCGATGGCACTCGAGGCGCAAATCCTGCAACATGCCGGACGGACCGAAGAGGCGGTGCGGCTCTACACGCAGGCCACGCTCCGGGCCGAGCGTTCGGCCCGGGACAGCACCGTGGCCGGGCAGCTCGGCTCGCTCTATCACACGCTGGGACTGCTCCATCTCGAACAGGGGAACGACGCCGCGGGCGCGGAGGCCTTCGCCAAGGCGCTCGCCGCCATGGAGCGGACCGGCAACCGGGAAATGGAACAGTACGCACGGTTCATGCTCTCGTCGGCGCAATACGCCTGCGGGCGCTACGCCGAAGCGGTCGAAACGCTCGCACCGCTGGCCGCCGCGCGGGACTCGCTGCCGTTCCGCCACTTCGCCCAGATCGTCACGCTGCAAAATCTCCTGATTCATATTTTCGCCGAGGACTGGCCGGCCGAACGGCTCCTCGAAGAGCGTGCGCGCATCGACCTGAACGAAATCCGCCATGCGCCGCTGCGGCACGGCCCCGCCGCATCCGGTGATTCCGGCCGCACGCTGTACGACATCACCTCGGCGCTGGTTTTCCACCGGGCCGGACAGGCGGATTCGGCATGGCACTACATCGGACGGTCGCTGGAGCGCACCGAGGGAATCTCGAAGATGAACGTCGGCCTCTACACCATCGCCGCAGCGATCAGCCACCGGCGGGGCGACGACCGCGCGGCATACGGCTATGCGATGCAGTACCTCGAAAAGAGCGATTCGCTCGAAAAGGCCCAGCAGGGAGTGCAGGCCGCCGAGCTGGAACGCAGGGTCCGCGCGGAGAGCGCCGCGGAGCTCCGCGAAACGCGGTTGCGCTACCGTTCGTGGATCGCGGCGCTGGCCGCGCTCCTCATCGCCGGAGCGGCCGCATGGGCCTTGGCGGGGTATCGCCGCAAACTCCGCCGCCGCGAGGAACAGCTCGCCGAACAGCTCGCCCTGGTGGACTCCTACCGCGAATCGCACGACAGCCTCACCTCGCGGCTCGACGCCACCGACGCCCGCGAGGCCGCCGTCAAGGAGCTGCTCGAAGGGCGTGTGGCCGCCGTGCGCGACATCGCCGCGACCTGCTACACCTACGGCGAAGGGGAGCGCCTTTCGGCCAAGATGCGGGAGCTGACGCTCAGCCCCGCGATGCTGGCCGACGTGGTGCGCATGGCCGACATCTACAACGACCGCGCCGTGACGCGGCTGCGGGAAGCATTTCCGGGGTGGACCGGGCGCAACTACGACTTCGCGGCGCTCGTCATCGCGGGATTCTCGCCCCAGGAGATCAGCGTGATGCTCGGCATGACGCTCAACGGCGTCTATACCCTCAAGTCGAAACTCAAGCGCCGCATCGCCGACGCCCCCGCGGGCGGAGAGTTTCTCCGCTTCTTCGCGTAATGTTCCGGACGGCCGCCGGAGAAGGGACACACGACATGCGGACCGGGCGATCTTCGGGAAAAGACACAGGACATGCAGTCCGGACGCTCCCGTAGAAAAGGGAGCAAGACATGCGGCCCGGGCGGCAAGATATTTCCGGAAGCGCACGCTGCAAATCAACTGTTTAATCCGCAGGAAGCAAGATCGGAAACGTACCGGCAAGACGGTTTCGCACTTAACTTCGCACTCGGAGAAACCCGAAAAAGCGAAGTCATGAAACACGTATTATTCCTACTTCTTTCACTATTTTCACTATGCGCGGCGCCGACCGCCGCAGACGCCGGAGCGCGGACCCTGCCGGATTCCGTCGCGGCGACCGCCCGCACGGAGGAACGGCGTCCCTGCGTGCGCGGCCGCGTCGAGGATACCGAAGGGCGGCCCGTGCCGGGGGTGGCGGTCGTGATGCTCGACGCCGACTCGGCCTACGTCGCGGCCGCAGCGTCCGACGCGGAAGGCCGTTTCGAGATCGTCCCGGCCGTGAAGCCCTACCGTCTGCTGTTCCAGCACATTTCCTACGAACTCGCCGCTCTCTCCGGAGCGAGCGGCGAGGCGGGGACCGTCACCCTGCACGAACGGAGCACCGGAATCGGCGCCGTCGTCGTCGAAGGCGAGCGGCCCGTGGTGCGGATCGAGCAGGGCCGGCTGGCCTACGACCTGCAGGCCGTGGTCCGGGGCAAGGCGGTGAACAACGCCTACGAGGCGCTCACGCAACTGCCGGGCGTCTCCGAACGGCAGGGGACGCTGACGCTCGCGGGCACGGGGAGCGTCACGGTGATCCTGAACGGCCGTCCGACGACGATGGATGCCGCGCAGCTCGAGGCCCTGCTGCGCTCGACACCCGTGGAGCGCATCGAAAAGGCGGAGATCATGTACAGCGCACCGCCGCAGTACCACGTACGAGGCGCGGCGATCAACCTCGTCATGCGTCGCGCCGCCGCAGGGACTCTCACGGGCGAGGTGCACGGCGACTACTCGAACCGCTATTACGGCAATTGGGAGGCGGGCGGCAACCTCGTCTTCGCGGCGCGCGAATGGTCGGCCGACATCACCTATTCGGCGGGACAGACCCGGTCGAAACGGCTCATCGACCTGCTTTCTCGGCATACGCTCGCCGACGGAACGTACGACATCGAGCAGCATCAGGACCTCGTCAGCGAGACGACCGCACACCGGCTGCGCGCCTCGGCGGAGTACGCCCCGGAGAACAAGGGGCGTGTCAGCGCGGCCTACACGGCATCGTTCACGCCACGCAATGCGGGCGATTCGCGGGCGGAGGGCAACTTCGTCCGCTCGTCGAACCGCCCTGACGGCGACGCAGCGATGCACAACCTCGCTCTGCGCTACACGACCGCGTCGGGAACGGACCTCGCGCTCGACTACACGCACTACCGGACGGACGACCGGGCCGCCATGCGCAACGAATACGCCGACGGCACGAAGCGGGATTTCGACGTCGCGTCGGGACAGCGGATCGACCGCCTCAGCTTCAGCCTCGACCAACGGCACGAAGCGGGCAAGGGTTGGGAGGTGACCTACGGCGCACTGCTGGGCTGGACTTCGGACCGCGACTGGCAGCGTTACACGGTGCTGCTGGGCGACTTCGACGCCCCGGAAACCGATTCGCGGCTCGACGAATGGACCGGAAACCTCTATGCCGGCATCGGCCGGCAGTTCGCACGGGGCAGCTTCTCGCTCTCGGCAGCGGGGGAGTACTACCGGCTGGGCGACTACGAGAACTGGTCGGTTTACCCGCAGGCGACATTCGTCTGGATGCCCTCGGCGGAGCATGTGCTGCAACTCTCGCTCGCCTCGGACAAGAGCTACCCCTCCTATTGGGAGATGCAGGGAGCGGTCTCCTACATCGACGGCTATTCGGAGATTCACGGCACGCCGGGACTGCGCCCGATGCGCAGCTACGAAGGGCAGGCCATGTATGTCCTCGAACAGAAATACATCTTCATGCTCTTCTGGAACGAGACGCGGGACCACTTCCAGCAGACGGCCTGGCAGGCTTCGGACCGGCTGGCGCTCGTCTACCAGACGCTCAACTGGGACACGAACCGGCAGTGGGGCGCCAATGCGATCGTCCCGTTCCGCATCGGGCGGTGGCTCGACTCGCGGCTGACCCTCACGGGACTGCGCATGACGCAGCGCTGCGACGCCTTCCACGATCTTTCGTTCGACCGTTCGAAGTGGATCGGCGTCGTCCGGCTGGACAACACCGTGCGCATCAGCCGCAAACCCGACCTGACGCTCGACCTCGCAGCGTTCTGCCAGTCCCCGGCCATCCAGGGAACCTACGACATCGACCCGGCGTGGAGCGTTGATGCGGGGCTCAGATGGAATTTCGACCGGAAACGCGCCTCGCTCACGGTGCGCTGCGACGACCTGTTCGAGAGCGGCGTGCCCTTCGCCCGCGTCCGCTACCGGGGGCAGTGGCTCGACATGGATTCCGGAGCGTACAGCCGCACGTTCACGGTCCATTTCTCCTACCGGTTCGGCAGCTACAAGGAGCGGAGGCACAAGGAAGTGGACACCTCGCGTTTCGGCCACTGACATCCGCGCGGCGTGTCCCGCCGCATCGGAAACGCTGCCGGGACACGCCGCGGAAACAGAGTTCGGTCCGTTCCCCGTCCGCCGCCGGACGGACGCGATAAAGCACCCGGGATTTTGGCGGATCGCAAATTATTTCGTACTTTTGCCGACGTCTTCCGGCGGAAGGCAAGGGCTCGGATGGTGGAACAGGTAGACACGCCGGACTTAAAATCCTGTGGCCAGCAATGGCCGTGCGGGTTCGATTCCCGCTCCGAGTACACGACGACGCGGCCGGAGTTCCTTATGTTCGGAACTCCGGCCGCGCATATTTTTTCCGCCGGGACGGCGTGCCGCCCGCAGAGAGGCGTTCACTCCTCCGACGGAATGCCGTCGCGGCCGATCCAGGCGACGATCTCCTCGTCGGCGTCAGGGGCGAACCAGCGGACGGCAGGATCGCGCCGGAACCACGTGAGCTGCCGCTTGGCATAGCGCCGCGTGTTGCGCTTGATCCGCTCGACGGCCTCCTCGTAGCTCGTGCGGCCGTCGAACCAGTCGAACAACTCCCGGTAACCCACCGTTTGCAGGGCGTTCAGTTCCCGGAAAGGGTAGAGCGCCCGGGCTTCGTCCACCAGCCCGTCGGCGAGCATCCGCTCCACCCGTCGGTCGATCCGTTCGTAAAGCGTCCCGCGCGGAAGGTCCACTCCGACTTTCACGATCCGGAAAGGCCGCTCGCGCCGCACGCCGCGCCGCAGTTCCGAGTAGGGGCGTCCGCTCTGCAAACAGACCTCCAGCGCCCGGACCACGCGCGCCGGATTGCGGCGGTCCACCGTCTCCCAATAGACCGGATCCAGTTCCCGGAGCTCCTCTGCGAGCCGCTCCAGCCCCTCCTCCCGCAACCGTCGCATCAGTTCCGCACGCAGCGCTTCGTCGGCCGTCGGAAGGTCGTCCATGCCGTCGCACAACGCCTGCACGTAAAGCCCCGAGCCGCCGACGGCCACGACCCAGTCGTGCGTGGCGAAGAGTTCGCCGAGCCGTGCGAGCGCCAGCGTTTCGTACTCCCCGCAGTTCAGACTCTCGGTTATGTCGTGCGAGGCGATGAAATGATGCTCGGCGGCCTGCAACTGTTCGGCAGAAGGCTGTGCCGTGCCGATCGGCATTCCGCGGTAGAACTGCCGCGAGTCGGTCGAAAGAATCGGCGCACCGAAACGGCGGGCGAGGCGGATGCTCAGATCCGTCTTGCCCGATCCGGTCGGTCCGACGATCACGAGCAACCGTTTAATACTCATCGTCGTAGTTGTCGTCGCCCTCGAAGTCGCTGAAGTCGCCCATCATCTCGTCGAAAGCCGACCCCTCGTCCTCCTCCGGACGGTTTTTCGACGGGTCGTACTGATCCGGAGCCTCGGCCTCGGCGAAAATCTCGCGCGGATAGGAGGCTCCCTTCTCGGCTTCGCAGGCCCCGGTCAGCTCGAGGTAATAGGCTCTGTCGCCGAACAGGTCGAACAAGTAGATCAGCCGGTCGCGGTTGTTGTGTATGATCTGCCCCAGCCGCACCCGCTCCATCGTCTCGGGAGCGTCGGCCGAACCGTCGTTCATATCCATCAGGGTGAATTCCCGCTTCTTCTCCCAGCGGTCGTCCGCCGTGAAGAACGAAGCCATGCAGGGTTCGTATTCCAGCGAGGAGAGGATGAAGTTGTGGAAATCGAGCAGCGTCATATCGTACAGCACCTCGTAATCGCGCACGAAGCGGTCGTTCTCGTCGCTCAACATGCGAAACCGGAAAACCATTGACATAAGCGTAAGTGTATTTCGTTAGTCGTTCGCCTCCGCAGCGGGGCGGATGCCCTGTTTCTTCAGATAGTCCGTCACTCCGTCGATCAGATAATGACTTCCGGCCCGTCCGGCCTCCGGCGCCACGTAGTCGTGGTGGAACTCCCACCAGAAAACGCCCCGGTAGCCGTTGGCCGTGATCCACTCGATCTTCCGGTGCATCGACACGGGATTCTCGATGGTGACGAACTCTCCGCGGTCGGGCGCGAAGTAGTAGGAGACCTCCGCTTCGGGATCGTACTCTTCGGTCCATCCCCCGTGCTCCAGCCTGGGCAGAAACTCCTTATAGGTAATGTAGGAACCGTACTCGCTCAGCGGCCCGTCGGCCGTCTCGCCCGGCAGCAGCCCCTTGTAGTAGAAACCGTAGTTGGCCAGCCCGAGACACAGTTGCCGCCTGTCGAATATCTGCCAGTGCGCGAGTTTCGAGCGCAGCACCGCCAGCGAAGTGTTATGCGACGGCGTGCGGCCCCAGACGCCGTCGCACATGTCGTAGGACATGATATTGATCCAATCCACGGCACGGCTCAGCCGCCCGGCCAGCGCCTCGTCGTAAACGTGGTCGATGCTCAGGGCTGTCGTCAGGTAGTAGTACTTTCCGGTCTTCGCCGAGAGGGAGTCGAGCCGCCCGCGCAGGCGTCCCATCATGTCGGCGTGCAGCTCCTTGTCGATGGTGATCTCCCAGTCCATGTCGATTCCGTCGTAGTCGTTCCGCTCGACGAGCCGAACCATATAGGCCTCGAACTTCGTCAGCCGTTCGGGCTTCTCCAGAAAGGGCCGGAACTCCTGCTGCCCGCCGAAGCAGAGCAGGATTTTCCCTCCGGCAGCGTGCACTTCGCCGATCATCCGCGGCACGAGCGGCATGTTGCCCGGCGCCGAAGTGTAGTCGAACGCATCGGCCCGGCGCACGATCTCCGCCTCCGGAAGGTCGAAATCCAGCGTCCACCACTTCGCGGGCGCCGCCATCAGATAGACGAAATCGAACGCTTCGTAACCGGGGCCGGAAAGTTCGGCTTCGCTCAGCAGGCTCTCCACCGAGTAGGCGGCATGAATGAATCGGGGCGCTTCGGAGACCGGGCGCGCCGGTTGCGAACAGCCGCAGGCGAGCAGGGCCATCGCGAAAAGAACGTTTTTTTTCATTTCGGATCGTTAATTTTTAAGGGTTTCCGTATTGCAAATATAACGGATTTGCGGCAAAGATCATACTCCCGGCGCCGAGAGCCACGCCAGCACGTCCCGGTTATCGGGATAGTCCGTAAGGGACGGGGACTGCGCACGGCCGAAATCCGCGCGGCGGGCGTGGGGGAGCGACTCCGTGACGACGCACTGCAACTCCGCGTCGTGCTCCGCGAGCCAGGCGGCGACCTCGTCCGCCGAGCGGTAGCGGGCATAGGCGATCTCGCTCAGCGCCCGCGGGAATTCCCGCTGTTCGACGGCCACGGCAGCTCCCAGATCGACGAACGGACATCCCTGCATCCGAAGGAGCGCGCGCGTCTGAAGGTAGTTGTTGCGGTACTTCGCCTGCACCGCGGGCATCCGGAGCCGCAGCTCCGCGCCTTCGGGCAGAAATACGAGCGAGACATTGCGGCATCCCAGCCCCGAATAGGCCCAGATGTCGTCGGCCAGCCCGGCGAGCTGCGCCTCCGTCTCCCGGCCCGAAAGCACGGCCACCGACTGCCGGTGACCGCGCAGCAGGGCCGGGATCCCGGCATAGCGCGCACGGAAGCAGCGGTTGGCATTGTCGCCGCCCGTGGCGATCACGGCCTCCGCGGGCGCGGTCCCGTCGCAGAACGAGACGGGTACGGCGGGGTCGATCTCCCGGAGCAGTCCGACGACGTATTCCATGAGCACGGTATCCTTCGCCGAAGGCTTCACCAGACAGCGGTGTCCGGCGACCACGACGCACAACAGGTCGAAAAAACCGACCAGCGGGATATTCCCGGCCATCACCACCAGCACGTCGAGCGGCCGGGCCGCGGGCAGGGCGGGGTAGGCGGCCAGCCAGCGCTCCAGTTTCGGCCGTTGCAGCATGTCCCGGCTCAGGGTCCTCACCGCACGGCAGACCTCCGCCGGCGTGAACCAGCCGTTGGCCCGGCAGGCGCGCTCAGCGACCTGCCGCGACGCAGCGTCCCCGCCGAAATCCTTCAGGCGGTCGCCCAAAGCCGAAAAAAGGTCGAGAGTGTCTTTCATAAGGGCAAAGATAACACTTCGGCGACGGATTCCGCACAAAAATCGCGCAGATGAATTAAATTTGCAGAAAAGCAAACCTGAAAATCATGGAAAGAAATCTGAAAGAGGCGCTCGAACAACGCCGGAGTTACTACTCGCTCAAAGCCGGATCCCCGATTCCCGACGCCGAAATCGAAGGGATCGTGCGCTTCGCCGTAAAACATACGCCGTCGGCTTTCAACTCGCAGTCCTCGCGGCTGGTGCTGCTGTTGCACGACCACCATGCGGCCTTGTGGCGCATCGTCAAACAAACCCTGCAAACCGTCGTCCCGCCGCAGGCCTTCGCCCGCACCGAAGAGAAAATCGACAGGAGCTTCGCCTCCGGATACGGTACGGTGCTCTTTCTCGAGGACACCGCGGTTGTCGAAGGACTGCAACGGCAGTTCCCGCTCTATGCCGACAATTTTCCGACATGGTCCGAGCACACTTCGGCCATGCACCAGCTCGTCGTGTGGACGTTGCTCGAAGAGGCCGGCTTCGGAGCCTCGCTGCAACACTACAATCCGCTTATCGACGCGGCCGTGCGCCAGGAGTGGCAACTGCCCGGAAACTGGCGGCTGATCGCCCAAATGCCGTTCGGGATTCCGGCAGAGGCTCCCAACGAAAAGACATTCAACCCCATAGACGATCGGATCCGGATATTCGGATAGTTTCCGGAACACCGGGTGCGGCGTGCCGTTGCGAAAAAACAGGGAGATTTCATCCGAAAAATTTGGAGATTCGGAAATTTTACCTATCTTTGCACTCGCAATACGAAACACGCCATGCGGAAATAGCTCAGTTGGTAGAGCGCAACCTTGCCAAGGTTGAGGTCGCGGGTCCGAGTCCCGTTTTCCGCTCCAGAGGCCTTCGAAAGAAAAGGCGACAAGAAGAAAGAAACCTTATGTATCAACGATATGTAAGGTTTCTTTCGTTTTCGGAGCCTGCGGGAAATGCATTCGGAAGCAGGTCATACGAGTGCGATTCGTGTCCCATCCGGCCCGGACCGAACCGGCCCAACGGCCGCAATCGTTCGGTCCTCATTCCCCAAAATCCGGCACAACCGGTCTCCGGATAAGACGTACCATCCGAAAACCGGATGCACACGACGTCGCCAAAAAACCGTAAAAATGGTATAAATTCCCCTCATACGGTTAGGTCCGGTTCCGGTACGATACGCTACCTTTGTTCCCGACAAAGAACAGAAACGACGGACAGAAACTGTCCGGAAAACGGAACGACTATGACAAGAATCATTTCAAGCATCGCGCTTCTTTCCGTTCTGCTGTCGTGCGGCACGGGAGAGGCGAAACGGCCGGGCATGTGCGCCAAAGAACCGATGGCTCCCGACGGCATCGTGCGGCTGTCGAAAATCGAGGTTTATCCGCAGTATCTCGACGAGTACGTAAAACACGCGGCCGAAGTGGGCGAGGTCTCCCTGCGCACCGAACCGGGCGTGCTGACCATGTATGCCGTGCAGGAAAGGGAGGCTCCCTGCCGCATCACCATTCTCGAAACCTACGCAAGCCGTGCGGCCTACGACAGACATATCAACTCGGAACACTTCCGGAAATACAAGCAGGAAACGCTGCACATGATCGAATCGCTGGAGCTGTCCGACCAGTTGCCGCTCAATCCGGCGAACCGAATCAACAACTTCATGCAATAAACGCAACCGCCATGAACAGGATTCTTTTCATTTCACTATTCAGCATTCTTACACTCAACGTTATGGCACAGGAAAAAATCGTACAGACGGCCGGACGCGACCAGCTCGGCGATTTCGCGCCCAAATTCGCGGAACTCAACGACGACGTGCTCTTCGGCCAGGTGTGGAGCCGCACCGACCGCCTCGGCCTGCGCGACCGCAGTCTGGTAACCCTCACTTCGCTCATCAGCCAGGGCATCACGGACAGTTCGCTGACCTACCATCTTCAGTCGGCGAAGGAGAACGGCATCACCCGCACCGAGATCGCCGAGATCATCACCCACATCGGCTTCTACGCCGGCTGGCCCAAGGCGTGGGCGGCATTCCGTCTCGCCAAGGAGGTCTGGGCGGAGGATACCTCCGGCGAAGATGCCCGGGCCGCCTTCCAGCGCGAAATGATCTTCCCGATCGGCGAGCCGAACACGGCCTTCGCACAGTATTTCACCGGCAACAGCTACCTGGCCCCGATTTCGCGCGAGCAGGTCTCCGTTTCCAACGTGACCTTCGAGCCGCGCTGCCGCAACCACTGGCACATCCATCGGGCGAAGAGCGGTGGCGGGCAGATGCTCGTCGGCGTAGCCGGACGGGGCTGGTATCAGGAGGAGGGAAAACCCGCACGGGAGATCCTGCCGGGCACGGTGATCCACATTCCCGCCAACGTGAAACACTGGCACGGCGCGGCCGCCGACAGATGGTTCGCCCACCTGGCGTTCGAAATCCCCGGCGAGGACGTCTCGAACGAATGGCTCGAACCCGTCACGGACACGGAGTACGACAAACTCAAATAGACAAACCGATCCGATATGCGAAAACTGCTATTCGCGCTGTCGGCGGCAGCGGGGATCGCCGCCGCGGCATGCGCACAACAACGACAGAACATGTACAAGGAAACATCCGACAACCGAATCCTGATAGCCTATTTCTCGGCGACCGGCACGACGGCGCGCGCCGCCGAAAGGCTGGCCGAGGCCACGGGAGGCACGCTTTACGCGATCGTCCCGGCCCGGCCCTACACACCCGACGACCTCGACTGGCACGACAAGCGGTCGCGCAGCTCCGCGGAAATGAACGATCCGCAGGCCCGTCCGGCCATCGGCGGCAGACAGCCGGACACGGAGGACTACGACACGGTTTTCATCGGCTATCCGATCTGGTGGGACCTCGCGCCCCGGATCATCGACACGTTCATCGAAAGCCACGACCTGAAGGGCAAGACGGTCATCCCGTTCGCCACGTCGGGAGGGAGCGGCATCGCCCATAGCGCGGAGGCCCTGAGAAAATCCCATCCCGGACCGGACTGGAAGGAGGGAAGACTGCTCAACCGCACCGACGAAAAGAGCCTCCGGGAGTGGGCCGAAAGTCTGCAACGATAGTCTTTTCCCGGCGGTAGCCGGCAACGGAGCGTATGCCCCGGGCCGGGAGGTTCTCCGGCTACCGCAGACAAAGTGGGCAGCAATGAACCGGGGCCCTTCCGGACGGCTTTTCGGAGCCGCCCGGAAGCGGGTTTCCGGAAAATCCGTCTCCGCGGTTCTTTTCCCGGCCAGGACGGATTTCATACTGCCGTCAGGTTCCGTGCCGTCCGGAAGAGCTGACAACCGTCCGGAAGGTCCGTTTGCAAAACCGGACGTCGCATTTTTTCCGAGAATATTCATATATTTGCAGGAGCGGGCCGTCTTCGCCGGACAAACCCGCGGCAACGGAAAACAGCTGTCACGGAAGAACGTATGAAAAATTATCGGAACCTGCTTCTATACACCGGTGCATTCGCCGCACTCTGCCCCGCGGACGCCTCGGCGCAGGCACGGAAATCCGTTCCGAACATCCTCCTCATCCTCTGCGACGACATGGGCTACGGAGATCTGGGATGCTACGGGCAGAAATACATCCGCACACCCCATATCGACAGCATGGCCCGCCGGGGGATGCGTTTCACGCAGGCCTATGCGGGAAGTCCGGTGAGCGCACCGTCCCGCGCCTCGCTGATGACGGGACAGCACGCCGGACACGGGCATGTCCGCGGCAACCGGGAGTACTGGCCCGGCTCCCCGGAGATCGTGTACGGCCAAAACCGCGACTACGGCGTAGTGGGGCAGGAGCCCTACGACCCCGGACACGTCATACTGCCTGAGATCATGAAGAAGAACGGATATGCGACGGGCATGTTCGGGAAGTGGGCCGGAGGCTACGAAGGCTCCTGCTCCACGCCGGACAAACGGGGCATCGACGAATTTTACGGGTTCGTCTGCCAGTTTCAGGCGCACCTCTACTATCCCAACTTCCTGAACCGTTACAGCGCCTCGAAAGGCGACACGACCACGGTGCGGATCATCCTGGAGGACAACATCCGGCATCCCATGTACGGGGAGGGCTATGAAAAACGGCCCCAATACTCGGCCGACATGATCCACCGGGAGGCCCTGCGATGGCTGGACTCCCGGGACGGCGAACGGCCCTTTTTCGGACTTTTCACCTACACTCTGCCGCACGCCGAGCTGCGCCAGCCCGACGACTCCATCCTGCAATACTACAAAAAACGGTTCTTCGTGGACAAGACGTGGGGCGGCAGCGAGGGGTCGCGCTACAATCCGGTGGAACACACGCACGCCGAATTCGCGGCCATGATCACGCGCCTCGACATCTACGTGGGGGAGATTCTCGCCAAGCTGAAGGAGAAAGGGCTGGAGGAGAACACGCTGGTCATCTTCACCAGCGACAACGGCCCTCACGAGGAGGGCGGGGCCGATCCGGAGTTTTTCGGCCGCGACGGCAAATTGCGGGGACTGAAACGGCAGTGCTACGAGGGCGGTATCCGCGTTCCGTTCATCGCCTACTGGCCCGGACACGTCCCGGCCGGCACCGAGAACGACCACATGCTGGCCTTCTACGACGTCTTGCCCACGTTCTGCGACCTGATCGGCGACAGACGCTTCCCGCGGAAATACCTGAACCCGGACATCGAGGGCGACTGCTTCGACGGCATCTCCTTCCTGCCCGCGCTGCTGGGCGACGACGCCCGTCAGCAGCGGCACGAATTCCTCTACTGGGAATTCCACGAAACCGACCAGATCGGTGTCCGAATGGGGGATTGGAAGCTGGTGGTCAAGAGCGGAAAGCCCCGCCTCTACGACCTGTCGCGGGACCTCCACGAGGACTGCGATCTGGCCGGCCGGTATCCCGAGGTGGTGGAACGGATGGTCGGCATCGTCCTGCGCGAACACACGCCCAGCGAACTGTTCCGGGTCACACTGCCGGAAATATAAACCGCGCGATCCCCATACAGCATTGAATCAAAACCTACAAAACCAGATTACATGAACCCGAGAATCAATATCCTGGCAGCACTCACGCTGCTGTCGGCGCAGACCGCCGCTGCCGACAACCCCTACCGGTACGACGTACAGACCGTGTCGGTGAACAAGGTCCCGCCCCGCACCGACTTCATGTCCTATCCCTCGAGGGACGGGGCGCTGACCATGCGCTACGAAAAGAGCCCCTTCTATCTGCCGCTCAACGGCACGTGGAAGTTCCTCTTCGCCGAGGATGCCCGCGATCTGCCCGCCGACGCCACGGACCCCGCGACCGACGCCTCGGGGTGGGATGACATCGAAGTGCCCGGGAACTGGGAGCGCCAGGGGTTCGGGACGGCCATATACACCAACCATCAGTACGAGTTCGCGACCTACCGTCCCCAGCCGCCCCGGCTCCCCGAGGTGAATCCCGCAGGGATATACCGCCGGGAGTTCGAAATTCCGGACGAATGGAACGACCGTAACGTATTCCTGCACCTCGCAGGAGCCAAGTCGGGCGTATATGTCTATGTGAACGGACACGAGGCAGGCTACAACGAGGATTCGAAGAACCCCGCGGAGTTCCTCATCGACGAATACCTCCGGCCCGGACGGAACACGCTGACCATAAAGATCTACCGCTGGAGCACCGGCTCCTGGCTCGAATGTCAGGACTTCTGGCGCATGAGCGGCATCGAGCGCGACGTGTTCCTCTGGTCGCAGCCGCGCGTCGCCGTGCGGGACTTCCGCATCAAATCGACGCTCGACGAGGCATGCCGGGACGGAATATTCGCCCTGGAGGCCGATCTGACCAACCGAACCGAAGGCGATGCCGAAGCGACGCTGAGCTACGAGCTGCTCGACGACGCGGGCCGGCAGGTCGCGGCAGGGCAGCGCGACGCAATGATCGCAGCCGGCGGATGCCGCACCCTCCGGTTCGAGGCCGGCATCCCCGGCGTCAAGGCCTGGAGCGCGGAGCGCCCCGATCTCTACACCCTGCTGATGACCCTCCGCGGCCCCGGCGGGGAGACCGAAACGGTGCCCTACCGCGTAGGGTTCCGCCGTTTCGAGTTCGCCCGGCTGGACGAACGGGCCGAAAACGGCAAGCCCTACCGCGTACTGCTGGTGAACGGGCAGCCCGTGAAGTTCAAGGGCGTGAACATCCACGAACACCATCCCGTGACGGGACACTACGTCACGGAGGAGGTGATGCGCCGCGACTTCGAGCTGATGAAACGACACAACTTCAACGCCGTGAGGCTCTGCCACTACCCCCAGGACCGGAAATTCTACGAGCTGTGCGACGAATACGGGCTCTACATCTACGACGAAGCCAACATCGAGTCGCACGGCATGTACTACGACCTGCGCAAGGGCGGCACGCTGGGAAACGACCCCGCCTGGCTGAAACCCCACATGGAGCGCACGCGCAACATGTTCGAACGGAACAAGAACCACGCATCGGTCACATTCTGGTCGCTGGGAAACGAGGCCGGAAACGGATACAACTTCTACCAAACCTACCTTTGGACGAAGGCCGCCGACAGCGCCTGGATGAACCGGCCTGTCAATTACGAACGGGCGCAGTGGGAGTGGAATACGGACATGTACGTTCCGCAGTATCCCGGCGCGGGATGGCTGGAAGAGATCGGACGCAAGGGCAGCGACCGGCCCGTGATGCCGTCGGAGTACGCTCATGCGATGGGCAACTCGACCGGAAACTTCGCCGGGCAGTGGGACGCGATCTACCGCTATCCCAACCTGCAGGGCGGATTCCTCTGGGACTGGGTGGACCAGGGCCTGCTGGAGCACGACGCCCAGGGACGCCCTTTCTGGGCCTACGGAGGGGATTTCGGCGGGGAATACACCCCCAGCGACGGGAACTTCTGCTGCAATGGCCTCGTACTGCCCGACCGCACGCCGCATCCGGCGCTCGCGGAGGTGAAGTACGTGCAGCAGGACTTCGGGTTCGAACCCGAAGGAGCGGGCCGCGTGCGCATCACCAACCGATTCTACTTCACACCGTCGGAGAAGTACCGTTTCATCTGCCGCCTCGTGCGCGACGGAAAGACCGTGCGCGAAAAGGAGCTCGACGTGCGCCTCGCGCCGCAGGAATCGGCCGTCTTCACCACATTCGGTCACGAAGAGATGCGCGGCGAAGGGGAGTATTTCGCCGATTTCTCCGTCACCACGCGCGAAGCCTCGAAGGCCGTTCCAGCAGGTTATGAGATCGCCGCGGGACAGATCCCGCTGGGAGGGACCCCGAAGAAGACCGACGTGCCGCGGAAAGGCCCTGCACTCGGAGTGGACGACGACGGGGAGCGGATCGCCGTCTCGTCGCCGCGCGTGCGCTTCGTATTCGACCGCCGGAGCGGTTCGGTGACGTCCTATGCCGTGAACGGCGTCGAGTACTTCGCCGACGGATTCGGTCCGAGGCCCAACTTCTGGCGCGCCCCGACGGACAACGACTACGGAAACGCCATGCCCGAGCGGCTGCAGGTGTGGAAGACGTCGAGCCGCGAGTTCGACGTCGTGGAGGCCGCGGCCGTGAAAACCGGAGACGCCGTACGCATCGAGGCCGCCTACCTGCTCGCCGCGGGAAACCTCTGCATCATGCGCTATACGGTCCATCCGTCGGGTGTCGTCAAAACCCGCATGACCTTCACGTCCACCGACGCGGAGGCCGTGGCCACGGAGCTCTCCGAAGCCGCCCGGACCGCGACGTTCTCCCCGGGCAGCGAGAAGGCCCGCAGCGAGGCGGCGAAGCTCGACGTGCCGCGCATCGGAGTCCGCTTCCGGATGCCCCTAGCGATGAGGCAGGTCGAGTACTACGGCCGCGGCCCCGGCGAAAACTACGCGGACAGAAACGCCGGGGCGTTCGTGGGACTGTACAGCACATCGGCCGACGAAATGTACTTCCCCTACGTCCGGCCGCAGGAGAACGGACACCGAACCGACACGCGCCGCGTGCGGTTCGGCAAACGGCACGGCCTGGAGATCGTGGCCGACAGTCTCTTCGGATTCAACGCCCTGAGAAACGCCGTGGAGGATTTCGACGGAGAGGAGGCTGTCCGAAGACCGTACCAATGGCGCAACCTGACCCCTGCGGACAAGGAGCACGACGAAGCGGCCGCCCGCAACGTCAGACCCCGGCAGACGCATATCGACGACATCACGCCCCGCGACTTCGTGGAGGTCTGCATCGACATGAAGCAGCAGGGAGTGGGCGGATACGACAGTTGGGGAGCCATGCCCGAACCGCAGCACAGAATCCCCGCGGACAGCACGTACAACTGGGGATTCGTCATCATTCCGTTCTGATGCAAAGTATGAAATAACCGAACCGAATACCTGACAATGAAACGATTATTATTGCCGTTGCTGCTGACAGGCGTAGCTGCCGCGGGCGGAGCGTGCTGCGGCTCCGGAGCCGCACAGCGGGAGGAGACCTACTACGAAAAACACGTCGCATTCGGCGACGCCACGCAGGAAGAGAAGCTCTCCATGGCCGCGCGGCTCGTGCCGACCCCCGAACAACTGGCCTGGCAGCAATGGGAGCTGACGGCATTCATCCACTTCACGGTCAATACGTTCACCGACAAGGAGTGGGGTGACGGCAAGGAGTCGCCCGACGTGTTCGCCCCGACGGAAATCGACACCGACCAATGGGTCGAAACGCTCCGGGACGCCGGCTTCGGAATGGTGATGCTCACGGCCAAGCACCACGACGGATTCTGCCTCTGGCCCACCCAAACCACGGAGCACTCGGTGAAGAACTCCCGCTGGATGGAAGGCCGCGGCGACGTGGTGGCGATGCTCCGCCGCTCATGCGACAAGTACGGTGTGAAAATGGGTCTCTACGTCTCGCCGTGGGACCGCAACGCCGCCTGCTACGGCACGGGGAAGGCCTACGACGATTTTTTCGTGCGGCAGATCACCGAACTGCTGACCGGCTACGGCGAGATCGCCGAGGTATGGTTCGACGGCGCCAACGGCTCGGAGGCCGACGGCAAGCATCAGGTTTACGACTGGGCCCGTTACATACGCACCGTGAAGGAGCTGCAACCCGGAGCCGTCACGGCCATCATGGGCGACGACATCCGCTGGGTGGGCAACGAAGCGGGCAGGGGACGCGCCGAGGAGTGGAGCGCCACGGCCCTGGCCCCTGCGAGTGTCGGGCTGAAGGACCCGACGCCCACCGTCGAAGCCCTCACCGAGACCTCGCCCGATTTGGGCAGCCGTGCGATCCTCGACGAAGCGAAGGAGCTGTTCTGGTATCCCTCGGAGGTGGACGTGTCGATCCGCCCGGGCTGGTTCTACCACGCCTCGGAGGATGAGAAGGTGCGGTCGCTCGAGGCGCTGAAGGAGATCTATTTCGCCTCGGTGGGATCGAACTCCGTGCTGCTGCTCAACGTGCCGCCTGACCGCCGCGGACGGATTCACGAGAACGACGCGCGACGGCTGCACGAGTTCGGCGAATGGCTGCGCCGGAGCTTCGCCCGGAACCTTGCGGCGGGCGGGGACACACTCTGGACCGCCCGGGCGGACGAAGCGCGGGAATTCGACGTGAAGGACGGGCCGTTCGACGCCGTGATGTTGCAGGAGGAGATCGCCAAAGGGCAGCGCGTGGAGCGGTTCCGCATCGAGGTCTCGGACGACGGCCGGACGTGGGAGACGGCAGCCGAGGGTACGACGATCGGCTACAAACGGATCGTCCGCCTGCCCGAGGCCCGCACGGCGCGGAAACTGCGCGTCACGATCGACGGAACCCGCGCCCCGGCCCGGATTTCGCATGTCGGACTTTACCTGACCGAATAGCCGCACAGGAACGGACCGCGCGGCGGACCTTCTTTCGCAGCGCATGGCGGAACGGCACGACCGTGCGGACAGGAAATCCGTCAAACACTTCCGGAGCAGGAAGATATCCTCGGGCTGTTGCACCGAACGGAAACAAACGTTATCTTTATACGACAGTTCCGAACGAAACCGAGAAAGGTCGTTCCCCGCATCCGGCCGACGCGGAGCGACCCGAGAAAAGCGAATCCGGCCGGAAGACGACACGGAAGAATGATACGAATCGACCACACGGCCATGTACGTCCGGGACCTGGAGGCGACCCGGCAATTCTTCGTCCGCTTCTTCGGCGCCGTATGCGGCGAGCCGTACCACAACCCGCGGACGGGACTGAGAAGCTGTTTCCTGCGTTTCGGCGACGGCGCACGGCTCGAAATCATGCATCGGCCCGACATGACGGATCCCCGCAAGGAGCCGCTGCGCAGCGGCTACATCCACCTGGCATTCGGCACCGGGAGCCGCGAGGCCGTAGATCGGCTCACCGGAGAGCTGCGGGAGAACGGGTACCGCATCGTCAGCGGCCCGCGCATCACGGGCGACGGCTGCTACGAGAGTTGCGTGGAGGGACCCGAGGAGAACCTGATCGAGATCACGGAATAAGCGCATACGCCCCGGCGGAGCCATCGGCCAGCCTGCCGTAATCGGCAGCGCGCCTCATTGCGTGGTCATCATCAATCTCTTCCCGAAACCGGTGTCGCACCGAGCCGTCCGCACGCTTCTAAAACCGGATCATCCGATGCGGCGGATCGGCCGGGCGGGAACTCCGCCCACGACCGTTGCGGCCGGCACGTCCCGCGTCACGACCGCCCCGGCCGCCACGACGGCGCCGTCGCCGATCGTGACACCCTGAAGAATCGTCGCATTGGATCCCACCCACACGTTGCGCCCCAGCACGATAGGGGCGGGCGTCATTTCGGCGCGCCTCGCGGGATCGAGTTCGTGGTTGAGCGTGGCGAAAACCACGTTATGGCCGATCATGCAGCCGTCGCCCAGCGTCACGCCGCCGTGATCCTGGAAGTGGCAGCAGGCATTTATGAAGACGTTCCGGCCGACCGAAATGTTCTTGCCGAAATCGGTATAGAACGGCGGAAAGAGCCGGACCGACGCATCCACGGGCTTTCCGAAAAGCTGTTCCAGCAGTTCGCGCACCTCGCCGGGCGTATGGTAGGAGGCGTTCAGCCGGCAGGTGATGCGACGAGCCTCGTCGCTCATGCGATCCATGAATTCAAGCGTTTCCGCCGAAGCGAGCGGCCGGCCCGCCCGGGCGAGTTTCAAAAAATCATCCAGTGTCATCATAATTCCAGTATGTTTCTCCGTTTTCCGGTCCGCTCCGGCGGATCCGGTTATTTCCCGCACTCGACCGCCACTTTCACCACACCGTCCGACCGGGTCTCGAACAGGCGGTACGCCTCTCCGATCCGGCTCAACGGAAAGCGATGCGTGATGAGCGGCGTCGTGTCGATCTTTCCCGCCGCGATCAGGCGCAGAATCTCGGCGCAGTCGCAGCCGTCCACGCCTCCGGTTTTGAACGTCAGGTTCTTGCCGTACATATCCGGCAGGGGCAGCACCTGCGGTTCGTCGTAAAGCGCGACGACCGTCACGACGGCATTGGGACGGGCGCACTCCCAGGCCAGACGGAACGTGTCCGACGTACCGGCCACCTCCAGCACGACATCGGCCCCGCCGTGATCGCTGTACCGGAGCACGAAATCCCGGCATGTCTCGGGTCCGGTCACGAGCACGTCGGGATAGTGCTCCCGCACGAACCGCATCCGTTCGGGCGACTTCTCGCAGACGATGATGCGCCGGGGCCGTTTCAACATGGCGCAGAGCAACGTGCAGACGCCCGTCGGTCCGGCGCCGATGACGAGCACCGTATCCTCCGGCCCGATCTCCGAAATCCGGGCGGCCCAGAACCCCGTGGCCAGAATGTCGCCGACGAACAACGCCTGCTCGTCGCTCACCGTATCGGGAATGGGGGTCAGTCCCTGATCGGCATGGGGTACGCGGACATATTCCGCCTGCCCGCCGTCGATCCGGCAGCCCAGCGCCCAACCGCCGTCGGGATCGGTGCAGTTGTTCACGTAGCCGTGCCGGCAGAAAAAGCACTCGCCGCAGAACGTCTCGACATTGACCGCCACCCGGTCGCCGGGCCGGACGGATGCGACACGGTCGCCCACCCGCTCCACGACGCCGACCATTTCGTGACCTACGGTCACGCCCGGCACGGCGCGCGGCACGCTGCCGTGTTTGATGTGCAGGTCGCTCGTGCAGATACTTCCGAGCGTGACGCGCACGATGGCGTCGCGCGAATCCCGCAGCTCGGGACGGGGCTTGTCCAGCAGTTCGAACCTCCCGGGTCCGACATAAGCGTATGCTCGCATGATTCGGTCGTTTTATGCAAAATCAGGTGTCTATCTTCGGATCAGGTAATTGACTGCCGCCCAGCCGCCGAATACCTGGAGCAGCATCCCGGGAATTCCGATGCGGAAATCCTGCGCCGCGGCGTAGAGGCTGCCCGACAGGGCCCATTCGCCCAATGTGCCGACCGTCTGGTAAGCAAGCACCACGGCGGCGAACAGCGGCAACGAAGCCCTGCGGAAGCGGGCGGCGGCGAATCCGGCGATCAGGGCCAGCAGCGTCGATTTGAGCAGGATGGCGGGCAGCGCGGCGGCGGCCGGCATACCGAAGAGCGCCGAGTTGAGCAGCGGCGAGGCGACAGCCGTCAGCAATCCGACGCAGCGGCCGTACTTGTAGGCCCCGACGAGCGTGAAGAGGTAGATCGGCAGCCACGTCGGTCCGCCCATGTGCACGGTGTGGCACAACTGCGGCAGGACGATGTTGCCCGCGACGAACAGCGCCGCCAACGAATAGGTTTTCGCCTCCCTGTACTCCAGCGAATAGAGTTTCACGGTAGTTTCCATAGTATGTTATTTCACGTTTTTCCTTCCTTACGGCAGATTCTCCAGAAATGCCCCGATACGGGGCAGGCACTCCCCGGCCGTGCGGCAGTCGGCGCAGAGACGCTCCACGGGACAGATGCCCGTCCGCGTGCGATTGACGATGTGAGGAACCTCCTCCCGGCAAACGACCCGGATGCCCGCCGCGGCGAAAAGTCCGAGGGCCGGAGCGCTCGCCACGTCGGCATACACCTCCTTCACGCCGCCCAGAACCATCAGGGCCGCGGCGCCCTTGCCCACCACCTTGTCCGCCACGGAGGCCCCCCGGAGCGTTTCGGGTTCGCGCGTCAGCAGCCCGTACAGGTCGGAGACGCCCCGGCCGGAGAAGGTGCGGATCGCTCCGTTGTCCACGACCAGCGACCAGCCGCCCCCGTGCAGAATTTCGGTCAGACGGCGCATCGTCATAGCGTTCCCTGTTTGAGGTGTTCCACGAAGCGGTCGATACGCTGCATCTCCTGCGGAATCCGGATGTTCTGCGGACAGTGCGGAACGCACTGATTGCAGCCGATGCAGCGGTCGGCCTGCCGCAGCCGCGGAACCGAACGGTCGTAACCCACGAGGAACGCCCGCCGGGCCTTGCGATAGTTCTCCGCCTGGCGGTCCTCCGGCACGTTCCCCTCATTGACGCATTTGTTGTAATGGAGCAGGATACCCGGAATGTCCAGTCCGTAAGGGCACGGCATGCAGTATTTGCAGTCGTTGCACGGAATGGTGGGGTACTGCATCATCAGGTCGGCCGTGGCGAAGAGGAACTCCCGCTCCTCGTCGGTCAGCGGTTGCAGCGGACAGTACGAACGCAGGTTGTCCTGCAGATGCTCCATGTAGGTCATGCCGCTCAGCACGGTCAGCACCCCGGGATACGACCCCGCGAAGCGGAAGGCCCACGACGCCACGCTCCGGCCGGGTTCGCGCTGCTTGAGGCGGGCGACGATGTGATCGTGGACCTTCGACAGACGGCCGCCCAGCAGCGGTTCCATGATGACGGCCGGAATGCCGCGCCCGGCCAACTCGCCGTAGAGGTACTCGGCGTCGGTGTTCCGCGGGTTGATCTCCCGGGCATGCCGCCAGTCGAGGTAGTTCATCTGGATCTGCACGAAATCCCACCGATAGCGGTCGTGTCCGGCAAGCAGACGGTCGAAGACGCTTATATCGCCGTGGTACGAGAAGCCGAGGTTGCGTATGCGGCCCGCCTCGCGTTCGGCGAGGAGAAAATCGAGCATCCCGTTCCGGATGTAGCGGGCCTCGAACTCCTCCATGCCGCCGCCCATGCCCACGCCGTGCAGCAGCATGTAGTCGATGTAATCCACCTGCAATTCGCGGAACGAATTGCGATACATGGCCAGCGACGCCTCGCGGCTCCAGGTCGAAGGGGCGAAGTTCGAGAGTTTCGTGGCGATGAAATACTTCTCGCGGGGGTGGCGCTTGAGAGCGATGCCCGTGACGCGCTCGGACTGCCCCTTGCAGTAGGCCGGGGAGGTGTCGAAATAGTTCACCCCGTGCGCAATGGCGAAATCCACCAGCCGGTTCACCGTCTCCTGGTCGATCTCGTCGGCATCGGGTCCGTCACCGCCCACGGTCGGCCAGCGCATGCAGCCGTATCCGAGCAGCGAAACCTTCTCGCCCGTCCGGGGATTGATGCGGAAAGTCATCGCATCGGTCGGAATCTCTCCGGAAGCGGAGGCACCGTCCGCTGCGGAACCGCGCTCCGGGGCGCACCCGGCCAATGCCGCCGTCGATACGGCGGCCCCGGCACCGAGCCGTTTGAGAAACTCCCGGCGGCCGATCGCGTGTCTGTTCTTCGTATCCATACGTTTTCGGATCAAATGATTCTGTGCTGTTCGTGTCCTTCGACATAGATGGCGCTGAACGGCCGCGCCGGACAGAGGTTCTCGCAGGCGCCGCAGCCGATGCAGCGCTCTTCGTTCACGACGGGAATCTTCGGCGAACCGGGCGACGCCGGATCGGAGGCGACCATCGTGATGGCCCCCGCGGGACAATGGCGGGCGCAGTTGCCGCACTCCACGCCGTCGGTGAGCGGCACGCAGTTCTCCCGCACCCAGACGGCATGGCCGATCTGAACCGCGGACTTCTCGTCCGCCGTGAGCCTCAGGATGGCACCGGCAGGGCAGACCTCCGAACACTTCGTGCACTCGGGGCGGCAATAGCCGCGTTCGTAGGAGGATTCGGGCTGCATGAGCGTCTCGGGCCGGGCGGAGGGCCGCAGAACGTGATTAGGACAGACCGAGACGCAGAGCTGGCAGCCCGTGCAGTGCGTCGCCAGATGGCGCAGGGACCGGGCGCCCGGCGGCACGAGGGGCGTGATGCGGTGCGGCGCCCGCTTGTCCAGAATGACGGCCAGACCGCCGTCCACTTTCTTTTCCTGCGCCCGGGCGACCGCCGCACCGAGCAACAGCCCCGTTCCGGTCAGGAAATTCCGGCGGCCCGTATCGGCAGGAGCCGCCGATTCCGTCCGTTTTCCGGCCGCCGCTCCCGGAACGGATGCGGCGGTCTTCGTGCGAAACCGGTAGCCGACCGCCCCGTGCCTGCAAACGTCGAGGCAGTCCATGCAGGCCACGCAGCGCGAATAGTCGATCCGGCGGTTCCGGTAGTCGATACAGGCGGCCTTGCACCCCCGGGCGCACAAGCCGCAGTCCCGGCATTTCTCCGGGTCGATCACGGGCCGGAACAGCGCATATTTCGAGAGGAACCCCAACACCGTCCCCACCGGGCAGACCGTATTGCAGTAGGTCCGGCCGTTGCGCCACGCCAGCACGACGAGCACGGCGCACGTCGCAGCGGCGATCAGCAGCGTCGGCAGGCCCGCCACCCGGACCTCCGTTTCATAGAACGCATAGCTTCCCACACGCTCGGCGACCGCGGCCAGCGCATTGTTGCCCCAGAGATAAACCGGACGGAAGAAGTTGGAGGCGATACGTCCGTAGGCGCTGTACGGCGCAAGCAGGGCGACCAGCGAACCCACGCCGGCGACCAGCGCCGCGACGAACAGCGCCAGCGTCCCGCAGCGCAGCCACCGCCGGGCCGGAGAGTAGGAGAAACGATACTTCCGCCTTTTCCCGCGGCCGCCGAGCCAGGCGACGAGATCCTGAAACACCCCGAGCGGGCAGACGACCGAGCAATAGACCCGGCCGAAAAGGAGCGTCAGCACCGCAAGCGCCGCCACGACACCGACATTCAGCGCCAGCACCGCCGGCAGGAACTGCACCCGGGCCATCCATCCCAGCCAGGCATGGAGCGTCCCCGTGAAATCGAGGAAGAGCAGCGTGATGCACGCGAAGAAGAGAACGGCGAGCGTCCGTCGGATTTTCCGCAACATAAACTTCCGAATTTATGTTGCAAAAATACCGAATAAAAATGAATTTCCGTGTAGATGGATTACGGATTCTCCAACCCGGATTACGGATATGCGCCGCACGAACGGCCGGAAGGTCGCCTGCGCGGGAAACGGCCGCCGCGTCCCGGAACGGACGCCGGCAGGGGAACTCACCGTATCATGAAACCGACGGACACGCCGACCCGCGTCGGACCGAAATAGTTCCGGCGGCCGCTGCCCAGAAACCGCCCGCAGCGCTTCCAGACATAGCGGTCGTATTCCGACCGGATGTATCCCACGCCCAGCATCGCCTCGATGTTCCATCTCCGGCCGACGACCCACTGGTATCCGTAGGAAAGCCCCGCGCCGTAGAGGAAGCCCTCGTAACGGCGGTCGCCCATGCCAAAGAGCTTCACACCCCCGGCGTTGTAGTCGGCATAGAGGACATGAAGCCCGAAAAAATGCCCGGCGAAACGCCTGCGGAGCCAGTAGCGGAATTCGGTCTGCGCCGTCCAGAACTTGAGTTTCCGGTTGTCTCCGAAGGTCCAGGGGTTGTAGCCGCCCGCCACCTCCCACGAGGTCCGCGGGTCCAGCCCCACCTCGAATCCGGCGTTGAGCGACGCCGTCGCCCAATAGAGCGCATTCGTCCGGACGGCGAACCGCGGCCCGGCCGTCCGGAGAGCCGAACGTTCCTGCGCCGATGCGCCCGAGCCCGGGAGCAGTGCAAGACAGAGCAGGACTGCCGTTTCGTACAGATAGTTTTTCATCACATTGCGATTCTATGAAGTTCCGGTCCCGGCCGCATCACCCGGCCCCGCACACGCGTTCCACGATCCATGCCCAGAGGTTGGCCATCAGCCGGTCGAAATCCGTCGTCACCGTACCGTCGGCATTGGCCTGCGAACTGAGCCGGTTGTACTGGTGGAGGCTGGCGTCTCCCAGGTAAACGATCCGGTCCGTACCGTTCACCCCCACGATGAGCGTGCCGCCCTGCCCCGAAACGTCGCTGACCACCAGCGGCGTCACCCGCGACGGATAGTCGGAGCAGTAGGCCGCATAGTCGTCCGCACGGACGACGGGCGCATTCTCGGCCACCGTTCCGAAAGGCATCGTGAAGAAGCGCGCGTTGGCATCGGTCCGCGCCGCCCGCCGGAACTGCCCGCCCAGGTTGTTCCGGTAATAGTATTTCCACGTGCCGTCCGAAGTCAGGTATTGCCGCAACTGCGCGTTGCTCGTATCGGTGTCCGTGCCTACGATCAGCACCCGGCCGGGAGCAGCCCGGAGCCAGGCGAGGACCACCTGCGCCAACTCGTTCGAAATCGGGGTGTTGTATGTCAGATAGATCACGTCCTGCGCCCCGATCGTCGCCTGCATGCTCCGGAAAATCTCCTTGTCCGCGGCGCTCCCCGTCCCCGTGGCCTGCATCTCCGCCCGCGACGCCTCCGAGAAGGAGAAGCCGCCGATGACGACCGTTCCGCCCGGGGAGAAATTCTTCGCATTGTCCAGGATACGCCGCATGGGCAGTCCGCTGGCCGAAGTCGGGGTGTTCGTCCCGAGGTCTCCGATCTCCTGCACGGAAAGCACGCGCACGATCCGGGTCCTGAACTGCGAGGGATTTCCCTGCGTCACCGCGATGTCGAACGTCCAGCGCCCTCCGGTCACCCGCAGCCGGGCCGTTACGTCCCGATCCGTGCGGTTGTCCGCGAGCGCCGAGAACGACAGGTAGGAGAGCGTCTCTCCGGCCCCGGCGTCGCGGCCGATAGCGACCGAGAAACTTCCGTTCTCCAGCACCTCGCCGGTCTGCGACGCCTCGCCGCCGGTCGGAACGCCGGAAGCGTCGAGCCAGCGGACCGAATAGGGGACCGAGGCCTGCACGTCCACCCGCGCCGTCTTCCCGGCGACATAGCCGAGCGACACGCGGCGGGCGGAGACCCCGAGGTAATTGTCGCCCTCGAAATACATCTCCGTCGTGAAATCCTCCCACGCCTCCGTTTCGACCGCAATGCTCGTCGCCCGGCTCGTCGCGGCCGTATCGGGATCGCTCCATCCCTCGCCCAGCACCTTGCGGATGCGGAAAACATACTTGTAATTCCGCAGCACCTGCCCGAACGGATGCCCGTCGATACCCGGGTCGAAGTCAATCCGGTAGTAGGAGAGCCGCTCCTGCCCGTCGTAGTACCCGCCGACGACGATGCAGGTTGCCTCCGACAACTGCGCCGCCGGGTCGCTCTCGGCCGCGGACTCCGGGAGACAGATTCCCGCGACCGACGCCGGGTCGGGTTCCGCGGCGGTCACCTTCACCGGATCCGCCAACTTCTGTGCCCCTGCAAACACCGAAGGCGCCGTGACGCGCGGCGACTCGGCCGAACCCATGTCGTCCGGAACGATCCTTATTTTGTCGTTCGGCCGATAGACATAAACCTCCCCGATCCGGAAAGGACGGGAACCGGCATCGAGCGCCTTCGTCACATCGACCCGAGCCACGGCGCGCAGCAGCCTGACATCGAAGCGGTTCTCCGCATCCGCCCGCAATCCCGACGGAAGAGATATCTCGCCGTACATCGGCAGATCCCCGGTCAGCCCGGAGAACGACCGTCCGATCCGCTCCCGGACCGTCGCCTCGTCGCTCCCCGCGGCAGGCGCATACCTCTCGAACGCATCGCCGTAATTGCACACCAGCGCCAGTTTCACCGGGTTCGGCGTCCCGGGAAGCCGCACCTCGAACCGCGTCGCACTCCCGGAGAACCGCACCTGCTCGCCTTCGGCCATATTGCGGTAAAGGTAACGGCCGCCCTCCTGCTCGAAGACGAGCACCCGGACCGTTCCCACCCGGCTCTCCGCCTCGTCGAGGTCCTCCGCCGCCCGCATTTGCGGAAGCGAAGGCCGCGGCGGGGCGATCGTCAGGCGCACGACCGCCTCACCGCCGGCCGGTTCCCGCTCAGGGGCCCCGGACGACGGGTCTTCGGAACAGGCCGCCCCGAACAGACAGAGCACCGCCAGCGCAACCGCCGCCCGCGACCGGATCGTTCCGGCCCGCCGTCCGCGGCGGACTTTCCTGCTTTTTCCGCATTCGTTCATAACCGTTACCAGATTTCCCATTGATACACTTCGTTCCAAGGCGTAATCTCCGTGCGGATCGTCACTCCGGTTCCGTCCCGCAGGTCGATCAGCAGGTTGGACGTCCGCCCCGAGGGCAGGGCGATGGGCAGTCCGTCGTCGTTCTCCGTCACCGCGATCACCGCACGGTCCGCGACGGCCCTGCCGGCCGCCCGCTCGTAGAGCGTTACGGTCACCGCTTCGGCCACGGTTCCGGAGTGGATGACGTTGAACGCCGCCCCGGTCGTCAGATCGCCCCTGTCGTCGAAAGCGCCGCTCCGGCGGATCGTGGCCGTTCCGCCCGCCGGATTGCCCTCATAGTCGTAGCCGTCGTCGGGCAGTCGCACGGTCAGGTAGTAACGCTCCTCCGGCAAACCGGCGTCCAACCCCCGGACCGTAATATGCATCCGCGCGTTCTTGCGGACGACGACCACCTCTTCGGGCGTCTCGCCATCCGCCGGAGCCGGTTGCGCGCTGCCGAAATACAGGTCGTCCGGCACGCCGTGGTAGCCGTCGCCGTCCCCGATCAGGGAGACGGCCGCTTCCCCGATACGACTTCCGTCGGCGGGAATACGCAGAAGCTGCCCCTCCCCGGCATTGGCCCAGACCGAGATCCGGCACGCCCCGGGATCCGCACCCGGAAGCGGAACCGGCACGTGATGCACGACCTGTTCCGATCCGACGGAGACACGGCCCGCGAAGGTCCCGTCCGGCGAGAAGAGGAACAGTTCGGCCTCTCCGGCCGCACCGCTCTCCGTGATGTCCCGCCCGGTCGCGGCGTCCACGATCTTCAGGACGACCGACCGCCCCGCCTGCGACGGCGGACAGCCGGCCCGGTCCTCGCGGATACATCCCGCAAGGAGCGCGAGCGCCAGCAACGCTATGGAACGTTCCCGCACGGCCTACCACTCTACGTTCTGGACGAGTTCGGTCGCCCATTCCTGCGGCTCGACGGTGACCGTGAGCGACGCGGGATCGGCCGTGACCTCCGGATCGGTACTGCCGCCGCCCAGCCGCCTGAGCGTCACATTGACCGTATAGACGCTGTTGCGCCGGATGAAGGTTCCGTCGTTCGTACCGCCGCCCGTCACCGTTCCGTCGTTGATGCGGAACGAAAAGTAGGTCGGCTCCCCGGCATAGGTTCCCGCCAGCGTGATGAGCGTCGTGTTCCCGTCGGCGTTGTCGCTCGGCAGCACGTAGAAGTAGCGGTTGGCGTGATCCTCCGTCGTAACGGTCTCCGCGAGGTAGTCCCGGGCCTCGCTCTTGCCGCCCTTCATGCCTCCGTAGAAGAGATCGGGCGTATAAGCCGCCGAAGGCACGCCCATCTGCGCCGATCCGCGGGCCTTCATGACCATCACCCCGGTCAGGGCGAACTTCGCCGCATCGTGTCCCGCCTCGGGTACGATGGAGACGGTTCCCAGCTTCACCTTCGCCACAAGCCGGCTGACTGCCACGGTGCTCGTCTCGGAGGCGTTGGCGGTGAGCGTCACCGAGCCTTCGCCGCTCATGAACAACCCGTCGGCCGCGGTCTTCTGCGTGTCGAGGCCGATGACGTTCCGCACATCGGCGAACCAGTCGTAGTCGATACCGTCCGGGAAGGAGACGGTCGAAGGGACGTTGGCCAGCACCACCAGCTTCTTCGGTCCGGCGAGCAGTCCGGTAATCGTCTCGGAAAGGACCGACGGAGCGAAGGTATGCTTCTTGTCCAGCGTACCGTTGGCATTGAAAACGAACACCGTGACGTTATGCACGCTGTTTTCCGCCGCGGCGAGCTCCTCCTGCTCCGGATCGCCCGCAGGAGCCACGGCCCGCACGGAAGGCTCCTGTCCCTTCAGCGTAACGGTAAGGGAGGCCGTCGGTCCGGCCGCGGGCCCCTGCTTCGTCTCCCCGCCGTCGCAGGCGGTCATTAAAAACACGATTCCCAGCAGCCCTGCGAACACGGCCCGGACACTTCCTCTCCCGGAATGGATACTCTCATGGCAAATGATTTTATGTTGATACAAACTGCGAAGGCCGGCAGGTAGCTCCGCGCGGCGTTCTCCGACCGGATACTGCAAAAACCGGGACATTTCTCCGGCCGCCCGTTCTCCTTTCGGGCGCATTCAGCCGCCCCGACGGCGCCCCGACGCACGCCGTCCGGGCGGACGCCCATGTTTCCGGCCGAAAGGCGGCACGCCCCGGAGCCGCCGCCGGGAACATGCGGCGGACGGCGGAATTCCGGTCCGGCCGAAGGAAAACGCCCCGCACAGTTGCAGATTAGCCGTTTCGATCGTAAATTTGCCTGCGGCGGCGCGCCGGTCCTCCGCGGACGGCAGCCCCGCAAACCCGAACTCGCCATGAAAGACCTGAATCTCGAAATAGCCCGGCTGCTGCAACGGGCCGGCCTGGGCGGCCTGCACTCCGAATGGGAGATCCGCATCGTCGTCATCGCCGGAATACTCCTCGTCTCGTACCTCGCCACGAAGGCGTTCCGCCGCCTCATCATCCCGGCATTGCAGAAAATCAGCTCCCGGACCCGGGCGACATGGGACGACCATCTTTTCCAGGACAAGGTCATGCACGGCGCCTGCCGGCTCATTCCGCCGATCGTGTGGTACATACTCCTGCCGCTGGCCTTCGACAGCTCGCCCGTTCTGCTGGAGCTGCTCCGCAAGGGGTGTCTGATCTACCTGATCGTCGTCGCGCTGATGCTCGTCAGCGTATTTCTGGACACGCTCCGCGAAATTTCGGACGAACACGAGACACTGCGCAACCGGCCGCTTCAGGGCATCTACCAGATGATCAAGCTGCTGTCGGTCTCCGTCGGCTGCATCCTCGTGGTCAGCATCCTCATCGGCCGCGACGCCACGACGATCCTGGCCGGGCTGGGCGCCTCCGCCGCCGTGCTGATGCTGATTTTCCGGGACAGCATCCTGGGACTGGTGGCCGGCGTGCAGCTTTCGGCCAACGACATGCTGCGCCCGGGCGACTGGATCACGATGGCCAAATACGGCGCCGACGGCTACGTGACCGAAGTTTCGCTCACCACGGTCAAGGTGCAGAATTTCGACAAGACGATCACGACGATCCCTCCGTACGCGCTGGTCAGCGATTCGTTCCAGAACTGGCGCGGCATGCGCGAATGCGGCGGACGGCGTATCAAACGTTCCGTCCTGCTCGACGCCTCCACGGTGCGGTTCTGCACGCCGGAAGAGACGGAACGGCTCCTCAAAGAAGGACTGGCACAGAAGGAAGATTTGTCGGAAGACGTTGTGAATATGCGTATTTTCCGCAGTTACATGCAACGTTACCTGAAGTCGAACCCCGGCATCCGCCCCGATCTGCTCCAGATGGTGCGGACCCTGCAACCCACCTCCGAAGGCATCCCTGTCGAGATCTACTGCTTCACCAAAGCGACCGACTGGATTCCCTACGAAACCTTCCAAAGCGCGCTTTTCGACCACATCATCGCCATCCTGCCCCGGTTCGGATTGCGCATCTACCAGCGCCCGGCGGGCACGGACTTCCGGAGAAATCCGGCCGGAAATCCGTGATGCGGCCGTGCCGGGGGAATAATAATCCGGCGATTATTTGGTATTCCGGTTTTATTTCCGTACCTTTGTAAAACAGGAGGGTGGAAAGACCTGTCCATGAACGAAGTCTTTCTCCGAAACCTGTCCGAAAAACCGATTTGGTATAACTTATGCAGCGTATAGGTTAAAACGAACCTATACGCTGCGATTTTTTTTATTCATTCTCAAAAACACAGACATTATGAAACATGCATTTTTAGGGGTTTTCGCACTTCTGCTCTCCGCCGTATCCTGCTCCGACGACGACAACAACAACGGCTCCGGAACGCCCGAAAATCTGGTAACCCCGAAAATCAGCGCCCGGATCACGGAACAGGTGGCGCAGGACGCCCCGTTCACCGGCATTCTCGAAATCTTCCCTTGCAGGGCGGGCGGATCCGACTATTTCGGCAACTACATCAACGGCAAACTGACGATCTTCAACGGGTACTACACGATCGTACAGGGCGACGTCTACGGGAACAACAACCGGGAACTCCATCTGCCGATCGGTCCTTACAACATGGTCTATTGGGGCACTCCCAAGCACGAGGAACCGATTCACAATTCGCCCGAGATCAACAGCCCGGGCATCGTCAAGGGAGCCAATCTCGCCGACATGTACTTCAGCCTGAGACCCTACGGCGACGGAACCTACAAACCGGTCTATGACCTCGTACACGCCGTACAGGAGACCCGGATCGGATCGGAAGAGCTCCATACGGGCCTCATCCGCGTCAGTGCCGGACTGATCGTAAACCTCAGACAGAAGGACAACGCCGTGTTCAACTCCAACGTCAAGAGCGTGAAGGTGCAGATCGGCGGCATCGCCGAAAAGCTGAACTTCTACACGGCCGAACCGGTGAACCAGACGAAAACCGTACGCTTCGACCTCTCGCGCTCGGAAGACAATACGACGATGAGCAACGCGACGGTCATGCTGTTCCCTTCCGCCCCGAATCCCACGCTGGAGTTGTATATCACGCTGGCCGACAATTCGATCCACAAGCTGACGCAAACCCTGAACTCCTCGCTTTCGGCCAACACGCTGCTGACGCTCAACGTCGTGATCGGCGAAATCCTGCCGGAGGGCAATCCCGGAGACTTCACGATCACGGACTGGAACGAGGAGAGCGAGACGATCGAATTCCCGACAGTCGAATGATCCGCCGGAGATTCCGGAACGGGCCGCCGCGCCGGACCTGAGAACACCCCGTCCGGAATCGCCGAACCATGAAGAAAACGCCCCTGCCGCCTTTTTGCAGCAGGGGCCTTTCCGCGGAAACATTCCTCGTCCTCCCGACAAAGCGACCCGGATTCGAAGCGGGGCGGAAGGGCGGGGGAGGGACCTCCGGCCGCACCGTCCCCGGCAGTGATGGAAACGGCGGCGCGCAAAGCGGCCGCTATCCGATCCGGACCGGAACGACGGACTGCCGCCGCACCTCGTCCAGCGGCTCGGAACGATACCGTACCTGTCCGAAGTCGATCGCACGCAGGTCGATGCTGCGGATCGTACTGTCGTACATCGTGCGGTAGTAGATCGTCCGGCCCGCAGGATCCGTCGCCGAGGTCCACTGCGTGGCGCTCGGAATATCGGCCGGAAGCTCGCCCTGCGGGAACTCCACCCCGACCGGAATATCGAAATTGTTGAGTATCTGGAAACATTGCAGCACGGCGTCGAAGGCCGTCGCCCGCTGCGGAGCGGTCGTCTGATAGAACGCCGCACGGACGAACCGCGACGGCGGCGTGACGTCGCCCGGCAGCCCCAGCATGCCGCTGCCGGCCCCGAACGCCGCGAGGCGGACGCCCTCCATCCGGCGTTCGGGAGCCGATCCCGGATAGAGATTGACGTAGTTGTTCAGATTGGTCAGTTGCCATTCGAAGCCCGGCGAGTTGGTCAGCACGCCCAGCTCGTTCTCATAGAACACCGCATGGCGGTCCACGATCTCCAGCACTACCTGACGTCCCGAAACGTCGGCGAAACGCCAGTGCACGGTCGAGGCGCGCGGGTCGATGCCGATGACACGCACGTTGCCGAGCAGCTCCTTCACCTCGTCGATCGTGCGGCATGCGCCCAACACCAGCGACACGAGCTGCAAGTCGGCGATGCTCTCCTCCTTCCGCGCCGGATCGTAAGCCTCGTACTCGCCGTAACCCGGAAAGTAGAAGAGTCCGGCCGACAGCCCCTCCTCGTTCAGTCCCTCGGCCACGAACTCCTCGCGCTCGACCGACAGCCCGACATAGCCGTAGCGGGCCGTGAACAGCATCCCGTCCATACCGTCGGGCGTGAAGGAGCGCCGGGCATACCCCCTCGGCACGACGACATAGCGGCTGTTCAGATCGCTGCCGCCCCATTCGATCGTGCGGGCGACGACACCGGTCCCGTCGGCGGCCCGGAGCGTGATGCCGGTGCAGGCCCGGAGCGGCTGCGGCACGACGGCGACAAGCGCGGCGGCCAGCGGCAACAGGAAATACGTTCGTTTCATAACGGATGATTTTTACACCGGCGAAACCGTTTTCCCCGGTTCTGCAAATATAGCGATTATCCGGGGAGTTTCCCCGGACCGCCGCGCATATCGGTCCGCCCGCGGCATCTTTCGGCCCGGCCGGGGCGGAACGGCCCGCCGTGTCCGGGGAAGGGAAGGCGCTTACGACCGTTTCCGGTAGCTCAGCGCCGCCCAGAGGTTGAACAGCACGGCGAAGAGCGCGAGAGCCGCATAGTCGGTCCGGAGATCGGCGTCGGTCGCCCCCTTGAGGTAAACCGCCCGCATGATGCCGATGAAGTAGCGGGGCGGCAGGAACCAGGTGATCCGCTGCGCCCATGCGGGCATCGACTCTACGGGGGTCAGCAGGCCGCTCATCAGGATGAAGATCATCACGAAAAAGAACATGCCGAACATGGTCTGCTGCATGGTCGCCGAATAGTTGGCCGCGATCACACCGAATCCCGACATGACGAAGATGAAAAGCGCCGCAGCCAGGTAAACGGCGCCGAGCGACCCGACGGGAACCAGGCCGTAAACCGCCCAGGCGAGCGACATGGCCAGCGTCAGCACCCCGAGGCCGATCGCCCAGTAGGGGATCAGCTTCGCCAGCGTAAAGGCGAACTGACTCACGGGCGTGACGTTGATCTGTTCGATAGTGCCCGTCTCCTTTTCCCCCACGAGGTTCAGCGCCGGAAGAAAGCCGCAGAGCAGGATAAGCAGCATGATCATCAGCGCCGGAATCATGTAATTGCGGTATTCGAGCGTCGGATTGTAACGGTTCTCGACCACGACGGGATCGGGTTGCGCCTGCAATCCCCGCTCGCCGCGCAGCTCGGCGACGGAGGCCGCGACCGTCCGCACGAGGTACTGCATTCCCAACGTGCCCTTCGTGGCGTTCACCCCGTTGGCCGAAATGCTCACGCGCCGCGGTGCGTCCTCCTCGAGACTGCGCCCGAAATCGCGCGGAATCTCCAGCACGGCATCGGTACTCCCGGCTTCGAGACTGCGAAGCGCCGCGGAGAAATCGTCCGATACGCCGCAGAGCGTGAAATAATCCGAAGCGCCGATCTTCTGCACGATCCGCCGCGAAGCCGGCGAACGGTCGCAGTCCACGACCGACACGCTGACATGCCGGATATCCATGGTCGTCACCCACGGCATCACGAGCATCACCATCACCGGAAACATGAGCGCCATCCGCGGCAGGAACGGATTGCGGAAAAACTGCCGGAACTCCTTTTCGAGCAAAACCGCGAGTGTACGCATCGTCATTTGAGTTTATCGTTGAACTTCTTCAGCGCAATGACGACGAGCAGGACGGTCATAACCGAAAGGATGAGGAAATCCCCGAGAACCGCGGCGAAAGGCAGTCCCTCGATCATCAGTTTGCGGATGGCGTCGATATACCAGCGGGCCGGAACGACGCACGAAAGCAGGCGCAGAACGCCGGGCATGTTCTCGATCGGAAAAACCATGCCCGAGAGCATGATGAGCGGCATGAGCATAAGCATGGCCGAGATCACCAGCGCCGTCACCTGCCGGTCGGAAATCGTGGAGATGAACAGCCCGAGCGCCAATGCCAGGGCGAGGTAGAGCAGCGACAGGCACACGATTCCCGCGACACTGCCCGACATGGGCACGTCCAGTACGAAACGGGCCAGCAGCAGGATGGAGACCAGATTCAGACACGACAGCGCGAAGTAGGGGATCATCTTGGCGAAGACGATCCGGATCGGCCGCACGGGCGAGACGAGCAGCACTTCCATCGTGCCGGTCTCCTTCTCGCGCACGATCGACACGGAGGTCATGATCGCGCAGATGACGATGAAGATCAACCCCATGATGCCCGGCACGAAATTGTAGGCGCTCTTCATTTGCGGATTGTACAGCAGGCGCGTCCCGGGCGATGCGTCCGGAACCCCGGACGCCCCGGGCAGCAGCACGCTCTGCAGATAGGCGGCCCCGGCCGCGGCCATGTTGGGATTCGAAGCGTCCATGACCAGTTGCACGGCCGGGGCCGCAGCCCCTCCGCCGGCCGACACCGCCGTCCGGCGGTCGAAATCGTCGGCGAAGACCGCCACGGCATCGGCCCTGCCGGAACGCAGCGTACGGTCGATCTCGGGCCCGGCGACATAGCCTTTGAACGTGAAATAGGGATTCGCTTCCAGCCGGGCCACGCATTGCCGGACCGCTTCGGTCGGGTGCGGCGCGACGACGGCCACATTGACGTTGTTCACCTCGGTCGATATGGCGAATCCGAACAGGAGCAGCTGCACGACGGGAATGCCCAGCACGACGAGCATCGTGCGCGGATCGCGCACGATATGCAGCGTCTCCTTCCTGACGAACGACAAGAAACCTCCCATGCGACTATTCGGTTCGTTTGGCGCCGCGGGCCAGCGTCCGGAACACCTCGTCCATCGACTCCGCGGCAAATTCTCTCTTCAGTTCGGCGGGTGCGCCCAGCGCACGTATCCGCCCGTCCACCATGATCGAGACACGCGAACAATACTCGGCCTCGTCCATGTAGTGCGTCGTCACGAAGACGGTCATCCCTCCGGCGGCCGCCTCGTAGATCAGCTCCCAGAACTGGCGGCGCGTCACGGGATCGACACCCCCCGTGGGCTCGTCGAGAAACACCACCTCGGGACGGTGCAGCGTCGCCACCGAAAAGGCGAGCTTCTGTTTCCACCCGAGCGGCAGCGCCCCGACGAGCGTGCGGCTCTCCCGCCGGAAATCGAGCCGGCGAAGCAGCGCGACCGCCCGACGCAGGATCTCGCGCCGCGAAAGGCCGTAGATGCCGCCGTACAGCCGGATATTCTCGATCACCGTCAGGTCGTCGTACAGGGAGAAGCGCTGGCTCATGTAGCCGATATGGCGCTTGATCCGCTCGCCCTGCCGCGCAATGTCGTACCCGGCGACCGTGCCGCCGCCCGAAGTGGGGCGGCTCAGCCCGCAGAGCATCCGCATGGCGGTGGTTTTCCCGGCGCCGTTGGCTCCGAGAAATCCGAAAATCTCGCCCCGCACGACCTCGAACGAAATGCGGTCCACGGCCTTGAAGCCGCCGAAACTCTTGCTCAGCTCCCGGACGGATATGATGGGTTCATTCATGGTGCATCCGTTTTATGAAAACATCTTCGATTCCGGGTTCGGCCGGGCGGAGAACAACGCCGCGGAAACCCTGCCCGGCGAGTCTGCGCACGAACCCTTCGGGATCGAAATCCGGTCCCGCAACGAGGTGGTGCGCCTCGCCGAAAGGATAGCACTCCTCGACGCCCGGCTCCCGCCGCGCCGCCACGAGCAGACCGTACATCTCCCCGCCCGAAAGCGCATAGAGCCGTCCGCCGAAACCGCGGACGATTCCCTGCGGCGTATCGACGCCCAGCAGGCGTCCCCTGTCGCAAAGCGCGATGCGGTCGCAGCGGCGCGCCTCATCCATATAAGGCGTCGAGACGAGCATCGAAATTCCACGGCGCTTCAGGTCGGAGAGCATGTCCCAGAACTCGCTGCGCGACACGGCATCGACGCCCGTGGTCGGTTCGTCCAGGAAAAGCACCGACGGGCGGTGGATCAGCGCGCAGCAGAGCGCGAGCTTCTGTTTCATGCCGCCCGAGAGTTTCCCGGCGCGGCGCGTGCGGAACGGCTCGATCTGGCGGTAGATCGGAGCGATCAGATCGGCATTCGCGCGGCGGTCCACGCCGAACAGCGCGGCGAAGAAACCGAGGTTCTCTTCCACCGACAGATCGGGGTAGAGCGAGAAACGTCCGGGCATGTAACCCACCCGCCGGCGGATCTCCCGGTAGCCGGACACGATGTCGAACCCGTCCACGGCGGCCCGGCCGCCGTCGGGCACGATGAGCGTCGCAAGCAGCCGGAACAGCGTCGTCTTGCCGGCTCCGTCGGGACCGATCAGTCCGAACAGCTCGCCCCGCGCGACCCCGAACGACACGCCGTCGAGCGCGGTCAGCGTCCCGTAACGTTTGGTCAGTCCTTCGACCGTAATGGCGGTTTCCACGGCGAAAGAATCATTTGTCACCGGACAGACGGACCTCGCCGTAAAGCCCCAGCTTCAGCCGCCCGTCGTTCCGGACGGCTATCTTCACGGCATAGACCAGATTGGCACGCGTATCGCGCGTCTGGATGGTCTTGGGCGTAAATTCGCTTTCGGAAGCGATCCACGTGATACGCCCGGGATAGTCGTACCGCGCATCGCCCCCGAAGTCGGCCGTCACCGTGACCGGCTCGCCGAGCCTCAGCCCGGCGAGCTGATCCGAAGTGAAGTAAGCCCGCAGATAGAGCGTCCCGAGATCGGCGACCTTCATCAGCGGCCGGCCCGCCGAAGCCAGCTCGCCGGCCTCGGCATACCGGGCCAGCACGGTCCCCGCGACGGGCGACACGATGCGGCACTTGCGGAGCTGGTCCTCGACCTGCGCGATCTGCAGGTCGATGGCCGAGGCGTTCTCGTCGATCGACGCGGCGCTGTTCGCAAGCGTCGAGAGCAGCGCTTCGAGCTGGCCGTTCAGGACCTTCAACTGCGCGTCCATGTCGTCCAACTGCTTGGCCGTGGCCGCACCGTCGCGCAGCAGATTCTCCACGCGCCGCCGCTCGGTCCGCTGCTTGGCGATCTGCTCGCGCAGTGCGGCCGCCTGCTTGGCTATATCCGGCCGTTCCGAACGTACCGAGGCACGCTGCCGCTCCAACTGGAGCCGCCGCAGGTAAAGCTGTACGGTGTCGATCTCGCCGACCTGCTCTCCGGCCGTCAGCAGATCGCCCTCTTCGGCATCGAAGCGGAGGATGCGTCCCGCGGCTTCGGCCGACACCGTCACTTCCGTGGCCTCGAACGTCCCCGTGGCGTCGAAGTTCCCGCCGCGGTCACATGCGGCCAACAGAAACGCTGCCGCACAAAACAAGATTCGTTTCATCGGTTTATCGTGTGTTTCAGTTCGTAAATCGTCTTCAGCAACTCGATCTCCCGCGCGCTGCGTGCCGCGGCGGCGGCATCCTCGTCGGCGATCTTCCGCAGCAGCCCGTTCGTATCCAGCACGCCGTTGCGCAGCTCCGATTCGGCCGCTTCGCGCACCGCCCGCCGCAGCCGGACGATCCGGTCGTCGTCGGCCAGCGCGCGCCGCAGCCGTGCGATCTCCCCGCTTTCTTCGGCTGCATCCAACCGGTTGTCGAACAAGAATATATCCCGTTGCACCTCGACTTGCCATTTAGCCGCATCGAGCCGGCCCAGCGAATTCCGCTTCGTGTAATATCCTCCGAAATTCCACGAAATCCGAATCCCCACAAGGGCGTTCCACGTCCAATCGGAGGTCATCATACTACCGAAATAATCCATGCCCGGATAACCGTAATATCCCTGCACGAAAAGCCCGAAACGGGGCCGTGTCGCCGCCTTCACCAGCCGCTCCTGCGCCGAAATGCGGTCGATCCGCGCATCGAAGAGGCGCAGTTCGGGGCGCTCCGGTCCGGCGGCGACGGGTGCGTCCGACGCTTCGGGACGCCGCAGCGCTCCGTCGCCCAGTTCCCGGCCGATGAACAGTTCCAGCATCCGTCGGTAACTGTCGCGCGAAGCCTCCACCTGCGCGAGCTGCTGGCCCGCCGCAAGCAGCTCGGCCTCCACCGCATCGGCGTCGGACTGCGCCGCCGCACCGTTGCGCAGCAAAGAACGGACCTTGTCGAGATCACTCCGCAGCAGTCCGATCGTGATCCGCGTCTGCGCGATCCGTTCGTCGAGCAGCAGGATGCCGAAATAGAGGCCGTCCACACGCCCTTCGAGCGCATAGAGGTCCGCATCGGCGGTACGTGCGGCCTCGGCGGCTTCGGCTTCGGCCATCCGCTTGTCGGCCGACGACCGGCCGCCGTCCCAGATCGTCTGGCTCAGTTCCAGTTGCGCCTTGTACTGGTCCCTGTTCAACCCGGGAATCTCCAGTCCCTGTCCGGCGAGAAATCCCGTCATCTCGCGCGGAAATCCGGGAACATCGGTCTGCCAGGTCGCCTGCGCCGACAGGGAAAGCTGCGGCAGCCAGGCCCGGCGGGCATTCGACAGATCGTATTCGGCAGTACGCCGGATCAGGTCGTACTGCCGAATTTCGGGATAATGCCCGCGGGCCAGCTCCCGGCACTCGTCGAGCGTCGGCTGCGCCTGTGCTCCGAGTACGCACGGCAGCAAAACGGAGAAAAGCAGCGCCCGTCTCATACGTCTCTGCGGTTTCGGGGCATCAGCCGCCGCATGACGACTTCGATCGTCTCCTGCTTGCGAAGTCTGAAAAACGTTTCGCGATCGGCTGCCAGATCGCCGAGCAGCGGCACGATCACCGGATAGGCGATGAACGGAAAGGCGTTGAGCGAAATGATATCGAGCATCAGCATCCGGACATCCATCGGCTCGGTCTCGCCGCGGGCGGCGGAGGCGTCCAGTTCCCGCTGGATGTCGAGCATCAGGACATTCGCGATGCGGCGAACGCTCCGCTGCATGCACTCGTAACGGTCGGGGCGAGCCAGCACTTCATTGACGATGAAGCGCGGCAGGTCGGGATTGGCCGCGATGAAATCGAAATGGCGTTCGATGCCGTTGCGCAACCGTTCGGGAAGCGGCAGGCCCGGTTGGCCGAAAGCCGCCAGCACCGATTCGCTCATCAGCCGCATTTTTTCGTCGAGAATCCGCTCGAAGATATGTTCCTTCGTGCGGAAGTAGTAGTGCAGCATGGCGTGCGTCACGCCCGCCGCCTCGGCGATCGAAGTGGTCCGCGCCCCGGCGTATCCCTTCGTCAGAAACTCCCGTTCCGCGGCCTTCAGGATCGCCTGCTCCTTGTTTTGCTGAGGTTTCGTCATGCCTTTTCCTGTATTAACATTTATATTTAACGATTTTGTTTGTGCAAATATAAACACAAAAAAACGAATCCTCCAACAATTCTGTTATTTTTTTTCATCCGAACGCTCCGCGGAGACAGACAGCGGCCCGCAGCGGAGCGTCTCCGGCCGCACGGCCCGGGCAGCTCCGTCCGCAATCCGGACCACCGGCTGTAACCGGTCGGGTATCCGCCGCATCCGGCAGGGGATAGCCGGACCGCCGCCGGAAATCCGCACGCGGTCCGGAAGGCATTCGAATCCGCCGTTCCGGCCCGGCCGATTTGCATATCCCGGGAATTTTTCGCAAACTTGTAGCCCGAAAACCGCCTCAAGGCAGCTTTCACTCCGGCAAACGACCCGACTACTCTATTATGATGAAAACCCGAACTCTCTGCTGCGCGGCGGGCCTGCTGCTGCTCGCCGGCTGCCGCTCCGAGCAGCCCGTGCGCCCGAAGGAGCTGCGATGCGAGAACCTGACCGATCCGCTCGCCATCGACTCCGCCCGTCCTCATTTCAGTTGGAAAACCGACGCCGGCGGCGACTTCCGCCAAAGCGGCTACGAAATCCGCGTCGCGGCGGACAGTACGGAACTGCTCGGCGAAGGGGCCGGGCTCTGGAACTCGGGGCGCGTGGCCTCCGGCGCTTCCGTGCTGGTTCCCTACGAAGGGCGGCCGCTGGCATCCCCCTCGCTGGCCTACTGGAAAGTCCGCGTCTGGGACGATGCGGGCCGCGTATCGGCATGGAGCGCGATCCGGCGGTTCGGCGTCGGCATTCTGGAGCCGTCGGGCTGGACGGGAGACTGGATCGGACTGCCGGGAACGGAGTGCCCGCTGCTGCGCAGGCGTTTCGAGGCGGCGGATACGGAACGGACGCACCTGCTGCACGTCGCCTCGCTGGGTTACCACGAGGTCTATGTAAACGGCCGCAAGGTCTCCGACCGGGTGCTCGCCCCGGCCGTGTCGGAACTCGGCAAGAGAGCCCTTTCCGTCACCTACGACATCACGTCCCTGCTCGCGGAGGGACGGAACGAAGTGGTCGTATGGCTCGGTCCGGGCTGGTATCGCCGCGACACCTTCCGCGACGCATCGACCGACGGACCGTTCGTGAACGTCCGGCTGGACGAGATCGCCCCGGAGGGCCCCCGCACGCTTCTCGTCAGCGACACATCGTGGCAGGGCGGCGAGAGCGGCTATACGCCCACCCCGAGCGCGACGTGGCGGCCCCTGGCCTTCGGCGGCGAATGCGTGGACGGCAGCCGGGTCCCCGCGGACCTGACACCGGAGACGCTCGACGGACGCACGTGGCGGCCCGTCGCCACGGCCCGGCTGTCCGGACTGAAGATCTCGCCCCAGATGTGCGAGCCGAACGTCGTCCGCGATACGCTGCATCCGCGATCGCTCCGCCGCGTCTCCGACAGTGTATGGGTCGCCGACATGGGCCGCGAGTTCAACGGCTGGATCGAACTGCGCATGACCGGACTGAAAAAAGGGCAGCGCATAGCGATCGACTACTCGGACTGGACGAACGACGACGGATCGTACCGCCCACAGGAAAACAACTCCAACTTCGAGGACCTCTACATCGCTTCGGGCGAAGGGACGGAGGTCTTCCGCAACCGCTTCGACCACCACGCTTTCCAATACCTCCGGATCAGGGGGCTGGCCGAAGAACCGGCGATGCTCGCGGGATACGCCATCCAGGGCGGCTACGCCGACGCTTCGATCTTCGAGTGCTCGGACACCGACCTGAACGCCATCTACGACATGGTGGAATATACGCTCCGCAATCTGGCTTTCGGAGGCTACGTGGTAGACTGCCCGCATCTGGAACGCATGGGCTACGGAGGCGACGGAAACGCCTCATGCCGCACGTTCCAGACACTTTTCGACGCCGCGCCGCTCTACATGAACTGGCTGCAAATGTGGGCCGACTGCATCCGCGACGACGGCGGAATGCCCCACAACGTACCCAATCCGTACCCGGCCGGAGGCGGTCCCTACTGGTGCGGCTTCCTCATCACCGCCTCGTGGCAGACCTACCTGAACTACGGGGATTTCCGCCCCGTCGAGCGCTACTATCCCGTCATGCAGCGCTGGCTGGAATACGTGGACCGATACACCGTGGACGGACTGCTCGGACGATGGCCCGACACGGACTACCGGGGCTGGTATCTGGGCGACTGGCTGGCTCCCGAGGGCGTCGATTACACGGCGCAGGAGTCGGTCGATCTGGTCAGCAACTGTTACCTGTGCGAATGTCTCGACGCCCTGTCGAAGATGGCCGCGCTGCTCGGCCGGGAGGAGGAGGCCGCACGCTACGGCGAACGCCTGCAAGCGCTGCGCACCCGCATCGGAGAGGAGTTCTACAACCCGGAGACGGCCCGCTACGCCACCGGATCGCAGATCGACCAGATCTATCCGATGCTTGCCGGGGTCACGGCCTCCGAGGAGGTTCCGAAGGTCACGCAGCGGCTTTTCCGCGAGACGCGGGAGCGTCTCGGCGGACACATCGGCTGCGGACTGGTCGGCGTGACCGTGCTCACCGACTGGGCCATCCGCGAGGGACAGGCCGACTTCGTCTGCTCGATGCTCCGCAAGCGCGACGTACCGGGCTATCTGGCCATGATCGACCGCGGAGCCACCACCACGTGGGAACACTGGGCCGGCGACCGCAGCCGGATACACAACTGCTTCAACGGCATCGGCGCATGGTTCGTGCAGGCGTTGGGCGGTATCCGCCCCGACGAACGGGACCCGGGCTACCGGCATATCCTATTCCGTCCGCAGACGCCCGCGGGCATACGGTGGGTCCGGGCGACCAAAGAGACGCCCTACGGCACGGCCGCGATCGACTGGGAAATCGCCGAAGGCCGCTTCGCGGCCGACATCGTCGTCCCGGCCAACAGCACCGCCACCTTCTTCCTGCCGGACGGAGTGCGCACCTGCGAACTGGACGGCCGGACGACGGAGACTCCGGACGGCAGGGTAGCGCTCGCAGCCGGACGGCATACGCTCGCCTGCGCAACCGGACACGGCAACCGCTGACGGAGACACCTGCCCGGACAGCGGCATTCCCGATACGACACGGCCCCTGACGCGAATTGCGTCAGGGGCCGTGTCATCCGAAACAGGACCGTAATCTCCCGCACCGGCAGTCCGCACCCGAAACGAAGACCGCAGGCGCCGCAGCCGTCACTCGGACTGCGTAATGTCCGCCAGTTCGTCGGTGATGGCCTGCTGGCGGCGCTTGTTGAAGGTCAGCGTCAGGTCGCCCAGCAACTCCTGTGCATTGTCCGTCGCGGTCTGCATGGCGACCATACGTGCGGCGTGCTCGGCCGTGGCGCTGTCGAGCGACACCTCGTACATCCGCATCCGCAGCGTGTAGGGCAGCAGCTCGCCGAGCAGTTTAGCGAGGTCCGGTTCGTAGATATAATCGGGCCGCACGTCCTCCGGACGATACGGAGTCTCCGGCCGCGCTGCATCCTCAGTTTCGGCCGCGCCGGACGACGGAAAGACGGCCGGAAGGAAGGTCTCCCGCGTCGGAACCTGGTGTCCCATCGAATGAAAATGGTTGTACACCAGGCATACCCGGTCCGTCGCACCGGCCGTATAGCCGTCCATGAGCCGCTGCGCCAGCTCCGCCGCATCGCGGTAGGAGACCGCGCCGGCCCGGCGGCGGAAATCGTCGTTCACCGCATAGCCCGCCTTGTGCGCGGCCTGCGCGATCTTCTCGCCCACGGGCCACACCTCCACCTCCGCGAAGCCCTCCTCGCGGAGCGCGCCGACCGTATGCTCCAGCTCGCGGACGGCATTGGCATTGAAAGCGCCGCACAGGGAGCCGTCCGACGAGAAGGCCACCACGACGGCACGCCGCCCGACCTCGTGCGGCGCGGCCAGCGGCGACGACGCCACGATCTCCGGATCGCCTTCGCGCAGCGCCGCGGCGATCCGCCCGAGCCGCCGTGCATACTCGGCGAGCGCCTCAGCCGTACCCTGCACGCGGTGCAGTTTGGCCGAAGCGACCATCTTCATCGCCGAGGTGATCTTCAGCGTACTCCGGACCGATGCGATCCGCGCCCTTATCTCCTTCAGGGAAGCCATGACACGCTATGCTTTGAGCGAAGCCGCGACACGGGCCGCAGCCTCCTCGATTTTCGTCCCGATTCCGCCTTCGACCTCCGCTCCGCCGCGCAGTGCGTCGAACACGTCCGTGGCCGAGAGCGTCTCGACGAGCAGCCGCTCGAACTCGGCGACTTTCCCGATCGGCACGTCGCGCAGCAAACCGTGCGTGCCGCAGTAGAGGACGGCGATCTGCTGCTCCACGGGCATCGGCGCATACTGCGGCTGGACGAGCAGGCGCGTGTTCTTGCGCCCCCGGTCCAGCACGGCCGCCGTCACGGCGTCCATGTCGCTGCTGAACTTCGAAAAGGATTCCAGCTCACGGTACTGCGCCTGGTCGATCTTGAGCGTTCCGGCCACCTTCTTCATCGCCCGGATTTGGGCGTTGCCGCCCACGCGCGACACGGAGATGCCCACGTCGATGGCCGGGCGGTTGCCCTGGTTGAAGAGGTTCGTGTCGAGGAAGATCTGGCCGTCGGTGATCGAAATGACATTCGTCGGGATGTAGGCCGAAACGTCGCCGGCCTGCGTCTCGATGATCGGCAGCGCCGTGAGTGACCCGCCGCCGCGCACCTTGTCCCTGAGCGACTCGGGCAGGTCGTTCATCTCGCGGGCCACCTCTTCCTGCGCGATGATCTTCGCCGCCCGCTCCAGCAGGCGCGAATGGAGGTAGAAAATATCGCCCGGATAGGCCTCGCGGCCCGACGGGCGGCGCAGGATGAGCGACACCTCGCGGTAGGCCACGGCCTGCTTCGACAGGTCGTCGTACACGACCAGCGCATGACGGCCCGTGTCGCGGAAATACTCGCCGATGGCGGCTCCCGCGAAGGGTGCGAAATACTGCATCGCGGCCGGATCGGCAGCCGTGGCGGCCACCACGATCGTGTATTCCATCGCCCGGTGCTGCCGCAGCGTCTCGACCAGCGCCGCCACGGTCGAAGCCTTCTGACCCACGGCGACATAGATGCAATAGACCGGATCGCCGGCCTCGAAATTGCGCCGCTGGTTGAGAATCGCATCCACGGCGATGGCTGTCTTGCCCGTCTGGCGGTCGCCGATAATCAGCTCGCGCTGTCCGCGGCCGATCGGGATCATGGCGTCCACGGCCTTCAATCCCGTCTGCAACGGCTCGCTCACGGGCTGGCGGAAAATCACGCCCGGCGCCTTGCGTTCGAGCGGCATCTCGACCGTCCCGCCCTCGATCGGCCCCTTGCCGTCGAGCGGCTCGCCCAGCGGCGTGATGACACGTCCGAGCAGCGCCTCGCCTACACGGATCGAGGCCGTATGGCCCATGCGGCGCACCGTGTCGCCCTCCTTGACGAGGTCCGTGGGTCCGAGCAGCACGGCGCCGACGTTGTCCTCCTCGAGATTCATCACCACGGCCTTCATGCCGTTCTCGAATTCGAGCAGTTCGTTCGCCTCGGCATTCCCGAGTCCGTAGATGCGGACCACGCCGTCGCTCACCTGCAGCGTCGTACCCACCTCGGCGTACTGCGCCTTGAGGTCGATGCCTTGCAGCTCGGCGAGCAGCACCTCGGACACCTCCGCCGGCTTGATATTATCCTTGTTCATAAGCTATACGATTCGATTGGGTTTGCATCCTAACTTGCGGCGCAGCAGCTTGAGCTGCGCCGCGACGCTCGCGTCGATCAGTACGTCGTCCATCCGGAAGACGAAGCCTCCGATCAGTTCGGGCCGCACTTCGCGCGCGAGCCGCACCTCCCCGTGCGTTCGGCTCTCCGCCGCACGGCAGACCCTTTCGGCGAACCGGTCGTCCACCGGGGCGGCCGTCACGAGCAACGCCTCGCGGATGTTGTGCCGCCGCCGGTAGAGGTCCGTGAACGAATAGAACATGAAGTAGATGTAATGTTCCCGGCGATGGCGCAGCACCAGCCGCACGAAACCTTCGAGCGACGCGCTCATCGGCCGTCCGAACGCTCCGCGGAGCACCTCCAGCTTCGCCTCGTCGCCGACGACGGGCGAGAAAAGCACGTCACGCAACGAACGGTCCCGCCGGTAAAGGCCGATCAGCCGCCGCACCTCGTCGTAGGTGCGCTCCTCGTTGCCGTTCGCCGCGGAAAACTCCGCCAGCGCCGATGCGTAACGGCTCGCTATCAATCCGGTATACATATCCTATGCCTCCTTTCGTTCGCTCCGGCTCTCCATCTCGTCGAGCATCTTTTCCGCGAGCCGCGTCTGCGACGCCTCGTCGTCCAGCCGCTCGCGCAGCATCTTCTCCGTAATGGCGATCGAGAGCAGCGCCACCTGATGACGGGCATCCTGCAGAATCGCCTCCCGTTCGCCCTCGGCCTTCTCCCGGGCTGCGGCGACGATCCGCGCACCCTCCTCGTCGGCCCTGCGGCGCGCCTCGGCCAGCAGGGCGTCGCGCGTCTCGGCGGCTTCGCGGAGAATCCGGCCGCGCTCGCGCTCGGCGGCAGCCCGGACGGCCTGCCCCTCGGCATCGAGCTCCCGGAGCTTCCGCTCCGCGGCACGGGCCTCCTCCAGCGACCGGTCGATATACGCCTTGCGCTCCTCGATCGCCCGCACGATCACCGGAAAACCGTACCGTGCCAGCACGATGAAAACCACGGCGAACGCCAGCGTCATCCAGAAGAGAACGCCCGCTTCGGGTTGTAAAAGTCCCATGATCCGCTCGGATTTAAACCGTCAGAGCGCCAGGAAACAAACCACGACGGCGAACAGCGCGACGCCCTCGATCAGGGCCGCCACGATAATCATGTTCGTCCGGACCTTGCCCGCAGCTTCGGGCTGACGGCCGATGGCCTCCATGGCGGCCGAACCGATCTTTCCGATACCGAGCCCCGCGCCGATGGCCGCGAGACCTGCGCCGAGTGCGGCGCCGATAGTTCCTAATTCCATAATTTCAATCCATTAACGTTTGACATTCGTTTTATCGTCTTTTTCCGCCCGGCCACGTCACAAAGGAGCCGCACCGGCCGCATCACTTTTCCGCTCCGGCATCCGCCTCGCCGCCTCGCTCCTGCGCCAGTCCGATGAAGACGGCCGAGAGCATCGTGAAGACATAGGCCTGGAGGAACGCCACGAGCAGCTCGAGACAATTCATGAAGATCGAGAAGAGCACCGAAAGCGCCGTCATCGAAGCATTCACCGCCGCGCCCATTTTCACCGTGACGAACACCACGCACGTCAGGCTCAGAATCACGGCGTGCCCGGCCAGCATGTTGGCGAACAGACGGATCATCAGCGCGAAGGGTTTGGTGAAGACGCCCACCAGCTCGATGAGCGGAATGATCGGCACGGGAACCTTGAGCCACGTCGGCACGTCGGGCCAGAAAATGTCTTTCCAGTAGTGGCGGCTGCCCGAAAGATTGACCACGAGGAACGTGGCGACGGCGAGCACCAGTGCCACGGCGATATTGCCCGTGACGTTCGCACCGCCGGGGAAGAAGGGGATCAGCCCCATCAGGTTATTCAGGAAGATGAAGCAGAAGACCGTCAGCAGATAGGGTGCGAAACGGCGGTAGGAGGGCCCCACGCAGGGTTCGATCAGATCGTCCACGAGCGACTCGACGAGCGTTTCGAACAGCCCGACCACGCCGCGCGGAGCGGCCGCATCGGGTTTGCGCCCCCGATACCACCGGGCCGCACCGAGCACCAGCGCCACGACGAGCGCGCTGTTGAGCAGCAGTCCGGCCACGGTCTTCGTGATCGAAAGGTCCAGCGGACGGAGGTCGCTGCCGTCGGCCTGCCGTTCGACGATTTTGCCGGCATGGTCGCCGTCGGCGGCGATCCGCAGCCCTTCGTACTCGGCCCCTCCGCGCAGGCGTTTCGCCGAGAAGCAGTGCCAGCCACTCGACGGGCTGTGCACGATGACGGGCAGCGGCAGGCTCCACTCGCGGCCGCCCGCCGTAGCGATGTGCCACTCGTAGCTGTCGCCGACGTGTCCCAGCACGATCCGCTTGACGTCCGGCTCCTCCTCCGCGATCTCCTGCGCCGCCGTGTCCTCCGCACGTCCGGCGGACGAAGCCGCCGCGTGCGCCGCCGCTCCTGCCGGGAACAGCGCCGCCGCAAGGAGCAAAAGCAGGACCCGGCAGAACGGGCCGAACGATCTATTCATACGAATCATTGGTTGTCAATATTTTTCATCGTTCACCTCGACGCACGCTTCAACTTCATCGCGCAGCACGCGGACGAATCCGCCCGCAATGCCGAGGCGGTGTTCTTCGCCCCCGTCGGATTCGGCATAGACGATCTCGCCCGCCGCAAGGCCCGAAACGAGCGGAGCGTGGCCCGGCAACACGGTGAATGCGCCCGCCTCGCCGGGAAACGAGACTTTCGCCGCCGTCGTCCGGCTCAGCTCGCCGGAGGGAGAAACGATCACAAGACGCAACATATCCCGCCTCCTTCTTTATGCATTCGCCCGTCTGAGCAGCTCCTCGCCCTTGCGCACGGCGTCGTCGATCGTGCCGACATTGACGAAAGCCTGTTCGGGCAGGCGGTCCGTCTCGCCGTCGAGAATCATCTTGAAGCCCCGGATCGTCTCCTCGATCGGAATGATCTGCCCCTTGACGCCCGTGAACTGCTCGGCCACGGCGAAAGGCTGCGAAAGGAACCGCTGCACGCGGCGCGCGCGGTTCACCGTCAGCCGGTCCTCGTCCGACAGCTCGTCCATGCCCAGGATGGCGATGATGTCCTGCAGTTCCTTGTTGCGTTGCAGGATCTGTTTCACGCGCTGCGCCACCGCATAGTGCTCCTCGCCCACGATATTCGGATCGAGGATGCGCGACGAGGATTCCAGCGGATCGACGGCGGGGTAGATACCCAGTTCGGCGATCTTGCGGCTCAGAACGGTCGTGGCGTCGAGGTGCGTGAAAGTCGTGGCCGGGGCGGGGTCCGTCAGGTCGTCGGCCGGCACGTAAACGGCCTGCACCGAGGTGATCGAACCGTAGCGCGTCGAGGTGATGCGCTCCTGCATCTGGCCCATCTCCGTGGCCAGCGTCGGCTGGTAGCCCACGGCCGAGGGCATGCGCCCCAGCAGGGCCGAAACCTCCGACCCGGCCTGCGTGAAGCGGAAAATGTTGTCGATGAAGAAGAGGATGTCGCGCGTCTCGCCCGCCTCCCGGCCGCCGTCGCGGAACGACTCGGCGACCGTCAGCCCCGACAGCGCCACCGAAAGACGCGCCCCGGGCGGTTCGTTCATCTGGCCGAAGACCAGCGTGGCCTGCGAGCGGGCCACTTCGTCGTAATCGACCTCCGAGAGGTCCCAATGCCCCTCCTCCATGCTTTTCCGGAACGCGTCGCCGTAGCGGATCACCCCCGAGGAGATCATCTCGCGCAGCAGGTCGTTGCCCTCGCGCGTGCGTTCGCCCACGCCGGCGAAGACCGAGAAGCCGTTATGCTTCTTGGCGATGTTGTTGATAAGCTCCATGATGAGCACCGTCTTGCCCACGCCCGCGCCGCCGAACAACCCGATCTTGCCGCCCTTGACGTAGGGCTCCAGGAGGTCGATCACCTTGATTCCCGTGTAGAGCACCTCCTGCGAGGTGGCCAGCTCGTCGAATTTGGGCGGTTCGCGGTGGATCGACGCCTCATGCGTGCGGTCCAGCGGCCGCATGCCGTCGATCCGCTCGCCCACGACATTGAGCAGGCGGCCCTTGATCTGGTCGCCCACGGGCATCGAGATCGACCCGCCGAGCGCCGTCACCTTCATATGCCGCTGCAATCCGTCCGTCGAGTCCATCGCAATGGCCCGCACGGTGTTCTCGCCGATATGCTGCTGCACCTCGACGACGAGCTCCCGCCCGTCCCGACGGCGGATCGTCATCGCCTCGTGAATGCCCGGCAGCAGACTCTCCCGTCTCAAATCGGGGAAATGCACGTCCACGACCGGTCCGATGATCTGCGAAATGTATCCTTCAACTTGTGCCATATCTATCCGACAACTCTGTTTTTCATCCGTAATAATAATGTTATGCTCCGCGCCGAAAACCGCCCGCGAAACCGCTGCGGTCTCCGGACCGCCGGCACGGCGCAAAGGTAGCCGATTATCGTCGGGAAGGCTTCGTCCGAACAACCCGAAAGATGTTCAATTTCTTCCCGGCGAACCGTTCCTGCCTCCCTGCGGCGGACAATCCCGGCAAATCTGCCGGAATCCTCCGGCGAACCGCAAAGATACGAAAGAACCGATAAATCGAGTGTATATCACATAAGAATTAACGATACGAAACGCAATTTATTGCGTCGGCGAAACATCCCCCAGATTCCCGCTGCCGGGCCCCCGGGAACCGCCGGAGTCCGAATTTCCGGAACCGGTCCCGGCAGGCGGACATCCCCAAAAAGCGAGGCGCCCGCAGAAGCGGGCGCCTCTCGCCGAACGCCGTCCGGTCCGGCCGTCGCTCCTCCGGCGTTCGTCCCGCGGGAACCGGATCCGAATCGTTGTATGGCAGACAACGTACACTAATCTCCAAACGATCCGGCTCCCGCAGACAGACATCGGACGGGGCGACGCGACCGACGGTTCATTCGCGTCTCATGCGGTAATCGTAGAATCCGAACACCTCGGTCGAAAGCTCTCCGAGCCAGCCGCTCTTGGCATTCACCCCCGTCTGGACCTTCACGAAGTCGATGTACTCCAGCCCGGCCGGCTCGCCCTCGAACGTCACGGCGTCCGCGATCCGGAAATGGTTGGGATTGGCCGCGGCCGAAACGTTGTCGTCGTCGGTCAGACGGTCGATCGGACTGAAATTGTCCGCATAACCCCACTCGTACGCGGCATTGACCCAATAGGAGCCGTTGCCCGACTGGTCGTAGTTGCGGGCTTCGAGGCGTGTTCCGCGCAGCGTATAGCTCTCCGCCTCCACCCACGCAGGGTAGTAGTACCCCTGGTCGTGGAACTGCTTCAGGTAGTCGATCGACCCGCTGCCGCCGCGGTTGTCTGTCCAGCGCGTCTCCATTCCGGCGCCGCGCGGGCGGTAGTAGGTGACGGCATAATCCTGCAACGTCTCCGCCTTGCCCGTCTCCGAACCCTTCAGCTCGTACCACGTGTCGTTGGGCAGCCCGTCCCCGTTCTCGTCCTGCATGACCCAGACGATCCCCGGCTCGGAGGAGCCTTCGAACGAGTTGCCCACGATGGCCAGGTCGTAGCCGCCCGAAGCGTCGATGCTGTGGTCGAAGCCCACGACGATATACCCGCCGAAACCGCCCAGCGAAACGTAGGTGTTCCGCATCATCCGGTCCTCGGCATAGGCGCAGGCCTCCTCCATCGTCGCGGCGGTGCAATTCTCATTGACGAACTGCCCGGGAGCGGGCAGAAACTCGTACACCCGGTTCCAGTCGGCGCCGCTGGTCGCCGAACGGGGGCGGTAGTAGCGTCCGGCAGGAGGGCAGACACGGACCGTGAGGGTCTGCGACACCGACAGATGCGAGTTGCGCATCGTCACCGTCGCGCGGTGTTCGCCCTCTTCCGCCGCGGTAAAACGGTAGGCGGGATCGGCGCCCCGCTGCACGGTCTTACCGTCGAGCGTCCAGACATACTCCGCATCGAAGGCGTTTACCACGTCGAGCGGCATGAGGCGGATGGTGCGGCCTGCGGAGACATTGTACTCGGTCCGCTCGAACGTCCAGCCGAACGGCATGTCTTCGGGCGCAGCGACCCGCACGGAAAACTCGACGGTATCCGTCCCGTCTTCGTTCGAGGCCGCGAAACGCAGGGCATAGGTCCCGGCCTCGGCGCTCCGGAAGGTATAGTCCCGCTCCGTAGAAACCTCCCTGCCGTCCACGCTCCACGAGTAGGAGACGGGGATCGAGACTTCGGCCACGGAAGGTTTCAGCACCAGATCGGAATCCGTGAGGATCGTGAAGCCCTCCTCCGCACCGGGAATCGAAACGGTCGGCACTTCGAGCGCCGTCACGTCCACGCGCAGTTCCTCGCTCGCCGTACCGTACCGGGTCGAAACCTCCAGCAGCACGTAAACCTTCCCGACGGTCTCCGCGCGGAAGACGAGCGACGGCTCCTCTCCGATCACCCGGCCGTCCACCGTCCAACTGAAACGGGCGTCGTCGGCGTACTCGTAACGGGGGCTGATGGTCAGTTCGCGCCCTGCCTTCACCGTGTACACGCCCGTTTCGCTGTCGAGCGCGATGACGGGAGCCGGAGACGCATCCGCCTCGATGACCCCATCCCGGTTGCAGGCGGCGAACGACGTCAGAAGAAGGCCGAACAGCGCGATCGCGGCTTTTCTCATCGGACTGCGCATATCATTTGCCGAGCCATTCCGACGTGTAACGATAGGCGAAGTCGATGCCCGCCGGGCTCGCGCCCTTCTGCGCGGAATAGGAGAAACGGCTCTCCTGAACCGGCGAAGCGCCCGAGACGTCGTACACGCAGATATTCGAACTCACGTAATTCGACATGCCGACCCACAGTTTTCCGGTCGTCGGATGCTGGCCCATGATGCCGTAAACGGTCTCGCCGGCCGAAAGCCAGTGCACGTCGGCCGTTTTCGTCTCGTAGTTGTAACGTGTCACGGTGGTCGCGCTGAAGGAGTCCGTATCCACGAAATAGAGGTACGGACCGGTGAAGTCGGCGCACATGCCGACGGCAGGCGACCAGGTGGCCACGGGGAACCGCACGGCCTCGGGCAGTTCTTCATTCAGAATCTCGCGGCCCTCGTGGTCGATGCCCACGATCTTCGCCGCGGAGGTGAAATCGGCGCCCATGTTCTGATTGCCGGTGAAGGTTCCGGCCAGCGCGAAATAGATATTGCCGTCGGCGCCCTTGACGACACCTTTGACCTGACGGCCTTCGTAAGTAATCCGCTTCTCGACGGCATCCGTCGCCGGATCGACGATGACCAGACTGTGGCCGCATCCGGCAAAGAGCTTGCCGCGGGAGAGGACCATGCGGGTCTTGACGGCCCCTTCGGTGGAGAACGCCCCGAAAGTACCCTCCACCGTGGCGCCCACCTCGACGGAACCGTCGCCCAGCGTCAGCGCGCAGATGCCCGACGTGGCTTCCATGCCCGACTCGGAATACTGCACATAGGCCTTCGTCGGACTGACGACCACCAGATGCTGCGGCCATGTATCCTTGCCCTCGGGAGTTTTGATAACCAGCGGATCGGCATACTCCATGCGCATCGTCCGGGCGTCGCAGACGACGAACCGTCCGGCCCCGTTCATCGAACCGCCGTTCTGCGTAAGCAGGTAAATCCGGTCGTTGGCCATGAACATATCCTGCACGACATTGCCGATCTCCTTGCCGCCGTTGGCCTGCTCGAACACCTCCTCGTACTCCTTGCCGGACTTGTCGTACCAGACCAGCATGCCGTTGGCCGAGGTCATGTTGCCCTCGCAGACGACGAACGTGCCTCCGGCGTCCGTGAAATCCACCGAAGCGCACACCTCGGCCGAAGCGAACACCGTCTCGCCCGTGGCGCGGATACCGATCAGCGTGACGATGCCGCCGGCATACGAAACGCCATCCGAAGCGGCCGGAGCCTTCAGCGTGACGCTCCTGCCGGCCAGATCGAACGATGCCGTCCACCCTTCGGGGACGTTCATGAAATCGGCCGTGGTCACGTCGGCCACACGCAGCGACAGCGTCCTCCGCTCCCCGAAACCGAACACGAAGCAACTGCGGCCGTCCTCCGGCTGCACGAAACCGAACACGGCCCCGGTCTTCGGTATGACGATCGTCTGCCCGTCGGTCAGTTCGAAAACGACCTCGGTCTCCCCGTCGGTCACCGACCTGAAGAAGGCGTCGCCGTCCTTGCCCGAGGCTTTGACCTCCTTGCCCGAAGCGTCCTCTACACGCACGCCGTCAACGGTCCAGTACCCCTCGGCATCCACCGCCAGCTCGGGCGCCTCGCCCGATACGGGAATCCTGTTCCCCTCGTCGTCCGTCAGGAAATTACCCTTGCCGCCGAGGGTCCAATAGTAAACGCCCTCGACGCGGTCGATACCGATGACCGGGGCGTCTGCCCCGTTGGCGATCGTCACCGAAGTCTTGTCGCTGAAGACGATCGTGCACCCCTCGTCGGTCTCGACGACCTCCGAGATCGTCTTGTTCTTCTCCAGCGCATCGACGACCGTCCGCAGCGAAGAGACCTTCTCGTTGAGCGCCGCCAGTTCGTTCCTGATCCCGTCGATTTCCGCCCAAAGGTCGTCGTCGTCATACGAACAGCTCCACGTCGCCATGCCGAGCATGGCGAGCATCAGAAGTGTAACCAGTTTTCTCATTCCTTCCGTTTTTTAAGTTTGACATATCCGATAAAAAAATCAGCCGCATCCTCCTGGCAGGATACGGCGGAAAATTCAAAACGGACATTCGCACACCTCCGAAATTTCGCGTTTCGCGACCGGAACGGGCCGGACGGCAGGGGGAAAATCGCTGTTCTGATTCTCGCCCGTAATCCCGCAGGCAACAAATCCTCTGTAAAATGCGAAAGGCAGGTCTTCTGACTCGTTCCGGTTCCGCGCCTTCCCGGCCGCGCCTGCGGCCAGTGGCAAAGATTGCGAAACCTCTCGTGCTCCTTCACGGAGCGGAAACTCACAGCAACGGGTATTGTCGCAGACTTTCACTGCGTTCCCTTTTCATTCCCCGCCGCGGCCCGTCGCCGGGTGCGGAAAGGAAACCTTTGCGAAGACAAACATAGGCTAAAAAAACGAATCCGACAAGATTTTTCCCGTTTTTTTTCATCGCTCCGGCCGCAGAGGCCCGGCACGGCGTTCCGCGCCGCCGTGCGGCAGGGGAGGGATGCACCGCGCGCCGCCCGCAAAAAACGCCGCCGGCTTTGTGCCGGCGGCGCCACCAAAAATAACACCAAAATCCGGATCAGGCCGGAAGGGAGATCGTAAAGCGACTGCCCTTGCCGATCTGGCTGTCCACGGTGATCGTGCCGCCGTGCGCTTCGACGAACTCCTTCGAAATAGCCAGTCCCAGACCGCTGCCCTGCACCTTCGTGCCGGGAACGCGGAAATAGCGCTCGAAGATGCTCTTGTGGTAGCGCGGGTCGATTCCCCGGCCGAAATCCTGCACGTAGATATTCACTACCTTGTCCTGCTGGCAGGCTCCCACGATGATGCGCGAATTTTCGGGCGAGTGGTGAATGGCGTTCGACAGGAGGTTCGTCACCACCCACGCGATCTTCTCGTTATCGACGAAGAGTTTCGAAATCTTCTCGGGGTATTCCACCTCCACGAAGCAGTGGAACCGCTCGGCGAGCACCTGCGTCGCATGCACGGCGTAGTCGATCAGCTCGATCGGCTTGACGATCTTGGGCATCAGTTTCAGCTTGCCCGACTCGACCTGCGTCATGTTGAGCAACTCTCCCGTGATGTTGAGCAGCCGGTCGCTGCTGTCCTTAATGCTCGTTATCAGCGCCTTCTGCTCGTCGTTGAGCGAACCCAGCCGGTTGTCGCCGAGCAATTGGAGGCTCATCAGGATCGACGAAATGGGCGTCTTCATCTCGTGCGAGACGGTGGAGATGAAATTCGTTTTCGCCGAATCCAGCTCCTTGTAGCGCGTCACGTTGTTCAGGATGATCACGTTGCCGATGAACTGCTTCCACTGCCCGCCGACCGGAACGATATGGAGCGGGATGTTCTCCATCTGGAAATAGCTCTCCTTGTTGTCGGCGTAGATCTTCAGCGGCTCCTTCTGTCCTTCGTCCTCCTTCGGTTCGGAGTAGAGCTCGCGGATCAGCCTCCGCAGCAGATCGTTGTTCAGAGCCACCTCCGCGGCCTTGCGGCCGATCACTTCGCCGCGCTTCAGATTCAGGATCGTGCACGCCTCGTCGTTCATGAAGAGGATGTTGCGCTCCGAATCCAGTCCGACGATCGGTTCGTGGAGGCTGTTCACGATCCCCTCGATGCGCTTCTTTTCGATCATGAGCGAATCGAGCGAACTGCGGCGGTATTCCGAGAGTTTGCAGGCCATGTCGTTGAACGACTCGGCCACCTCGCGGAACTCGCGGTTGCCCCCGAAGTCGAGCCGCTCCTCGTAGTTGTGGTTGGCGATCTCCGTGATGCCCCGCTTGAGCTTGTCGATCGGGCGCAGGATCACCGCCGGGAACTGCACGAGGAAGGCCGCGGCGAGCACTACGCAGAGGACCGCCATGACCGTCAGCCACCACACGGCGTCGGCCGCACGCGCCTCCATCTCGGAACTTTTCATGCGGATCGAAGCCATGTTGAGGTCCATGATCCGGTAGAGGTCGCTGCGGACGAGCCTTATCCGGTCCGGAGTCACCGTGTCCGTGAGGGCCGCGATGCGGCGGCCGAGCGACGCCGTGGCCTCGCTCTCGTCCACCTCCGTGATGTTCTGCCGCTGCAGGCTGAGGCTGCGGATGAGCGTCGCCCGCGACGAGGAATCCTGCGAGAGGCGGTCCAGCGACCGGAGCATCTCCTCGGCGTAATGCACCGAGTTGTAGTTGTCCGCGAGAATGTTCCCGGACGCGGCGGAGAGTTGCCGCACGTAACCGACGGAGAGTCCTCCGAGCAGCAGAATCAGGACGAACAGCACGCCGATTCCCAATGTCAATCTGTATCGTAGGTTCATATCACGACAAAATGATTAAGTCGATGTTCATGCCCGCCAGCCGGTTGAGCAACCGGCGCATCCGCGCGGCCGTCACGAGCAGCGAGAGGAGTTTGAAACGGGGTTTGCTGATGCAGACCAGGCTGATCTTGCGGGAAATGGCCACGTCCGCGACCGCCTCGACAAAATGATTCGAATGCACGCGCATCACCTCGCCGCCCAACTCCGCGGCCAGATCGAAGTTGTTGATCAGGTAACGCTGATTGGCCAGCGGAATCCGGTCGGTGCTCTCCCTGTCGCTCTGCACGTAGAGCACGAGAAAGCCCGCATTGAGGTGCGTGGCCATGCGTGCCGTCTTGCGGATCAGGCGCCGGGCACGCTTCTCGCTGCTGTCGATCACGGCCAGCAGACGGTCGCTAAGCTGGGCCGGCTTCTCGATCACTTCGTTCTCGACCTTCTTCTCCACACGCAGCGCGACCTCCTTCAGCGCCAGTTCGCGCAACTGGAGGATGTTCTCCTGCCGGAAAAAGTTGTTGAGCGCCGTGGGGACCTTTTCGGGCTTGTAGATCTTGCCCGCCTTGAGCCGGGCGATCAGTTCGTCGGCCGTCAGGTCGATATTGACCACCTCGTCCGCCATGGCCAGCACGCTGTCCGGCACGCGCTCGTGCACCTCGATGCCGGTGATCTCCTGCACCTGCTCGTTCACGCCCTCGATATGCTGGATGTTGATGGCCGAAATGACGCTGACGCCTGCATCGAGAATCTGCATCACGTCCTGCCACCGCTTGGAGTTGATGCTGCCCTCGATATTGGTGTGGGCCAGTTCGTCCACGACGACGATCTCGGGATGCAGGTTGATGACGCCCTGCATGTCCAGCTCTTCGAGCTCCTTGCCCTTGTAGAAAAGCCGGCGGCGCGGAATGACAGGAAGCCCTGCTACGAGGGCTTCCGTCTCGGGACGACCGTGCGTCTCGATGTATCCGATCCGAACGTCCACCCCCGCTTCGAGCAACTGGTGGGCCTCCTGCAACATGCGGTAGGTCTTGCCCACACCGGCACTCATACCGATATAGATCTTGAACTTACCCCGGTGCGACTGCTTGATCAGGTCCAGGAAGTGGCGGGCACTCTGTTTGGTATCGGTATCCATAAATTACATTCTGAAGGAAAATCCTCCCACAAAATTAACATCTTCCATGGCAGGATTCCAAACCAGATTGGTAAAAATTCCGATCGACATGGATTCCGTGCCCTTGATGTTCCAGCTCTTGCCGGCATTCAGGAAGACGTTCTGCACGTAGAAGTCGCGGTCGATGCCGTAAGTTCCGACGGCATTCCAGGGAACCATGCCCACGCCGGCCTTCATGTCCACGCCCTTCACCGAGAAGGGATAGGCCACTTCGAAATAGGAAGCGTAGGCGCGCTCGCCCTCGGCGTTCACGTCGGCAGCGCCGAAGAGCACCGTGTACCACGACAGCGTGAAGGGAACCTTCTCCGATACGACCCAGCTGGCGCCCACCTCGACGCGGTGGGGCGAGTCGGAACCGAAGCGGAAATAGTTGCGGTCCACCGACTCGCGGTCGGTATAGGCGCCGGTCCAATAGAGGTCGGCCAGCGAAAGCGTCACGGGGCCGAGCGTATAGGCCAGCGTCAGGTCCATCTCCTTATAGGTGGTCGAGGCGAAATCGACCGACCCCCACGCCGTAGCGGAGAAATTGCCGGCGGTCATGACCAGCGTGGGCTGGAAGCTCACGCCCGCCTCATAGACACCGCGCCAGAGATAGGTGCTGACGATGTCCGCACCGCCGCTGAACGACACTCCTTTTTCCTGAGCGGAAACACGGCCGGCGGAGAAAAGGGCCGCTGCGGCCAATACACCAAATACAAAACGTTTCATAGTAAAAATTTCCTGCTTTATTTAAAATGGGTTAATGGGTTGTTTTTCGTTTCAGGGCGCCGCCCCGGGTCTATGCAGACCCGGCCGACACGGCCTGACCGTCGTCCCATGCCTTCGGCGGACGATCCGGAAGGTTCCGCGGCCTGCGGTTTCCCGCAAGGCGGAGGCTTCGGCTCGGCAGCGGTCCGGGCGAACCGTCCCGCCGTTACAGGCAAACCAGGTCCGAAATCAGCAGTACGATGAGGAACACGACCGAAACGACGATCCATCGTTTCGCCGGCTTATCCAGCTTCACCATAGGACGGACTCTTTTCGTTTACTTGTTCTGGGCGGTATCGAGCGCCACGTTGAGCTTCAGCACGTTCACCTTCGAGGTGCCGAACAGGCCGAGCCAGGGACCTTCGGTCACGGAATCCACGATCCGCTTCACCTCCTCGACGGACATGCCGCGGGCTTCGGCGACACGACGGATCTGAACCTCCGCCCCGCGCGGCGAGATATCGGGATCGAGACCCGAACCGCTCGCGGTCACCATCTCGGCGGGAACCTCCTCGCGCGAGAGGTAGGGGTGGGCTGCCAGGAAGGCATCGACGCGCTCCTCGACCTGGGCCAGATACTCGGGATTGGTCGTGGCCTTGTTGCTGCCGCCCGAGCCGCCGCCGTTGTAGTCCACGTTCGAGGGACGGCCCCAGAAATAGACGCTGTCCGTGAAAGCCTGACCGACGTTGGCCGCGCCGACCACCTTGCCGTTGTATTCCACCAGCGCGGCTTCGCCGTCGTTGGGAGATGCCACCCACGCCACGAGACGCAGAACCAGCACATAACCGACGAACAGCACGACGCACATCGCCAGCGTGAATTTTATCGAAATCCAAAGATTTTTCATTGTTCTACTACTTTAAAACAGGTTTATCAACATGTCGATCAGTTTGATGCCGATGAACGGAGCGATGATGCCGCCCAGACCGTAGATGAAGAGGTTCCGGCGCAGCAGAGCCGAAGCTCCGATGGGCTTGTACGCCACGCCGCGCAGCGCCAGCGGAATGAGCAGCGGAATGATGATCGCGTTGAAGATCACCGCCGACAGGATGGCGCTTTCGGGCGAAGCGAGGTGCATGATGTTGAGCGCCCCCAGCGCGGGAATCGACGTCATGAACAGGGCGGGGACGATGGCGAAATACTTGGCCACGTCGTTGGCGATCGAGAAGGTCGTCAGCGTGCCGCGCGTCATGAGGAGCTGCTTGCCGATCTCGACGATCTCGATCAGCTTCGTGGGGTCGTTGTCCAGATCGACCATGTTGCCGGCCTCCTTGGCAGCCTGCGTACCGCTGTTCATCGCAACGCCCACATCGGCCTGTGCGAGCGCCGGCGCATCGTTCGTACCGTCGCCCATCATGGCCACCAGCTTGCCGGCCTGCTGCTCGCGGCGGATATACTCCATCTTGTCCTCGGGCTTGGCCTCGGCGATGAAGTCGTCCACACCGGCCTGCTCGGCGATATATTTGGCCGTCAGCGGGTTGTCACCCGTCACCATCACGGTCTTCACGCCCATCTTGCGCAGACGCTCGAAACGTTCGCGGATACCCGTCTTGATAATGTCCTGCAACTCGATGACACCCTTGATCCGCTCGTTCTCCGAGACCACGAGCGGCGTACCGCCGTTCTCCGAAATCTTGCGGACGATCTTGTCCACCTCCGGAGAGAAGACATTGCCCGCCTTCTCGGCGATGGCGCGGATCGCTTCGGAAGCACCCTTGCGGATGCGGCGTCCGTCGGGCATGTCCACGCCCGAGCACTTGGTCTCGGCGGTGAATTTCACCATGTGTACGCCCACCAGATCGGTCTGACTGAAACGGAAGCCCTGCTCGCGGCCCAGTTCGACGATGGATTTGCCCTCGGGCGTCTCATCGGCTGCCGACGAAAGCACGCAGAGCTGGAGGAACTCCTTGGCATCCACGCCGTTCACGGGATAGAACTTCGTAGCCTTGCGGTTACCGATGGTGATCGTGCCGGTCTTGTCGAGCAGCAGGGTGTCGATGTCGCCCGCGGTCTCGACGGCCTTGCCCGACTTGGTGATGACGTTGGCGCGCAGCGCACGGTCCATTCCGGCGATACCGATGGCCGACAGCAGGCCGCCGATCGTGGTCGGGATCAGGCAGACGAAGAGCGAAATGAACGCCGCCACGGTGATGTTCACGCCCACGTAGTCGGCGAAGGGCTTCAGCGTGGCGCAGACGATCACGAACACGAGCGTGAAGCCGGCCAGCAGAATCGTCAGCGCGATCTCGTTCGGGGTCTTCTGGCGCGACGAACCCTCCACGAGGGCGATCATCTTGTCGAGGAAGCTCTCGCCGGGCTGAGCCGTCACCTTCACCAGAATCCGGTCCGAAAGCACCTTCGTACCGCCCGTAACGGAGCTCTTGTCGCCGCCCGCCTCGCGGATCACCGGAGCGGACTCGCCCGTGATGGCGCTCTCGTCGATCGAAGCCAGCCCCTCGATGATCTCGCCGTCGGCTGCGATCGTATCGCCTGCCACGCACTCGAACACGTCGCCGCGCTTGAGTTCCGAGCTGCTTACGATATGCGACTGACCGTCCTTCTCGATACGCTTCGCAGGCGTCTCCTCGCGGGTCTTGCGCAGCGAATCGGCCTGAGCCTTGCCGCGCGCCTCGGCAATGGCCTCGGCGAAGTTGGCGAAGATGATCGTGGCGAAGAGCACGATGAAGATTACGATGTTGTAGAGCAGCGAGCCCTGCGACTCGTCGCCCGTGACGGCGATGTAGCCGATCATGACGAGCATGACGAGCGTCACCACCTCGACAGTGAACATGATCGGATTCTTGATCATCTGCCGCGGATCGAGCTTGCGGAAGGAGTCTGCGAGGCTCGATTTCATGAGCTGTTTGTCGAACAGCGAATTATTTACACGGTTTTTCATTTTTTCAATCCGGAATTAGAATTAGAACTCAACGGCGGTCAGGTAATCGGCGATCGGGCCCAGAGCCTGAGCGGGGAAGAACGCGAGTGCGGCCACGATCACGATGACGGCGAAGGTCATCAGCGAGAAGGTCGCCGTATCGGTCTTCAGCGTACCGGCGCTTTCGGGAATGTACTTCTTCGAAGCCAGCAGACCCGCGATGGCCACCTGTCCGACGATCGGGAGGTAGCGGCCGAAGATCAGCGCGATACCGGTCGAAATATTCCAGAACGGCGTGTTGTCGCCCAGCCCCTCGAAGCCCGACCCGTTGTTGGCCGCCGACGAAGTGTATTCGTAGAGCATTTCGCTGAAACCGTGGAACGAGGGATTGTTAAGCCATCCGAGCGACGGATCGGCCGCGATCAGCCCCGACGAGAAAGCCGTGCCGACCAGGATGAGGAAGGGGTGGAGCAGGACGACGATCGTGGCGATCTTCATCTCGCGCGCCTCGACCTTGTGTCCCAGGAACTCGGGGGTGCGGCCCACCATCAGACCGCTGATGAAGACGGCGATGATGAGGAACGCGAAGTAGTTCATCCAACCCACGCCGACACCGCCGAACCAGCAGTTGATCTGCATGTTGAGCATCTGCATCATACCGCTCAGCGGCGTCTGCGAATCGTGCATCGAGTCCACCGAACCGTTCGAGGTGACGGTCGTCACCATGCCCCACATGGCCGAAGCGGCCGAGCCGATGCGGATCTCCTTGCCCTCCATCGAGCCGCGGTCCTGCGCGATGCCCATTTCGTCGATATTGGGGTTGCCGCCCATCTCCTGCGGCACGGAAATCAGAATACCTGCCGTGAAGGCGAAGAGCATCACGCCGAAGATGCAGCCGGCCAGCTTGCGGCGGCGGATATAGAATCCGAACGCCCAGGCCATGGCCATCGGGATGATGAGGATCGACCAGCACTCCAGCATGTTGGTGAAGGCGTTGGGGTTCTCGTGCGGATGGGCGGAGTTCGTACCGAAATAACCGCCGCCGTTCGTACCCAGTTGCTTGATGGGCACGATGGCCGCCGTGGGGCCCTGCGAAATGACCTGCTCCTGACCTTCGAGCGTCGTCAGGGTCTGCTTGCCGTCGAACGACATCGGCGTGCCGTTGATGACCAGCAGGATACCAACGAGCAGCGAGAGCGGCATCAGGATACGGGTCGTGCTCTTGACGAGGTAAACCCAGAAGTTGCCGATCGTCTTCGTGGTCTTCGCCGCCAGCGCCTTCATGATGCCGGCCATAGCCGCCATGCCGCAGGCCGCGGTGATGAACTGGAAGAGCATGATGACGAAGATCTGCGTGAAATACGACAGACCCGACTCGCCGCTGTAATGCTGCAAGTTACAGTTCACCATGAACGAAATGCAGGTATTGAAGGCCAAATCGGGCGTTTGGCCCGGGTTGCCGTCGGGATTCATCGGCAGATAGCCCTGGAACACCAGCAGCAGCATGCCCCAGAAGAACCAGAAGAGGTTCACCATGAGCAGTGCCTTGAGGAACTGCTTCCAATCCATTTCCTCGTCCTCGCGGATGCCGCACACCTTGTAGATTCCGCGCTCGAGGGGAGCCATGAAGTCGAGCCACGTGCGCTCCCCGCGATATACTTTGGCAATGTAGCGTCCCAGCGGATAGCAGAGCACCACCAGGGCGACCCATTGCAGAATGACACCTAAAATCTCCGTATTCATCTATTCAACTATTTTAATCGTTAGAACTTCTCGGGTTTCACCAGCACGTACATCAAGTAAATGAAGATCGCGAGGCTCAAAACAAGTAAACCGACAAACATACTTTTCCTCCTTAAATTTTTTCAAACCATTTCACACATGCGAAGTAGAGCCAATAGCAGAGGCTTCCCAGCGCTGCCAGCAGCACGAACATCAAGACTTCATTCATCTTCTTTCCTTTTTTGAATTATACATTAGGGTTACGAATCCGCACATCATACGGTGGAACAGGCAGACGGCCCCCAGGCCGCCCATCGCTATAAGTATCCATCCGATCGTCATAACAGCATCTTTCGTTTCGTGCCCCACGTAGTATAAAGAATGTGCCACAGCGCGCCGAAAATCGCAACACGCTGTGTATCACCAGAAATATTCGAATCAGACGAAAAAAGCGAGAGGGCGGTCCTATCAAAACGATAGGATCGCCCTCTCAAAATGGAAAAGTCCGGGACGCGCTACCTGCCGATGCCGTACTCGTCGATCTTGCGGTAAAGCGTGGCGATGCCGATGCCCAGCAACCGCGCCGCCTCGGTCTTGTTGCCGCCGGTGTACTTCAGAATCTTCGCGATATGCCGCCGCTCCATGTCGCCCAGCGACACGGGATCGTCCGCATCGCCGCCCTCCGCACCCCGGAAATCGGCGGGAAGGTCCCCGGCCGTAAGGCGGCCGTCCTCGGCCATGATCATACTCCGCTCCACGACGTTGCGCAGCTCACGTACGTTGCCGCGCCATGCGTGACGGCGCATCAGCCGCACGTATTCGGGGTCGATCGACACGATCCGACACGCCATGCGCTGCGAGAACTGCCCGACGAAATGCCGGACATACTCCTCGATGTCCTCCGGACGGTCGGCCAGCGACGGCAGGCGGATCGTAAAGACCGAAAGACGGTAAAAGAGGTCCTCGCGGAAACGCCCCTCGGCGATCTCCCGGGTCAGGTCGCGGTTCGTGGCGGCGATCACGCGGATGTCTGTCTTCGTGGCCCGGGTCTCGCCGATGCGGATGTATTCGCCGTTCTCGAGCACGCGCAGCAGCTTGGCCTGCAACTCGGGCGCCATCTCGCCGATCTCGTCGAGGAACAACGTGCCGCCGTCGGCCTCGTCGAGCAGTCCCTTCTTGTCCTTCACGGCGCCGGTGAAGGCCCCTGCCTTGTGGCCGAAAAGCTCGCTTTCGAGCAACTCCTTGGTGAAGGCCGCGCAGTTCACCGCTACGAAATTCTCCCGGCTGCGGGAACTGCCACCGTGGATCGCCCGGGCGAAAACGTCCTTACCCGTGCCCGTTTCGCCCGTCAGCAGCACCGAAGCGTCCGTACCCGCCACCTTGCGGGCCAGCGCCACGGCTTCGCGCATGGGAGCCGACGAACCCACGATGCCGTCGAACGACACGGCGTCGCCGTTCTGCTTCTCGAGGCGCTGCAACCGCCGCTGCATCCGGACCTTCTCCATCGCCCGGGCGAGCAGAGGCAGGATCTTGTTGTTGTCGTCGCCTTTGGTGATGTAATCGAACGCCCCGTTCTTGATGGCCTGCACGCCGTCGGGAATGTTGCCGTAGGCCGTCAGCAGAATCACCTCGACCTCCGGGGCGGCCGCCTTGATCTTCGCCGCCATGTCCACGCCGTTGCCGTCGGGCAGCTTGACGTCGCACAGCACCACGTCGGGCGCATAGCGTTCGAGCAGCTTCAGCCCCGCGGCGCAATCCTCCGCCTGGGCCACGTCATAGCCCTCGAGCGAGATGATCCGCGCGAGCAGTCCCCGCAGTTGCGTTTCGTCGTCGATAATCAACACTTTCTCCATAAAAAGACGGTCGTTTGGGGGCAAAGATACAAATAATCCGGCAAAGCCCGGTACGGTGCGGGAAAAACGGCATCCGTCAATACCGGGCGCTGCGCGCTCCGCGGCGGAAGATCGCCACGACGGCCACGGCCGTCAGCACTTCGGAGCACGGCACGGCCAGCCAGATGCCCCGGACGCCGAGCAGCGGCGGCAAGGCGACGAAGCAGGCCACCAGCAGCACGAAGCCGCGCAGCAGGGTAACCGTCATGGCGGGCCGGGCGCGTTCGACGCTCTGAAAATAACCGATCGAGACGATATTGAAGGCGAAGAAGACGAACCCCGAAGCGAAGAGCGGCAAACCTCCGACAGCGATGCCGTAAGCGGGATAGACCTCGTCGAGGAACATCCCCACGATCTGACGGCTGAACAGCGCGGTCAGGATGAAGAAGGCGAGCCCCAGCAGCACGGCCGTCATCATCGCCAGCCGGAAGGCCGACTGCACGCGCTCAGCGTTGCCGGCGCCGAAATTGTAACTCAGAATCGGCTGCGCGGACTGCCCGATGGCATTATAGACCATGAAGATGATCGGAAAGAAGTAGCAGGCGATGCTGAACGCCGCCACGCCGTCCTCGCCCAGGTAACGGATGAAAACGTAGTTGCCCGTGAACATCATCGCGGCGATGGCTCCCTCGCAGAGGAAGGTCGAGAGCCCCAGCCGGCACATGTATCCCACGTTGCGGCGGGTCAGCCGGAGACTTCTGCGGCTCGTCTTCACCCGGCAGAAACGGATGACGTTGCGCCGCCGGCTCAGGTAAACGAGGATCATCCCCGCGCCGACCACATAGCCGAGACTCGTGGCCAGCGCCGCGCCGAACATGCCCCAGCCGAAGAGGAAGATGAAAACGTAGTCGAGCGCGATATTGATGACCGCCGGAACGGCATTGCAGAGCATCGCATAGTTGGGCGCCCCGTCGAGCCGCACGAAGAACATGCCCGAGCTGAGCAGCGCACTGAAGGGCAGAAAAGGCACGAACCAATACATGTACTCCAGCACGAGCGGCATGAGGCGTTCCGAGCTGCCCAGCAGCCGCGCCGCGCCGGGTGCGAACAGACAGATCGCGAGGCTGTATGCCACGAGCAGCAGCGACGAAACGACGACGGCCTGCGTCACGTTGATCCGCGCCGTCTTGACCTTTCCGTGTGCGAGGTGGATCGACGCCACGACCGAAGCGCCGACACCGAACATCAGTCCCACGCCCGTATTGATGAGGAACAGCGGCGCCGTGATATTGACTGCCGCCAGCGCGTCGCTGCCGACGCCGCGGCCGACGAAAATGCCGTCCGTGATGACGAACGCCGCCGAGAAAACCATTCCCAGAACGGTAGGGATCAGCAGTTTGCGGAACAACCGCGGAATCTCCATGCTGCCGAAGTCGATACTGTCTTTCATGTTTTCGTTTTTTGGGAGTGCAAAGATAACGCTTCCCGCACGGAGTGCAACCCATATAGTTAAATATGATGAATCCCCCAAAATCATAGCCTGCGCGGTCTCACGCGCCGCATCCCGTCCGGCAGGACCGCACCGATCGTCTGTCGGACCGCACCGTTCCGGACAGGACCGCACGGTCCGGAACACACGGAAAAGCCCCGCGCCGGAAAATCCGGCACGGGGCGGAACGGCTCCGGACCGACGGCGTCAGGCCCGGCCCTGATCGGCGACGGCCTGCATCAGACGGGCGATCTCGTCCGGATCGCCCAGGAAATAGTCCTTCACGCAATTCAGCCCCTCGCCGAACTCGAAAACATAGGGAGTGGCCGTCGGCAGGTTAAACTCCGAGATGGCCTCGTCGGAGATGCCCTTCAGGTGCTTGACGATGCCGCGCAGGCTGTTGCCGTGGGCCACGACCAGCACCTGATCGTACCGGGCGAGCGACGGCAGAATCTCGCACTGCCAGTAGGGCATCGTACGGGCGACGGTGTCCCGCAGCGACTCGGTGGCAGGCAGCTCGGCCGCAGGAACCCCCGCATAGCGGGGATCGAAACGCGGATTGCGCGGATCGTCCGCCGCGAGCGGTTCGGGGGCCACGTCGTAGCTGCGACGCCAGACATGCACTTGCTCGTCGCCGTACTTCTCGGCCGTCTCGCGCTTGTTCAGCCCCTGCAACATGCCGTAATGCTTCTCGTTGAGCCTCCAGCTCTTCGTCACGGGAATCCAGTCTTCGTTCATCCTGTCCAGCACGATGTCGAGCGTCCGGACGGCCCTTTTCAGAAAGGAGGTATAGGCGCATCCGAAACGGAAGCCCTCCCGAAGGAGCGTCTCTCCGGCCCGGGCGGCCTCCGCGACGCCCTTTTCGCTCAGATCCACATCGGTCCAGCCCGTAAAACGGTTCTCCCGGTTCCATTCGCTCTCGCCGTGGCGGAGCAGCACGATTTTCTTCATAAGACGGTATTTTTTGATTGATTGAACGGATCGCGGGCGGTTCACGCCCCGGCGCTCACACGGTTCGTGAGCGGCTCTCCGGCAGCGAACTCCCTGATATTTTCCATCGTGGTACGCGCTATGTTATCCAACGCTTCACGTGTAAAGAACCCCTGATGCGAAGTGACGATCACGTTGTTGAACGACAGCAGGCGCGCCAGCACGTCGTCGCTCATGATCCGGTCCGAGGTGTCTTCGTAGAAATAGGCGGCCTCCTCCTCGTAAACGTCCAGCCCCGCCGCACCGATCTTCTTCTGTTTCAGCCCGTCGATCAGCGCCCCGGTATGAATCAGCTGCCCGCGGCCCGTGTTGATGAGCATGACGCCCGGCTTCATCCGCCCGATGGCCTCCGGCCCGATCATGTAGCGCGTCCGGTCGGTCAGCGGACAATGCAGCGAAACGATGTCCGCCCGCGCGTACAGCTCGTCGAGCGGCACATAGGCGATCCCGGCCGCCACGGCATACGCTTCGTCGGGACAGAGATCGTAAGCGATGACCTCCATGCCGAAGCCCCGGAGAATGCGGATCAGCTCACGGGCGATCCGGCCCGTGCCGACGATGCCGGCCGTCTTGCCGTAGAGATCGAAGCCCAGCAAACCGTGGAGCGAGAAATTCCCGTCCCGCGTGCGCCAATAGGCGCGATGGATTTTGCGGTTGAGCGACAGCATGAGCGCCACGGCGTGCTCCGCCACGGCATGAGGCGAGTAGGCGGGGACCCGCACCACGGGAATCCCGTGCTGCGCCGCAGAGAGCAGGTCCACGTTGTTGAAACCCGCGCAGCGCAGGGCGATCAGTCGCACGCCCAACTGCGAGAGGCGTGCGACGGTCGCGGCGTCGGCCGTATCGTTCACGAAGATGCAGACGACGTCGGCCCCTTCGGCCAACGCTACGTTCCCGGCGTTGAGATGGCTGCGGTGATAGGTCACATCGAATCCGTACGCATCGCGGATGCGGTCGAACGACTCACGGTCGTAAGGTTGTGTCCCGAAAAGAGTGATTTTCATGTACGGCTGAGATTAACGGATCGTCATCGAACGTTTTTCCAATCGCATTTATTATGCCGCAAATCCGGAGAATCCCGCGGGAGCGGAAACGCCGGCCCCTTTTCACGGACGGAAACGCCCGCCGCACCGTCCGCAAAAGGGCCTTCCGCAAAGGAACCGCCCGGACGGCCGCGGGAGAGGTTCCTGCGCCGTCACTTCTTCGTATTCCGGTACTCGGTGGGGGATTCTCCCGTGTGCTTCTTGAAGAAACGCCCCAGATACGACTGGTCCGGAAAATGGAGCCGGTAGGCGATCTCCTGCACCGACAGGTCGGTGGACTGCAAAAGCATCTTGATCTCCAGAATCACCGAACGGTCGATGAACTCCTTGGCCGTCGTATGGGCGATGCTACGCACGATCGTCGAGAGGTAGCGGGTCGAAATGCAGAGCCGGTCGGCATAGAAGGTCACTTCGCGTTCGTGCGCGCAGTTCTCGTGCACGAGCGAGACGAAGCGGTGGAACAGCTCGGTCTGCCGCGTGGTCGTCTCCGACACGGCCTGCCGCCGGGAACCGAACCGCTGCATCTTGTCGAATGCCTCCAGCAGCACATTCTGCAACCGGTTCCTGATGATCGTGTTACGGAACATGTTGTCCCGGTCGCGGTAGGTGTAGCCGGCCATCTGGAACCAGATCGAAGCGCCCTCCACGAGCCGCGGGTGAAGCCGTACGATCGGCTGCTCGCGCAGCGCGGCGAAGAAGGCCGGATCGAGCCGGAAGGCCGCCTCGGAGAACAGATCGAGCGAGAAGGCGCAGTAGGTAACCCGGAAATCCGCCGACCGGTCCGCGAGCAGGAACACCGAACCGGGAAGCAGCAGGAGCATCGTATCGGCCCGCACCTCCCCCCGGTATTGGTCGATCGTCGCCACGGCGCTGCCGCCGCGGCAGAAGAGCAGCGCACCGCCCTCGATGCGGTAGGGGCAACTGCCGAAAAAGGCGAAATCGGACTCGCCGACCGTGAACTGCTCCTCGGGAGTGGTCATTATCGGATTACGCGAAACCATCTGAAATTCTTTTTTCGAACAAAAATAGCGCAATTTTGCGGAAAAGAGAATATTTTATTCCGAAAATTACCAACACTATTCGCAATATTAAGATATCGAATGCGTTATAATAGGGTACTTTTGCACCTGAAAAAGTTTTTTAGTACATTTATAAAGAGGAATTATGAGACAAACATTTGTGAAAGCTGCCCTCGTGGCAAGCTGCATGGCAACCGTCGCGTGCAAACAGGCCCCGACGGAAATGGGGCCCGGTCAGTACCCCGTAATGACCATCGCCACCACCGACCGCACGATCCCGAGCAACTACTCGGCCAAGATCAACGGACGTCAGGACATTGCGATCTATCCGCAGGTTTCCGGCACGATCACGGAGGTCTGCTTCAACGAAGGACAAACCGTATCGAAGGGCCAGCCCCTCTTTATCATCGACCAGGTTCCCTATAAGGCGGCTCTCCAGACGGCCGAAGCCAACGTGGCCGCAGCCGAGGCCGGCGTGGCCACCGCACAGCTCACCTACGACAGCAAGAAGGAGTTGTTCGCCAAGCAGGTAGTCTCGCGGTACGACCTCTCGACGGCCGAGAACAACCTGCTCACCGCCAAGGCGCAGCTGGCACAGGCCGAGGCACAGCGCGTGAACGCGGCCAACAACCTCTCCTATACGGTAGTGAAGGCTCCGTCGAACGGCGTGGCCGGCACGATTCCCTACCGTGCGGGCGCGCTGGTAAGCGCTTCGCTTCCGCAGCCGCTGACCACCATCTCGGACAACTCGGTGATGTACGTCTATTTCTCTATCACGGAAAACCATCTCCAGAACCTCATCCGGAAGTACGGCTCGATGAGCGAAGTGCTCAAGGCCATGCCCGAGGTGCAACTGCGGCTCAACGACGGTTCGGTTTACGATCAGGCAGGCCGTATCGAGGCGATCAGCAGCGTGCTCGACTCCTCGACGGGTGTGGCGCAGTGCCGCGCGGCATTCCCCAACCCGAGCGGTCTGCTCATCAGCGGCAGCAACGGGTCCGTCATCCTGCCCAACGAGTTCAAGGGCGTCGTGGTGATCCCGCAGAGCGCGACGTTCGAGATTCAGGACAAAGTCTATGTATATAATATTGTGGACGGCAAGGCCTCGTCGAAGATGATCTCCGTGGAGAAGATATCGAACGGCAAGGAGTATATCGTCAATGAAGGGCTCACCCCGGGCGAGCAGATCGTGTCCGAAGGCGTAGGCCTGCTCCGCGAAGGCACGGAAATCGTGGCCAAGACGCAGCCGACGGCCGCACCGGCCGCGGAAACCGAGAAGCCCGCAGCAGGCGGAGCCGCTCAAACCGAAACCGAAAAGGAGGAATAACGTATGACACTCAAGCATTTTATCGAACGGCCCGTTCTGGCGTCGGTCATTTCAATCGTAATCGTCATAGCCGGTATCATCGGTCTGGCTTCGCTGCCCGTGGAGCAGTACCCCGATATCGCGCCTCCGACGGTGATGGTGCGCGCCACCTATCCGGGCGCCAACGCCGAAACGATCCAGAAGTCGGTGATCGTACCCCTCGAGGAGGCGATCAACGGCGTGGAGAACATGATGTACATTCAGTCCGAAGCCTCGAACTCGGGCAGCGCCTCGATCACGGTCTATTTCCGCCAGGGAACCGACCCGGACATGGCGGCCGTGAACGTCCAGAACAAGGTGGCCACGGCCACGGGACAGTTGCCGGGCGAGGTGACGCAGATCGGCGTGACGACCATGAAGCGTCAGACTTCGATGCTGAAGGTGATCTCCATCAGCAGCCCCGACGACACGTATGACGAGGGCTTCCTCGCCAACTACTTCTCCATCAACATCGAACCGCGCATCAAGCGTATCCAGGGCGTAGGCGAGTGCTTCGTGCTCGGCGCCGACTACGCGATGCGAATCTGGCTCAAGCCCGACGTGATGGCGCAGTACAACCTCGTCCCGTCGGACATCACGGGCGTACTCTCCGAACAGAACATCGAGGCGGCCACCGGTTCGCTGGGCGAGAATTCGGACAACACGTTCCAGTACACGATGAAGTACCGCGGCCGTCTGATGACCCCGGAGGAGTTCGGCGAAATCGTGATCCGCTCGCTGAACGACGGCAGCGTTCTGAAACTCAAGGATGTGGCCGAAGTGGAGATGGGCGACGAATCGTACGCCTACTCGGGCAAGGTGAACGGTCACCCGGGCGTGTCGGCCATGATCTTCCAGACCGCCGGTACGAACGCCACGCAGATCGTCGGCGACATCAACGCCCTGCTCGACGAATGCCGCGCCGAACTGCCGAAAGGCATCGAGATCACCGACCTGATGAGCGTGACGGACTTCCTCTACGCCTCGATGAACGAGGTGCTGAAGACCCTGATCGAAGCCATCATCCTCGTCGTACTGGTGGTGTATGTCTTCCTGCAGGACATCCGCTCGACGCTGGTCCCCACGATCTCCATCTTCGTCGCCCTGATCGGAACGTTCGGCTTCCTCGCACTGGCCGGCTTCTCGATCAACCTCCTGACGCTGTTCGCCCTCGTGCTGGCGATCGGTACGGTCGTCGATGACGCCATCATCGTCGTCGAAGCCGTCCAGGCGCGCTTCGACGTGGGCTACAAGTCTTCGTACATGGCCACCATCGACGCCATGTCGGGCATCACGTCGGCCATCATCACCTCGACGCTCGTCTTCATGGCCGTGTTCATCCCCGTAACCATGATGGGCGGCACGTCGGGTACGTTCTACACGCAGTTCGGTATCACGATGGCCGTGGCCGTAGGTCTTTCGGCCGTGAACGCCCTCACGCTGTCGCCGGCACTCTGCGCCCTGATCCTGAAGCCGTATCTCGACGAGAACGGCGAGATGCGCGACAACTTCGCCGCACGCTTCCGCAAGGCCTTCAACGCCGCGTTCGGCGTCATGGTCAAGAAATACAAGCACGGCGTGCTGCTCTTCATCAAGCACAAGTGGCTCATGTGGTCCACGCTCGCGCTGGCATTCGGCCTGCTGATCGTGCTGATGAACAACACGAAGACGGGTCTGGTTCCCGACGAGGACCAGGGTACGGTGATGGTGAACGTCACGCTGGCCCCCGGTTCGTCACTGGCCGAGACCACGAGCGTGATGGAGGAAATCAGCCGCCGTCTGGAGAAAATCCCGCAGATCCGCGACTTCAACGCCATCTCCGGATACGGTATAATCGCCGGAGAGGGCCCCTCGTACGGTATGTGTATCATCAAGCTCAAGGACTGGGACGAGCGTCCTGAAAAATCGGACGGCGTGCAGGCCGTCATCGGACAGATCTACGCCCTCACGGCCGATATCAAGAAGGCCCAGGTCTATGCCATGGCTCCCCCGATGATTACGGGTTACGGTACGGGCAACGGCATTTCGATGCACCTGCAGGACCGCGCTGGCGGCAGCACGGAAGACTTCTTCAACGTCTCGCAGCAGTTCATCGGCGCGCTGAACCAGCGTCCGGAATTCGAACGTGCCGTCACGACCTTCAATATCGCCTTCCCCCAGTATATGGTGGACATCGACGCTGCGAAGGCCAAGCGTGCCGGCATCTCGCCCACGTCGATCCTCTCGACGATCTCGGGATACTACGGCGGACAGTACGTGTCGTACTTCAACCGCTTCTCGAAGGTTTACCGCGTCATCATCCAGGCCGATCCGAAGTACCGTCTCGACGCCGAGTCGCTCAACAACGTCTTCGTGCGCACGGACAGCGGCGAGATGGCTCCCGTAAGCCAGTTCGCCACGCTGACGAAGACCTACGGCGCTGAGGTGCTCAACCGCTTCAACCTCTACAACTCGATCGCCATCAACGGTACGAACGCCAGCGGCTATTCGACCGGCGAAGCGATCGCCGCGGTCCGTGAAACCGCCGAACAGCTCCTGCCGAAAGGCTACGGATACGAATTCGACGGCATCACGCGCGAGGAGAGCCAGACGACGAACAACACGGCGATTATCTTCGGTATCTGTATCCTGCTCATTTACCTGATCCTGAGCGCCCTTTACGAGAGCTTCTTCGTTCCGTTCGCCGTCATTCTGTCGGTTCCGTGCGGTCTGATGGGTTCGTTCCTGCTGGCCAAGGCCATGGGACTCGAGAACAACATCTATCTCCAGACGGGTATCATCATGCTGATCGGTCTGCTGTCGAAGACGGCCATCCTCATCACGGAGTACGCCGCCGACCGCCGCGCCGCAGGCATGTCGCTCACGCAGGCCGCCGTATCGGCAGCCAAGGCCCGTCTGCGTCCTATTCTGATGACGGTGCTCACCTGCGTATTCGGTATGCTGCCGCTGATGACCGCATCGGGCGTGGGCGCTCACGGCAACTCGACCCTCGGCGCCGGCGTCGTAGGCGGTATGATCGTGGGTACGCTGGCGCTGCTGTTCCTCGTGCCGACGCTGTTCATCGTCTTCCAAACCCTCCAGGAGAAGGTCAAGCCGGTGGAACTGGACCCCGATCCGCAGTGGGCCGTGCGCGCCGAACTCGAAGATGCTAAAAACGAGAAAGAGGAGAAATAACACATGAAAAAGATACTGATTATCTGCCTTGCAGCCGCCATGACGGGCTGCGGCATCTACAAGCCCTACTCCCGTCCCGAGTCGATCGAGACCGACGGACTGTACGGCACGGCCGAAACGGCGGATTCGACGACCATCGGCGACATTACGTGGCAGGAGATGTTCTCCGACCCGCAGTTGCAGGCGCTCATCGCCCAGGCGCTGGAGAACAACACCGACCTGCAGTCGGCCCAGTGGCGCGTGAAGGAGGCCGAAGCTACGCTCAAATCGGCCCGTCTGGCCTATCTGCCGTCGTTCAACTTCGCCCCGCAGGGGTCGATCAGCAGCTTCGACAACGCCAACACGACGAAGACCTATTCGATCCCCGTCACGGCCAGTTGGCAGATCGACATCTTCGGCGGTATCACCAACGCCAAGCGGAAGGCCAAGGCGCTCTACCTGCAGAGCAGGGAGTACGAACAGGCCGTCAAGACGCAGCTCATCGCCAGCGTAGCGAACCTCTACTACACGTTGCTGATGCTCGACAGCCAGTACGAAGTGACCGGCGAAACGGCCCGGAAGTGGGAGGAGACCGTCCGCACGATGCGCGCCATGAAAGATGCCGGCATGACCAACGAGGCGGGCGTAGCCCAGTACGAGGGCTCCTACTACGCGATCGAAGCCTCGCTGCACGACCTCGAATACTCGATCCGCGAAGCCGAAAACAGCCTTTGCTCCGTGCTCGGGCTGGCTCCGCAGGAGATCACGCGCGGCAGCCTGGACAACCAACAGCTTCCGCAGGAGCTCGCCGTGGGCGTACCGGTCCAGATGCTCTCGAACCGTCCCGACGTGCGCAACGCCGAGTATTCGCTCATGCAGTCCTTCTATGCGACCAACGCCGCCCGTTCGGCGCTCTATCCTTCGATCACGCTGAGCGGCTCGGCAGGGTGGACCAACAACGCCGGCATCAAGGAAATGAATCCCGGCAAACTGCTTCTTTCGGCCGCAGGATCGCTGTTGCAGCCGATCTTCAACGCCGGAGCCAACCGGGCGAACCTGAAGATCGCCAAGGCCCAGCAGGAGGAGGCCAAGCTCTCGTTCCGGCAGACGCTGCTCAATGCCGGCGCCGAGGTGAACAACGCCCTGACGCAATGCCAGTCGGCCCGCGCCAAAACCGACCTGCGAGCCAAACAGATCGAAGCCCTGACGCGCGCCGTGGAGAGCACCGAACTGCTCATGGAGCACAGTTCGACTACCTACCTCGAAGTGCTGACCGCCCAGCAGTCGCTGCTCTCGGCCCAACTGTCGCAGATCACCGACCGTTTCGACGAAATCCAGGGCATCGTAAACCTCTACCAGGCCCTCGGCGGAGGTCGTGACCTTACGACGGAGGAGAAGTGATGAAACGGGGAGCGACCAAGGAGGAGATCATCCGCACGACGCAGGACCTCATCACCCGGAACGGCATCCGTGCCGTCCGGGTCGATGAGATCGCGCAAAGGCTGGGTATCTCGAAGCGCACCCTCTACGAAATGTTCGCAGACAAGAACGACCTGATAAGCGCCTGCCTCGACGATCTGGCCCGCCGGCAGCGGCAGCGCATCGCGGCCAGCCGCAGACGACGCAGCGGCAATCCGCTGCAAAGGACGCTCCGGCTCGCCAACGACTATATCGACAGCCTCTATACGGTCGATCACAGTTTTCTGGCGGACATACGTCGCAAGGTCCTCTTCGCCGAACAATACGACGAACACCGCGAGTTCTGGCGCAAGGAGTTGTCGCTCAATCTCGAGGAGTGTCGCGGGGGGGGGTTGCTCCTGTCGGAGATCGACACCGCCGCTCTGGCCGAGCAACTGATGAGCACGCTGTTCGAGCTGCGGCTGAACCGCACGACGCGCGAAGAGCTCTACCTCCTCTGCCGGACGATTCTCCGGGGCGCTGCGACGCAGCAGGGAATAGACCTCATCGACCGGAAACCGTGATCCGGATTCCGGCAGACCGGAAAAGCCGCAGGCGAATCCTGCGGCTTTTTTTATGCCCGGAAGCGAAAAAAAACGGCCGACGGAACGATCTGTTCCGAAATTTTTTTATATTTGCACCGCAAAGCGAAGAGAAAAGCGAAACGATGACGATGCATACGGCATACGGCGAAGGGCACGGCGGATTCCGCCGTCACATGATGTACGGTATGATGCACATGCGCAGCGATTTTCGCCGGGTATAGTTCTTCGTGCATAACGTGATACGATCCGGCTTCCCAGGAGGTCGGATTTTTTTGTGAACGATTTCAAACGACAAACGCGATGAATCCGAAAAACTACCGATTCGAAACCTTGCAGGTCCATGCGGGCCTGCGACCCGACACCGAGACCGGAGCCCGGGGCGTGACGATCTGTCCCACGGCCGCCTACCGTTTCCGCAACTGCGACCACGCGGCCCGGCTGTTCGAACTGAGCGAGGCGGGCAACATCTACACCCGCCTGCAGAACCCCACGACGACGGCCTACGAAGAGCGTATCGCGGCACTCTACGGAGCCGTCGGCGCACTGGCCGTGTCGTCGGGCATGTCGGCGATTCTCCTCACGGTGCTGTCGCTGGCCCGCAGCGGCGACAATATCGTGGCCTCGCCGTACCTCTACGGCGGCACGTACAACCAGTTCCGCATCTCGCTGCGCAACCTGGGCATCGACTGCCGCATCGCAGCCAGCGAACGCGCGGAGGACTTCGAAGCGCTTGCGGACGAGCGGACCAAAGCCCTCTATGTCGAAAGCATGGGCAACCCGACCTGCGCCGTTCCCGATCTGGAGGCACTGGCCGCGCTGGCGCGGCGGATCGACGTCCCGTTCGTGGTGGACAACACGTTCGGCGCGGCGGGATACCTCTGCAACCCGTTCGAATGGGGCGCCGACATCGTCGTGGATTCGGCGACGAAGTGGATCAACGGCCACGGAACGTCCATGGGAGGCGTCATCGTGGACGGCGGAACGTACGATTGGGGCAACGGCAAGTTCCCGCAGATCGACGGTCCGTCGGAAGGCTACCACGGGCTGAACCTCCGCGAAGCGTTCGGCGCAGCGGCCTTCATCGCCAAATGCCGCGTGGACGGGTTGCGCGACCTGGGATGCTGTCCCTCGCCGTTCGACTCCTACCTGATGATGATCGGGCTGGAAACCCTCTCGCTGCGCGTGCGTCACGAGGTGGAATCGACACGCAAGGTGGCCGAATACTGCCTCCACCACCCGAAGGTCAAAAGCGTCAGCTTCGTGGGATTCGAGTCGCACCCGAGTTACGGGAACGCCCGCAAATACTACCGGTTCGGTTCCTCGGCCGTCTTCACGATCGAGCTTCGGGGTACGCTCGAAAGCACCGTGCGGTTCGTCGAATCGCTGCAACTGGCGGCCAACATGACGATGATCGGAGACTCGATCACCGTCGTCACGCACCCCGCCTCGACGACCCACAAGCAGCTCGGTGCGGCCGACCTGGCGGCAGCCGGCGTGACGCCGACACTGCTGCGCATTTCGCTCGGACTGGAGAACGCCGACGACATCATCGCCGACTTCGAGCAGGCCTTCGCTCACGTATCTGACAAATAGGGGATGGTACGCTATTTCGACTCCGAAGCGCCTTTCCCGCTGGAGCGGGGCGGCGAACTGCCCGCATTGCGGATCGCTTACCACACCTACGGCGAGCCGAACGCCGCACGCGACAACGTCGTATGGGTCTGCCACGCGCTGACGGCCAATTCGGACGTGGCCGACTGGTGGCCCCACACGGTCGAGGAGGGGAGGTTTCTCGATCCTTCGCGGTGGTTCGTCGTCTGTGCCAACATCCTCGGCTCGCACTACGGCACGACAGGACCGCTGCACGAGAACCCCGCGACGGGGCGGCCGTGGTACGGGGATTTTCCCCGCCTGACCATCCGCGACATGGTCGCGGCGCACCGCCTGCTGGCCTCGGCGCTCGGCATCGGCCGCATCGCCGCCCTCGTGGGCAGTTCCGTGGGAGGCTTTCAGGCCGTGGAATGGGCCGTCGAGGAACCTGCGCGGTTCGACCGCCTCGTGCTGATCGCCACGGCGGCCAAAGCCTCGCCGTGGACGATCGCCGTGGACGAAACGCAGCGCATGGCCATCGAGGCCGACGCCACGTTCGGCCAGCCGCGCGACGACGCCGGAATGAAGGGACTGGCCGCGGCCCGCGCCATCGGATTGCTGACCTACCGCGGAAGCAGCGGCTACAACCTCACGCAGCAGGACCGTGAGGAATGGCCCGACGAACACCGTGCCTCGACCTACCAGCAGTATCAGGGCGAGAAACTCTGCCGCCGCTACAACGCCTACTCCTACTATACGATCCTCGATGCGTTCGATACCCACGACATCGGCCGCGGCCGGGGCGGGGTGGCCGTGGCGCTCGCGCGGATCGAAGCCCGCACGCTCGTCGTGGGCATTACGACCGACATCATCTTCACCCCCGGCGAAATGCGCGAGCTGCACGGCATGATCCCCGGCAGCCGCTACCGCGAGATCGACTCTCCGTTCGGCCACGACGGCTTTCTGGTGGAGCACGAACAGCTCGACGGACTGCTCTCGCCCTTCATGGAGAACTGACGGCGGCCGGACAGCGCATCCCGAAACACGTCGGACAAAAGAGAGAGAGACAACAACAGAAAAAATCACAGTATATGAGCAAAATCAAAATCGGACTGTTCGGATTCGGCGTCGTCGGACAGGGCATCTACGAAGTGGTGCGCAAAGCGAAGAACGCCAACGCCGAGATCGTGAAGATCTGTGTCCGCGATCCGGAGAAACCCCGCAAGATACAGGCGGACAAGCGGCTCTTCACCACCTCGGTCGAGGAGATTCTCGACAGCCCGAACATCAACCTCGTCGTCGAAGTCATCAACGATCCCGACGCCGCCTACGACATCGTAAAACGTTCCATGCTCCGCGGCATTCCCGTCGTTTCGGGTAGCAAGACGATGCTGGCCCGCCACCTGCCCGAACTGATCGAACTGCAGAAGACGCGCCACGTCGCGCTGCTGTACGACGCCTCGTCGTGCGGCTCGATCCCCGTGATCCGCAACCTCGAGGAGTACTACGACAACGACCTGCTGCTCGAGGTCAAGGGCATTCTGAACGGTTCGTCGAACTACATCCTCTCGCGCGTGTTCGACCACGCCGAACCGTATGCCGACGCGCTGGCGCAGGCTCAGGCTCTGGGATTCGCCGAGAGCGACCCCTCGTTCGACATCGAAGGATACGACTCGCTCTTCAAGCTGGTCATCATCACGGTCCACGCCCTCGGAACCTGCGTGGCTCCGGAACGAATCTTCACCTACGGCATCTCCACGATCCACGACTCGGACATCCGCTACGCCCGCGAGAAGGGGGTGAAGATCAAACTCGTGGCGCAGGTCGTCAAGGTCAGCGACGAGCACTTCACGATGTTCGTCATGCCCGAGTTCGTGACGCCCGACAAGTACATCTACAGCGTTGACGACGAATACAACGGCGTGGTGATCCGCGGCGAATGCTACGACCGGCAGTTCATGTTCGGCAAAGGTGCGGGCAGCCTCCCCACGGCCTCCTCGATCCTGAGCGACATCATGGCCCGCCTGCACGACTACCGTTACGAGTACAAGAAGATGAACTACGTGCAGAAACCCGGGTACACGACCGACATCACGCTGAAGGTTTACGTCCGCTACAAGGAGACCGACATACACAACATACTGCATTTCGACAAAATACGCGAACAGTACATCGGCGAGGAGAGCAACTACGTGATCGGCGACATCCTGCTGAGCGAACTGATGGACAAGCGCTCGCAGCTCTCGGGCAGGGACGTCTTCCTGGCGAATATCCCGATCTTCTTCCTGAACCGCGACCGCTGATCCTACGACGGGCGGGGCGGGAATCCACCGGTGCACCTCCGCTGCCGGACGGCTCGTTGCAAGGGCCCGGACCTACACAAAGAAACCGGGACGCCGCCCGAAAAGCGGCGTCCCGGTTTTTCCGTAACCGAGGCACTCAGTCCTTCACGCAACGGAGCGAAAGGCCGAATTTCCGGGAAATCGTCGCCGGCAACGGTTCGGTGGTTTCCGAATAATCCAGACTATTGCACTTTTCGCTGTCGTCCGCCAGACCGACACCCATCAGTTTCCCCCGATTTGACGCACCATATGTATTATTCGTACCGCTGACGATCCGAAATCCCGCACAACAGAAGAAATCCTCGGGACGGTTCTGGCTTTCGGCCAGCGCCTGCAGCTCGTCGGCATCGGGGATATGCCAACCTTCGGGACAGATTCCCCGAATACGCCCTGCACCGTCCGATGCGCCTGCGGTGGCCGTGGCATAATCGTACAGCATGCCCTGCGTGGAGATCATCGAAGCACCGCCCGCAGGTTCCCAAATTCCTGTTCCGAGCTGTGCCCCCGCCGGCTTGTGCCGCATGTTCTCCGCCATCCAGACCTTTCCGTCGATCGCCACCGTCCGGTAGTGTTCCCCCTCGTGATCCACTCCGTCCGCACCGTCGTTTCCGCCATCGGACCCGACGAGCTCTCCGCCGTCCACCCAATCGACCACATCGCCGCTGATACTCACCTCGATCTGCGGAGTGCCGCCCCCGGAGATGACGACCGACAGGTCGTAACACCTGCCTCCTTCGAGCAGGGCGTCGGAAACGGATTTGCGGCACACCGAGCCGTCCTGCAACTCCACCTCGACATCCAGCGTCGTCTGCTGCGGCACGAGCACGGCCCGGTAACGGGAATCGGGCTCCGCCTCGAAAGCCTCGATCTGCACCGCCGCCGCACCCGCTTTCGCCTTCGCCGAAGGCACGGCGAGGTCCACGACGGCCTCGACGACCGAACCGCCGATCTTCACTGCGGCGACCGGCGAGGAACCGTTGTTCTCCACGACCACGGAGAGCTGCGACATGAGGTGATAGAAAACCATCGCGACGGGTGCGCTGCCCGGCCTGACCTCCCGTGCGACAGCTCCCAGCAGATCCGACGGCGTGCAGCCCTGCCGCTGGTCGGCCTCCACACTGAATGCGGAGGGAACCCCCGCCTCGGAATAGGGATAGTAGGCCGTCAGCGTCGAGGTCTCCTGCGTGCTTTCGTACCATTTCAGCCCGGAGGCCGTGAACACGCTCCCGTCGTAGGTCATCAGGCGGTTCGTGACATAATCGCCCGAAGTACGCGAGATGGTCAGCCCGATCCGGTCTTCCTTGTCGAAATACAGTCCCGTCACGCGGGAAACCGTCGGCGAAATCCGGACGGAGGACGGTGCCTCCCGGTCGTCGGAGCAGCCTGCTCCCAACGCCATTCCGGCCAGCAGCACGAGTAAAGAGGTTCTCATCATAGGGTAGTTTTAAGTTATCGTACAAACAAATATAAAACTTTTTACACTATTTTACAACCTTTTTATCGTATCGCGTCGCCATGACCCAATGAAAAGCGGGGCGGCTCACGCCGTCCCGCTTTTCATTGCCCGGAGCGAACCTCCGCTTATTTCTCCCTCACGCAGCGCACCTGCATTCCGTTGGCACGGGCATAGGGTACTTCGTACTCGACACTGCCGCCGGAGGTCTTCTTCTCGAACCAGAAATAGAAAGCGGGCGACTGCGCTCCCGAACCGGCGTCGGAAGTCCAATAGAGGCCCTCCCACGGCTGGGCCTCGGTCGCCGTGTTCCGCGACTGTGCCTCCGCGGGCACGGGATTGTAGATATTCAGGATCGTACCGTTATCGTAACGGCGGCGTCCGGCGCCGACGAAGAACGAGTGCGACACGTCGTCGGTCAGCGTCCAGCCGAACTTGTCGTAATCGGCCGCCGCAGGCGTGCCCGAGATCGTCAGTCCCTCAAAGGCCTCCGACGGAGCGACCCGCCAGCCGTAGGGGCAGGGATCGTTCACCGTTTTGCTTTCGCCCCACAAGGCGCCGTCATGGCTCCAGGCCCAGTCGTAATCCGAATCCGCCGTTCCCGTAATGTACTCCAACGGATGCTGCACGGCGTAGTCCGCCGTTCCGGTTTCGGCGTCCGACTCCACGGACTCCAGTTTGACCGTACCGCTCTTGGCATTGTACATCGAAGCGGACGATCCGTTGTCGGCCCGGTAGGTACTCGGTCCGATGAAGGGATCCTTGCGCCCCCACTGATAGTAAAGCCCGTAAGAGGCGAGTATCTCATCGGTCGTCTCATTGCCGTTGGCCAACGCGCCGAGGTTGCGGTTCATCATCGTATAGCCGTTGAAAACGACCGATCCGCCCTCGGCATCGGGGTCGTAGTCCGCAGCCCACACATGCCAGCTCCAGATCAGCGTCCCGTCCGCATCGTATGCGCCGATAAGTGCGTTGCCCTCGTCGATCCTGTCATCCTCGTCCTCGTCGGCCCCCACGTAGAAGGAGACCTTTCCGTCGTCCAGCGACAGGTACTGGATCAGATTCGTCTTCGACTGCCAGACGATATCGACCGAAGCCGTAGCGAGCGCGCTCTGTCCGTCACCCTTGTGCATGGCGTCGAACGTGTAGTTGCACTCCCTGCCATTGACCAGATAGCTGTTCGCCGGACGGTCGCTCATGTCCACCGTCTTCGAAACGCTGACGAAGAGCGTCGCCGTGACGCGCTTTCCCCCGAAAGAGGTTCCCGCGAGGGTCAGCGTTCCCGACCGTTCCGCCTTCTCCTCTTCCTCGGTTCCTTCGTCCGCCCTGGCATCGTCTTCGAAGACGGTGGGAGCGGTGATCCGGACGCTCATCGCGCCCTCGTCCAACACGATGGCATCGTCCCAGCCCACGGGTTTGGACGAGATGGAGTAGCTCTTGATATCGGTCGAGGAGAATCCGACCGTCGCCGTCCCGCCCGGCTGCAGGAACACCGCGGGGCGGTCGAACGCCAGTTTGCCCGCATCCTTGTCCTTGCTGCACGACACCGCGGTTGCCGCCGCCAGCAGCACGAGCGCGACAAAGGCTGTAAATCTTTTCATACCGTTCAGTTTCAAAAATCTTTGCAAAGATACCAAAAAGCGCAACAATTCCTACTCCGGGTTCCAAATATTTCCGGCTTGGGAACAATTATTGCCGCTCTTCTTTCAACGAATTTTAAAGCGATATAGTATGTCGAAAACGAAAATCGAGACGGGGAGCTCGCCCGCCGAAGAACGATTCGGTATCACCGTGACCGAACGGGGGCCCCTTCTGATCTACGGCCGCCCGCCGCTGGCCGAACAGTTCATCATGCCCGACGATGCCGGCGAAAGCTGGTATTTCCAGGAAGGGCGCCGCTTCCCGACCGAAGCGGAACCCACGGCGCTGTGCCGCTGCGGAGCCTCGAAGCGCAAACCCTATTGCGACGGCACGCACGAACGCACGGAGTGGGACTCGGAACCGACCTCCCGCGACGAGGCGCTGCTCGACGAGGCGGAACTGATCGAGGGAGGCTCGCTCACGATGACCGACAACGCCCGCTACTGCGTCTTCGCACGCTTCTGCCATCCCTGCGGCGATGCTTGGACGCTCACCGAACGCTCCGACGCCCCCGAAGCCCGGCAGATGGCCATCCGCGAGGCCTCGATGTGCCCGAGCGGCCGTCTCATGGCCTGGGACCGGACGACGGGCAAACCCTTCGAGTTCCGCTTCGCCCCCAGCCTCGGACTGATCGAGGACCCTGCCATCGGCTCCAGCGGCGGCCTCTGGGTGCGCGGCGGCATTCCGGTACGGCGCGAAGACGGGCGCACCTACGAAATCCGCAACCGCACGGTACTCTGCCGCTGCGGGAAGTCGGCCAACAAACCCTATTGCGACGGCACGCACGCAGCGGTCAAATGGCGCGACGGCCTCGCGGGCGAACCGGTCGGGGAGCGGCTGCCCGAAGAGGTCTGCTGATGCTGCGGAACCGGGTGTCCGCAGCCGCCGTACGCAGCCCGGACACGACCGCTCCGGAAAAAGGGATTCGCCCCTGCCGCACTGTTTGCGGCAGGGGCGAATCCGTCCGAACCGTCCGGCGGCGGGAACATCCCGCCCGCGCGGCGCGCCGTCACTTCCCGGCCCGGTCGAAATAGCTTCGGAAGAAGAGCAACTGATGGGGCAGCGAGGAGCCCCAATATTCGCCCGTGTGGGCCCCGGGACGCGTGAGGAAGTCGTGACCGACACCCTGCCGGAGCAGCTTTTCGTGCAACGCCACGTTCACGCCGTAGAAAAAGTCGTCATACCCGCAATCCACGAAAATCGCCAGTTCGCCGTCCCGGAGCGAATCGACCGCATTGATGACCGTATGGGCGTCCCAGCGGGCCTGATTCTCCCGCTCCTCGCCCAGTTGCGCCTTCATTTCCCACGAATCGGGGAAGGGCCGGATGTCCACGCCGCCCGATACCGAGCCGACCGCTCCGAAGCGGTCCTTGTGGCGCACGGCCGTCCACAATGCGCCGTGGCCGCCCATGCTCAGTCCCGCAACGGCACGCCCCTCGCGCGAAGGCAGGGTCGGGTAGTGCGCATCGACCCAGTCGGGCAGCTCCTGCGAAACGAAGGTCTCGAACTGCGACGAAGGGTTGATCGGACTGTCCCAGTACCAGCTGTTCTCGCCGTCGGGGCAGACGAAGATCACGCCGAACTGCTCGGCCAGCGGCCGCAGGTCGGTGATCCGCTGCCAGGCCAGCTCGTCGCCGCTGTAACCGTGCAGCAGATAGACAACAGGCAGGCGCCGTACGGCCGCCTCGTCGGGCGTCACGACGACGGTGGGGATTTCACGCTGCATCTTCGGGCTGAAGACTTTGAGCGTGTCGATACCGGCCGCGGAGACCGCAGCCGAAGCGCAAAGGCACAAAAGGGTAAAAAGGTATCTCTTCATAACAACCATGATATTTTTCGGTCCATGCTTCGGCGAACGGCCTTCCGGATCGTCCGCCCCGGGAGGAATCCGACACGGTCCCGCCGCACCGGAAACGGCTGCCGGAAACCCGGCGGCACGCAGCGCATCCGCCACAAAAAGCGGGGCGCACCGCAGTACGCCCCGACCCCGTTATTTCTTCTCCGGCCGGGCGATGGTCTCGCGCATCGACGTGTCGGCCATGATATTTTTCATCTTGTAGTAATCCATGATGCCCAGGTTTCCGCTGCGGAACGCCTCGGCCATGGCCAGCGGGACCTCCGCCTCGGCCAGAATCACCTTGGCCCGGGCGTCCTGCGCCTTGGCCTTGTTCTCCTGTTCGAGCGCCACGGCCATCGCACGCCGCTCCTCGGCTTTGGCCTGGGCGATGTTCTTGTCGGCCTGCGCCTGGTCCATCTGCAACTGCGCGCCGATGTTCTTGCCCACGTCGATATCGGCGATGTCGATCGAAAGGATCTCGAAGGCCGTCCCCGCATCGAGTCCCTTTTCGAGCACCACGCGCGAAATCGAATCGGGGTTCTCCAGCACGATCTTGTGCGACATGGCCGAACCGATCGACGAGACGATGCCTTCGCCCACGCGCGCCAGCACGGTCTCCTCGCCGGCACCGCCCACAAGCTGCTTGATATTGGCGCGCACCGTGACGCGGGCCTTGGCGATGAGCTGGATGCCGTCCTTGGCTACGGCGGCCACGGGGGGCGTGTTGATGACCTTCGGATTCACCGACATCTGCACGGCCTCGAACACGTCGCGGCCCGCCAGGTCGATGGCCGTCGCCATCTTGAAGTCGAGCATGATATTGGCCTTCTGGGCCGACACGAGGGCGTGCACCACGTTCGTCACGTTGCCGCCGGCCAGATAGTGCGCCTCCAGCTCGTTGGGGTTGAGCTCCAGCCCGGCCTTCGTGCTCTCGATCATCGACGAAACGATCGTCGAGGGCGGCACTTTGCGCCACCGCATCAGGATCAGCTGCAACAGACTGATCCGCACGCCCGACACCAGCGCCGAAAACCACAGTCCCACCGGAATGAAATAGAAGACGAGCCATAGCGCGAGCAGGCTCACGAAGACGATCACGACGATCATTCCCATCTGAAAATCCATAAATGATAGAAGGTTATTGTTTGACGATTTTTACGACGACGCTGAAATTCTCAAATCCCACGACCTCGACCTCGCGCTGCGGATCGACATAGCCGACGGCCGACTTGGCCTCGTAGGCGCGGCCGCCGATCTCGATGCGGCCCATCGGCGAGAGGCGCGAAAGGGTCGTGCCCCGGTCGCCGATATGCAGCTCCTCGGCCGGAGAGACGGGCGTGCTCGACGAACGGATCTGCTGACGCAGGGAGAACCGCTGCCAGGTCTTGGCCCGCAGCGATACGACCGTCACCAGAAGCGACAGCAGGAGCACGGCGACGATCGCCGCGGCTCCGCCGCCCGTTCCGAAATCCCGGAACGCCAGCCAGACCGCGCAGCCGTCGCACAGCAGCGCCAGCGCCGCACCGACCGTGACGCCGGGCAGCAGGACCAGTTCGGCCACCAGGAACAGCAGCCCGAAGAAGATCAGCAGTATGATATAAAAGAGTTCCATCGTATTCGGATCGGTTATAAAGGTAAGGAATTTTTTCCGATTATTCCGCGACTTCCGCCACTTTTATTTCCAGCGCGGCGTCCGCCTGCCGCAACGCTTCGGCCAGCCGCTCGGCCACGGCGCGGTCTTCGAACGTCCCGACGACGAACAACTGCTGTCCGACGCGCGAGAGCTCGCGTCCCTCGGCCGTCCCGGCGATGACCTGTTTCACGGCTTCGGACAGCGCGTCCGTTCCCGTGATCTCGACCCGGTAAACCGCGGCCCCGGCTTCGGGCTCGCGCGACAGATTGCGGTACTCCCCGTCGGTCCACACGACCACCTCGGGGCGCACGAACCCGTGCCTGCGGAGCACGCCCTGCACCGAATCGGCCTCCTCGCGCGTGGCGAAGCCGCCCGTGTAATAGCACCACTTGCCCTCGTCGTTTACCAGATAGGAGAGCGGGTAGGCTCCCCGGAATGTCGCCACGGCACGCTTGGTGTTGAACGTTCCCAGCAGGATACGGTAGATCGTACCGCGCTCGTAAACCCGGCACTCGGGAATGGGATTCTTGTAACTGTATTTCGGCGTCTTGGTGAAGGTCACGCTGTCGAAATCGAGGAAGTAGCGTTCGGCGACCTCCACCTTCGGCAGCCGGAAGTCGATCGCCCCGAGCTGCCCGGCCACGCCGCGCAGCGAATCGGACGCCGCCTCCAGCCCCAGCACGTCGGCCACCGAGCGTTCGTAATCCACCAGGACGCGCTTGCGCAGGAAGTAGTCGGCCACGGCATCCGACGCCGTTTCCCCGCGCACGGCGGCCAGCTGCCGCATCGCCTTCGACAGTGCCTCCTCCTCCCGGACGAGCGCCTGTTCCTGCCCCAGCCTGTCAAGCAGATAACCGTAGGCGTAGTTCTTGTTGTCGAAAATGTAATTCCATACCCCGGAGAGCGAATCGGCCAAAATCCGGTTCACCCCCTGCAACGCCTCGTAACGGTCGAAAACCTCCTGCGCCTCGGCCTCGGTACCGACCGCCGCATAGGTCTCGGCCAGTTGTTTCAGAGTGTCGTAATTGGCGAAATAACGGTTCACGTAATCCACGGCGACCATCTCCATGTCCTGCGCCCGGCGCAACGCCGCATAGTCCGCCGCCGGGAGCTGTTCGCCGAACCAGGGATTGCAGACGAGGTTACGCACCTTGAGCGAATCGGGAATCGCCGCCGAGGTGCGGTGCGGCGCGCCGCCCGCACCTCCCGCGTCGAGATTGGAAAGCACCCACTCCTGCTCGATGGTGTTGATGCGGTCGATCAGCCGTCCCTTGGCGTTCCGGATCTCGAAAATCCGGTTCTCGAGCGCCAGAATCTCCTGCGAGTACTGCTGTCTCCGCTCGGGGTCCTCGCGCAGCAGCGTGCGCGTGCGTTCGACCACCCGCACGACGGAATCCTCGCGCGCCTGCAACAGCGCGTCCTCGCGCAGCAGAGACATGTACTCCCCGTTCTTCTCGAGCCCCGCGATGCGGGCCTTCACGTCGAGCTGCTGCGCCCCGAGGCTTCCCGCCGCGAAGAGCGCGCACAGCAATATGTACATTCTTAGGCACTTGGCTTTCATCATCTCCACCATTTTAGAAAAAACAACTGAATCAGGCCGAAAATCTCCAGACGGCCCAACAGCATCAGAAAAGCGTTGAAAAATTTGACGGCGGCCGGAATGCCGGCGTAATTGCCCAGCGAGTAAACCTCGCCGAAACCGGGTCCCACATTGCCCAGGCAGGCCACCGTTCCCGAGAATCCGGTCAGCAGGTCCACGCCGCACAACGCGCTGAACACCGTTCCCGACAGGATGGCCAGCATGTAGGTCACGATGAAAATCATCACGCCGTGGATCACCCCGTCTTCCTGAAGCATGCCGTCGAGCTTGATGCGGATCACGGCGTTGGGATGCTGCTGACGCTGTAGTTGCGTGCGGATCATCTTTCCGGCCAGCACGAGCCGGTTCACCTTCATGCCGCCGGTGGTCGATCCGGCGCAGGCGCAGACGATCGAGCCGAACATGAGCAGGATCACGGCGAACGGCGGCCAGACGTTCGAATCGGCCGAGGCGAAACCCGTCGTGGTCATCAGCGAAAAGAACTGGAAGGCCGCATGACGGAACGAGGAGGTCAGCGTAGGGTAGATATCCGCGGCGTAGAGACTCACGGCGATCAGCACGCTGCATCCGAGCAGAATGCCCACGTACCAGCATGTCACCTCCGAACGGAAAAGATTGTTGCGTTTGCCGGTGACCGTCGCGTAGATCAGGCCGAAGTGCATACCGGCAATGCCCATCGTCAGGATGAGCACCGTCTCGATCAGCGGGCTGTCGAAATAGGCCACGCTGGCGTTCTTGGTCGAGAAGCCGCTCGTGGCGCAGGCCGACATGGCGTGACACAGGGCGTCGAACCAGTTCATGCCCGAGAGTTTGAGCATCACGGTCGAGATCGCCGTCAGCCCCACATAGACCACCAGCAGCACATGGACGATCATCTGCGCCCGGTAACGGTAGTTGTCGCGCGCCAGCGACGACATCTCCACGTTCGAAAGGGTCATCTTGCTGCGGCCCATCGTCGGCAGCACCACCAGCGCGAACATCACCACGCCCATGCCGCCGATCCACGTCGTAGAGAAGCGCCAGAACTGCAACCCGCGCGGCAGCGCCTCCACATCGGTAAGCACCGACGCCCCGGTGGTCGTGAATCCCGAGACGCTTTCGAACCACGCGTTCACCAGGCTGAACTCGCCGCCCCAGATCAGGTAGGGGAACATCCCCACCACGCAGGCCACGAGCCACGCCCCCACGACGATGCAGAACCCCTCCTTGTTGGATATCTGGTCGCGCTTGCCGACGAAGATCAGCGGAAAAGCCCCCAGCAGGATCGTCAGCAGCGCCGAGAGCAGCAGGGGATAGAACGACGAGTCCATGCCGCTGACACAGGAGATGCCCGCCGAGAGCAGCATGAACGCCGCGATGAAGAGCAGCACGATTCCGACATACCGAAAAACCACGTCTATCCGCATCCCGATCCCCCTATTTGGCTTGTTTCGTCAGATTGATCAGCGCCTCGATCTTCTCCCGCAGCGAAAGCATCTCGTCCTTGAACTCGCCTTTCACCGCAAAGGGCATCCTGAAGGAGAGGTAGTCGTCCAGCCCCTTGTCCATCCGTTCGACCGGCCGGACACAGTAGACCAAAATGAAATAGTAGAGCATCAGCACGATGGCGATCATCACCGCAAGCGATATGAGCACCGGCGTCACGGCCCGGTAAGCGTTCGTCTTCATCTGCTCGGCGCGCGGAGCCAGCGAACTCTGCGTCGAGGTCATGTAATAGTTGATGGCCGAAACCAGCCGGTCGTAGTAAGCCCCGTATTCGGTCCGGTACCACCTTGCACCGAGCGAATCGGCCCCGCGGACGGCCAGCGAGTCGGTCCTCCGTGCCGCATCGGAAGCCAGGAACCCGTCCGTAAGCAGGCGCAGCCCGGTCGTGGCGAAGGCCAGCGAATCGAGCGCCGACCGGTCCGCAGCCTCCTTCTGCGCCGCGAGCAGCACCTCTTCGAGCCGTTCCAGTCCGGCACGGCACAGGCTGTCGTACGACCGGTCGCCGAACACGGCGCGGCGGGCCATCGCCCCGCTCTGCCCGTGCACGGCGTCGAGCATCTCCCGCGCCAGACGGATGCTGCGCTGGTTGGCGCCGAGAATCTCGTCCGTATCGCGGCTCAGACGGCTCAGTTCGAGGAACGACACCATGCCCGAAAAGAAGAGCAGGCAGACGATACTCAGAAATCCGGCCGTCACCCGTTTGCGCATACCCGTCATACTTTAGCTTTATCCGATTTACGTTTTCGCAAATATAGTGAATTAATCCAGAATTTCACCCCTCAGGTCGCAAGATTCGTCCATCTTCCCGAGCCGCACGCGGCAGATCGTATTGATCCGCGACCGGTCGTAGGGAGCCTTCACCCGGCGGTAGTTGCCCGTGTAGCCGAACATCATGCCGCCGCGCATCGTGCTTTCGAACAGCACCGTGTCCTCCGTGCCTTCGGCCCGTGCGCAGAAGGCGCCGTGCAGCCGGGCGCACAGCGCCTCCAACTCCCCGACACGGCGCGTGGCGACCGACGCCTGCACCTTGCCGGGCAGACCGACCGCCGGCGTCCCGGGGCGTTCCGAGAAGGGAAAGATATGCAGGTAGGCCGGTTCGAGCCCTTCGAGCAGTTCGTACGTGGCACGGAAATCGGCCTCCGTCTCGCCCGGAAACCCCACGATCACGTCGATCCCGATGAAGGCGTCGGGCATCGCCCGCCGCACGGCCGCGATGCGTTCGGCGAAGCGCGCAGCCGTATAGCGGCGGCACATCAGGTGCAGAATGCGGTCGGAACCGCTCTGGAGCGGAATGTGGAAGTGGTGCATGAAGCGGGGCGACGAGGCGCAGAAGGCGATGATCTCGTCGGTGAGCAGGTTCGGCTCGATCGACGAGATGCGGTAACGTTCGATTCCCTCCACGGCGTCGAGCGCCCGCAGCAGGTCGATGAACCGTTCGCCCGTCGTGCGGCCGAAATCCCCCGTGTTGATTCCCGTGAGGACGATCTCCTTCTGTCCGGCCGCGGCGATCTGGCGCGCCTCGCGCACCAGATCGGCCACGGGCATGTTGCGGCTCGACCCGCGGGCGTAGTGGATCGTGCAGTAGGAACAGCAGTAGTCGCAGCCGTCCTGCACCTTGAGGAAGGCGCGCGTGCGGTCGCCGCTCGAAAAGGCGGCGAAGAACGACGTGAGCTGCTCCGTGTCGCAGCTGTAAATCCGCGCCCGGCCCTTTCCGGACAGCTCGGCCACACGTTTGAACAGATCGCATTTGTCGTTGTTGCCCAGCACGATGTCCACGCCTTCGATCGCGGCGATCTCCTGCGGTCTGAGCTGCGCGTAGCAGCCCGTCACGGCAATGATCGCCTGCGGGTTGCGGCGGTGGAGCCTGCGGATCAGATTGCGGCATTTCTTGTCGGCGTGCTCCGTCACGGAGCAGCTGTTGATGACGCATATATCGGCCTCGGCCGAAGGGGCCACACGCACGAAGCCGCCGCGCTCGAACTCCCGGGCCAGAGTGGAGGTCTCCGAGAAGTTGAGCTTGCAGCCGAGCGTATGGAAACTGACTCTTCCGGATTGCATACGATAGCTGTTTTTCCCGGCACGAAAATACGAATTATGTCCGAAAGGAGGCCTCATTTCGGAGAAAAAAGCGTAAATTTGCGCGCAATCGGGAAGAGGGAACATGGAATTTTTCAGCGATCTGATCCACTACGGCTACCTGCTCAACGCCCTGACGGCATGCGTGCTTTCGGGCATCGCGTGCGGCATCGTCGGCACGTACGTCGTATGCCGCCGCATGGTCTTCCTCGCCGGCGGCATCACGCACGCCTCGTTCGGCGGGCTGGGCATCGCCTTCTGGCTCGGGGCCGACCCCATCGGCGGGGCGCTCCTGTTCGCCGTGCTCTCGGCGCTGGGCATCGAGTGGGCCGGCAGCCGCGGACGCATCCGCGAGGATTCGGCCATCGGCATCATCTGGTCGGTGGGCATGGCCGTCGGCGCGCTGTTCATGAGCCTGCGTCCGGGCTACACGTCGGGCGATCTGGCGGCCTATCTGTTCGGCAGCATCGTGACCGTCACGCGCGGCGACGTGCTGGCGCTGGCGTGGCTCACGCTCCTCATCCTGCTCGGCGCGCTACTCTGGCTGCGCCCCGTCATGTACGTCGCCTTCGACCGCGAATTCGCCCGCAGCCGGGGCATTCCGACCCGGACGATCTCGTACCTCATGGCGGCGCTCGCGGCCGCCACGATCGTCCTCTCGATCCGCATCATGGGCATCGTGCTGCTCATCTCGCTGCTGACGATTCCCGTCGCGATCGTCAATGCCTTTTCGCGGTCGTACCGGACCATCGCCCTCGCGGCGCCGGCCGTGGCCGTGGCGGGCAACGTCGCGGGGCTCGTCGTCAGCTACAATTTCGAAGTTCCGCCCGGCGCGGCCATAATATTTACCCTCACGCTTACGCTTATTATGGCAAAACTATTAACTTTGCGCAGGAAAAAACCGCGACCCGCCGCATGAAAACCATTCACAAGCTCGTCCTGAAGGCATATCTCGGGCCTATGGTGCTCACGTTCTTCATCGTCATGTTCGTGCTGATGATGAACATCGTGTGGCGCTATATCGACGAGCTGGTGGGCAAGGGACTGAGCGCGGGCATCATCATCGAGCTGATGACCTATTTCATGGCCAACATGATCCCGATGGGACTGCCGCTCTCGATGCTGCTCGCAGCCATCATGACGATGGGCAACCTGGGCGAGAACTACGAGCTGCTGGCGATGAAATCGGCGGGCATGTCGCTCGTGAAGATCACCAAGCCGCTCATCATTCTGGTCAGCATCGTCTCGGTGGGCAGTTTCTTCATCGGCAACGACCTCGTTCCGAGCGCCAACAAGAAACTCTACAGCACGCTCTACGACATCCGCCAGCAGAAGCAGGCGCTGGAGTTCCAGGACGGGCTGTTCTTCAACGGCATCGACAACATGTCGATCCGCGTCAGCCACCAGGATCCCAACACGCACCTGCTGCACAACGTGCTGATATACGACAACCGCGCGGCCAACAACAACATGAACACCATTCTGGCCGACTCGGGCTACATCCGCCTGTCGGACGACAAGCGGTTCCTGCTGGTGACGCTCTTCCACGGCGAGACCTACGAACAGACCCGCAATTCGCAATGGTTCACCAAGAGCGCGCTGCGCCATCACATCTTCGACCTGCAGAAGCAGGTCATTCCGATGGAGGGCTTCGCCATGGAGCGCACCGACGCCGACCTGTTCAACAACAGCAGCACCAAGGACATCAGCGACCTGTCGCACGACATCGACTCGCTCGAGGTGAAGGTCAATGCCGCGACGACCACCTCCTACGAACCGCTGCTCAAAGAGCAGATCTTCGTGCGCGACAACTCCGTGCTGCCGCAGCCCGACAGCCTGCGCGTGGACAAAAGCGGCTACCGCGACCTCGCGGCCGCCGACTCCGTCGCCCGGCTGCCGATGCGCGAGAAGGACAAGGTGTGGAACCTCGCGCGGACGCTGGCCAAAAGTTCGCGCAACACCTTCTCGTCGTTCGACGAATCGACGGCCAAGGAGGCGCTCAACCAGCTCTACCGCTCGAAGGTCGAATGGCACAAGAAGCTCTCCCTGCCGGTGTCGATCCTCATTTTCTTCCTGATCGGCGCCCCGTTGGGAGCCATCATCCGCCGCGGCGGTCTGGGACTTCCCGTGGTGGTCTCGGTCATCTTCTTCGTGATCTACTACATCATCAGCCTCACGGGCGAGAAGCTGGCCAAGGAAGGCAATTGGGAGGCCGTTTACGGCGTCTGGCTCTCGACCTTCATTCTGACGCCGATCGCCGTTTACCTCACATGGAAGGCCACGAACGATTCGGCGCTGCTCGACACCGACTGGTACGCCGGACGGATCAAGGCCCTGCGGGATCGGATCGCCCCGGCGGCGGCCCGGCTGACCGACAAATTGAAATTCAGAATCAGAAATAGACATGGCAAAGCAAACGACGCTCAATAGCGTAGAGGAGGTCATCGAGGACTTCCGGAACGGAAAGATCGTCATCGTCGTCGATGACGAGGACCGCGAGAACGAAGGCGACTTCATCGTCGCCGCCGAAAAGATCACGCCCGAGATCGTGAACTTCATGCTCAAGGAAGGCCGCGGCGTGTTGTGCGCCCCGCTGTCGGAAGAGCGCTGCGCGCAGCTCGAGCTGAACATGATGGAGGAGAACAACACCTCGCTGCTCGGCACGCCCTTCACGGTGACGGCGGACCTGCTGGGCCACGGTTGCACGACGGGCGTCTCGATCCACGACCGCGCCGCCACGATCCGCGCGCTGGCCGATCCCGCGACCAGGCCTTCCGACCTGGGGCGTCCGGGACACATCAACCCCCTGCGCGCCCGGCAGAAGGGCGTGCTACGCCGCCCGGGCCACACCGAAGCGGCCGTGGACCTGGCCAGGCTGGCCGGATTGCAGCCCGCCGGCGCGCTGATCGAAATCATGAACGAGGACGGCACGATGGCCCGCCTCCCGCAGTTGCAGGAGATCGCCCGAAAGTTCGACCTGAAGATCATCTCGATCGCCTCGCTGATCGCCTACCGGCTGCGCGAGGAGTCGATCGTCGAACGGGGCGTGACGGTTCCCCTGCCTACGGAGTGGGGCGACTTCCGCATCACGCCGTTCCGCCAGAAGTCGAACGGCGTGGAACACGTCGCGCTCACCAAAGGCGAATGGAGCGAAGAGGAGCCGGTGCTCATCCGCGTGCATTCGTCGTGCGCCACGGGCGACATTTTCGGCTCGTACCGCTGCGACTGCGGCGAGCAGCTCCACCGCGCGATGCAGATGATCCAGCGGGAAGGCAAAGGCGCCGTCGTCTATCTCAATCAGGAGGGGCGCGGCATCGGACTCTGCAACAAGATCCACGCCTACAAGCTGCAGGACGAAGGACTCGACACCGTGGACGCCAACCTCCGGCTGGGCTTCAAGGCCGACGAACGCGACTACGGCGTGGGCGCGAGCATCATCCGCGAGCTGGGTATCCGCCACATGCGGCTGATGACCAACAACCCGCTCAAACGCGCCGGGCTGGAGGGCTACGGGCTGAAGATCGACGAGATCGTGCCCATCGTCATCGCGCCGAACAAGTACAACGAACATTACCTGGAGACCAAGCAGGAGCGTATGCATCATACGCTGGGACTGGAGAAGAAATAGCGCACGACCGGTCCGCGAAAGCGCGGCATCCGCCGCGGACGCCCGGACCGGCGCGACAAAAACGAAACCGCATCATGGACGCAAGGCAACTCCGCATCGTATTCATGGGCACGCCCGAATTCGCCGTGCCGTCGCTCCGCGCGCTGGTCGCCGGGGGCTACAACGTCGTGGGCGTCGTCACCGCCCCCGACAAACCCGCCGGACGCGGGAGGCAACTCCGCGAAAGCGACGTGAAGACCGCCGCCCGGGAGCTGGGGCTTCCGGTCCTGCAGCCCGAAAGGCTGAAGGCCCCGGAGTTCGTCGGGGCGCTGCGGGCGCTGCGGCCCGACCTGGGTATCGTCATCGCGTTCCGCATGCTGCCCGAGGTCGTGTGGGCCATGCCGCGACTGGGAACCTTCAACCTCCACGCCTCGCTGCTGCCTCAGTACAGGGGCGCCGCGCCGATCAACTGGGCGATCATCAACGGCGAGCGGGAGACGGGCGTGACGACCTTCCTGCTGAACCACGAGATCGACAAGGGAGCCATCCTCGCGCAGACGCGCCTGCCGATCCTTCCGCAGGACAACGCCGGCACGCTCTACGAAAAGCTGATGACCGCCGGCGTCGCACTCGTCACGCGGACCGTGGAGCGCATCGCCGCGGGCGACATCGCCCCCGTCGAACAGCAATACGCCGACGAGGCGACGCTCCGCCCCGCGCCCAAGATCTTCAAGGAGGACTGCCGGATCGACTGGACGCTGCCGGGACGGAGGATAGTCGATTTCATCCGAGGGCTGGCGCCCTATCCGACGGCCTGGAGCGACCTGATCCGCGAAGAGGGGGACCGGAAAGACGGCACGGCTCCCGGAGGAGAGAGCGGCGGGACGGCCGGCAACGGACCGTCGGTCAAAATCTTCTCCGCGGCATTCGAAGCCGCCGCGCACGGACTGCGGCCGGGCACGGTCGCAAGCGACGGCCGCACGGAAATCCGCATCGCCTGCGCCGACGGCTGGATCATTCCCGGAGAGTTGCAGCTCGCGGGCAAGAAGCGGCTCCCGGTGCGCGAACTGCTGCTCGGCTGGCGCGACGCAAACCAATACCGCTTCGGAGGATAGTCCGTCCGCATACAGGAGCACGCCCCGATACGCAATTCACCCCTGCCGCTGCGTGCGGCAGGAGTGAATCCGTTCCGGGAACGACCTCACGCACCGACAGGCACGCCCTTGCCGATCTTCCGTTCGACCTCCTCCTTCGGCAACGGCTTCGTGCAGAAAAACCAGTCGCAGCACGTCACCCCCTCGGGCTGCTTCTCGCCGTCGTCGCCCTTCATCGGCACGATCACGTCGTCGCCCGGCCGCCAGTCGGCCGGCAGCGCGATCCGGAAGGCGTCGATGGTCTGCAATCCGATCAGCACCCGCTCGATCTCGTCGAAATTGCGCCCCAGCGCCAGCGGATAGCAGATCATGGCCCGCAGCACGCCCGTCGGGTCGATGAAAAAGACCGCCCGCACGGCCGCCGTCTCGCTCTCTCCTGGCTGAATCATGCCGTAGAGCGACGCGACCTTCATCCCCACATCGTCGATGATCGGGAATTCGACCCGCACGCCCTTCATCCCGCGGTATTCGATCCGGTCGCGGATCGTCCGCAGCCAGGCGATATGGCTGTTGCGGCTGTCCACCGAAAGCCCCACCAGCTCGCAGTTCAACGCCCGGAACCGCTCCGTGCGGGCCCCGAACGTAAGCACCTCGGTCGTGCAGATCGGCGTGAAATCGGCCGGATGGCTGAACAGAATCACCCATTTGCCCTTGTAATCGCCCGGGAAGCGGATCCTCCCCCGGGTCGTCATCGCCTCGAAAGCCGGGACGGGTTCCCCCAGCCGCGGCATCGTCCGTCGTTGTTCGTCCATAGTCTCTGAAATTTGAAATCCGTCCGACATTCCGCAAATTCGATACCCGAATGCCGCTTTCGAGGAAAAAATCCGTACCTTTGCGGCGTTTCCGAAAAAAACGCATTATGATCCGCACCCCGTTCGTCCGAACCGGTATCCCCGGCGGCAGTTCCCCGCTATTCCGGCCTGCGATCTACCTGCTGCTGACGCTGGCCTTCTATGCCGCGCTGTCGGCCGCGGACCGCATCTGGGAAATCCCGCATCCGCACCTGTTCGTCATCCGGCTCCGGCGATTCACCGACGCCATGCTGCTGGCGCTGCCCGTCTGGTTCCTGCACAAAAAACGGTGGGTGCTGCTTTGGATCGCGCTGGCCGACCTTTACCTGCTCTCGAACGTCTGGTACTACCGGAACTACGGCAACGTCATGCCGCTGCCCTCGTACCTGATGGTGCGCAACCTCGACGGCCTCGGTCCGAGCATCCGCAGTTCGATCCGGCTCCGGGACCTTTGGATCGTGCTTCCCTCGGTCTGCTTCGCCGTCTGCTATCCGTTCCTGAGCCGATACGATTCTAAAGGGGGGGGGAAGCGGTTCCGCATCGTGTGGTGCGCGGGCTGCCTGCTGTTCATCGCCGCCGTCGTCGCGCTGCCGTACCGCCACGACCGCAACAGTTTCAGCCATCCCTGGCCCTGTTTCCGGAACGAGCTCATGGTAGGCTACCGCGAATTCGGACTGATAAATTACTGGATCTACGAAATCGGCTGCTTGCAGGGCTGCTCGGATGAAGAAAAACAGTACGCCGCACAGTTCGTCGAAGCCTCCGAACGGAGGGCCTTCCGCGATCCGCTGGCGCCGGAGCACCGGAAAAACCTCATCGTGGTACTCATGGAATCGCTCTCCAGCTGGCCCATAGGACTCACGGTCGAAGGGACCGAAGTGACTCCCTTTCTCGATTCGCTGGCCCGGGACACGAGCGTAATCTGCTTTCCGCACGTATTGCCGCAGGTGAAGGACGGCCGTTCGTCCGACGCCCAGTTGCTGCTCAATACCGGACTGCTGCCGATCGAAACCGGAGCCGCCGCCAGCCTCTACGGCAGCACGAACACCTATCCGTCGCTCCCGAAAGCGCTGGCCCGGAAGGGGTATGCCTCCGCCTCGTTCATCTGCGACTCCCGGTCCTACTGGAATCAAGAGGCCACGACGAAGAGTTACGGATTCGGCGCCCTGCACGAGAAGCTGGGCGAAGGCGGCCCCTCGGTCCGGGCCGACGAAAACCTGTACCGCCGCGCCCTTCCGATCCTGCGTGAGCTGCCGCAGCCGTTTTACGCCCAGTTGGTCACCATGTCGGGCCACGATGCCGTGAAAAGCGAGCTCGAAAGCCCGCTCAACGAAGCCTGCATCCCGGACGAGCAGACGAAATACTACCTGGTCGTCACGCAATACGCAGACCGTTGCCTCGCGGGGTTCATCGACTCGCTCAAACGGTGCGGGCTCTACGAGCGGAGCATCGTCGTCATCACGGGCGACCACGACTCGATCACCCGCAACCGCTACGAGGGACGCGAACGGTGCGAACTGAGCGATCGGTTCGTCCCGCTGTTCATTCTCAACGCCCCGCTGAAGGCCGTCGGCACGGATGCCGCGATCGCGCAATGCGACATCTATCCGAGCCTGCTGGACATGATGAACGCCGGGGATTACACCTTTCACGGACTGGGCGAAAGCGTCTTCCGCCGCCGGATCGACTGCGCGTCGGACCATTCGAGCGGCTGGGTCGGCGACAACACGGACGATTCGGTGCGGCAGTACCGCAAAGCGCTGTGGCGCGTCTCGGACATCCTGATCCGGTCGGATTATTTCAAATCCCGGACAGACGACTGAAACGGCTCATCTTCCGGACATAAAAGGACCCTATAAAAATTCATTTGGAAAATATTCGTATATTTGTTCTATCATAACTAAAAAACAACGCCTATGAATAAATAGATCGTTTACCTGAAACACACGCGTACCGCCACCGCACAGCGAAGCACAGGTACATACATATAAAAAGCGTTAGCTTTATCTCTTGCTTTTCGAAACTTCGCAACTTTCTTAAGCAGCCAAGAGTGAGGCGTAAACGCTCACGTTTCTACGTGGGCTTTACTCTTTATTTGGCTGCACAGGTATTGCGAAGACCTCGAAAAGCAAATAAAAGTTTTGTCCCACGTTTTTTATATGCCTATCCCAAACCCTCCATCCGCCGCAGGGACACGGCATATTCTCTTTCAAAATGAAATACATTATCATCTCGCTCGGGTCTTTATTGATGACCTCCTGCGCAAGTATTTTTTGCGGGTCAAAAGCCAAAGTAACTTTCGACAGCGATATCTCCGAGAAGGCCACCTTGACGATCGACGGCCGCAAACACACGAACGTAACCTTCCCTTATACGACCAAAATCCGCCGCGGATTCGATGAAACGATCGTGAAGGCGGAAGCTCCCAATCACAGGGCCGAACCGATCATCATCAACAAGAGCTTCAACGCCGTATCGGTAATCAACCTGTTGGATGTACTCGGCTGGGGCATCGACGCCGCGACCGGAGCCATTACCAAGCCGGAATTCAAGTTCTATCAGATCGATTTCCAGCCCGTCGAAAAAGACGAAACACAAAAATAGCTTTCGACGAATTCTCAACACACGAAAAGCCCGGTCTTGACAGACCGGGCTTTTCGTATATGGGTTCGAATGGAAGTTCGAGGCGAACCTTTTCTGAGGAGGGTTCGGGGCAGAACTTTTTGGGGAAGATTCGGGCGGAACTTTTTCTAAGGAAGAGAAGGCGGGCCCCCGGTGCAGGACCTTTACCGCACCTTGCGGATGATCTCGCCGCCGTGGCGGATGGCCTCCTCGTTGGCCGGAAGCATTTTCCACGCCCGCTCCGGAAGCGACTTTTTCAGGCCCACCATCACGTTCTCCATCGCAACGACAGGACGCACCTTGAGGTAACCGCCCAGGATCATCGTGTTGAACAGCTTGGCCTGACCCATCTTCGCGCACTCGGCCGTGGCGTCGATCGCATAGACTTCGATGTCCTTGCGCACCGGGTGCCGCGTGATGCCGTTCGTGTCGTAGATCAGCACGCCGCCCGGCTTGACCATCGGCTCGAACTTCTCCATCGACTGCTGGTTCAGAATGATCGCCGTGTCGAACTCGTGCGCGATGGGCGACGAAATCTTCCGGTCGGAGAGGATTACCGTCACGTTGGCCGTGCCGCCGCGCATCTCGGGACCGTAGGAGGGCATCCACGTCACCTCGAAGTCCTGCATCACGCCCGAATAGGCCAGAATCTTACCCATCGAAAGGACGCCCTGTCCTCCGAATCCTGCTATGATCAATGTCTCTTTCATCGCGTCTCCTCCATTTTTACGTCCTTGATATCGCCCAGCGGATAGAAGGGCAGCATGTTCTCGGCAAGCCACTTGTTCGAGGCCACGGGCGAGAGTTTCCAGCCGCTGTTGCAGGTCGAAACGACCTCCACGAGCGAGAAACCGTTGCCGGCCATCGAATTTTCGAACGCCTTGCGGATCGCCTTCTTGCACTTGCGCACGTTGGCAGGCGTGTGCACGCTCTGACGCGTGATGTAGGTCGCACCGTCCAGATGGGCCATCATCTCGGCGATCTTGTAGGGATAACCGTTCAGCCGCGGGTCGCGGCCGTAGGGCGTCGTCGCCGTCTTCATGCCCAGGAGGGTGGTGGGGGCCATCTGACCGCCGGTCATGCCGTAGATCGCATTATTGATATAGATCGCCACGACGTTCTCGCCGCGTGCCGCCGCATGGATCGACTCCGCCGTGCCGATGGCCGAAAGGTCGCCGTCGCCCTGGTAGGTGAAGACCAGATTTCCCGGGTGGAGCCGCTTCACGGCCGTAGCCACGGCCAGCGCGCGGCCGTGCGCCGCCTCGATCCAGTCGATGTCGATATAATTGTAGGCGAACACCGAGCAGCCCACGGGCGAAATGCCCACGGCCTTCTCCGCGAGGCCCATCTCGTCGATGACCTCCGCTACGAGTTTGTGCACCGTACCGTGGCTACAGCCCGGACAGTAGTGCATGACGTTATCGGTGATGAGTCTGGGCTTCGCGTAGACCAGATTCTCCTGTTTGATTTCAACCTCTGCCATCGTCTTACTTGTTAATCAGTTTTTCCTTGAGCGCGTCGAGCACCTCGTCGGGATTGAAAAGCATACCGCCCTGACGGCCGTAATGCTCTACGGGAGCCTTGCCGTTCACGGCCAGCCGCACGTCCTCGACCATCTGGCCGGCGTTCAGCTCGGCCGACAGGAAGCCCCTGACGCCGCGGGCGGCCAGTTCGGCGATCTGTTTCTTCGGGAAAGGGTAGAGCGTGATCGGACGCAGCAGGCCGACCTTCAACCCCTCGGCACGGGCCATTTCGACCGTCGCCGAACAGATGCGCGCCGACGATCCGAAGGCCACGATCACCCACTCCGCATCGTCGCATCCGATCGCCTCGTAACGCACCTCGTTCTCTTCGAGCGCACGGTACTTGTCCTGCAGCCGCTTGTTGATGATCTCCATCTTCTCCGACTGTAGTTCGAGCGACGTCACGACATTGCGTCCGCGGTCGGCGGGTTTGCCGTAAGCGGCCCACGTGCGGCACTCGGCGGCGATCTCCTCATCGGTCCTGCGGGGCCGCTGCGGAGCGAGCACCACCTTCTCCATCATCTGTCCGATCGCGCCGTCGGCCAGGATCATGGCCGGATTGCGGTACTTGAAGGCCAAATCGAACGCCTCGGCCACATGGTCGTGCATCTCCTGCACCGAGTTGGGCGCGAAGACGATCAGGTGGAAGTCGCCGTGCCCGCCGCCCTTGCAGGCCTGGAAATAGTCGCCCTGCGAAGGCTGGATCGTGCCCAGTCCCGGGCCGCCGCGCTGGCAGTTCACGACAAGGCACGGAAGCTCGGCCCCGGCCAGATAGCTCAGCCCCTCGGACATCAGACTGATGCCGGGGCTCGACGAGGAGGTCATCACCCGTTTGCCGGTCGAAGCCCCGCCGTAAACCATGTTGATCGACGAAATCTCCGACTCGGCCTGCAGGACCACCATGCCGGTCGTCTCCCAGGGCTTGAGCTCCATGAGCGTCTCCATCACCTCCGACTGGGGCGTGATCGGGTAGCCGAAATACCCGTCGCAACCGTAGCGGATCGCCGCATGGGCGATCACCTCGTTGCCTTTCATCAATTTTATCTCCTTCTCTGCCATAGCTATTCGAATTTTTGACGATAAACCGTGATGACGCTGTCGGGACAGATCACCGCGCACGAGGCGCAACCCGTGCAGGCGTCGGGATTCGCCATCCGGGCCACCGGATAGCCCTTGCTGTTCACCTCGGCCGACAATTCGAGCACCGCGCACGGACACGACGCCACGCAGACCCCGCACCCTTTGCACCGCTCCTTATCGACCACGATCGTTCCTTTGATTTTTGCCATATCGACGTTGTTTGTTTGTTCTTACAAATGTAAGAAAATTTCGACAAATACTCGATTGTTCGCAACAAAACTTTCGGGAAATCCGACGACCCGGAAGCGATCGTCCGGGTGTCCGAACGCGCTGCCGGCAAAAAATATCCGCACCCCGGCAGCGGCCGCTGCGGCGGAAAACCGCATCCATTCACGGCGGAAACCGCACTCCGGGCCTCGGCACACCCGTTACGCCGCCGGAACCGTACCCCGGACAGGAGCGCCAATCCGGCAGACCGGAAAGCTCCCGGCAAAGCGCCGCACACGAATCCGCTCCGGGCTGGAAGGGCAGGGCGGCCGCGGCAGATTCCGCAACCGCGCCCCATAAAAAAGCGGGGACCGCCCTCCGAGGCGATCCCCGCACATGCTGTCCGCAACGGGTTCCTCCGCAGGCGGCGGTTCCTGCGGCCCGCAGTCCCGTCACTCGCCGAAGGAGTGAATCACCACGCCCGAGCGCAGCTTCGGCTCGAACCACGTGGTCTTCGGCGGCATGATATTGCCCGTGTCGGCGATGTTGATCAGTTGCTTCATCGAGACGGGGTAGAGGGCGAAGGCCGCCTGCATCTCCCCGCTGTCCACGCGGCGCTTCAGCTCGCCCAGTCCGCGGATGCCGCCCACGAAGTCGATCCGTTTCGACGTCCGGAGGTCCCCGATGCCCAGAATCCGGTCCAGCACCCGGTTAGAAAGCACCGTTACGTCCAGCACCCCGATCGGGTCGTGGTCGTCGTAGGTTCCCGGTTTGGCCGTCAGGCTGTACCAGCGGCCTCCGAGGTACATCGAGAAATTGTGCAGCGCCTGCGGACGGTACTCCTCCGCGCCCTTCTCCTCGACCGTGAAATCCTCTTTCAGCCGTTCGACGAACGCCTCGGGCGTCAGTCCGTTCAGGTCCTTCACCACGCGGTTGTAGTCGATGATGCGGAGCTGACTGGCGGGGAACGTCACGGCCAGGAAATAGCAGTACTCCTCCTCGCCCGTATGATGCGGATTCTTCCCGCGGCACTCCGCGCCCACACGCGCGGCAGCGGCCGTGCGGTGGTGTCCGTCAGCGACGTACAGCGCCGGAATACCTTTGAATATCTCCGTGATGCGGTCGTTCGTAGCCCGGTCGCGGATCACCCAGAGCTTGTGCCCGAAGCCGTCCTCGGCCGTGAAGTCGTACTCCGGGGCTTCGGACTTCACCACGCCTTCCACGATGGCGTCGATCTCCGCGTTGTCGGGATAGGCGAAGAACACCGGCTCGATATTGGCCTGCTGATTGCGGACGTGGATCATGCGGTCCTCCTCCTTCTCGGTGCGCGTCAGCTCGTGCTTCTTGATGGCCCCCGAGAGGTAGTCCTCGAAGTGGCAGCACATGGCCAGACCGTACTGCGTGCGGCCCTCCATCGTCTGCGCATATATATAATAGTACTCGCCGGGGTCCTGTACGAGCCAGCCCCGTTCGCGCCACTTGCGGAAATTCTCCACGGCCCGGGCATAGACCTCCGGGGCGTGTTCGTCGGCGATGGGATCGAAGTCGATCTCGGGTTTGATGATATGCAGCAGCGAACGCTCCGTGGCCTCGGCCTTCGCCTCGGCGGAGTTCAGCACGTCGTAGGGACGCGACGCCACCTCGGCCGCATACTGCTTCGGCGGGCGGATTCCGCGAAAAGGTTTGATTCTTACCATAACAGTTTCAGGTTGCCGATACCGTCCGGAGCGCGGACGCAGAAACGCCTCTCCGCCCCGGACGGTTCTCGTATTCGCCGTTTATTTGTTTACCTGGAAACGGGTGTTGCCCGTTCTGAAGAAATCCACGATCTGCCGTGCGGCGGCCAGACCGGCATTGAGGTTGGCCTCGGCCGTCTCGGCGCCCATCTTCTTGGGCGTGGCGAAGACGCGCTTGCCGAACGCCTCGTCCAACGCGGCCTGATTGCCCGCGGCGATGTCGGTGACGTACTTCAGGTCCTCGCGCTCGGTCAGCGCGCGCATCAGCCCCTCCTCGTCGATCACCTCCTTGCGCGCCGTGTTCACCAGCGTCGCCCCCTTGGGCATCGACATCAGCAGGTCGTAGCCGATCGAGCCCTTGGTCTCGGCCGTCGCGGGAATATGCAACGAAAGGAAATCGGCGGTTTTGTAAAGTTCCTCCACGGAACCGACGCGCCGCACGCCGTCGGCCTCGAAGACCGCCGGATCGGAGAGGAACGGGTCGTAGGCAACGACATTCATCCCCAGCGCCTTGCCCTTACGGCCCACCAGACGCCCCACATTGCCGTAGGCGTGGATTCCGAGCGTCTTGCCCTGAATCTCCGAGCCCGTGCCGGGCGTGAAGCGGTTGCGCGACATGAAGATCATCAGCGCCACGGCCAGTTCGGCCACGGCGTTCGAGTTCTGTCCCGGGGTGTTCATCACCACGATTCCCCGCTCCGAAGCGGCCGCAAGGTCCACGTTGTCGTATCCCGCGCCGGCACGCACGACGATCCGGAGACGCCGCGCCGCGGCGATCACCTCGGCGGTCACCTTGTCGCTGCGGACGATCAGCGCATCGGCCTCCGCAACGGCCTCGAGCAACTGCGCTTTGTCGGTGTATTTCTCGAGCAATGCCAGCTCGCCGCCGGCCTCTTCGACGATTTCCCGGATTCCCTCCACGGCCTTCTTCGCGAAAGGCTTCTCCGTAGCTACCAATATTTTCATACTCTTCATGATTTCGATGTTCAACTCCTCTTTATAGTCCCACGCCTTCACTTCGCCCGTGAGGGTGTCGTAACCGGCCGGGACACGCGTAACGAGTGCCATGACCGCGGGTTATTTCGCGTGTTTCGCAGCGAACTCCTGCATGCACTCCACCAGCACGCGGACGCTCTCGGCCGGCAGCGCGTTGTAGCACGACGCACGGAAGCCGCCCACCAGCCGGTGACCCTTGATGCCGACGATGCCGCGGGCCTTGGCGGCCTCCATGAACTCGGGGGCCAGCACCTCGTAACCGTCCGCCATGACGAAGCAAATGTTCATCAGCGAACGGTCCTCCTTCTCCACCGTGCCGCGGAAGAGCGGGTTGCGGTCGATCTCGTCGTAGAGCAGCGCGGCCTTCTCGCGGTTGCGGCGGAAGATTTCCCCGACGCCGCCGATCGACTTGAGCCAGCGCAGCGTCTCCATGAGTACGTAGATAGGGAAGACGGGCGGCGTGTTGAACATCGAGTTGTTCTCCACGTGGGTCCTGAACGACACCATCGTCGGCAGGTCGCGGACGATGCGGTCGAGCATGTCCTCGCGGATGATGGCGAAAGCCACGCCCGCCGGGGCCAGGTTCTTCTGGGCGCCGCCGTAGATCATGGCGTACTTCGAGACGTCCACCGGACGCGACAGGATGTCGGACGACATGTCGGCGATAAGGGGCACGGGCGAGGAGATGTCCTCGTGGTACTCCGTACCGTAGATCGTGTTGTTCGACGTAATGTGCAGGTAGTCCAGATCCGCGGGAACGGCGAAACCCTTCGGAATGTAGGTGAAGTTGCGGTCCTCGGAAGAAGCCACCACCTCGACCTCGCCGTAACGTTTGGCCTCCTTGATGGCTTTCTTGGACCATACGCCCGTATTCACGTAACCCGCCTTCCGGCCGAGGAAGTTGGCCGCCACCTCGTAGAAGAGGGTGCTGGCGCCGCCCCCCAGATAGACGATCCGGTAGTTGTCGGGAATGGCCAGCAATTCGCGGAAGAGCCGGTCGGCCTCCTCCATCACGGCATCGAACTCCTTCGAGCGATGCGAGATAGAAAGCACGGAGAGTCCCGATCCGTTGAAGTCGAGCACGGCCTTGGCCGCATTTTCGATCACCTCGTCCGCCAGGATCGAAGGTCCTGCATTGAAATTGTGCTTTTTCATAATGTTACGTGATTTGGTTGTTTGACTTTCATTCTGTTAGTTTACTAACACAAATATAAACAAAAATAAATTCAAAAATGCAAGCGTCGCCAAATAAATTTCACTCTCCGTCCCGAAGCCCTCCCTTTTTGAATTGTTTTTATTAATTTTGCCGAAATTTAAGCTCCAGCCACATGGTAAAATCAATGACCGGCTTCGGAAAAAGCGAAGTCACGCTCCCGAACCGAAAAATCACGGTCGAAATCCGCTCCCTGAACTCCAAACAGATGGACCTCTCGCTGCGGCTGCCGGCGATCTACCGGCAATCGGAATACGAAATCCGCAACGCGGTCGCCCGCGCGCTCCGGCGCGGGAAGGTGGACGTCTTCGTTTCGGTCGAATCGCAGGCCGTCGAAACCTCGGCCCACATCAACGGGCAGGTACTGGCCGCCTACGCCGGCGAGCTGCGCGAAGCCGCCCGCGAAGCGGGGTTCGACACGACGGGCCCCGGATGGGACGCCGCCGCACTACAGGTGCTCATGCGCCTTCCCGACGCGGTGTCCACCGACGCGGAGAGCGTCTCCGAGGAGGAGCACGCCGCACTGCTGCGGGCCGTCGAGGAAGCCTGCGGCAGGCTCGACGCCTTCCGCTCGCAGGAGGGCGCCATCCTGATCGCCGACCTGCTGCGGCGCGTGGAGCTGATCGAAGGATACCGTCACGAGGTCGAACCGTTCGAAAAGGCCCGCACCGAGACCATCCGGGCCCGGATTCTGGACAACCTCGCGAAACTCGCCGCCGAGGTGGACCGCAACCGGCTGGAGCAGGAGATGATCTTCTACCTCGAGAAACTCGACATCACCGAGGAAAAGGTGCGCCTGGACAACCACTGCCGCTACTTCCGCGAAGTGGCCGGCAGCGAGGAGGACGCGGGCCGCAAGCTGGGCTTCATCGCCCAGGAGATGGGCCGCGAGATCAACACGATGGGATCGAAGGCCAACGAGGCGAACATCCAGCGGATCGTCGTGCAGATGAAGGACGAGCTGGAAAAGATCAAGGAACAGGTGCTGAACATATTGTAAACGGGCCGCAACGCCGCGGAACCGAAACAGATACACACGATGGGCAAAGTCATCATCTTCTCCGCCCCGAGCGGGTCGGGCAAAACCACGATCGTCCGCCGGCTGCTGGCGCGCTATCCGCAGTTGGAATTCTCGATTTCGGCCACCAGCCGCGCCCCGCGCGGCGAGGAGCGCGACGGGACGGACTACTATTTTCTTCCGCAGGAGGAGTTCATGCGCGCCGTAGCCGAAAACCGCTTCGTAGAGTGGGAGGAGGTTTACGAGGGAACCTGCTACGGCACGCTGCGCAGCGAGGTGGAACGCATCTGGCAGCAGGGCCACGTGATCGTCTTCGACGTGGACGTGCTGGGAGGCATCAACCTCAAGCGCATCTTCGGCGGCGACGCCTGCTCGGTATTCATCATGCCGCCCTCCGTGGAGGAGTTGCGCCGCCGCCTCGAAGGGCGCGGCACGGACGCCCCCGAAGTGATCGAGCGACGCGTGGCGAAGGCCGAGTTCGAGCTGACCAAGGCCCCGGAGTTCGACCACATCGTACTGAACGACCGTCTCGAGGAGGCCGTGGAGCGCACCTGCGCGATTCTCGACGCATTTATCGGAGAGGCCGAATGAAGCGCATGATGCTCTATTTCGGGTCGTTCAACCCGGTGCACAAGGGACATACCGCCCTGGCCGAGTACGTCCTCGAACGCGGCCTCTGCGACGAGGTGGCGCTCGTCGTCTCGCCCCGGAGCCCCTACAAGGAGACCGCGGAGCTGGCTCCCGAACTGGACCGTTTCGAGATGGCGGAGATCGCCTGCGCGGCATCGGAATACCCGGACCGCATCAAGCCGTCGGCGGTGGAGTTTCTGCTCCCGAAGCCCTCGTACACAATCGACACGCTTCGTTATCTCACGCAGAACTTCGGGTCGGAAATGCGCTTCTCGATTCTCATGGGCGGCGACCAGATCGCCCGGCTCGACGGCTGGAAGGAGTACGAGCGGGTGCTCGAATATCCGATCTACGTCTATCCGCGCCGCGGCGAACGGACCGACCGTTTCGCAGGGCGGATCACCGTGCTCGACGACGCCCCGTTGCAGGACCTCTCCGCCACGCAGATCCGCGAACGCATCGGACGGGGCGAAGCGGTGGACGGCCTGCTCGACGACGGGGTGGCGGAGTACATCCGCCGCAAGGGACTGTGGAGCCCCGCTTCGCGGATCGCGGCCCTCTCGGCGCGGATCGACGCCGGAACGGCGGATGCGGCGCTCTACGTCGAACGCGGCAGACTCCATTTCCGCCTCAACGAGTGGGGCGCTGCCCTCAACGACTTCAACCGGGCGCTGGCCCTCGACACGGACAACGCCGAGGCCCGGCAGTACGTCGAGATGGCGCGGGAGATTCTGGAGTTCCGCTACAAGGACCTCTACAACCCCTGAGACGCCCCAAGCGGACAGCGAAACAATAGAAACGACACAAACGACACGGACAACGATGGAAAAACTGAAAATAGCACTCCTTGCGGGCGGCGACTCGCCCGAACGGGAGATCGCCCTGCAAAGCGCCGCACAGATCGCCGCGGCGCTGGACCGCGGGAAATACGACGTCACGGTAATCGACCTGCACCGCCGCGACTGGCACTACACGGCGCCGGACGGGCGGCAGTGGCAGGTGGACAAGAACGACTTCTCGCTCACCGTGGAAGGCGAGCGGCGGGAGTTCGACTACGCGCTCGTCATCATCCACGGCACGCCCGGCGAGGACGGCAGGCTGCAAGGCTACCTCGACATGATGGGCATTCCCTATTCGTCGTGCTCGATGGTCTCGTCGGTCATCACCTTCGACAAAATCACCACCAAGCGCACGCTCGCGGGACGCGACATCAACCTCGCCCGCGAGGTGTTCCTCCGCCGGGGCGAGGCGTTCGATGCGGCGCGGATCGTCGCCGACCTGGGGCTGCCCCTCTTCGTGAAACCCAACGCCAACGGCTCGTCGTTCGGCGTCACGAAAGTCCACACCCCCGAAGAGCTGCCCGCGGCCATCGCCGCGGCCTTCGCTCAGGGAGACGAAATCCTCGTCGAGGAGTGCATCGCGGGCCGCGAAATGGGATGCGGCGTGATGATCGCCGGCGGGAAGGAGTACCTCTTCCCCATCACGGAGATCATCCCCCGCAAGGAGTTCTTCGACTACGAAGCCAAATACACCGCCGGACGCTCCGAGGAGATCACTCCGGCCGACATCGCCCCCGAAGTGAAGGCCGAGCTGAACCGCATGACCCTCGAGGCGTACAGAACCTGCCGCTGCTCGGGCGTCGTACGGGTGGATTTCATCGTCACGCCCGAAGGCAGGCCCTATTTCATCGAGCTGAACTCGATCCCCGGCATGAGTGCGGGCAGCATCGTCCCCAAGCAGGTCCGCGCAATGGGCATGACCCTCGGGGAGCTGTTCGACATCGTTATCGACGACACCCGCCGCAAATGATCGAGATCGACGACAAAATCGTGAGCGCCGACCTGCTGCGCGAATGCTTCGCCTGCGACATCGCGCGCTGCAAGGGCATCTGCTGCGTGGAGGGGAACGCCGGCGCGCCGCTCGAGGAGGACGAGGAGACGATCCTCGAAAGCGAATACCCGCATTACAAACCCTACATGACGTCCGAGGGAATCGCCACCGTCGAACGGCAGGGATTCATGGTCGTGGACGAGGAGGGGGACTATACCACGCCGCTGGTCGCCGGCGCCGAGTGCGCCTACGCCTATACGGAGAACGGCACGACGCTCTGCGCCATCGAAAAGGCGTGGCTGGAGGGCCGCACGACCTTCCGCAAGCCGATCTCGTGCCACCTCTATCCGATCCGCCTCATGCGCTTCTCGAACGGGACGGTCGGGCTCAACTACCACCGCTGGTCGGTCTGCGCCCCGGCGCGCGAATGCGGCGCGAAGCTGGGCATCCCGGTTTACAAGGCGCTGCGCGAACCGATCGTCCGCCGCTTCGGCGAGGAGTTCTACCGCGCGCTGGAGGCCGCCGAAGAGTTACTGAAAAAACAATGAAACAACGAAAACACCGCGTATGAAAAAATACCTGCTGTTGTTCGCCGCTCTCTCGCTGGCCTCCGCCGCGACGGCGCGCAACCCCCGGAAAACCTCCCGTGCGGCCCGCCTGCAGGCCGCCGAAGCCGCTGCGGATTCGCTCCGCGCCGTCACGACCCGCCAGGCCGCCGTGATCGACTCGCTGCAATGCATCGCCGTATGCCCCGAGGAGGAGTGCGCCCCGGCCGAAGAGCCGCGGCGGGCGGAGCCCGACCCGCGCACACCCGAACAGATCGCCGCGGACTCCGTGGCCGACATGCGCCGCCGCATGGAGCGCAAGGAGATCCGCTCGACGTTCGACACGGAATCCCTGACGGTGATCGACACGCTCGATTCGGGCAACGAGGCCCTCTACGTCGTCCTGTTCAGCGACAACTCGTGGAAATACGTCCGCAACCGCGAGGTGGCGAAAGACAGCACGATCTTCGAAAAATACTGGGACACGAAGTCGCTCTTCCCGTACAGCAGCGTCACGAAAGCCGACATTCCCGAATCGGTCGTCGTGACGCTCGTGGACTCGGCCTCGGGATTCCATTATCCCTACAAAGGTGCGGTCAATCCGCGCGGCAAGTTCGGCCTGCGCCGCGGACGGCGGCATCAGGGCGTCGATCTGCCGCTCCGCATGCGCGACACGGTCTATGCCACCTTCTGCGGCCGCGTGCGCATCTCGCAAACCGTCCGGGGATACGGCAACCTGGTCATCATCCGCCATGACAACGGACTGGAGACCTACTACGGCCACCTCGCCGAACGGCTCGTCGAGCCGAACCAGTGGGTCGAGGCGGGGGAGGTCATCGGACTGGGCGGTTCGACGGGCCGTTCGACCGGACCGCATCTCCACTTCGAGACCCGCTACTACGGCCAGTCGTTCGATCCCGAACGGCTGATCGACTTCAAGCGCGGCATCCTCAACCGGGAGGTTTTCCTGCTCAAACGGTCGTTCCTGAGCATCTACTCCAACGCCGGGCAGGATTTCGACGACGAGGAGGCCAACGAGAAGCAGGACAAACAAGAGGCCGCCGAACGGGCCGCCATGCGCTACCACAAGATCCGCTCGGGCGACACGCTGGGCCATCTGGCCGTGAAATACGGAACCACGGTGAAGCGGATCTGCGCGCTGAACGGCATCAAGCCCACGACCACGCTGCGCATCGGCCGCACACTGCGCGTACGGTGATCCCCCGGCCGCCGGAGCATACGGAAAGAGGCCGTCCGGCGAATTCGGATCTTACGGAATCATCCCCGTCAGAGTGTCTCTGACGGGGATGATTCCGTTTGCGGAGACTCGCAGGACAGCCTCTTCTTTCCCGACGCACGCCTCAGCGTTTTCCCTCGATCGCATCTACGGCGTCGATCACCGCGCCGCGGAATCCGCGGCGCTCCAGCTCGGCCACGCCGCGGATCGTCGTGCCGCCCGGCGAGCAGACGGCGTCCTTCATCGCCCCGGGATGCGTACCGGAAGCCAGTTGCAGTTTTCCCGTGCCGACGATCATCTGGCTCGCCATGCGGTAGGCGTCGGCACGCGGAATGCCGTGCATGACGGCCGCATCGGCGAGCGCCTCGACGAACATCGCCGCGAAGGCCGGACCGCAGCCGCAGACCGTCCCGGCGACGCCCAGCAGCGGGGTATCGACCTGTAGCACCAGTCCGACGTGCGACAACAGCCGCTCGACGGACCGCCACGCCTCCTCCGAAAGTGAATGCCGCCTTTCGCAGACGACGATCCCTTCGCCGACGGCGACCGGCGTATTGGGCACGGTCGAGAGGTGCTGCGTACCGGGCGCCAGCATCCGCTCGTAGTCCTCGAACGTCACGCCGGCGGCCACCGACACCACGATTTTGTGCCGCAGCGCCTCCCTCAGGGGGCCGACGACCGGTCCGACCTGCCCGGGCTTCACGGCCACGATCACCACGTCGGCGAACCGGACCGTCTCCGCGGCATCGCGGAAGGCCCGGAATCCGTCCGGCTCCGTATTGCGGCGCAGTTTGTCGTAATCGCGGGCGCAGGCCCCGATCTGTTCCGGGCGCACCGCCTGTGTCCCGGCAAGGCCGCGGGCGAGCGCCTGCGCCATGTTTCCGAATCCGATAAATCCGATCTGCATGAGAACTGCCTTTTTGCTGAATGACCTGTGTATCTACTTCTCCGAATAGTCCCGCTCGCCGAAGATGAGCGACCCCACGCGCACCATCGTCGCGCCGCATTCGACGGCCAGCGGATAGTCGTGCGACATCCCCATCGAAAGGGTGTCGAAGCGCGCGCCGAAATAGGGGCGCAGCAGTTCGAAGCAGCGTCTCAGTTCGCCGAAATCCCGGCGGATCACCGCCTCGTCGTCCGTATTGGTGGCGATGCCCATCACCCCGCGCACGCAGAGGTCCGGCATCCGCGCGAAGGGTGCGGTCCGCACGTAGTCCATCAGCTCGCCGATATTCCATCCCGTCTTGGTCTCCTCCTCGGCGACATGGATTTCGAGCAGGATGTCGATCGTCCGGCCGCACTTCGCGGCCTCCTTCTGAATCGCCTCGGCCAGCCGTGCGCTGTCCACCGAATGAATCAGCCGGACGAACGGCGCGATATACTTGACCTTGTTGGTCTGCAAATGGCCGATCATGTGCCACTCGATGTCCTTCGGCAGCGCCTCGTACTTCTCCCGCAGCTCCTGCGGCCGGCTCTCGCCGAAGATGCGGTGTCCCGCTTCGTAGGCTTCGCGGATCAGCTCCGCAGGATGGGTTTTCGACACGGCCACGAGCGTCACCCGCTCGGGAAGCGACCGTCTCACACACGCGATTTGACTTGCAACAGACATAATTCCGATTTTAACCGGGTAAAATTACGCAAATTTCGTACAACGGGGAAACGCACGCCGGAAAAATCGCACCCGCTACCGCGCCAAGACGATCTCCGAACAGGGCAGTTCACCGCCAGGCAGCCGCCTCCACGTCCCCGTCGGCAGGTCGCAGACCCATATCGCACCCCGGCCCTCCGGACCGGCGAGCGCCCACAGCTCCTGCGTCGCACCGTTCTCCGACAGCAGCGCCACCGCCCTGCGCACCGGCTCCTCCAGCCGGGCGAACGGCTCCCCCAGCCGCATCGTCCGCACGTCGAACGGGCGCAGTTCGCTGCCTCCGGCATCCGAGACGACGTATCCGCCGACCAGGCGAAACGCCTCCGAATCCGACCCGCGCTCCAGCATCGCAAAGGGAATCAGCGCCCCGGCACGGACGGGACCGCCCACCGCGACGCCTCCTCCGTAGGCCGCCAGCACGACGGGAGCGAAGGTTCCGTCGCCGAGGTCGGCCGCAAGCAGCAGCCGGGGACCGCCCGCCGAGGTGAAGACGAACGGCGCCCCGGTCAGCATCCCGGGTTCCAGCCCCTCGGGAAGCCGCCAGCAGTAGGGTATCCCGGCGGAGGAGCGCGTAAGCCCCGCCTGCCTCAGGCAGAGCCGGCCGCCGTCCGTCGTCAGCACGGCGGCCGACGAGGGGAGCAGCCCGGCTGTCACGCAACCCCGAAGCTCCGGGGCGGACCAGTAACGCATCGTCAGATCGTAGCGGCAGCCGACCCGCTCCCCGGACTCCTCCGAGATGCAGAACAGCCGGTTCGACCCCGGCTCATTGACCGCACACCGGATCCTGCCGCCCGTCCGCCGGGCGATCTCCTCCGTCGATCCGCTCCGCATGTCGATCCGCACGAGCGACGCATGGCCCGCACCGGAACCGACGACACCGTAGAGCGAATACTCCTGCGGAGGACGCCCGTCCGACACCGCGATCCGGCCGAGCGACTGACGGTCGCCCCGGCGGAAGAGCAGCACCTCGACCGTCGAGGCGGGGTAGCCGCCCGGAGCCAGGAACGTAAGGCTCCGCCCGGTGCGCGCCGTGACGACGCCCCGTACGCCGAGAGCCGAGCCCTCCTCCAGCGTCTCGCCCTCGAGGGGCCAGCGGATTTCGAACATGATTTCGTCGTCGGATTCGAATCCCGACGCCGCGACGGTCACTTCGTCGCCGGGCGAAAAAGGCCCCGCCGGGAGCGAGACGTCCCGGACGAACGCTTCGGACCGCCCGAGACGCTCCGAGCAGGCCGCCGCAAACAGCGCGCAGAGCAGCACGCCTGAAATAGCACGCATAACTTACTGATTATAAATACATACTCCCGCCACGGGGGGGGGTAACGCCGGAATGCGAATCCTCCGCATACGGGACAAATATACCGATTTTTTGCCGTTCCGGAATAGTTTTCTATCTTTACGGAGGCAAAACACGCAAGTCCTATGAAAAATATCCGAACGATTCTCGCGGCGGCGGCGATGCTCTCCTACGGAGCGGCGGCCGCATGCACCAACTTCATCGTCACGAAAGGAGCCTCGACCGACGGATCGGTGATGGTCTCCTATGCGGCCGACTCCCACTCGCTCTACGGCGCCCTCTACCACTCGGCAGGCGGCAAACACTCCCAGGGAGCGATCCTGCCCATCTACGAATGGGACACGGGACGTTACCTCACGGACATTCCGCAGGCAGGCGAGAGCTATTCGACCGTCGGCAACATGAACGAACATTCGCTCATCATCGCCGAGACGACCTTCGGCGGCCGCGAGGAGCTGGCCGACCCGGCCGGACTGATGGATTACGGCTCGCTCATCTACATCACGCTGCAACGCGCCAAAACCGCCCGCGAGGCGATCGGAGTGATCGTCGAGCTGGCCAACACCTACGGCTACGCTTCGAGCGGCGAATCGTTCTCGATCGCCGATCCCGGGGAGGCATGGATCATGGAGCTGATCGGCAAGGGCAGCAAGCCCGACACCGCAGGCATCAACACGCGCAAGGGCATCGTCTGGGTAGCGCGCCGCATTCCCGACGGCTACGTGTCGGCCCATGCCAACCAGTCGCGCATCACAACCTTCCCGCTCGACGACCCCGAGAACTGCCTCTACGCGCCCGATGTCATCGACTTCGCCCGCGAGATGGGCTACTTCGAAGGCGAAGACGCCGACTTCAGCTTCTGCGACGCCTACGGCCCGGCCGACTTCGGCACGGTGCGCGGCTGCGACGCCCGCGTGTGGGCCTTCTTCCGCACCGTGGCCGACGGCATGGACGCCTATGAACAATACGCCATGGGCTACGACATGCAGAACCGGATGCCGCTATGGGTCAAACCCCGTGCGAAGGTATCGCCCAAGACCGTCTTCGACTGCATGCGCGATCACTACGAGGGAACCCCGATGGACATGACCCGGGACCTCGGCGCCGGAGGACACAACTGCCCGTACCGCTGGCGGCCGATGACCTTCGAGGTGGACGGCGAGGAGTACCTCAACGAACGCGCGACGTCCACGCAGCAGACCGGCTTCTGGTTCGTGGGACAGGCCCGCGCCGACGCCGGGCCCGACATGGGCATCCTCTGGTTCGGCGTGGACGACGCCGCCACTTCGTGCCTCACGCCGATCTACTGCTCGGTGCAGGAGGTCCCCGAGTGTTTCCGCGAGGGGAACGGCTCGATGCTCGAATACTCGCCCACGTCGGCCTTCTGGCTCTTCAACCGCGTGACGAACTTCGCCTACATGCGCTACGACATGATCGCGGCCGATATCCGCAAGGTGACCGACGCCTGGGAGAACGGACTGCTCGAGGAGGTCCGCGGGGTGGACGCCCGGGCCGGGGAGTTCGAGACGGCGGCCGCACGCCGGCGCTACCTCACGCGCTTCAGCGTCGGGAAGGCCCAGGAGCTGTTCGCCCGCTGGTCGAAGCTCGACCGCTACCTCATGGTCAAATACATGGACGGCAACGTGAAGAGCGAGCACGGCGACGTGCTGGCGTTCCTCGACAGCGACGCCCCGATGGCCCAGCACTTCGTGGAGAACGGCAACGGCCGGCAGATTCCCGACAAGATCCGGTTCCCGGGCTACAACGAGAAGTGGAAGCGCGCCGTGGCGGCCGACAACGGCAAGATACTGAAAGTGGTAAAATAATTTCCGTCCTATGAAATACGACATCCTCATCGTCGGCAGCGGACCGGGCGGCTACGTGGCCGCGATCCGCGCCGCACAGTTGGGCCGCCGCGTGGCGCTCGTCGAACGCGCCGAGGCAGGAGGCGTCTGCCTCAACTGGGGCTGCATCCCCACCAAAGCGCTGCTCAAGAGCGCACAGGTTTACGGCTACTGCCGCAATGCCGGCCACTACGGGCTGGAGCTCACGGGCGAAGTGCGCCCCGACCCGGAAAAGATCGTCGCCCGCTCGCGCGGCGTGGCCGAAACCATGTCCAAAGGGGTGCAGTTCCTGCTCCGGAAGAACAACATCGACCTGATTCCCGGATTCGGACGTCTCACGGCTCCGGGCCGTCTCGACGTGGAGGGCACGACCTACGAGGCCGACCACATCATCCTCGCCACGGGAGCGCGGCCGCGCGAGCTGCCGTTCCTGCCCGCGGACGGCGAGCACATCGTCACCTCGCGCGAGGCGCTGACGCTCGGCAGGCTGCCCGAATCGCTCGTCGTGGTCGGTTCGGGAGCCATCGGCAGCGAGTTCGCATGGTTCTACGCGACGCTCGGCGTTCGCGTGACGGTCGTCGAATACCTGCCGCGCATGCTGCCGCTCGAAGACGAGGAGGTGTCGAAAGCCATGGAGCGCTCGTTCCGCAAACTGCGCGCCGCGGTGCTCACCTCGACGACCGTCAAGGGCGTGAGGATCACGCCCGAAGGCATGTGCGAGGTGGAAATCGAAGGCAGTAAAGGCCCGGAGACGCTCGTGGCCGAGAAGGTGCTCTCGGCCGTGGGCATACAAGCCAACATCGAGGGAATCGGACTCGAGGAGCTGGGCGTGGCCGTCGAACGCGGCAAGGTGACGGTGGACCCGTATTACCGCACCAGCGTCCCGGGCATCTACGCCATCGGCGACATCGTACCCGGCCCGGCGCTGGCGCATGTCGCCTCGGCCGAAGGCATCTGCTGCGTGGAAGCCATCTGCGGGCTGAACCCCGATCCGGTGGACTACACGACCGTTCCTTCGTGCGTCTTCACGCAGCCCGAGGTGGCGTCGGTGGGCATGACCGAGCAGGAGGCGCGCGAGCGCGGCATCGAATACAAGGTCGGACGCTTCCCCTTCACCGCTTCGGGCAAGGCGACGGCGGCCGGCGACCGCGACGGCTTCGTCAAGCTGCTCTTCGACGCCGACGAGCGCCTGCTCGGCGCGCACCTCGTGGGCGCATCGGTCACGGAGATGCTCGCCGAACCGACGCTGGCCCGGCATCTGGGCGCGACGGCCCACCGGATAGCACGCACGATCCATGCCCACCCGACGATGAACGAAGGGATCATGGAGGCGGCCGAAGCGGCCCTCGGCGCGGCGATACACCTGTAAAGGCTGCCGTCCGCGGCAAAGGAAAAGGGAGGTCCGGAGACCTCCCTTTTTTCCCGCTTACCTGAACCACGCTTCGAGGCGGTCGCGGCCGTAGAAATAGTAGCCCGCGAGCCCCACCCAGCTCGTCAGCAGCACCAGCACCGAGGCGATGACCTTGCCGGCGGTGGAAATGTTCTTCTTGAAAATGTCGAGTACGCACCAGATCGTGCAGACGACCCCGACCAACCAAATCAACGTTCCTATCATAACAAATCGCATTTAGTGAAACACCTACGTTCGAAAACCTCCGCAGGGTAGCGCACGTCGCTCAAAAACAACCCCTGCGCGGGCGCTCCGGCACTCGACCTCGCCAGGTCGCGGCTCTCCACGATGGAGCGGAAATCCTCCGGCGTGTACCGTCCGCGGCCGACATCGACCAGCGTGCCGACGATCGCCCGCACCATGTTACGCAAAAACCGGTCCGCACGGATCGTAAAACAGAGCCGTCCGTCGGCATCGGTCCGCCAGCGGGCCTGCATGACGCGACATATATTGGTCCTGTTGTTGGAGTTGAGCTTGGCGAAGGAGGTGAAATCCCGGAATCCGGGCAGCATCTCCGCCGCGCGGTTCATCCGCTCCACGTCGAGCGGCACGTAATACTGCCACGTCATGTGACGCGTGAAGGGGTTCTTGCGGGGCTCGATCAGGTAGATGTACTCCCGCTCGCAGGCATGGAAGCGCGCATGGGCGTCGTCCGCCACGGGGGTCATGCCGCTCACCGCAATATCGCCCGGCAGCAGGAAATTGAGCTTATAGACCGTCTGCACGGGATCGGCCACGGGCTGCGGCACGTCGAAGTGCGCCACGTAGTAGGAGGCGTTCACCCCCGTATCGGTGCGCCCGGCGCCCGTCACTTCGACCCGCCCGCGCAGGAGCGTGGCGAGCGCCCCTTCGAGCGTCTGCTGCACCGACGGCCGGTCGGGCTGCCGCTGCCAGCCGCAGTAGGCCGCACCGTTGTACCTAAGTTCGAGAAAATAACGCATCGTCCAAAAAATCAGGACCCGGCACGGTCCGGATACGGAGCGGGAAACCGTATGCCCGCCCGTTCCCGCCGAAACGCGGCGCCGTCCGGGTGTCGCAGGCAAAGATAGGAAAAATTCCGGTCCGCACCGCAAAATCCGTGGCGGCGCATTTTCCGCCGCATCTCCGGCATCGCGCCGCACACATACCATAACCGCCCGCCGCGACGTTCGAAATTCAAATAAATTCGTATCTTTGCGTGCGGATAAACCGCCGCGGACCGGAAGGTGTCCCGCAACGGAGCCGGACCGTACGTCCGCGCAGATATGAATACGAGAGAAACATGAAAGCAGCCATCATAGGATACGGCAAGATGGGCCGTGAAATCGAACGGATCCTGCACGAACGGGGCCACGAGGCCGCGCTCGTCATCGACACGGAGAACGCCGCCGAACTCGATGCGGAGCACCTGCGTGGAATCGACGTGGCGCTGGAGTTCACCACTCCGGCGACCGCCTACCGGAATATCCGTACCTGCATCGAATGCGGCGTGGCGGTCGTGAGCGGCACGACGGGCTGGACCGACCGCCTGCCCGAACTGCAGGCGCTGTGCCGCGAACGGGGCGGGGCGCTGTTCTACGCCTCGAACTACTGCCTCGGAGTCAATCTCATGTTCCGCCTCAACCGCTGCCTCGCGGAGATGATGAACCGTGTCGGCGGCTACGACGTACGCATCGGGGAGGTGCACCACACGCAGAAGAAGGACGCCCCGAGCGGTACGGCCATCACGCTGGCCGAAGGGATCGTCGAGAACCTCGACGCCAAGCGGGGTTGGGTGAACTACGCCCCGGGCATCGCCCACGCGGCGAACCGCGTGGAGCGCAGCGAAGAGACGCCCGCCGACTGCGTGGAAATCCGCTCCGTGCGCGAAGGGGAGGTCCCGGGCGTCCATACCGTCACCTACGAATCGGCGGACGACGTGCTGGAGATCCGCCACACGATCCGGAACCGCCGCACGCTGGCCGCCGGAGCGGTCACGGCGGCCGAATTTCTCTGCGGCAAGCGGGGCGTATTCGGCATGGACGACCTGTTGCAACAATCGAAATAACCGACACAAGATGGGAAAAATCAAGGCTTTCTTCCGAAACAAGTGGGTGGGATTCACCCTCGCCGCACTGCTCTATACGCTCTGGTTCGTGGTCTGGACGGGCAACCTCTGGCTGCTGCTCGGACTTCCGGTCATCTACGACCTCTACGTCTCGCGCCTCTTCTACCGCTACGTCTGGAGCCGCAACCGGCGCATGTGCGAACGCAGCAAGACCTACAAGGCGGTTTACGAATGGGTGAACGCCATCGTCTTCGCCACGGTGGTGGCGACGCTGGTGCATATCTTCGTCTTCCAGATGTACGTCATCCCCACCTCGTCGATGGAAAAGTCGCTGCTTGTGGGCGACTACCTCTACGTGAGCAAGGTGACCTACGGCCCGCAGATGCCCAACACGCCGCTCTCGTTCCCGTTCGTGCACCACACGATGCCCTTCTCCGAGACCAGGAAATCCTACTCCGAGGCGATCAAATGGCCCTACCACCGCCTCAAGGGGCTCCGCCGCATCGCGCGCAACGACGTGGTGGTATTCAACTTTCCGGCGGGCGACACGGTGCTGCTGGAAAACCAGGCCGTGACCTACTACGACGTGCTGCGCGGCTACGAGGAGTCGTTCGGTACAGCGGAGGGGCGCAAACGCCTCGCGGAAAAGTACACGGTCGCAAGCCGTCCGGTCGATAAGCGCGAAAACTACATCAAGCGCTGCGTGGCCCTCCCGGGCGACTCGCTGGAAGTCCGCGACGGGCAGGTTTACGTGAACGGCACGGCACAGGAGCCGATTCCGGGAGTGCAGTACACCTATCTGGTGCAGACCTCGGAACCCTTCACGCAATACGCCATCGACAACCTCGGGGTGACGGAGTACAGCGGCAACGGCTCGTCGTACTACATGGCCCTGACGGCCGAGGCCGCCGAGAAGGTGCGGGCGCTCAAAAACGTCATTTCGATCCGCCGCTACGTTTACACGCCCAACGACGACGTCTTCCCGCAGTGGGGCGAGGCACGCTGGAGCCAGGACAACTACGGCCCGGTCTGGATTCCGGCCCGGGGCGCCACGGTGCGGCTCACGACCGAGAACCTGCCGCTCTACCGCCGCATCATCGAAGCCTACGAAGGCCACACGCTGAAGGTCGCGGACGACGGGACGATCCTCATCGACGGCATGCCCGCCGCAGAGTACACCTTCGCAATGGACTACTACTGGATGATGGGCGACAACCGCCACAATTCGGCCGACTCGCGTTTCTGGGGATTCGTTCCCGAGGACCACATCGTCGGCAAGGCGTCGTTCGTCTGGCTGTCGCTCGACGCCTCCAAGCGCTTCCCGGCGAACATCCGCTGGGAACGGATATTCAAAAAGGTGCGGTAGGGTGGACGACGACCGTTATCTGACCGTGGACGGACCGGCCGAAGCGGCGTCGCGGGAGCGGAGCAGCAAGTTTCTCGCCTACATTTATCCCGTTCGCACGGAAGGGGAGATCCGCGAGCGGCTCGACGCGTTGCGCAAACGCTACTACGACGCCACGCACCACTGTTACGCCTGGCGGCTGGGGCCGCACGGCGAGACGTTCCGCGCCAACGACGACGGCGAGCCTTCGGGTACGGCCGGCAAGCCGATTCTCGGGCAGATGCTCTCGGCCGGAATCACGGACTGCCTCGTAGCGGTGGTCCGCTACTTCGGCGGCACGAAACTCGGCGTGCCGGGACTGATCGCCGCCTACCGCGAATCGGCTGCCGCGGCGATCGCCGCGGCCCGGATCGTCGAACGGACCGTGGACCGCGAAATCCGTGTCCGCTTCCCCTACGTGGCGATGAACGACATCATGCGGGTGGTCAAGGAGGAGCAGCCCCGCATCGGGGAGCAGACCTTCGACAACCTCTGCACGATGCGGCTCACGATCCGCGAAAGCCGCGCCGGACGGCTGGCCGAACGGCTGGAAAAGGCCGGAGGCAGCATCGGCGACGATACGACGACGCCCGGCCGGGAAGCGGCCGGGAAGAAGCTGTAACGAATGAGCATGAAACACGAAAATTCCATCCATATCAAGGGCGCGCGGGTGCACAACCTCAAAAACATCGAGGTCGAAATCCCGCATGACAAACTCGTGGTGGTCACGGGCCTTTCGGGTTCGGGAAAATCGACGCTGGCCTTCGACACGATCTTCGCCGAAGGGCAGCGGCGCTACGTCGAGAGCCTCTCGGCCTACGCCCGGCAATTCCTGGGCAAGATCAACAAGCCGGACGTGGACCTCATCACGGGCATCGCGCCGGCCATCGCCATCGAGCAGAAGGTCAATACGCGGAATCCCCGTTCGACCGTCGGCACGACCACCGAGATCTACGACTACCTCAAACTCCTCTACGCCCGCATCGGCCGCACCTTCTCGCCCGTCTCGGGCCGCGAAGTGCGCTGCTACAGCACGGACGACGTAGCGGAATACGTCCTCTCGCATGCCGGAGAGCGGATCGTGATCACCGCGCCGCTCACGCTCGCCGAGGGACAGGGACTCATCGAAAAGCTGACGCTGCTGCTCTCGGACGGCCTGATGCGCGTCCATACAGACGGCGAGGTGCGCCTGATCGAGGAGGTGCTGCCCGGCATCGGCCCCGACACGCGGGCCGAGGGGATGCTGGCGGTGATCGACCGCCTGCGCGTGGCCGCGGACGACGACACGCAGACCCGCATCCGCGATTCGGTGGCACGCGCCTTCTCCTACGGCGACGGCCTCTGCACGATCCTCGTCCAAGGGGAACGGCGCGAGTTCTCGTCGCGCTTCGAAGCCGACGGCATCGAGTTCGAACGCCCGTCGGAGCACCTCTTCAGCTTCAACAACCCGCTCGGGGCGTGTCCCCGCTGCGAAGGATACGGCAAGGTCATCGGTATCGACGAGGACCTGGTGATTCCCGACAAGGGCAAGACGATCTACGAAGACGCCGTCGCCTGCTGGCGCGGCGAGACGATGCGCAAGTGGAAGGACCAGCTCGTGGAGAACGCCCCGAAGTTCGGCTTTCCCGTCCACACGCCGTTCCACGCCCTCACGCCGGAGCAGAAACGGCTGCTGTGGCGCGGCAACGAATACTTTCACGGGCTGGACGAATTCTTCGAGTACATCGACTCGGAGCGCCGCAAGATCCAGTTCCGCGTGATGAAGGCCCGCTACACGGGCAAGACCGTCTGCCCCGAGTGTGGCGGTTCGCGCCTCCGGAAGGAAGCGCTGTACGTCCGCGTCGGCGGCCGCACGATCGCCGAGCTGGTGACGATGCCCGTGGACGAGCTGATTCCCTTCTTCGGCGGCCTGCGGCTCGACGAGCACGACACGAAGACCGCCGCACGCATCCTCGTCGAAATCCGCAACCGCCTGCAATACCTCGCGGACGTGGGGCTGGGCTATCTGACGCTCGACCGTCTCTCCTCGACCCTCTCGGGCGGCGAAAGCCAGCGTATCAACCTCTCCACGTCGCTGGGCAGCAACCTCACCGGATCGCTCTACATCCTCGACGAGCCCTCCATCGGACTCCACCCGCGCGATACGAACCGCCTGATCAAGGTGCTCAAACAACTGCGCGACCTGGGCAACACCGTGATCGTCGTCGAACACGAGGAGGAGGTGATCCGCGCCGCGGACTGGATCGTGGACATCGGCCCCGAAGCGGGATACAACGGCGGCGAGGTGGTCTTCAGCGGCCCGCTGGAGCGGCTGCTCGAATGCTCCGGGAGCCTCACGGCCGACTACCTCACCGGACGCCGCTCGATCGCCGCTCCGACCGCGGTCCGCGGCTGGAGCCGCTCGATCGTCGTCCGCGGCGCCCGCGAACACAACCTGCGGAACGTGGACGTCCGCATCCCGCTGGGCGTCATGACCTGCATCACGGGGGTCAGCGGCTCGGGCAAGTCGTCGCTGGCCAAAGGCATCCTTTATCCGGCGCTGCGGCGCATGCTCTTCGACACGGGAGTCAAGCCGGGCGATTTCGACGGCATCGACGGCGACGTCGGCCTGCTCCGTTCGGTCGAGATGGTCGATCAAAACCCCATCGGCAAATCCTCGCGGTCGAATCCCGTGACCTACATAAAGGCCTACGACGAGATCCGCAAGCTCTTCGCCGACCAGCCCTATGCGCAGCACACGGGGCTCGGCGCCTCGGCCTTCTCGTTCAACATCGCCGGAGGCCGCTGCGAGGAGTGCCAGGGAGAGGGCGTCATCAAGGTCTCGATGCAGTTCATGGCCGACGTCGAACTGGTGTGCGAGGCGTGCGGCGGCAAGCGCTTCCGCGACGAAGTGCTCGAGGTGAAATACCGCGGCAAGTCGATCTACGACGTGCTGGAAATGACCGTGGACGACGCCATCGCCTTCTTCGGCGAGGACAAAAAGAGCGCCGTCTGCCGCCGGATCGTCGAACGGCTCCAGCCGTTGCAGGACGTCGGACTGGGATACATCAAACTCGGACAGTCCTCCTCGACCCTCTCGGGCGGCGAGAGCCAGCGCGTGAAGCTCGCCTCGTTCCTCACGAAGGAGACCTCCGACGGCAGCATCCTGTTCATCTTCGACGAGCCGACGACGGGACTCCACTTCCACGACATATCGAAACTGCTGGCGGCGTTCAACGCCCTGATCGAACGGGGGCACACGATCGTGGTCGTGGAGCACAACATGGAGATCATCAAATGCGCCGACTGGGTCGTGGACCTCGGCCCCGAGGCGGGCACGGGAGGCGGCCGGGTCGTCTTCGAAGGCACGCCGCGCGCGCTGGAGGAGTGCCCCGAAAGCCATACGGGCGAGTTCCTGCGCCTGAGGACCAAACTCTGAGCCGAACGACCATGGAATTTTACACATACCGACTTCCGAACGGCATCCGGGGCATCCACCGGCAGGTGAAGGGCGCGGTGGCGCATTGCGCGCTGGTCGTGGACGCCGGAAGCCGCGACGAACGGACGGGCGAATACGGACTGGCGCACTTCACCGAGCACGCCTTCTTCAAGGGGACGCAGCGGCGGCGCGCCTGGCAGGTGAACTGCCGCCTCGAAAACCTCGGCGGCGAGCTGAACGCCTTCACCACCAAGGAGGATACGACGATCCACGCCACGACGCTCCGCAGCGATTTTCCGAAGGCCGCCGAACTGATCGCCGACGTGGCGTTCCGCTCGGTCTATCCCGACCGGGAGCTGGAGCGCGAAAAGGAGGTCATCGCCGACGAGATCAACACCTACAAGGATTCGCCCGCCGACATGATCTACGACACGTTCGAAGACATGCTCTTCGCCGGGTCGGAGCTGGGGCACAACATCCTGGGCCGCAAGGCGGCGCTCATGCGCTACGACGGCGACGCGATCCGCCGCTTCACGGCCCGCACGCACACCACCGACCGGATGGTGTTCGCCTCGATCGGCAACATCCCGGCCCGGCAGGCCGAGGCGGTGGCCATGCGCTGCTTCGGCGGCGAACCCGCTACGGAACGCGGATTCGCACGGAGCGTCCCCGCCGCGACGGAGCCGTTCCGCAAAACGGTGTGCAGGCATACGCACCAGACCCACTGCATCGTCGGCTGCCGGGCCTGCGGCATCGGCGACGGGCGGCGGCTGCCGCTGGCCCTCGTAGTGAACATCCTCGGAGGACCGAGCGCCAACTCGCTGCTGAACACCACGATCCGCGAAAAACACGGGCTGTCGTACAACATCGAGGCCAGCTATACGCCTTACAGCGATGCGGGAATCGTGGCGATCTACTTCAGTTCGGACCACCACAACGCCGCGCGGTGCATCGAGCTCGTCGAGGAGCAGTTGCACCGGCTCCGCACCCAGCCGCTCACGGCCCGGAGGCTCTCGATGGCCAAAAAGCAGTTCGTAGCCCAGCTGGCGATCTCGAGCGAGAACAACGAAAGCTACATGCTCGGCGCGGGCAAAAGCCTGCTCGTCCACGACGAGGTGGACACGATGAAGGAGGTTTACGCCAAGATCCGCGCCCTGACGGCCGAACAGCTCATGGAAGCCGCAGCGGAGACCTTCTCCGGCACGTCGCGGCTCGTCTGGGGCGGCGAATAGGACAACACATCCGGCCGCCGCACGAAGGCGGCCGTACGAAACACGATACACGATGGACAGGAAAACGGTTTATTTCGTCCTGCTGGACGATTTCGCGGACTGGGAGGCGGCGTTTCTCGCCCCGGCCCTCCGCACGGGCGTCATGCCGGGCCGCGAAGGGCGGTACGAAGTGAAGTACGCCACGCCGGGCGGACGGACGGTGCATTCGCTGGGCGGACTGACCGTCACGCCGGACTGCGACACGGCGACGCTGCCCGACGACTGCGCCGCGCTGGTGCTCGTCGGCGGCATGAGCTGGAGGAAACCCGAAGCCGAACCGGTCGCCGGCACGGTGCGCGAGGCGCTGTCGCGCGGTCTTACGGTCGGTGCGATCTGCAACGCCGTATCGTTCCTGGCGGCGCACGGGCTGCTCAACGACCGGCGCCACACGGGCAACACGCTCGCCATGCTGCGCGAGTGGGGCGGCGAACACTACACGGGCGAAGCGCTCTACGAGGAGCGGCAGGCCGTGCGCGACGGCCTCCTGGTGACGGCCAACGGTACGGGATACCTCGAATTCACGCGCGAATGCCTCGCGGCGCTCGAGGCCGACACCCCGGAGGCCATCGCCGCTTCGTATGCGTTCAACAAGGAGGGGCTCTGCAAGGCATAGGATGGACGCGCTCGAACGTTACATTCACGACCTGTCGGCCCCCGAGGAGCCGCTGCTGCACGAACTGGACCGCGAGACGAATCTGCGGGCCGTGGCGCCGCGGATGCTCTCGGGACACATCCAGGGCCGGCTGCTGGAAATGCTCGTACGGATGGCGCAGCCGCAGCGGGTGCTCGAAATCGGCACGTTCACGGGGTATTCGGCCCTCTCGATGGCCGCAGGACTGGAGGAAGGAGCCGAACTGCACACCGTGGAGGTGGACGACGAACTGGAGGAGCTGGCGCAGTCCTACTTCGACCGCAGCCCCCACGGAAAGAAAATCCGGCTGCATATCGGCTCGGCGCTCGACGTCGCCCCGGCGCTGGGCGGCGTGTTCGACCTGGTGTTCATCGACGGCGACAAACGCGAGTACCCCGACTACTACCGCATGCTGCTGGGCGACCGGGACGGACGGCCGCTGGTCCGCAGCGGCTCGGTGCTCATCGCCGACAACATCCTCTGGTCGGGCAAGGTCGTGGAGCCCGTCGCACGCCGGGACCGCCACACGCAGGCCGTCGTGGAGTTCAACCGGATGGTGGCCGAGGACCCGCGCGTGGAGAACGTCATCGTCCCGCTGCGCGACGGACTGAATCTGATAAGGGTCAAATAATCATGGAAATCAAAGAACTGCAAGAGCGCGTGGACGCCTGGATCAGGGAGTACGGCGTGCGCTACTTTTCGGAACTGACCAACATGGCCGTCCTCACCGAGGAGGTGGGGGAGCTGGCGCGCGTCATGGCCCGCCGCTACGGCGACCAGTCCTTCAAGGCGGGCGAGCGGGACAATCTGGCCGATGAAATGGCAGACGTACTGTGGGTGCTGGTCTGTCTGGCCAACCAGACGGGCGTGGACCTCACGGCCGCCGTAGAGGCCAACTTCGCCAAGAAGACCGCCCGCGACCGGGAGCGGCACAAAGAGAACGAAAAGCTGAAATAGCCCCCGAGGGCATCCCCGGCCGTGCAGAAACACCCTCTCGGAAACGACAAAAAGTCCCGGCTCTCACGAGCCGGGACACGATAACGGCAGGGTAGCGCTCCTACTCCAGCCTGAGGTCTTTCCTGATGCCCTCGATCTTGGCGTCGAGCGCGGCGAGCGTCCGCTCGTAATCGGCCACCGACGCCAGCGGAGCCTTCACGCCGAAATAGAACTTGATCTTGGGCTCCGTGCCCGAAGGACGCACCGAGACGGTCGTGCCGTCCTCGGTGAACCATTGCAGCACGTTGCTCGAATCCTGCTCGATGGGAGTTTTGGCCCCGGTCCGCACGTCGGTCTGCTCGAGCGACTGGAAGTCGTTGATCTTCACCACGGGCGATCCGACGATCGTCTTGGGCGGATCGGCACGGAAGTCCGCCATCATCTTCTGGATCTGCTCGGCGCCCTCCTTGCCCTTGCGGACCACCGAAACCAGTCCCTCGCGGTAGAAGCCGTACTTCACGTAGAGCTGCTGCAACCACTCGTAGAGCGTCAGGCCCATCGTATCCATGGCCCACGCAGCCGCCTCGGCCGCCAGCGAGCAGGCCGACACGGCGTCCTTGTCGCGCACGTAGTCGCCCGCCAGGTAGCCGAACGACTCCTCGCCGCCGCCGATATACTTCGCCTTGCCCTCGTTCTCGCGGATGATCTTGGCGATATACTTGAAGCCCGTGAGGCAGTCGTAGCACTTCACCTTGAAGAAGTCGGCCACGGCGTTGGCCATCTGCGACGTCACGATGGTCTTCACGACGTACTGGTTGCCGTCGAGCTCGCCGCGCTCGGCCCAGCGGGTCAGCTGGTAGCTCAACAGCAGCACGAGGGTCTGGTTGCCGTTCAGCAGCACGTATTCGCCCTGCTTGTTGCGCAGCGCCACGCCGATACGGTCCGAATCGGGATCGGTGGCCAGCACCAGATCGGCGCCCTCCCTGGCCGCGAGGTCGATGGCCATGGACATCGTCTTGCGCTCCTCGGGATTCGGCGATTCGACGGTGGGGAAGTTGCCGTCGATGACCGCCTGCTCCTCGACCATGATGACGTTGGTGAAGCCGAACTTGCGCAGCGAGGCGGGAACCAGCCTTACGCCGGCGCCGTGCATGGGCGAATAGACGATCTTCATGTCGCGGTATTTCCGCACGCTCTCGGGCGACAGCGACAGCTCGTGCACCTTATTCAAATAGATTTCGTCGAACTTCTCGTCGAGAATCGTGATATTCTCCGGATGCTTTCCGATGAGGACCTGATCGACGTCGGTGATCTTCTCCACCTCGGCGATGATGTTCCTGTCGTGGGGCGGGGTAACCTGCGCGCCGTCGGTCCAGTAGGCCTTGTAGCCGTTGTACTCCTTGGGGTTGTGCGACGCCGTGACGACCACGCCCGAATGGCACTTCAGCTCGCGGATGGCGAAACTCAGCTCGGGCGTCGGACGCAGCGTGTCGAAAAGGTAAACCCTGAAGCCGTTCGAGGCGAAAATGTCGGCCACGCGCTCGGCGAACATCCGCGAATTGTTGCGGCTGTCGTGCGCCACGGCCACCCGCACCTGCTCGCCGGCGAAGGTGCGCTTCAGGTAGTTCGAAAGTCCCTGCGTGGCAGCGCCCACCGTATAGACGTTCATGCGGTTCGTCCCCACGCCCATGATGCCGCGCAGGCCGCCCGTACCGAACTCCAGGTCCTTGTAGAAGCTCTCGACGAGCTCCTTCATATCGTTCTCCATCAGGTACTTGACCTGCTTTTTCGTCTCTTCGTCATAATGACCGTCGAGCCATGCCTGGGCTTTCTTCAGCACCGTCTGTTCCAATTCATTTGCCATAATCCGTATTAGTTTTATTTATGATTCAATATCCGGACACTCCAAAATATTTATATGCAAATATACGGAATAAAATTCGAATATTCAATATCAGGGAGTTAAAAATAGGTCTCCGGAAACCGTTGTTTTTCTATATACAAAAAAGAGACATTTGCAACTGTTTTTCCGGAATCTTTTTGCGAAATTATTCACAACTTTGTCTGTCGAAAATGCGATACAATCACCCATCATGTTGAATAACACGCAGACATACAGCGATATGTGGCAGAACTGCCTCGATCGGATCAAGGCGCAGACCTCGGCCGAAGAGTTCGAGAAGTGGTTCCAGCCCATCGTTCCGCTCGAGTTCGACGGCACGACGCTCCGCCTGCGCGTTCCCAACGAAAGCTACGTGCGCCAGATCGAGAAGAACTACATCCCGTTCCTCAGGCCGATCATCTCGCAGCTCTACGGGCAGCAGACGCGGCTCCACTACGCCGTGCCGCGCGCCGCGCAGCCGGTTCCCGTGGCGGCGGAGGCCGACACGACGGCCATCTCGCGCTTCAACACGCAGACGAACACCGCAAATATAAAGAATCCGTTCGTGATTCCGGGACTCAAGCGCATCGTAATCGACCCGCAGCTGAACCCGAACCTCACCTTCGCCACCTTCATCGAGGGCGAATGCAACCGGCTGGCCCGCTCGGCGGGCATGTCGGTGGCCGTCACGCCGGGCAACAACCCCTTCAACCCCCTCTACATATACGGGGACTCGGGGCTGGGAAAAACCCACATCGTGCAGTCGATCGGCCACGAGGTGCGGCAGCGGCATCCCGAGTTGCAGGTGCTCTACGTCTCGATGAACAAGTTCCAGGCGCAGTTCCAGACCGCCTACAAGAACGGCGAGATACCCGACTTCATCCACTTCTACCAGATGATCGACGTGCTGATTATCGACGACATCCAGGAACTGACCGGAAAGACGGGTACGCAGAACGCCTTCTTCAATATCTTCAACCACCTGCAACTGGCCGGCAAGCAGCTGATCCTCACCTCGGACAAGCCGCCCGTGGAGCTGAAGGACATCGAGCAGCGGCTGCTCACGCGCTTCAAGTGGGGGCTTTCGGCGCAGCTCAATACGCCGGACTACGAGACGAAGCTGAAGATCATCCGCGCCAAGGCGCAGAAACTCGGCGCACAGATCTCGGACGACGTGGCGGTGTACCTCGCCGACAACATCTCGGCCAACGTGCGGGAGATCGAGGGCGCGCTGTCATCGCTCGTGGCGAACGCCTCGTTCCTCGGCCGCAAGATCACCACGTCGCTGGCCAAGGAGATACTGAAGGTCTATGTACAGCTCTACCAGAAGGAGATCACCATCGACCACATCATCGAGGTCGTATGCGACTACCTGAACCTCGACTTCGCGCGCTTCAACTCCACGGAGCGCACGCGCGAAATCGCCCAGGCGCGGCAGATCGCCATGTATCTGGCCAAGCAGCACACCAAGGCGCCGCTGACGACCATCGGCGCGGCCATCGGAGGGCGCAACCACGCCACGGTGCTCCACTCGTGCAAAGCCGTCTCGAACCTGCTGGAGACCGACAAGGCGTTCCGCCGCCAGGTCGAGGAGATCGAAAAGAAGGTGCTCGCCCAATAACAGGGCATGCATAGCGTCAGTACAAACAGAAGATCGTGACAAACAATGTCACGATTTTTCGTATATTTGCAAGAAACGGTATGAAATCGTTCGTCATTCTTTTGATCGCTTTATTTTCAGGAATCGGAAACTGCCATGCAATCATTCCGGATACCGTATATATCAGGAAGCCGGAAAGCATGGGGCTGATATATAAAAATTTAGAAGTCATCACAAACGACGGGTACAAAATCGAAACCTGGTTTTTCCCCGCACAAAGCCCGCTGTCCGAGGGTGAGCTGCGGGATCTGAACGGAAACCGCCGAACCTACGAAACGCAGAACGAGACAAAGCGCCCGACCATAATCGTATGCAATGGCGATGCAGGCAACATGGCTTACTTCCAACTTTATCTGGCGAAGAGCTGGACTTCCCGAGGGTTCAATGTCGTCACTTTCGACTGGCGCGGATTCGGCAAAAGCTCACCCTTTGCAATGGATCGCAACTACCTGTGTTACACGGAAATGCTGAAAGATTACCGGGCTGTCGTACGAACCACCTCCGAACAGGAGGAGGTTTTGAACGGAGCGATAGCCGTCGTCGGCTGGTCGACAGGCGCCTATCTGTCCATGATTACGGCCTACACCGACGATCTGGTGAATGCGTTCGTCGGCCGTTCCCTTCCGACCGATTTCGACGATTTCATCCCTTTGGTCATGAAGTACAAAAACAAGACCCGCAATGAATTGCTGGTCCCGGAGGATTTTCCGACCGAACTGATGCCCGTACATATTGCTCCGGAATTCGGAAAACCTCTTTTCCTGATCGTAGGCGAGAACGATTTCCGCACTCCCGTCTGGATGAGCAGGAAAATAATCGAATCCGTGCCCGGAACGACTCCCAAAGAGTTGATGATCGTAGAAAATGCCGCACACGGCGGAAAGGAAGACCCGATACTGATCGCATTCGACGACTTCATAAAAAGAACATCCGATTTTCTTATGGCCAATTTACGACCTCCGCACGGTAAACAGCCGTCCGCCACCGAATAATATGGACCAACCCAAACTGGAACGCCTGCTGCGGCTCATGAAGCTGCTCACGGCCAACACGACCTACAACGTGGACCAGCTGGCCGAGCGGCTCCGCATGTCGCGCCGCACGATCTACCGCTATATCGACACCTTCCGCGAGGCGGGATTCGTCATCAAGAAGTCGGGCGACTGCATCCGACTCGACAAGGAGTCGCCGCACTTCCGCGACATCTCGCAACTGGTGCACTTCACCGAGGAGGAGGCCGTGATCCTCAAGAACGCCATCGAGAGCATCGACGACTCGAACCTGCTGAAACAGAACCTCAAGCGCAAACTCTGCTCGGTTTACGACAACAAGACGCTGGCCGACACGGTCGTGCGCGGCCGGAACGCCCCGAACATCCGCCGCCTGATCGAGGCCATCGAGGAGCGGCGGCAGGTCGTCCTGCACGGCTACCGGTCGGCGCACGGCGGGGAGGTACGCGACCGCCGGGTGGAACCTTTCGCCTTCACGACGAACTACGTGCAGGTGTGGTGCTACGACCCCGAAAGCGGTTCGAACAAGCTCTTCAAGACCCTGCGCATCGGCGAGGTCGAGCCGACCGAGACTCCGTGGGAACACGCCGGAGAGCACGCCGAAGGATTCATCGACGCATTCCGCATGCACGGCGAACGACGCATCCGCGTACGGCTGGAGATGGGGCTGCTGGCCTGCAACCTGTTGTGCGAGGAGTATCCGCTCGCCGAACGCGACATCCGCCCGGCAGGCCGGGGACGGTGGCTGCTGGATACCGAGGTGGCCGGCATGGCGGGCGTGGGGCGCTTCGTCGTGGGACTGCTCGACGACATCCGCATCATCGACTCCCCCGAACTGACCGACTACCTCCGGAACTACCTCCGCCAGCACGCCCTGCGGTAGGCTCCCCGGAAAACGGCGGCCCGGACGGAATAAGAGACTCCGGGCGGTCCGCCCCGGAAATCGGCGGCCATTTTTTCAAAAAAATCGAACCGTGTCAAAAGCTGACACAAACAAGCCGTTCCTTTGTACCGTGAACCTAAAAAAACAGTAGAGTATGGGAACAGCTTACAAAATCCGCTGCAAACATTGCGGCGCCCGGTTCGACCACTACATGCAGCCCGGTTACGGCATCCTGCCCGCGTGCGTGGGCTGCGGCGAGACGGTCGAAACCGAAACGGCCATTCGCTGCCCGGCCTGCCGCCGCAGGCTCAACGCCACGCAGGAGGAGTTCAACCGACAGATCGAAGTGACCTACCAATGGGACTGACCTGCAAAAAAACGGCTCCGAAACGCGGAAATCCGGGGAAAATCGCTATCTTTGAAAGGTAAATTCATTTTTCGGAACGATGACACATTTGCAGGAGGGAGACATGGCTCCCGATTTCAGGTCCACGACGCAGGACGGCATGCCGCTGACACTCGCCGATCTCCGGGGACAGCGCACGATTCTCTACTTCTACCCGAAGGACAACACCTCGGGCTGCACGCTCGAGGCCCAGAGTCTGCGCGACGGCAGGGAGGAGCTGGCCCGGATGGGATTCCGCATCGTCGGCGTGAGCCCCGACAGCGAACGGTCGCACCGGAACTTCTGCGCCAAGCACGACCTGAACTTCACGCTGCTGGCCGACACCGACCACTCGGTCTGCGAAGCCTACGGCGTGTGGGCCGAGAAATCCATGTACGGCCGCAAATACATGGGGGTCCTGCGCACGACGTTCGTCATCGACGCCGAAGGACGGATCGAACGGATTTTCACGAAGGTGGACACCAAGAACCACTACCGGCAAATCCTCGACGCATACGAATAGAGAGGAACTATGAAACGTCCGAACCGCATCGCGCTGCTGCTCGCAGGTCTGCTGCCGGCTCTCGCCGGGCGGACCCAGGAGCTCCCGGGCTGCATGACGCCGGGGGTGCGGGCCGAAATGCGGGTCTTCCTCTACGGAAGAAGCGCTTTCGAACCGGCCCGGCCCGACGTGGGATGGATACGCGAGGAACTCGACCCGGTTCAGCGCGAACGCAGGCATCTGGAGCGTATGATGCGCTCCCGGGCCAGAGAGCGGGCGCTGGAGGCAGTCGAAGGGGCGGAGCGGTCCGCCGACCCGTCGGTCGCGATCGGCGAATGGCGCGTAAGCGTCGGCAACAACGGCAACTGGAGCCCCTATCCGGACCGGGCGCTGGACGCACGGGCCATCCGTTACCCGATGCGCGACATCCGCGAACTGGACCGGGCGAAAAAGGCAGGGCCGCCCCGGCCCGCACCGCCGAAGTAGCGGAACAGGGGAGGGAACGCCCGATGCGGCGCCCAGAACGGAACAAAAGAAAAAACGATAAAAAAAGGAACAACAACATCCATGGCAGAAAAAGTACAGGTGAACCCGGACAAGCTCAAAGTCTTGAACGCGGTGATGGAGAAGATCGAGAAGGACTTCGGCAAGGGGTCGATCATGCGCATGAACAGCACGGAAGTCAATGACATTCCGGTGATCCCCACGGGGTCGATCACCCTCGACATGGCCCTCGGCGTCGGCGGCTACCCCAAAGGCCGCGTCATCGAGATCTACGGCCCCGAATCGTCGGGCAAGACCACACTGGCGATCCACGCTATCGCCGAGGCGCAGAAGGCGGGCGGCATCGCGGCCTTCATCGACGCCGAACACGCCTTCGACAGCTTCTATGCCCAGAAACTGGGCGTGGACGTGGACAACCTGCTCATCTCGCAGCCCGACAACGGCGAACAGGCACTCGAAATCGCCGACTCGCTGATCCGCTCGAGCGCCATCGACATCATCGTCATCGACTCGGTGGCGGCCCTCACGCCCAAAGCCGAAATCGAGGGCGAGATGGGAGACGCGAAGATGGGCCTCCAAGCGCGTCTCATGTCGCAGGCCCTGCGCAAGCTCACCTCGAGCATCTCGAAGACCAAGACCGTCTGCATATTCATCAACCAGCTGCGCGACAAAATCGGCATCGTTTACGGCAACCCCGAGACCACGACCGGCGGCAACGCGCTGAAATTCTACGCTTCGGTGCGCATCGACATCCGCCGCATGTCGGTCATCAAGGACGGCGAGGAGCAGCTCGGAACCCGCACGAAGGTCAAGGTCGTGAAGAACAAGGTGGCGCCTCCGTTCAAACGTGCGGAGTTCGACATCATGTTCGGCGAGGGCATCTCGAAGATCGGCGAAATCATCGACCTCGGCGTGGATTACGGCGTACTGAAGAAAGCCGGGTCGTGGTTCTCCTACGGCGACAGGAAGATCGGCCAGGGCCGCGACGCCGTGAAGGAGCTGCTGAAAAACGATGCGGCGCTGGCTGCGGAAATCGAAGAGAAGGTCCGCGAGGCGATGAAGAACCAAAAACAGTAGCCTATGGGATATACTGCCGAGGATGAAGCCCTGATCCGGGAAAAATGGGACGACCTGTTGTTCTCGTGCACGAAAATCTGCAAGAACGACGAGGACTGGAATTTCATCAAACGGGCGTTTTTCCTGGCCAAGGAGGCACACGAGGGGGTACGGCGCCGCTCCGGCGAACCGTATCTCCTGCATCCTATTGCAGTAGCCAAAATCGTCATAGACGAAATCGGGCTGGGCGTGAAGTCGGTCGTCGCGGCGTTGCTGCACGACGTCGTGGAGGACACGGAGTACACCGTGGAGGACATGGAGCGCATCTTCGGCCCCAAGATCGCCTCGATGGTGGACGGACTGACGAAGATGGCCGGCGTGTTCAACGCCGACACATCCGAGCAGGCCGAATACTTCCGCAAGGTGCTCCTCACGCTTTCGGACGACGTGCGGGTGATCCTCATCAAGATCGCCGACCGGCTGCACAACATGCGCACGCTGGGGTCGATGCCCATGAACAAGCAGATCAAGATCACGGGCGAGACGATCTACCTCTTCGCGCCGCTGGCCTACCGGCTGGGCCTCTATTCGATCAAGAGTGAGCTGGAGGACCTCTGCATGAAGTACCGCTTCCCGCAGCAGTACGCCGAAATCACGCAGAAGTTGCAGGAGAGCGAGGCGTCGCGCCGGGAGTTCATCGACAAATTCAGCGCCCCGATCGTCGCCGCGCTCAACCGCGACAACTTCAACTACGAGATTTCGGGTCGCGTGAAGAGCGTCTATTCGATCTGGTCGAAGATGCAGCGCAAGCAAATCCCCTTCGAGGAGATCTACGACCTGTTCGCCGTGCGCATCGTCTTCAAGCCGCTGCCGTTCCCCTCGGAAAAGACGCAGTGCTGGCAGATTTACTCCACGATCACCGACATCTACACTCCCAAGCCCGACCGGCTACGCGACTGGATTTCGATGCCCAAGGCCAACGGATACGAGGCGCTGCACTCGACGGTGATGGGGCCCGACGGCGTATGGGTCGAAGTGCAGATCCGCACGCAGCGCATGGAGGACATCGCCGAACGGGGATTCGCCGCGCACTGGAAATACAAGCACGCCACCATTTCGCAGGACGAGGACGAATTCGACAAGTGGCTCAAGCAGATACGGGCGGCGCTGAACAGTCCGACGGAAAACGCCGTGGACTTCCTCGACAACTTCAAATTATCGCTATATACTTCTGAAATAGTAGTATTTACACCGAAAGGAGAATCCCGTAAGATGCCTTTCGGCGCCACGGCGCTGGATTTCGCCTACGACATCCACTCGAAGATCGGCAACAGTGCCATCAGCGCCAAGATCAATCACAAGCTCGAACCGATCACCACGCAGATCAACAGCGGCGACCAGATCGAAATCATAACGGCCGATACGGCCCGTCCGAAACCCGAATGGCTGGACATCGTCACGACGGCGAAGGCGAAATCGGCCATCAAGAGCTTCCTCAAACGCGAACGGCAGAACAATATCGAGCGGGGCATGCAACTGCTCGAGGAGAAGATGAAATCGCTCAATATCCAGCTCAGCGGCAGGGTATTGCGCAAGATCGTCCCGATCTACGAGAGCAACAACAAAGAGGAGCTGTACAGCAAGATCGGCGCGGGAATCGTCTCGCTGGACGATCTGGACAAGGTCCTGAAGGTCAATTCGAAGAGCAAGATACTCAAGTTCTGGACGCTCTTCATCCCCCAGAAAAAAGAGGAGGAGGGCGACGACACGGGCGAGATCGCGCCGCCGGCACAGCCGAAAGAGCCGGCCGACGAACCGCAGTTCGAGATCGCGGAGTGCTGCAAGCCGATCCCCGGCGACAAGGTCGTGGGGTATCGCAATCCGGTGACGGGAAAAATCATCGTCCACAAGGCCACGTGCGACGAACTGAACCGGCTGGCCGCGCAATACGGGAAAAACATCGTCAAGGAGGAGATCAAATGGTCGCAGCACAAGGCCATGTCGTACCTCGTCACGACCGAGTTGCGCGGCATCGACCGCCAGGGGCTGCTGCTCGACCTGGCGAAGGTGGTCAGCGACGATTTCAACATCAACATCCGCGAAGTGAACATCCACAGCCACGACGGCATCTTCGAAGGCAGCGTCAGCCTGTATGTCAAGGACGCGGAGAGCCTGAATGCCGTAATGGACAAACTTCGAAAGATCAAAGGAATAGACAGCATTAAACGAACTATCAGTTAAGGTCATGGAAGACTTCTCGACGATTCTGTGGATCCTGGTGATCGCCGCGGCTTCGCTGTTGTCGCAGGGCCGCAAGGCACGGTCCGGAAAGACATCGCGCAAACCGGGACCGGCGACGGACGACACTGCGCCGCATCCGACGCCTACGACACGTCCCGAATGGCCCGGAATCCCCGGATTTCCGAAGATTCCGGGTTTCCCGGAAGGCGGGATGCACGACGGAGAAACCCGGAAAGCCGCGGCGGAAAGCGCTCCGGAGGCTCCGGCACGCCGTGTCGTCTCCGGCCCGGAAAGCCGCGAAAAGCCTTTCTCCAAGCCGAAAACGACCGAAAGAGCACCCGGCACGGATCAGCCCGAAACCAGAGAAACAACTGTTTTTCCGGCAGATGCGGCCTCAGCGCGGAAGCGGCGGGACGAGAGTGCCCAAAGGCGGCAAGTCGCGGAACAGCGACGGATTCCGACCGTACAGCCCGCCCCGGAGACGGTCTTCGGACTTCCGGCGACAGGGCGCACGGCCTCTGCAACGATCATGCAGGGTTCGATCGGCTCGGACGACAGCCCGTGCGTCGCGAACCGGACGGAAGAGGAGCCGGCGGCCGGAATAGCCGCGGATTTCGATCTGCGCAGGGCCGTGATCTACGCCGAGATACTCAAACCGAAATTCGAAGAATAACCGTCCGGACAACCCCGACAAGGGCCAGAGGAAACACTCAGACGGCTCGGTATCCGAGCCCGACGGATCCGAACCGGGCATGGAAATATGCGAACGTTCCGGATAAAACAGGTAAAGGATGGACAGGACGAAGATGAACTGTCAGCCCCGGACGACACCCGAAGGAGCCGCGAATCGCCGCCTACGATCCCCGGAGGATCGATCAGACGAACGCTCGGAATCCAGCGCAAACCGGGGAACGGTGTTCATGCCCGCCGGGGAAACCTGCAATCCGGCGCATCGCCCCGGAAAGATCCCCTGCGTTCAGTTCGCGGCACTCGCACCGAACGAAAGCGGCCTTGTATCATCGGAGACGCATATCGACCGGAAAAAGCCGCGGAACGAATCGCAACGACACAACCTTATAAAATCAAAAGAGATGGCATCCATTTTTTCACGCATCATCGCAGGGGAAATTCCTTCCTACAAAGTCGCAGAGGATGAAAACTACTATGCATTCCTCGACATCAATCCGCTTACGAAAGGACACACGCTCGTGGTTCCGAAACAGGAAGTGGACTATATTTTCGACCTCGACGACCGGACGCTGGCCGGCATGATGATATTCGCCAAGCAGGTGGCGGCCCGAATCAAGCGCGAAATAGCGTGCGCAAGGGTAGCCGTAGTCGTATTGGGCATGGAAGTACCTCATGCGCACATCCATCTGATCCCGATTCAGAGCGAAAACGACGTGGATTTTCACCGGGAAAAGCTCCGGCTGACACCGGAAGAATTCCGGGAAATAGCCGAAAAGCTGGCCCGGTAAACCGGAATTTACAAAAATACAATTCATTTTTTATCAGGCATATAGTGGGTTATCAACACTATATGCCTGCTTTTTTTATTTAACATAATATAAGCTACGGAAAATAGATCCGAAAAAAGAAGCCAATCGTAATTCGAAATATCGGAAAATTATCGGAAAATCGACCGGATAGGGTAGATTATTTCCATTTGTAAACACCAGCAAAGTGTATTCACTCTGCATTATATTACAAATATAAATACAACTCAGTTGTTCATGCTTGTTAATATATAGATATGGAAAATACACATCACTTGCCGATAAATAGCTTTTTACCGCCACGCAAACAGAAGTCAAAATAATTAACAAATAACATTAACCGCTTAAATACCAATAGTTATACAAATCATATAAAGTAATGCAACAGCAATAGACAATAAAATCAACCGAATAACGGCAGGGTATTCTTCGAGCAGGATAAATAACACGTAAACACGAAATATACCAGTCATTTAAATTTATTTATATCTATCTATACTTTATATAAGAGACTCCGGCGACTTTTAACCATATCCGAATGATTACACTTGTAAACTTTTTCAACACTTATTAACATTTTACAAATAGAAAAATTCCTTGTTTTACAAAAGAAAAATATTTATTTTTGTAAAAAATTAGGCCGATGAGGGAAAAATTGCTCGATTTGATGAAAAACGAAGGGCTGAAACCGAGCCAGCTCGCGGAGACACTCGGAATCAACCCAGCCGGAATTTCGCATATCCTCGCCGGACGGAACAAGCCGGGGTTCGACCTGTTGCAAAAAATTCTCCGCCGGTTTCCCCGGATCAACCCCGACTGGCTGCTGCTCGACGCTCCGCAGATGTACCGGGAACAAATCCCGGGAAACCCGACGCAGTCCCAATCGGCTGTTCCGGAAAACGAACCGACGGGCGGATTGTTCGGACAACCGGCGACGGAACCGGGCCGGCCGGGAATCTCCCCGACATCGGTTACGGAACGTCCGGAAAGTCCGCGAACGCTCACGGAGCTGCCGGTCGGAAAAAAAGCGGGCGTCTCGGTGACGCGAATCGTCCTGTTTTACGACGACCAGACCTTCGAAAGTTATACGCCCGAGAAGACGATGAAATAATTTTTCCGGGACAGTCTCCGGAATATCGCAGGCACGAGGCGATAAAATACGATAAGGAAGCTCGCAGCCGACGAATTCGCAGCACGGTCATAACCCGGCCGGATACCCGGAAAATCGCATATAGCGGATTCGTATCTCCGAAAATTACGGTCGCCGCATGGATTCGCTCCGGGGATATCATCCGGAATCGCCGCAGTTAGGAAGCAATCCAACAAAATCCGAAAACCATACGACCGACAGATGCCGACGGAAAATCCCGGAAAACATTCCGCCGCGGCAGTCCGGCCCGTATCGGTTTATTCGGTCTGCCAAGAGCCAAGCAAACAAGAGGCTTAAAGACGTCAAAGAACGTATGTAACGCAAAGATAAATGAATTAATATTTATATTATGTTAAATAATAGGTCGTATCATCCGAATCTTCCAAATATCTATGCAAATTATTACTTTTGTATATTTATATGAGCGTTCGACCGACATCTCGACAGTATTTGCGTTGCATTCCGCCGCATGGCATTTCGCCTCACGGCCGTTTGAATGCCGACCGGAAATCCGCAAACCGCACGCGGTGCGTAAGCAAGTCGCATTCCGGCGCTTGTGCTGCCGTTCATTCGCGGCCGGCATCGGAAGAAGCGTACGGACGAAGACCGTTCAGAATCGGGACGATGGCAACCGCCGATCGGAAAATCCAAACCGGGCTTCGGGATAACCGCCCTTCGGTCCGCAAGCGGAAAGACAGGGAGCACCACCCTGCCGCACAAATAAATAAATTATTGATTAACAATGAATAAGGCTATTTTTAGCTTACTTATCGCAGGATTCCTGAGCGCCTGTTCGCCGCAACCGGCATCGCAGGAAAAGACGCTGTACGTGTCGATTCTGCCGATGCGCAGTCTCGTCAAGGAGATCGTGGGCGAAGATTTCCGGATCGAAGTGCTCGTCCCGCCCGGAGCGAGCCCCGAAACGTTCGAACCGACACCCAGACAATTCATCGGACTGAACGAGGCCCAGCTCGTTTTCAACGTGGGTCTTCTCGAGTTCGAGACGGCTCTGCTGGACAAAATCGAAGACCGCACGAAGATCGTGGACCTGAGCCGCGGCATCGTACGGATCGAGGGCTCGTGTGCGCATGCCGGCAGGAACGGCAGCGACCATGCCTACGGGGTCGATCCGCACGTGTGGACTTCGCCGCGGGCCCTGCAACGGATGGCGGAGAATGCCTACGAGGCTATTCACGCCCGCTGGCCCGACTCGGCGAAGTACACGGCCAACCATGCACGGCTGCAGGAGGAGTTGCGGCAGCTCGACCTCCGCACGGCGGAAAAGATAGCCCGCAGCGGCATTCGCTATTTCATCATCTACCACCCCGCCCTGACCTACTACGCCCGCGACTACGGGCTGCGGCAGGAGGCCGTCGAGGCCGACGGCAAGGAGCCATCGGCCAAACGGCTGACGGCGCTCATCCGGCAGGCCCGGAAGGACGGCATCGGCCGGATCCTCTACCAGAGTCAGTTCCCCGTGTCGGTCGTGGAGACCATCGCCCGCGACATCGGCGCCGAGTGCACGGAGATCGACCCGCTGCGCGAGGATGCGATCGCCAACATAGATTCGATCACCGATTTAATAATCCGGCCGCAATGACACTGATAACGCTGCGCGACGTAGGCGTCGCATACGACGGGTACGAAGCCCTCGAGCACGTCGATCTGGAGATCGGGGAGCACGACTTCCTGGGCGTCATCGGTCCGAACGGAGGCGGCAAAACGACGCTCGTGAAGGCCATTCTGGGAACGATTCCCCACTCGGGAACGATCCGCTACGCTCCCGAGCTGTTCCGCGGCGGAGAGCGGCTGATCGGATACATGCCCCAGATTTCGGATTTCGACCGCGCCTTCCCGATCTCGATGCAGGAAGTCGTGCTCTCCGGGCTGCAGGGACGCCGCGGATTCCGCTCGCGCTACACGAAGGAGGACCGGGCGAAGGCAACGGCCCTGCTCGAAGAGGCCGGGATCGCCGACACGGCCCGCAAACCGATAGGCGAAGTGTCGGGAGGACAGATGCAGCGGGCGCTGTTGTGCCGGGCCGTAATCGCCGACCCGAAACTGCTGATTCTGGACGAACCGGCGAACTTCGTGGACAACTGTTTCGAAAAGGAACTGTACCGCACGCTGCAGGAACTCAATCGGCGCATGGCCGTCGTCATCGTCTCGCACGACATCGGAACGATCACCAGCGTCGTGAAGGAGATCGTCTGCGTCAATCGCCGCGCACACCGTCACCGCTCGAATATACTGACCGAGGAGCAATTACGTAATTACGACTGTCCGATCCAGCTCGTATCGCACGGCCATATCCCCCATACCGTGCTGGAGCACCACCCGGGCGACGGGTGCTGCGACGGCGAGTGATCCGCGACGACGACGCCCGCCCCGCACGGGACAGCCGGCGCGGAAATGCCCCGGACGAATGCCTACGGACTCCCGTATGGCACGGCCGGCGCGTTCCGGAACGGTTATTTTTCCGAACGGCACAATAACGATAGGGCCGAAAACGTTTCAATATAAACGCAATCAGCCCGATATGCATCGAAACGCCCCCGTTGGACGGATTCTTGCAGGAGTTGAAGCGACAAACGAAAAAATAAAAAACCATGATCCGATTCCTATTAACGATAGTCGTGCTGTTCGCGGGCATGACGGCCGAGGCGCAGCAGTCCACGGTCAAACGCATCTATCCCAAACAGGAGCAGAAAAGCGAAAACAGAAGCGAACGCAAAAAGGCAGAGCGTAAACAGCGCCAGTCCGAAAAATTCATCCAGGCGGAGATCGACTCGATCAACTACGCGAACGCCCTTCAGGCGCTCGAAAACCTCGATTTCGTGCTGGAGGCCGACCAACTGGTGTTCAAACGCGGAATGAGCGTGTTCGTCTCCACCACGACCAATTTCATCTCGGTGCAGAACGACAAGGCCGTCGTGCAGATCGCGCCGTTCAACGCCGGCGGAGGCCCGAACGGCGTGGGCGGCATCACGGTGGAGGGACTGGCGTCGAATATCCAGATCAAGACCGACAAACGGGGAACCTCCTACTTCTCGATGAGCGTCATGGGCAAGGGCATTTCAGCCACGGTATCCATCACGCTGCCGAAGGGGACGGACCAGGCCTCGGTGACGGTCAATCCCAACTTCCACTCCAACCGGATCACGCTCAACGGAACGCTGATGCCGGCTGAAAAATCCCGCGTATTCCAGGGAATCACCTTCTGATCCCGCCCTGGCCGAAGCGGACGGAAGGGGCCTTCCGCGCACGAAACGAAAACCGCTGCGATCGTTCGGATCGCAGCGGTTTGTCATTGCGGATACGACACCGCCGTTCCACGGCGGTCTCCCCCGCCCCGCGGAAGGAATCCGCACGACGGCAGGGACGCGTCCTACCCTACTTCTTCTGCTCGTTGATGGCGCTCAGCTTCTCGAAGAGCTTCCCGAAGGCATCGGCCATTTCGGCGCGCAGTGCGGCGTAATGCTTGCGCACGAGCGAGCGGTTATGCGGTTCGGCGGGGTTCATCGCTTTGGAGAACAGATCGTTGCGCAGAGCCACGGCCTCCTGCATCACTTCGAAAATCTCTTTCTCCTTCGACGGCTGGAAGCAGATAGCCATATCGCAATCGAAAACGACCTCCTCGAGGCGGTAGTCGATCTCCTTCTTCAGGTAACGTAAATTTGCCATATAAAAATAGGTATTGGAATTTTCCGCAGACAAAGATAGGAAAACGTTTCCTTATTACCAAACGCCCGGCACGGGAAATCGCCCGGAACGTCCCGGTCGGAACGGCGTAGGAAACTGAACGGCGGTCGGACCGGACGGAACAGACCGCAGGCGGCGGCCGGACCCGGAAAAGGCCTCGCGGCCGCGGACAGCCGCACGATCCCCTCCGGAATCCGGGCCGGAAAACCGGAAAAAAGACATCCGGATACGATTTTCCGGGCCGGAATTTTGCATTTTCCGGAAAAATCCCTACATTTGCGTAAATGAATAACCGCAACCATATCCATCGTCATCACCACCATTTCCGCAATCCGGCAAAGGGGCAGACGACTATGTATATGTATCGCAGATAGACCGAATCAATCCGTACACAATACACACGAGCTCACCCTCTGCGGGATGAGCTCTTTTTTTGTTCATCGCCGCCGGAGGGTGTCCTAAAAACACCGAAAAAACATGCTGAAAATCGCCATCCAGGCCAAAGGCCGGCTCAATGAACAGAGCCTCGAACTGCTCTCCGAAGCGGGTATCCGGGTCGCCGAGAGCAAACGCAAACTGATTTCCCGCGCGGAAGGGTTTCCGCTCGAAGTCCTCTACCTGCGCGACGACGACATTCCGCAGGCCGTCTCGATGGGAGTCGCCGATCTGGGCATCGTGGGGCTGAACGAGGTGGCCGAAAAGGGCTTCGCGGTCGAACAGCTCATGGACCTCGGCTTCGGAGGCTGCCGCCTCTCGCTGGCCGTTCCCCGGACGGTGGATTACGAAGGGCCCGACTTCTTCCGCGGCAAGCGCGTGGCGACCTCCTACCCCAACATCCTCGCCCGCTATTTCGCGGAAAAGGGAATCGAAGCCGAAATCCACACCATCGAAGGCTCGGTGGAAATCGCCCCGGCCGTGGGCATGTCCGACGCCATCTTCGACATCGTATCGTCGGGCGGCACGCTCATCTCGAACGGACTTACGGAGGTCGAGAAGGTCTTCTTCTCGGAGGCGGTGCTCATCGCCGCACCCGACCTCGACCGGGCGAAACGCACGGAGGTCGGACAGCTCACCTTCCGCTTCAACTCGATCCTCGACAGCCGCGACATGAAATACGTGCTGATGAACCTGCCACAGGAACGGCTCGACGAGGCCATCCGGATCCTGCCCGGCATGCGCAGTCCGACGGTGCTGCCGCTGGCCCAGGAGGGCTGGTGCTCGATCCATGCCGTGATCGACAAGGCGCAGCTTTGGGAACGCATCGAGCGGCTCAAGGCCATCGGTGCCGAAGGCATCCTGATCCTCTCTCTCGAAAACATGATCCGCTGAAACAAACCGCAGAAACGATGGAAATACTGAAGATTTACGACAATCCCGCCCGGCCGCAATGGGCGGATCTCACCCGGCGCTGTACCCGGCAGGAGGGCGAAATCGCCGAACAGGTCGCCGGCATCCTCGCCCAGGTGCGCGAAGGAGGCGACGAGGCGCTCCGCCGCATCGTCCGCCGCATCGAGGGCCGCACGCCGGAGGCATTCGAAATTCCGGCCGACATCCGCCGCAAGGCCGCGGAGGCGGTCTCCGACGACCTGAAAAAAGCGCTCGCCGCGGCCAAAGCCAACATCGAGGCCTTCCACCGCGCCCAGTTGCCGCAGGAGGTGCGCATTGAGACGATGCCCGGTGTCCGCTGCATGCAGCGCGCCGTGCCGATCCGCCGCGTGGGGCTGTACGTTCCGGGCGGCCAGGCGCCGCTCTTCTCCACGGTGCTGATGCTCGCCGTCCCGGCACGGGTCGCCGGATGCGGAGAGGTGATCCTCTGCACGCCGGCCTCGCGCGAAGGGGCCGTCGCCCCGGAGATACTCTACGCCGCCGACCTCTGCGGCGTGGACCGCATATTCGCCGTGGGAGGCGCGCAGGCCGTGGCCGCCATGGCCTACGGCACGGAGAGCATCCCGCGGGTGGACAAGATCTTCGGTCCGGGCAACCGTTATGTCACCCGGGCCAAGCAACTGGTCGCAGGCGACACGGTGGCCGTGGACCTTCCGGCCGGCCCTTCGGAGGTGCTGGTGCTCCTCGACGACGACGCATCGCCCGCCTTCGCCGCCGCCGACCTCCTCTCGCAGGCCGAGCACGGGGGCGACAGTCAGGCGATGCTGGTCTGCGCCTCCGAAACCTTCGCGCGGCGCGTGCAACTCGCCGTCGAAGAGCAATTGCAGCGCCTCGGACGGGGAGCGGTCATCCGCGAGGCGCTCCGCACGAGCCGGATCGTGGTGCTCGGCGACCGGGAGGAGCGCATCGCCTTCGCCGACGCCTACGCCCCCGAGCACCTGATCGTGGCGATGCACGACCCGTGGGAGGCCGCCGGACGCATCGCCGCGGGCAGCGTCTTCGTGGGACCCTGGTCGCCCGAAAGCGCCGGGGACTACGCCTCGGGAACGAACCACACGCTGCCCACGGGCGGCTGGGCGAGGGCTTGCAGCGGCGTGAACACCGATGCATTCCTGCGCAAGATCACCTATCAGGAGCTCACGCGCGAAGGACTCGGGCGTCTCGCGCCGACGATCGTCGCCATGGCCGAAGCCGAAGGGCTCGGGGCACACGCCGCAGCGGTGCGCATCCGGATGAAAGGAGGTGCGCTATGAGACCCCTCGAAGAGTTGGTGCGCCCCAACATCCGGGCGCTGCGCCCCTACTCCACGGCCCGCGACGAGTACGCCGGAGGCGAATGCGCCGGGAGTGCCGTCGAGACCTGGCTCGACGCCAACGAAAATCCCTTCGAGAACGGCATCAACCGCTACCCCGACCCGCACCAGCGGCGGCTCAAGCGGCAGATCGCCGCGCTGAAAGGCATCGGCGAGGAGCGGATTTTCCTCGGCAACGGCAGCGACGAGGCGATCGACCTGGCCTACCGCATCTTCTGCGTCCCGGGACGCGACAACGCCGTGTCGATCTCCCCCACTTACGGCATGTACCGCGTGGCGGCCGACACGAACGACGTGGAGCTGCGCGAAGTGCCGCTCGGCGAGGGGTTCTCGCTGCCGGTCGAGGCGCTGCTCGCCGCTGCGGACGAGCGCACGAAACTCCTGTGGCTCTGCTCGCCGAACAACCCCACGGGCAACGCCTTTCCCGAAGGGGAGATCGAACGGCTGCTCGCCGGATTCGACGGGATGGTGGTACTCGACGAAGCCTACATCGACTTCGCCGACGGACCGGGATTCCTGCCGCGCCTCGCGGAGTTCCCGAACCTGATCGTCCTGCAGACCTGCTCGAAAGCCTGGGGCATGGCGGGCCTGCGTCTCGGGCTGGCCTTCGCCTCGGAACCCGTCGCGGAACTTTTCGCAAGGGTCAAATACCCCTACAACATCAACACCCTCGCACAGGAGGCGGCCTCCGAACGGCTCGCATGGGACATCGCCGGGCAGACCGCCCTGATTCGCCGCGAACGCGCCGCCGTGGCCGAAGCCCTCGCCGGGGCCGCCTGCATCGAACGTGTTTACCCCTCCGAGGCCAACTTCCTGCTGGTACGCACGCCGGATCCGGACCGTCTCTACGACACCTTGATCGGGGCGGGCATCATCGTCCGCAACCGCTCGCGCATCCCGGGATGCGCCGGATGCCTGCGCATCACCGTCGGAACCCCCGGGGAGAACGCCCGGCTCATCGAAACCGTCAAAAATTTCAGACCATGAAAAAAGCCCTCTTCATCGACCGCGACGGCACGATCATCGCCGAACCCGCGGACCAGCAAATCGACAGCCTCGGGAAGCTGGAGTTCGTACCCGGCGCCATCTCGGCGCTGAAGGCCCTCGCCGGGCTCGATTTCGAGCTGGTGCTGGCCTCGAACCAGGACGGGCTGGGAACCGACGCCTTTCCCGAAGCGGCGTTCCTGCCCGCACACGAAAAGATGCTCTCGACGCTCCGCGGCGAAGGGGTCGAATTCGCCGACCAGTTGATCGACCGCACGTTCGAGCGCGACGGAGCCCCCACGCGAAAGCCCCGCACGGGCCTGTTCGGCAACTACCTCGGCGGCGGATACGACCTGGCCGCGAGCTACGTCATCGGCGACCGCGCGACCGACATCCTGCTGGCCCGCAACCTCGGGGCGCGGGGCATCCTGCTCGCCCCGCGCGGGAAGGGCGAACGGCTGCTGCGCGAAGCGGGGGCCGCGGAGGCCTGCGCACTCGTCACCGACTCGTGGGAGGAGATCGCCGAGTACATCCGCCGCGGAGAGCGGCGGGTCGAGATACGGCGCGAAACGCGCGAGACGCGGATCGCCGTGCGCCTCGACCTCGACGGACGCGGGGCGTCCGGCTGCCGGATCTCGACGGGGCTGCGTTTTCTGGACCACATGCTCGAACAGATCGTCCACCACGGCGGCGTGGCGCTGGACGTGGAGGCCCGAGGCGACCTCGACGTGGACGAACACCACACGGCGGAGGACGTGGCCATCGCGCTGGGCGAGGCGATCGACCGCGCGCTGGGCTCCAAGGCAGGCATCGCACGCTACGGATTCGCCCTGCCGATGGACGACTGCCGGGCGCTGGTGCTCCTCGACTTCGGCGGCCGCATCGACTTCGAATGGGACGCGGAATTCCGCCGCGAACGCATCGGAGACATGCCCACCGAACTGTTCAGCCACTTCTTCCGCTCGCTCTGCTGCGCCGCGCGGTGCAACCTCCAGATCGCGGCCCGCGGCGGGAACGAACACCACAAGGCCGAAGCGATCTTCAAGGCCTTCGCCCGCGCCCTGCGGATGGCCGTGGCCCGGCAGGGATTCGGATACGACATACCCAGCAGCAAAGGAGTCCTATGATAGCGGTGGTCGATTACGATACGGGCAACCTGCGCTCGGTGGCCGAGGCGCTGCGACGTGCAGGCGCGGAGTTCCGCCTCACGGCCGACCAAAGGCTGCTGCGCGAAGCGGAAAGGGTGATCCTCCCCGGAGTCGGCGAGGCATCGTCCGCCATGCAAAGGCTCCGCGAACGGGGGCTCGACCGGGTGATTCCCTCGCTCGCGCAGCCCGTGCTGGGCATCTGCATCGGGATGCAGCTCATGTGCCTTTCGAGCGAGGAGGGCGACACCCGCTGCATGGGCATCTTCCCGGCACGGGTGCGGCGGCTGCCCGCCGCCGCGCCGGACGGCGGACGGATCAAGGTCCCCCACGTGGGCTGGGACACGCTCTCCGGCCTGCGGTCGCCGCTGTTCGACGGGCTGGACGAGGGGGCGTATGTCTATTACGTACACTCGTTCGCCGCGGAACCCTGCGCGGAGACCGTCGCCGTGACCGACTACGGCGGGCCGTTCAGCGCGGCACTCGCGTGCGGCAACTTCTTCGGCGTGCAGTTCCACCCCGAAAAGAGCGGGGAGACGGGCGCGCGCATACTTCGCAATTTTCTGAACATGAAATGAAACGACTTTACGCATGATCGAAATGATTCCCGCAACGGACCTCATCGGCGGCCGCTGCGTCCGCCTCACGCAAGGCGACTATACGAGCCGGAAAACCTACTACCGCGACCCGCTCGAAGCGGCGCTGCGCTTCGAAGAGGCGGGCGCACGCCGCCTGCACATGGTCGATCTCGACGGCGCGAAGGCCGCCGAACCGCAAAACCTGGCGGTATTGGAACGCATCGCCGCGAAAACCTCGCTCGAGGTGCAGTACGGCGGCGGCATCAAGAGCCGCGCAGCGCTGCGCAGCGTCTTCGACGCCGGGGCGCGCCGGGCCGTCTGCGGCAGCGTCGCGGTACGCGAACCGGAGCTGTTCGCACGGTGGATCGCGGAGTTCGGCCCCGAACGCCTGATCCTCGGGGCCGACGTCCGCGACGGCGTCGTAGCGATCCAGGGCTGGACGGAGCGTTCGGAACGCACGGCGCCCGAGCTGATCGAAACGTTCCTGCCGGCGGGGCTCAGGCAGGTCGTCTGCACGGACATCTCGCGCGACGGAATGCTCTGCGGCCCGGCAGTCGCCCTCTACGCCGACCTGCAGAGGCGGTTCCCGCAGGTCGAAATCACCGTCAGCGGCGGCGTCTCGTCGCCGGACGACATCGCGCGGCTGGAGCGCGAAGGGCTGCGCAGCGTCATCGTCGGCAAAGCCCTCTACGAAGGCCGCATCACCCTCGAAAAACCCGGACCATGCTCGCCAAACGCATAATCCCCTGCCTCGACATCCGCGACGGCCAGACCGTCAAGGGAATCAACTTCACCGCGCTGCGGCAGGTCGGGGACCCCGTGGAGCTGGGGGCGAAATACGCCGCCGAAGGGGCCGACGAACTGGTGTATCTCGACATCAGCGCCTCGGAGGAGGGACGCCGCACCTTCACGGGACTGGTATCGCGCATCGCCGCGCGGATCGACATCCCTTTCACCGTCGGGGGCGGCATCGCGTCGGCCGAAGACGCCGCCCGGCTGCTCGACGCCGGAGCGGACAAGGTGTCGCTCAACAGCGCGGCCGTCGCGAATCCGGCGCTCATCGACCTGCTGGCGGCCCGGTACGGGTCGCAGTTCGTCGTGGCGGCGATCGACGCCCGGAAGACCGGCGAACGCTGGCAGGTGACGACCCACGGCGGCAAGCGGGCCACGGAACGCGAACTGTTCGAATGGGCCCGGGAGGTCGCCGACCGGGGCGCCGGAGAGATTCTCTTCACCTCGATGGACCACGACGGCACGCGGAACGGCTATCCGTGCGACCTGTTCGCCCGACTGGCCGAACTGCCGGTCCCGGTCATCGCCTCGGGCGGCGCGGGATGCGTCGGGCATATCGCCGACGTGCTGACGCGCGGCAGAGCCGACGCGGCGCTGGCGGCCAGCATCTTCCACTACGGGGAAATCCCGATTCCCGTCCTCAAGCGCGAGTTGAGGAAAATGAATATAAACGTCAGACTATAAACAAAACAGGAAAAACATGAAAATCACAGCGAAACCCTTTTCGGAACTCGATGCCGAAAAGCTCCCTGACGGGCTCGTTCCCGCCGTCATTCAGGACGACCGCACCCTGCAGGTGCTCATGCTGGGCTACATGAACCGCGAAGCCTACGAGAAAAGCCTCGCCGAAGGACGCGTCACCTTTTACAGCCGCACGCGCCGCCGCCTTTGGACGAAGGGCGAGACGAGCGGCAACTGGCTCGACATCGTTTCCGTGGCGGCGGACTGCGACAACGACACGCTGCTCATAAGGGTCATCCCCCACGGCCCGACCTGCCATACGGGGTCGAAAAGCTGTTTCGGAGCGGCCCTGCCCGAAACGGAAGGGTTCATCCGCTACCTGCAAAGCGTCATCCGCGGCCGGCACGCCGAAATGCCCGAAGGCTCCTACACCTCGAAACTTTTCACGCGCGGTGTGAACAAGATCGCCCAGAAGGTCGGCGAGGAGGCCGTGGAGACGGTGATCGAGGCCGTAGCGAAGAACCGCGAGGCGATGATCTACGAAGCCTCGGACCTCATATACCACCTGCTCGTGCTGCTCGAAGCCACCGGATGCTCGATCGCGGACCTCGAGAAGGAACTGGCGCGCAGACATGCCTGAAGAACGCCCGCCGGAACCGGAAGGACAGACCGGAAAGGCCCGAACGCCAAACGGCCCCGGAAAGGCCCGCAGCCGGATGAAAAACGCCCCTGCCGCATTGCACGGCAGGGGCGTTCGTTCGCGTCCCCGGAAGCGGTCCGATCACATGCGTTCGGGGACGTCGATGCCCAGCAGGCGCATGCCGCTGCGAATGACGCGGGCGACCTGCCCGGCCAGCCGCAGACGCATCCGGCGCACGGCGGGGTTCTCCTCCCGGAGAATCGAATGATCGTGGTAGTAGCCGTTGAAGGTCTTGGCCAGTTCGTAAACATAGGCTCCGACGATCGAAGGAGCGAAACTGTCGCCCGCGGCCTTCACCACGGCAGGGTATTCCGTCAGCGATTTGACGAGGGCGATCTCCTCCGGCAGGTAGTCCGCGGCAGCTCCGTCGCCGTCGCCCTCAAGACCGATGCCCGCCTCGGCAGCCTTGCGCAGCACGGAACGGATGCGTGCGTGGGTGTACTGGATGAAGGGGCCCGTATTGCCGTTGAAGTCGATCGACTCGCGCGGGTCGAAGAGCATCGTCTTCCTGGGATCGACCTTGAGGATGAAGTACTTCAGCGCCCCGAGGCCCACCATCGCCGAAACGGCGTCGGCTTCCTCCTCCGTGCAGCCGTCCAGCTTGCCCAGTTCGGCCGACATCTCGCGCGCGGTCTGCACCATCGCGGCGATCAGGTCGTCGGCATCGACCACCGTGCCCTCGCGCGACTTCATCTTGCCCTCGGGCAGCTCGACCATGCCGTAGGAGAGGTGCGTGATATGATCGCTCCACTCGGCGTAGCCCAGCTTCTTGAGAACCAGTTTCAACACCTGGAAGTGGTAGTTCTGCTCGTTGCCCACGACATAGATCATGTCGTCGAGCCGGTTGTCCTCGAAACGGCGGTAGGCCGTACCGAGGTCCTGCGTCATGTAAACCGACGTGCCGTCGCCGCGCAGCAGCAGCTTCTCGTCCAGCCCGTCGCCCGTGAGGTCGATCCACACCGAATTGTCCGGGCGGCGGTAGAAGACGCCCTTGGCAAGGCCCTCCTCGACGAGCGACTTGCCCAGCAGGTAGGTCTGCGACTCGTAGTAAACCTTGTCGAAATCGACGCCCAATGCCTTGTAGGTTACGTCGAAGCCCTCGTAAACCCAACCGTTCATCGTCTCCCAGAGCGAATAGACCTCCGGATCCTTCGCCTCCCAGCGGCGCAGCATCTCCTGCGCCTCGCGCATGATCGGCGCGTTCCGTTTGGCCTCGTCCTCCGACTGCCCGGCGGCCACGAGTTCCCTGACCTGCTCCTTGTAGTGCTTGTCGAACTCGACGTAGTACTTGCCTACGAGGTGGTCGCCCTTCATGCCCGACGAAGCGGGGGTCTCGCCGCCGCCGTAGAGTTTCCACGCCAGCATCGACTTGCAGATATGGATGCCGCGGTCGTTCACCAGGTTGGCCTTGATGACCGTGTGGCCGTTGGCCGCGAGGATCTGCGCCACGGAGTAGCCCAGCAGGTTATTGCGGATATGGCCCAGGTGCAACGGCTTGTTGGTGTTGGGCGACGAGTACTCGATCATCACGGTGCGGCCCGTCGGCGCGGCCTGGCCGAAATGGTCGTCGGCGGCGATCTCCTCGAAGCGGGCCGCCCAGAACGCGCCGTCGAGCGAAAGGTTCAGGAATCCCTTGATGACGTTGAACGACGCGATCTCCGGCACGTGGGCCGTCATGTATTCGCCTATCTCGGTCGCAGTGGCCTCGGGCGACTTGCGGCTGCGGCGCAGCAGCGGAAAGGTCACGAGGGTGTAGTCGCCCTCGAATTCCCTGCGGGTTTTCTGAATCTGCAACTGCTCGCCCGAAAACTCGCCGTAAAGCGCCTCCACCGAACGGCGGACCGCATCCGAGATAAAGGTTTCGATATTCATTGTGTGCTCTGCGATTTTTCGCCTGCAAATTTAGCGATTTTCGACGAATAATCAATTCCCGGGGGCGGGAATCTCCCCAATATCGGAAAACATTGCCTATCTTTGCGGAAAATAACCCGCGCGATGCGGGCGGCAGGCCCCGGCCGGGCCGCATCCGTCCCTTCGGAACCGCCGCCGTCCGCCGCCGGAAAACGACCAACACTCGTCAGATGGAAATACTGATCATTCTGTTACTGATCCTGCTGAACGGCCTGTTCGCCATGTCGGAAATCGCCTTCATCTCGGCGCGCCGTTCGAACCTCGAAATGCAGGCCCGGCAGGGCAGCGCGTCGGCGCGGCAGGCGCTCAAACTCGCCCGGGACCCGGACCGGTTCCTCTCGACCATCCAGATCGGCATCACGCTGATCGGCATCCTCACGGGTATCTACTCGGGCGACGCGCTGGCCGGCAAGGCGGGCGCGGAGCTGGCGCGGCTGGGTATTCCGATCGCCACGGCCACCCTCGCGGCGCAGTTCGCCATCGTCATCGTCGTCACCTACCTCACGCTCATCTTCGGCGAGCTGGTTCCCAAACGGATCGGCATGAACGCCGCCGAACGCATGGCCAAGATCATGGCCCGCCCGATGCGGCTGCTCGCGGCCGCGGCCTCGCCGTTCGTCTGGCTGCTCTCCAAGAGCACGGCAGGCGTGACCCGCCTGCTCGGACTGCGCGAGGCCGAAACGAAGGTCACCGAGGCGGAAATCCGCTCGATCATCCAGGAGGGGGCCGAGGACGGCGAGGTGCAGCAGGTCGAACAGCAGATCGTCGGCCGGGTCTTCTCGCTGGGCGACCGCACGGTGGAGTCGATCATGACCCACCGCAGCGAAATGGTGTGGCTCGACGCGGCGATGAGCGCGCAGCAGATCCGCGAGAAGGTCGCCGCCGAGCCGCACAACCGCTACCCGGTGGGAGACGGAACGCTCGACAGGCTGCTCGGCGTGGTTTACCTAAAGGACCTGTTCGTACACCTCCCCGACGAAGGGTTCGACCTGCGCGCGCTGATCGAGCCGGCCAAGTTCTTCCACGAGGGTTTCGAGGTTTACAACGCCCTCGAACAGTTGCGCAACGAACAGTTGGGATACGGCATCATCTGCGACGAATTCGGCGTGACGCGCGGCATCATCACCCTGCGCGACATCTTCGAGGCGCTCGTGGGCGAGCTGCCCGAGCAGAGCGAGGAGCCGGACATCGTTCCGCGCGAGGACGGCAGTTGCCTGGTGGACGGACAATGCCCGTTCTACGACTTCCTGCTCCACTTCGGTGCCGAGGAGGAGCACCCCACCAACGCCTACAACACCGTCAGCGGCCTGATCCTCGATCAACTGAAGCACATCCCGACAACCGGAGAGCGGCTGCAATGGGGCGGTTTCGGATTCGAGATCGTGGACATGGACGGCGCACGCATCGACAAAATACTCATCACGCGCATCCCGGAAGACCCGGCACAAGAGGTATGAAAATAGCGGACATCGAACTGGGCGAGAAGCCGCTTCTGCTGGCTCCGATGGAGGACGTGACGGACCCGTCGTTCCGTTACATGTGCAAACGGTTCGGGGCCGACGTGGTTTACACGGAGTTCATCTCCTCGGACGGTCTGATCCGCGACGCGGCCAAATCGCTCCGCAAGCTCGAGATCGACGAGGCGGAACGCCCCGTGGGCATCCAGATTTACGGCCACCTCGTCGAACCGATGGTCGAGGCGGCGCGGATGGCCGAAGCGGCCGGGCCGGACATCATCGACATCAACTTCGGCTGCCCGGTGAAGAAGATCGCCGGACGGGGAGCCGGATCGGGCATGATGCGCGACGTGCCGCTGATGGTCGAAATGACGCGGCGGATCGTCGGGGCAGTGAACAAACCCGTGACGGTGAAAACACGCCTCGGATGGGACGACGAGTCGAAAAATATCGAGGAGATCGCCCTCCGCCTGCAGGACACGGGCATCGCCGCGCTGACGATCCACGGCCGCACGCGCGCACAGATGTACCGAGGCGAAGCGGACTGGACGCTGATCGGCCGGGTGAAGAACAACCCGCAGATACGCATTCCGATCATCGGCAACGGCGACGTGGATTCGGGACCGAAGGCGGCCGAAATGTTCGAACGCTACGGCGTGGACGGCGTGATGATCGGCCGCGCGACCTACGGCCGGCCGTGGATCTTCCGCGAGGTGAAGCACTTCCTCCGGACAGGCGAGGTGCTGCCCCAGCCGTCGGTCGCGGAGCGGGTGGAGATCGCCCGGGAGCACCTGGGCAAGTCGCTCGAGGTCAAAGGCCCGCACGTGGGGATTCTGGAAATGCGCCGCCACCTGACCAACTACTTCAAGGGGCTGCCCGATTTCAAGGCCACGCGCCTCAAACTCGTGACGTCGCTCGATCCCGACGAACTCTACTCCACGCTCGACTTCATCGCCGAGCGCTGGGGAGACTTCGACCTCTCGGGCACGGTCCCCGCGCCGCTGTCGCACGACCTCTGACAGCGGGGAACCGCAGCCAGACAGGGAGAGGCGGCGGTAACGGCCGTATTCATGCCGCTACTTCAGCACGCGCTCGATATAAGCCTTGTAATCTTTGACCACCGGCTCGTAGCCGTCATCCTCGAACAGCGGCGAGGAGATCAGGAAGTCGGCCGAAGAGCGGTTGATGGCCGTGGGAACGTTGTAGAGCGTCGCCAGGCGCAGCAGCGCCTTGACATCGACATCGTGCGGCTGGGCCGACATGGGGTCCCAGAAAAAAATCAGCGCATTGATCCTGCCGTCGGCGATGAGCGATCCGAGCTGCTGATCGCCGCCCAGGGGGCCCGACTTGAGCAGCGTAATGCGCAGGTCGGGATGCGGTCCGTCGGCCTTGTCGTGCTCCCTGCGGTGATCGCGGAGCGTCTTCTCGACCATCTTGCCCGTCGTACCGGTGCATATCAGATGGTGCGGACTGAGTTTCGCGCAGTTCCAATCGACCCATTCGGCCAGGTCGCGCTTCATGTTGTCGTGGGCCACCAGAGCCAGCGCTTTGATCTTCTGTTCCATATCGTCGTTTCTTCATGAAAGGGTCCGCGGACCCTCCCGTTTCCGTAAAAAACCGGCCCCCTTACGAGAGGCCGGGCATAGGTCCGCTACTCCTCCTCGGCGGGAAGACGGAATTCCGTGAAACCGGCTCCAATGAGGATGTTGAACCACGCGAAGCACTTCTTCATGTCCGAGACATGCACCCTGTCGCGGTCGTACTCGGGGAGTACCTCGGCGAAGAAGGCCCTGAGCTTCTCGGAAGCCTCCTTGGGGCTGATGGCCTCCTTCCCGCCCGTATGGGCGTAGAGGCGGGTGAACACCTCGGCGAGCGGAATGTCGTCGCCCTCGGTGAACATCGAAATCTCCGAGAGGGCGCTCACACGGGCGTTCGCCGCGGCGTTCATGCGCCGGCCGTCGAGCAGCGACTCGACGATCACGCCGCGCGTGGACTGCGCCACATATTTATAAAGTCCGGGCTGCCCCGAAATGGCCAGAATCTCTTTCAGTTCCATAATCGTATGAATATCTTTGGGTTAAGGTTATTCGTTCTTCACATGCACGTCCATCTGCGGGAAGGGGAAGTTGATTCCCGCGGCTGGCAGCTCCTTGTAGAACCGCTCGTTGTACTCGAAAAAGACGTCCCAGAAATCGGTGTTCTTCGTCCACACGCGCACGGTGAGGTTCACCGAGCTGTCGGCCAGCGCCGAGACCCACACCACCGGCTCGGCCGGTTCGCGCAACACGCGGGGATCGGCCGCAAGCATGCCGAGGATGGTCCTGCGGGCCGTGTCCACGTCGTCGCCGTAGGAAATGCCCACGGTCCAGTCCACGCGGCGCACGTCGGCCGTCGAATAGTTGTCGATGATGGCCGTGGCGATGGAGTTGTTGGGAATGTAGATCGTCTGGTTGTCCACGGTCGTGATGACCGTCGAGAAGAGCTTGATCTCGCGGACCGTGCCCGACTGTCCCTGCGCCGAAATGTAGTCGCCGATGCGGTAGGGCTTCATCAGCAGGATCATCACCCCGCCGGCGAAGTTCTGCGCCGTACCGCTCAGGGCCATGCCGATAGCCAGCGTGGCGGCCGAGAAGACGGCGATGAGCGACGTGACGTTCACGCCCAGCGTGGAGACCACGATGAGCACCAGCAACAGCGTGAAGACCACGCGGACCGTATTGCGGAGGAACGAACGCAGCGACACGTCCACCCTGCGCCGCTCGCAGACGGCATCGAGAAGGTGTATGATCCGCCGCACGATCCAGCGTCCGACGAAGTAGATAGCCAGCGCGATGAGGACCTTGATGAGAATCCACACCGACTCGGAGAGCAGGTTTTGCAGCAGCCGGTCCACGTCGAGGTTGGCCAGCTTGCGGACCGTTTCGGCGAAATTGGCCTTCTGCACGCTGTCGGGGACCATCAGGGGAGCCGACTTGTCCGCCTCGGCGAAAAGGGCGAACAGGATGCCGTCGAGAAAATTCATAATTCCGTTCCTTAGAAGTTTGCCATGCAAAAATAGCCAAAAAAAAGAGAAGTTTATTAACTTTGTCCATATTCTTGCAGAAGAGGACCGAAATACACCACCGAAGATGCGAAACGACGTAGAAATCATTCAGATCAACATATCCGGGGAGGACAAGCCCGGCATGACCTCGTCGCTGACCGAGATTCTGGCGCGCTACGACGCCTTCATCCTCGACATCGGCCAGGCCAACATCCACCAGTCGCTGACGCTCGGCATCCTGATACGGACCACGGCCGACAAGTCGGGCAACATCATGAAGGAGTTGCTGTTCAAAGCCTCGGAGCTGGGCGTGATGATCCGATTCGCCCCGATCGCCGAACGCCGCTACGAGGACTGGGTGAGCCGGCAGGGCAAGAACCGCTACATCATCACGCTGCTGGGACGCACCGTGACGGCGCGCCACATCGCCGAGGTGACGAAAACCGTGGCCGAACACGGGCTCAACATCGACGCCATCAAACGCCTGACGGGGCGCGTACCCCTGCGCGAGGACGACCGCACGGCGCGGTCGTGCATCGAGCTTTCGGTGCGCGGATCGCTCACCGACGAGGAGCGCGCCGCGATGCAGGAGCGGTTCATGAACCTCTCGGAGCTGGGGCTCGACGTCTCGTTCCAGCGCGACGACATCTACCGCCGCAGCCGGAGGCTGATCTGCTTCGACATGGATTCGACGCTCATCGAGACCGAAGTGATCGACGAGCTGGCCGACCGGGCCGGCGTCGGAACCGAGGTGCGCGAAATCACCGAACGCGCCATGCGGGGCGAAATCGACTTCCGCGAGAGTTTCACCCAGCGTGTGGCGCTGCTCAGGGGGCTGGACGTCGCGGTGATGGAGGAGATCGCCCGCTCGCTGCCCATCACCGAGGGACTGGAACGCATGATGACCATTCTCAAGCGCGTGGGCTACAAGACGGCGATCCTTTCGGGCGGGTTCACCTATTTCGGCAACTACCTGCGGCAGAGGTACGGCTTCGACTACGTTTACGCCAACGAGCTGGAGGTCGAGAACGGACGCCTGACGGGCCGTTACGCGGGCGAAATCGTGGACGGACGCCGCAAGGCCGAGCTGCTGCGTCTGCTGTGTCAGTTCGAGGAGATCAACCTCGCGCAGGCGGTGGCCGTGGGCGACGGGGCCAACGACCTGCCGATGCTCAGCCTCGCGGGACTGGGGATCGCCTTCCACGCCAAGCCCAAGGTGAAGGCCACGGCCCGGCAGTCGATCTCGACGATCGGACTGGACGGCATCCTCTATTTCCTCGGACTCAAGGATTCGCGCATCGAGCAATGATACGGCGTGCAACGGTTCTCGGAGCGCTGCTGTCGCTGACGGCGGGCTGCTGCGACTCCTCGTTCGGGGAGCCGAACGACGGCGCGCAGCCGCCCCCGCGGACCGAAACCATCGCCGCGCTGCGCGCGCTCTACGCCGGGGAGACCTTCCCCGTGACGGGCGACATCACGGTCGAAGGCACGGTGACGAGCAGCGACCGGGCGCGCAACTTCTACCGCTCCCTCTGCATCGAGGACGGGAACGCGGCGATCGAGGTCATGGCAGGCATAGACCAGCTTCATAACGACTACCCCGCGGGCTGCCGCGTGACGCTGCGGCTCGAAGGGCTCGCCGTGGGCGAAAGCCGCGGCGTACTGCAAGCCGGACGGCTGCCCGACCCCGGAAGCGGCTATGCGACGGATTACATCGGATCGAAGCCCGCGCTCGACGCCGCGCTGATCCGTCACGGAGAGACGTTGCGGGAACTCGAACCCGCGAGGCTCCGGATCGCGGAGCTGACGCCGGAGCGCTGCGGAACGCTGGTGCGTATCGACCGCCTCATCTACCGTCCCGAAGACCTTTCGGGTTCGACCTGGTCCGGATACAAGCGCTTCGCCGACGACGAGGGCGCGGAAATCTACACCTACGTCCGTACCTATGCGCGTTTCGCGGACGAGGAAGTGCCCGCGGGGCAGGTGTCGCTCACGGGGATTCTCCAGCGCGACGAGACGGGCGGAGGCCGCTACATACTCAAACTGCGCGATGAGACGGACTGCCGGACACTTTGAAGCGCTGCTCGCCGTATGCGCGGCGGCCCTCGCTGCCGGATGCGACGAGGCCACGCATCCCGCGCCCCGCGAGGAGCAGCGGGCGACGAACTCCGTGGCCTATCTCAAGTCGCTCTGCGACGGAAGGAACAGCGTCGTCGTGACGCAGGAGATCACGGTACAGGGCTACGTCGCGGCGAACGACCGCTACGGCGAATTCACCAAATCGCTGGTGATCGAGGATGCGACGGGCGGAATCACCGTCGCCGCAGACCTCGAATCGGTGGCGGACGTCTGTCCGTTCGGCTACGTGGCGACGCTGCGCTGCCACGGTCTCGTGCTGTGCGACTACGGCGGGAAGATCCAGATCGGGGTCGCCCCCGAAGGCAGCGGCGCAGGCCGCATTCCGGCGGAGGATTTCGCCCGCTACGTCAGTGTCCGGATGCCGGAGGCGGACGAGGGGCTGCGAGCCGAAGCCGTCACGATCGACCGGATCGCGGAACGGCATATCGACACCCGCGTCCGGATCGACGGCGTGCATTTTCCGCAGGCGGGCGCGAAATGGTGCGACACCGACCCGCAGACGGGCCGGAGCGTGACCACCGAGCGTACGCTCGCCGACGACGAGGGGCACACCCTGCCCGTGCGGACCGCCGGGACCTGCACCTACGCCAAAGAGCCCGTACCGGCGGGCACGGGCTCGATATACGGCGTAATCGACTATTTCGACGGAAAATACACGCTGCGCGTCACCAACCGCGACATCCTGTTTCCGGAGAACGGTCTCTGACGTGAGGGACGGGGCCGGCGAATATATCGCCTCCGGCAGGACGGGCTCCGGCGGATCAGCGCTGGAGCGCCTCCCAGAGCATATCCTTCAGCTTCCGGATATTCAGCCCCGACACCGAGGAGATGAACACCGCCGGAACGCCCTCGGGCAGGTGCGCGCGCATCTCGCGGATCAGCCCCTCGTCCAGCATGTCGCACTTGGTGACGGCCAGCAGCCGCTCCTTGTCGAGCAGCTCGGGATTGTACTGCGTGAGCTCCCCGAGCAGAATGTCGTAGTCGCGGCGGATGTCGTCGCTGTCGGCAGGAATCATGAACAGCAGCACCGAATTGCGCTCGATATGGCGCAGGAAGCGCGTGCCGAGGCCGCGGCCTTCGTGCGCCCCCTCGATGATGCCCGGAATGTCGGCCATGACGAACGAACGGCCGTCGCGGACCTCCACGATACCCAGATTGGGTTCGAGCGTCGTGAAGGCGTAGTTGGCGATCTTCGGCTTCGCGGCCGAGACGACCGACAGCAGCGTGGATTTGCCCGCATTGGGGAAGCCCACCAGCCCCACGTCGGCCAGCACTTTCAGTTCGAGAATGAAAGCGCCCTCCTCGCCCTCCTCGCCCGGCTGGGCGTAACGCGGCGTCTGGTTCGTGGCGCTCCTGAAGTGCCAGTTGCCCAGACCGCCCCGGCCGCCCCGGAGCAGCACGAGCCGTTCGCCATCGGAGGTCACCTCGCCCACGGGTTCGGTGGTCGTCGTGCCGTCCTCCAGCTCCACGACCCGCCGTGCGACCGTACCCAGCGGCACGGGAATGACGATGTCCCGCGCATCCCTGCCCGACGAGCGGGCGCCCGATCCGTTCTGCCCGTCTTCGGCGAACTGGTGGCGCTGGTACTTGAGGTGGATCAGCGTCCAGTACTGCCTGTCGCCCTGCAAGACGATGCTGCCGCCCTTGCCGCCGTCGCCGCCGTCCGGACCGCCGAAAGCCACGAACTTCTCGCGGCGGAAATGCGCCGAGCCGGCCCCGCCGTGACCCGAGCGGGCGAAAATCTTCACGTAATCTACGAAGTTGGAACTTGCCATAACGGTTTTCTTTTCAAGGGGCAAAGATAGTGCAAAGCGGGCGCTGCGGCAAATTTATTTGATGCGGCGCAGAACAAAACGCCCCGCACCGGTTCCGCATCCGGCGTACCGGAACGGATTCCGGGAAAAACCGGACCCGGAGCGGCAGACGGCACGTCCCGCCGCAGACGACGGCTGCGACGGGACGTTTTCCAGGACGCTCCCCGGAAGATCAGAGCGCCAGCGGCTCGTACTCCAGTCCCCACGCCTCGGCCACGGGACGATAGACCACCCGGCCCTCGACGATGTTCAGACCGAGCGCCAGCTCGGGATTCTCCTTCGCGGCGCGGCGCCATCCCTTGTCGGCCAGCTGGAGGGCATAGGGCAGCGTGGCGTTCGTGAGCGCGAGGGTCGAAGTGCGCGGCACGGCGCCCGGAATGTTCGCCACGCAATAGTGCAGGATACCGTCCACGTAATAGACGGGATCCTCGTGCGTCGTCGGATGCGACGTCTCGAAACAACCGCCCTGGTCGATGGCCACGTCCACCATCACCGTTCCGGGTTCCATCTCGCGCAGCATCTCCCGCGTGACGAGTTTCGGCGCCTTCGCGCCGGGAATCAGCACCGAACCGATCACCAGATCGGCGTGTCTGAGCTCCTCGCGGATGTTGTATTCCGAGGACATGAGCGTCTTGACGTTGCGCGGCATCACGTCGGCCAGGTAGGTGAGCCGTTGCAGCGAAATGTCGCAGATCGTCACATCGGCGCCCGTTCCGGCGGCCGTGCGGGCCGCGGCCGTACCGACCACGCCGGCTCCGATGACGAAGACCTTGGCAGGTTTCACGCCCGGAACGCCGCCCAGCAGCACGCCCTTGCCGCCGCGCGGCTTCTCGAGGAAGTAGCGTCCCTCCTGCGTGGCCATGCGCCCCGCCACCTCGGACATGGGAATGAGCAGCGGCAGCGAACGGTCGGCCCGTTCGACCGTCTCGTAGGCGCAGCAGACCGCCCCGCTGTCGATCATCGCATGAGTCAGCGCCTCGCAACTGGCGAAGTGGAAATAGGTGAAGACGAGCTGCCCCCGGCGGATGAGCCTGTACTCGGGAGCGATCGGCTCCTTGACCTTGACGATCATCTCGGCCGTGGCGTAGATCTCCTCGATCGTGGGGAGGATACGGGCGCCAACCGCCTCGTAGGCGCTGTCGGGGAAACCGCTGTTCTCGCCGGCCGAAGCCTGCACGAAGACGTCGTGTCCCCGTTTGACGAACTCCTGCACGCCGGCGGGAGTGAGGCCGACGCGATTTTCGTTGTTCTTGATCTCTTTTGGAATGCCGATAATCATAACGCGGGATATTTTAAAGGTTTTTCACCTTCCAAAATACGCATTTTGTATCGAAATGCAAAAAAACCGAACGATTTTTTACCCTCCGGTCAGAAACGGTAAGAGACCGTAAGGTAGAACGAACGCGGCCAGGCGTACGTCCGGCGCGAAGCGTGGGGCATCCACTCCGTCGCGTCGCCCGAACGGATGCGCCGCACGCGCAGCGACTCGTAGCCGTTGTAAACCGTGTCCCGCCCGCCCGTGAGGTTGCGCAGCAGCAGCGAAGCGGTCAGCCGCGAACGGTCGAAATAGAAGGTTCTGAACAACGACGCATCGAGCGTGAAGGCGTCGGCGAGGCGTTCCTGACGGGTGAAGGCGTCGAACGCCTCGGGCGTGAGCGCGGCCTGTCCGGCGATGCGGTCCGTGCGGCGGAGAGGCATCGGCTCGACGTAGCGTCCGCCGGCATAGCCTGCCGACAGACGGCCGCCCCACCCTTTCGGACCGAAGTAGGAAACCCCGGCCGTGGCCGCGGTCTGGGGCGTTCCGCCCACCGCGCAGCCGGCCATACGCCCTGCGGCGTGCGTCAGAACCGCCGTGTTGTCCACGTCGGAGAGGACCGTGAGGAGCGGATCGCGGATATGGCGGTAGCGGCCCGCCGAAGCGGCCAGCGCAAGGCTCCAGCGGTAGGAAAGGCGCACCTCGGCGGCAGCCTCGATCCCCAGGCAGAGACGGCCGATCCCCGCAACGGACATGTCGCAGAAGAGCGCCGCCAGATCGTCGTAATAGCGCCGTGTCTCCAGACCGTCGAACACGGCGACGGCGAAGGCCGTGATACGCATGTCGAGCGAAGGCCCCGTGCGGCGCCACGACGCTTCGGCGGCGAAGGTGCGCTCGGGCGACGGATCATCGACGATGCGGTTGTTGTAGGAAGGCTGGTAGAAAAGCGCTTCGGAGAGCGGCGGTTCGGCTCCGGCCATGACGGCGGCCTCGAGGTAACTGCGCGGGGAGAAGGACCAGCCGACGAGCGCCTTCAGCCGCCACGGGGCGAAACGGACCGTGCGCGAAGGTCCGTAGGAGAGCGCCCCGGGGAAGAGCTCCTTCTCGTAGAACCCCCGCCGCCGGACGGCGGCGGCGCCCAGCTCGGCGCAGAGATCGAAGCGGAAACGGTCGGAGCGGTATTCGGCGCAGAACCGCGCCCGGATTTCGCGCGAACGGATCGCATAGTCGTAACCGAAGCGGTCGCCCTCGCGGATCGTGCGGTCGGGATGGCGCAGATCGTTCTGGAGCAGGTTGCTGTACGTGTCGTCGTCCACCAGGTAACGGTCGATATCCGTCACGTAACCGGCCCCGAGCAGGTCGCGCATCTGCCGGTAGGAACGGGTTCGGTCGCTGCGCAGCGACACCCCGCAGCGGAGCGTCAGGCGGGAATCCGTGCGGACCGAAAAGGCGGCGTCGAGGCAGAGACGCACGGGCCGCTCCACCCGGTCGTCGAGCGCATAGACCGCATGACCGCCCTGCATCCGGTTGCGGCGAATCAGCTCGTCCCAGTCGATCTGCGTATAGCGCGGGTCGCGCGTGAGCCACGCCCGCTCGGTTTCGAGATCGTCCGTGTAGCTCGGCAGGTAACGGTAGTTGTCGGGCATCGGGGTGCGGGCGTCGTACCAGTCGAGCATGCTGTAACGCGCGACGCCCGCTTCGGCCCCGAGGCGGAGCGAGAGCGAGGCCGCCTCCGAGAGCGGCACGGCGTAGTCGGCGACGAGGAGCGGCAGCGTCTCGCGCCGCACGCGCGAATTGCGCACCCGCCCGTCCTGATAGCCCCACGCCGGATTGTAGAGCCGGTCGCCCGTCAGCGTGAAAGCCTCCTCCGAGGAGGAAAGACGCGTGCCCCGCACCGAGGGCGGGACGATGCAGACCAGCGACAAGGCGTGCTCCCCGCCGAAACGGCGGAAGAGCCGCAGTCCGACGGTCAGGGCATTGGTGAAGACGCCCTCGACGTGCATGTCGCGTCCCGTGCGGGCATCCAGCGCCAGCGAGGCGCGCCACCCCCGCCCCAGATGCGCCGAGGCGGCGACCTTCGCCCCCGCGAGGTAATTGCGGTCGGTCAGCCGCACCGACGCCAGAAAGGGCTGCAACGGCTCCCCGGCGGAAAAGCCGACGAGACGGACACCGCCCGCACCGCCCGACTCGCCGGGCGGCGGCACGAGTCCGGCGTAACGGATCTCCTCCGCGCCCAGCAGCCGCAAGGCCGGAAGATAACGGTACGACAGGTCCATGCCCGCGAAGGAGATGCGCCCGGCGCGGCGTTCCAGCCCGCGGCGCTTGAAGGCCACCTGCGGCAGGTTGAAGTCCGTCTGCTCGCCGTAGAGGTCGGCGGCGGACTGGACGGCACGGTAGAAAAGGGTCGAATCGGTCACGAGCAGTTCCCGCCGCTCCTCGCGTTCGGCATAGGGATAGTACTCGTCGTCGGGATACTGTGCCGCAGCCGTTCCGCCCGACAGCAGGAAAACGACGAGGCAGAAGAGACTTTTCGACATACGATCAGGTCCTTTTGCACTACAAATATAGCAAAAATTCCGGGAGTGCCAAACGCGAAAGCGGCGTGCGACAAACGGTTTGTCGCACGCCGCTCCGAACGGAATGCCGCCGAATCAGAGGCTACGCAGCGTCTCCAGCAGCAGCTCCCAGAACCTGGGGACCGTGGCGATTTCGAGCCGCTCGTCGGGCGAATGGACGCCGCGCAGGGTCGGCCCGAAGGAGACCATTTCCAGACGGGGATATTTTTCGAGGAAAAGCCCGCATTCCAGCCCGGCGTGGATCGCACGGACCCTGGGCTTCGTGCCGAACAGCCGTTCGTAGGCGCCGGCGGTCACCTCCAGCAGGTGCGACGCGGGGTCGGGCTCCCAGCCCGGATAGCCGTCCGAATGGACGACCTCGGCCCCGGCCAGCGCGAAGACCGCCTCGACGCTCCGCATGACACAGAGCTTGGCGCTCTCGACCGAGGAACGCTGCGACGAGGTGACGACGATGCGGTCCTCGCCCTCGAACTTCACCGAGGCGAGATTCGTGGAGGTCTCGACCAGCCCCGGCACGGCGAACGACATTTCCACGACACCGTTCGGCACGCCCGCGAGCGCATAGACCAGCCCCCGCTGCGTCGCGGCGTCGATGACCGACGCGGGGCGCCCCGTCTCCGAAAAGTCGATCCTAAACGACGGCTCGCGCAGGCGGAATTCGGCTCCGAGGTCGGCGGCGAACCGCTCGCAGAAGGCGGCGAACCCGGCCTTGCGGCCGGCCGGCACGCCGAAGACGGCCCATGCCTCGCGCGGAATGGCATTGCGGAGATTGCCGCCGTCGAAACGGCTCAGCCGCAGGTCGAACTCCTGCATCGCGGCCCACAGGAAACGCGCCACGACCTTGTTCGAATTGACGCGGCCCTTGTCGATGTCGTCGCCCGAATGGCCGCCCTGCAATCCCGAGACCCCGACGCGGAAATAGGCGTAGTCGGCAGGTGCCGCCCCGGCCGTGTAACGGAACGTGGCGAGGGTGTCGATGCCGCCGGCGCAGCCGATGAACAACTCGCCCTCATCCTCCGAATCGAGGTTCAGAAGGTATTTGCCCGTGAGCATCCCCTCCCCCAGTCCGAAGGCTCCGGTGAGCCCCGTCTCCTCATCGACGGTGAAGAGTGCCTCCAGCGGCCCGTGCTGCGCCGCGGGGTCGAGCAGCACGGCCAATGCGGCGGCCATGCCGATGCCGCAGTCGGCGCCGAGCGTCGTTCCTTCGGCCTTCACCCACCCGCCGTCGATGCGCGTGCGAATGGCGTCGCGTTCGAAGTCGAACACGACGTCCGAACGCTTCTCGCAGACCATGTCCATGTGCGATTGCAGGATCACGCCCGGACGGTCCTCGTAACCCGGGGTGGCGGGCTTGCGCATCACGACGTTACCCGTGGCGTCCTTACGGTATTCGATGCCGTGCTTCTCGGCGAACGCGACGAGAAATTCGATGATCCTGCCCTCTTTCTTCGAAGGGCGCGGAACCCGCGTGATGGCATCGAACTGCTCCCAGACGATGCGGGGTTCCAGCGAGGTGATTGCTGACATACTATAAAAATGTTAGAGTTACACTTATTTTCCTCAATCTATGCAACGCCCTTACGCCGCCGTGCGAATCCGGACAGCCGCAATTCGCCGCCCGCGACGGCACGCACAAGTCCGACTCGGCCCTGAATCCCCGCCCCGGGCGGAGGCTTTCGCAACGAAAGCGCAGCAAAACGGGACGCCCGGCCGGCGATCCGGAAACGCACCGCACGTACGGATACGCCCCATCGGGCGGAAAGCCGGGACAGTCCCGGGATTCCACCCGTAAAGGTACGGATTTCGGACGGAAAAACCGCGGTCAGCCGCAATAAAAATAGGTTTCGACCAGCTTGCGGACCTTCTCTTCGTCCCCGGCCAGCTCCCGCCGCAGGTCGGCGTCTCGGAAAGCCGCGAGGCGTGCGACGAGTCCGTCGATCAGGCGCGGCGAGAAGACGCCGTGGCGCTCGTAAACGGCCCGGTGCTCCTCCAGCCGCCGCGCCGACTCCTCGCACGAGGCGGGAAGCCGGTTCAGCCGCGCCAGCACCTCCCGATGCCGCTCGTCGAAGATATTGACGTCCACATAGCGGTCGCGGGCGTACTGCGTGCCGTTCTCCATCTCGAAGCCGTGGCGCGCAGCGACGGCCAGTCCGGCCAGCAGCAGGTAGATGTCGGCCGAGCCGTCGGGACAGCGGAACTCGACGGTCTGCTTGAGGTTCACGTCCGGCGTCGCGGGCCGCTCCAGCGGATTGGCGTCGCAGGCCATGCGGCCCGCCCCTGCGCTCCAGCCCAGCGGCACGCGCACGAGCACCGAGCGGTTGCGGTCGCCCCAGCAGATATTCGTGGGCGCCTCCTGATGCGGGACGAGCCGGAAATAGGAGGTGGGATTGGTGTTGCCGAAGGCGGTCAGCGAAGGAGCCAGCCAGAGGTAGCCCGCGATGGCCTTCAGAGCCTCGTCCGACAGCGAGCCGTCCGGCCCCACCATCGCGTTGCGCTCCCCGCGCATCAGACGCGTGTGGACATGCAGACCGCTGCCGGCCTTGCCCGCAGTGATCTTCGGCGCGAACGTCACGTCCACGCCGTACTCGCAGGCCAGCGTGCGGATGATCCATTTGGCCACCACGAGCTGATCGGCGGCGGACTCGAGGTCCGTGGGAAGGAATTCGATCTCGTTCTGCTCGTACATGCGGTCGCCCTGCGTGAAGTTCCCCACCTCGGAGTGACCGTACTTGATCTCGCCGCCCGCCTGGGCGATGTATTTCATGGCCTGCGCACGGAACGCGGCGCCCTTGTTGAAGGGCGTCGATTCGTGGTAGCCCCGCTGGTCGGCGGCCAGAAAAAGATCCTGTTTCGGCGAGACGACGTAGAACTCCAGCTCGCCCATCACGTGAAAGTCCAGCCCGGTCGCGCGCCGCAGCTCCTCGTGCGCACGGCGGAGGGTCTGCTCGGGAGCCATGTCGAGCGGTTCGCCGTCCTTCGTGTAGTAGCTGCACAGGATGTCCACGGCGGGAATCCCGCCGAAGGGATTGCGGAACGCCGTGCGGTAGCGCGGCACGACGTACAGGTCGCTCGCCCCGGCCTCGATGTAGGGAAAGAGGCTCGACCCGTCCACGCGTTCGCCGCACGTGAGGATGCTCTCCAGGTAATCCTCGTCGTTGATGACGAAGTTGAGCGTCTTCAGGCGGCCGTCGGCCCCCGGATAACGCAGGTTGATCATTTCGATTCCGTTCTCCCGGACATACCGGACGATGTCCGAACGGGTGAAAGCTGCCCGGGGCTTTCCGAGAAAGCGCACCAGCGGGTCGGGATTGAGCGTCGTGTTCATAATATTTCGAAAGTTTAAGGTTCGTTTTTCCGCCGATCCGGAAGCGAATCGCACCTAAAGATACGAAAATAAAACACAAACGGCAAAATCCGGACGGAAAATTTCCGGCGGACTTGGCAAAAAGGCGGGAGAGCGTTATCTTTGTATGTCAAGAAAAGCCGCCCGGTGCGGTCCGACGTTCCCGGAAGAGAGGACGCGCGGGCACGCCGGCGGTGCGAAAAACCTCCGACACATGGATTTCAGAATAGGACACGGATACGACGTGCACGCCCTCGAAGAGGGGCTGCATCTGGTGTTGGGCGGGGTCGAGATCCCCCACACGAAGGGGTGCGTGGCGCACTCGGACGGCGACGTGGCGATACACGCCGTGTGCGACGCGCTGCTGGGTGCGGCGGCGCTGGGCGATATCGGGCTGCACTTCCCCGACACGTCGGCCGACTTCAAGGGCATCGACTCGAAAATTCTGCTGCGCCGCGTGGCGGAGCTGCTGCGCCGCGAGGGATACGAGATCGGCAACGTGGACTGCACGATCCGGATGCAGCGCCCCAAACTGCGTCCCCATATCGACGCCATGCGCGCGGCGATGGCCGAAGCGATGGGCGTGGAGACGGACCGCGTGTCGGTCAAGGCGACGACGACCGAACGGCTCGGGTTCGAAGGCCGGGAGGAGGGCGTGTCGGTCTCGGCCGTGGCGCTGATCTACCGGGAATAACCGCCCGCCGGAAAACGGACGGACCGCTCCCGGCCGCATGAGCTGCCGGAAACGGTCGCCGAAGGAGGGTCCGCGGTCGCCGCGGAAAAGCAAAGTCCGCTAATAGAACTGCGAAATCGTGCCCGTATATTGCACGGGATTGTACCACGGATTGGTGATCGTCAGGTTCGCCCCGCCCGTGCGCGAGAAGATCTCGAGGGTGAAGGTATAGGTCGAGGCCGAAAAGAGCGAGGTCGAGAAGCTGACCATCCACCCCTCCTGGGTCTGTTCGGTGGTGTAGCCCTGCAGATCGGAAACCGTGTAGTTGATGATCGTGACGTAGTAGGGAGCCACATACCCTTTTATATAAGGCAGGCAGATGTCGGCCGTGCCGTCCCAGATGCCGAGGCTGAACTCGGGATTCATGATCTGGCGCAGGGGCCCCGCCGGCTGGCGCTGCATCGACTGCGGATTGAACTGGAAGTTGCGCGACTGCACGAGCGAATCCATGAACTGTTCGTAGTTGGCGATCCGCTCCGCACGCCGCTTCTCGCGCACTTCGCGGCGCTCCTGTTTCGGAGAGAGCACCTTTTTCTGTCCGATGACGGTGACGGCCGCCGCACACATCAGCAGCCCGAGTACGATGATGACTGTTTTTTTCATAGCACATAAGATTTGTTACGGCTATGAAAGCAAAATCGGGGCCAGCGAAGGCTAAAGACCTAATTTTTCGAGAAATCGGCCCGTATGGCTCTCCGGACAGCGCGCCACCTCGTGCGGCGTGCCGCAGGCGACGATCCGGCCCCCGGCCGCCCCGCCCTCGGGGCCCATGTCGATCAGATGGTCGGCGACCTTGATGACGTCGAGGTTGTGCTCGATGACGATGACCGTGTTGCCGCGGTCCACGAGTTTGTCGAGCACCTCCAGCAGCAGGCGGATGTCCTCGAAATGCAGTCCCGTGGTCGGCTCGTCCAGAATGTAGAGCGTGCGGCCCGTGTCGCGCTTCGAAAGCTCCGAGGCGAGCTTGATGCGCTGGCTTTCGCCGCCCGAAAGGGTCGTACAGGGCTGCCCGAGCGTCAGATAGCCCAACCCCACCTCCTGAATCGCGCGCAACTTCTGGTGGATGGCGGGAATGTTTTCGAAGAATTCCACGGCCATATTGACCGTCATGTTCAGCACGTCGTCGATATTCTTTCCCTTGTACTTCACCTCGAGCGTCTCGCGGTTGTAACGGTGGCCGCCGCACGCCTTGCAGCGCACATAGACGTCCGGCAGGAAATTCATCTCGATCGTCTGCACGCCCGCGCCGCGGCACTCCTCGCAGCGTCCGCCCTTGACGTTGAACGAGAAGCGTCCCGCCTTGAACCCGCGGATCTGGGCGTCGGGGGTCATCTCGAACAGCTTGCGGATATCGGAGAAGACGTTCGAATAGGTCGCCGGATTCGACCGCGGAGAACGTCCGATGGGCGACTGGTCCACGACGACGAGCTTGTCGATATGCTCGATGCCCTCGACCGAATCGTATTCGAGCGGCTGGTCGAAGGAGCGGTAGAGCGCCTTCGAGAGAATCGGCCGCAGCGTCTCGTTCACGAGCGTCGATTTGCCCGAACCGCTCACGCCGGTGACGCAGACGAGTTTTCCCAGCGGGAACTCGACCGTGACGTTCTTGAGGTTGTTGCCCCGCGCACCGCGGAGGACGATGCGCCCGCCCGTGCCGGGACGCAGATGCGCGGGAATCTCGATCCGCCGCCGGCCCGTCAGGTAGTCGGCCGTGACGGTCCCCGACTTCAGGATGTCGTCGAAAGTGCCTGCGGCGACGATTTCGCCGCCCCTGCGGCCCGCACGGGGGCCGACATCGACGATGAAATCGGCGGCGCGCATCATGTCCTCGTCGTGCTCGACGACGATCACCGAGTTGCCTGCGTCGCGCAGCTCCTCGAGGCTGCGGATCAGCCGCCGGTTGTCGCGCTGGTGCAGCCCGATCGAAGGCTCGTCGAGAATGTAGAGCACATTGACCAACTTCGAACCGATCTGCGTGGCCAGCCGGATGCGCTGGCTCTCGCCGCCCGAAAGCGAACGCGACGAGCGCGACAGCGACAGGTAGCCCAACCCCACGTCCATCAGGAAGCGCAGCCGCTCGCGGATCTCCTTGACGACTTCCTGCGCGATACGCCACTCCTTCTCGGTCATCCGCTCCCCGATACCGGCCACCCACTCCGAAAAATCGGCGATCGACATGGCCGACACTTCGGCGATATTCTTTCCGTCGATGCGGAACTGCAAGGCCTCCTTCCGCAGGCGCGAACCGCCGCAGACGGAGCACTTGCGGTAGATGAGGAACTGGTCGCGCCACTTCTGGCCGCGCTTCGAGTCCTCGTCCTCCGTGCGGCCGATGTACTCGGCGACGCCCTCCCACTGCAAGAACTGCCGCCCGCCCGAGGAGCTGAACTCCGAAAGATCGACCGTCAGCGGCTCCGAATCGCCGTACAGCACGGCGTTCAACCCCTCTTCGGAGAAACTCGACACGGGATCGTCGAGCGTGAAGTCATAACGGCGGCCCAGCATCTCCAGCATGGCGAAGAGCAGGTTGTTGCGGTACTTGCCCAGCGGCTCCACGGCCCCTTCGCGCAGCGACAGCCCCGGATCGGGAACGATCTTCTCCAGGTCGAAGACCGCCTCCTCGCCCAGGCCGTTGCAATGGGGACAGGCGCCCTTCGGAGAGTTGAACGAGAAGGTGTGCGGCGCGGGGTCCTCGAAAGCGATGCCCGTCGAAGGACACATCAGGTGGCGCGAATAGAAACGCTGCTGCTCCGTCCCGTAGTCATAGACGGCCATCGTGCCCTTGCCCTGCCGCATGGCCTCGCGGAGCGAGGTCATAAGCCGCTCGGCCGACTCCCCGCCCACGACGAGCCGGTCCACCACCAGGTCGATCGTATGGATCTTGTAGCGGTCCAGCCGCATCCCGGCCGAGATTTCGCGTATCTCGCCGTCGATGCGCGCATAGATGTAACCCTTTCTGGCCAGGGTCTCGAACAGCTCGCGGTAGTGGCCCTTGCGGCCCTTCACCACGGGCGCCATGACGGCGATGCGCCGCCCGGCGAAGCCCGAGAGGATCAGCTCGGCGATCCGTTCGTCGGTGTAGTGCACCATCTCCTCGCCCGTGACGGGCGAATAGGCGCGCGAGGCGCGGGCGTAGAGCAGACGCAGGAAGTCGTTGATCTCGGTGACGGTCCCCACCGTCGAGCGGGGATTCTTGTTGGTCGTCTTCTGTTCGATGGCCACCACAGGGCTCAACCCCGTGATCTTATCCACGTCGGGGCGCTCCATCGTCCCGACGAACTGCCGGGCGTAGGTCGAAAGGGTCTCCATGTAGCGGCGCTGCCCCTCGGCATAGATCGTATCGAAGGCCAGCGAAGATTTTCCCGAGCCCGAAAGGCCCGTGATGACCACCAGCTTGCGGCGCGGAATCTCGAGGTCCACGTTCTTGAGGTTGTGGACCCGGGCGCCGTATATCTTAATCGTGTCTTCCATCGTTCGGCAAAAAGGTCGTCCCGGAGGCGCGCTTCATCGGATCGCGGCCGCCGGGCGCGAATCGGGCAGTAAAGATACGACATTCGGAGCGGAAAAACAAAGCCCCGCTATCCGAGAACGAACTCGTCGGCGTCGCGTCCGGCGGGAAACGCCTCCCGGAACTCCCCGGCTGCGGCCGGGTCGAACGCACCCGTCAGCGTGCACGCCTCCGCACCGGCCTCGGCAAGGGTCCGGCCCCGGAAATCGACGAGTGCGGAATCCCCCGCGTAATGCGCCGCCGGATCGCATCCCACGCGGTTCGCGGCGGCGACGAAGCATTGGTTCTCGATCGCCCGGGCCCGCAGCAGCGTCCGCCACGCGTCGCGCCGCGACGCGGGCCACGAAGCGCAGCAGAGGATGGCGTCGTAGTCCCCGCGACAGCGGCTCCAGACGGGGAAGCGCAGGTCATAGCAGACGAGCAGCAGAAAGCGCACGCCCCGGTAGCGGACCACGACGCGGCGCTCGCCGGGAAGGTAACCGCGCGCCTCGCCGCCGGGAGAGAAGAGGTGACGCTTGTCGTAATGGGTCGTCCGTCCCGAAGGCTCGACGAAATACATGCGGTTGCGGAAACCCTCCGGCGCGGCCACGGCGACGCTGCCGGCGACGGCGCAGCCGCACCGTGCGGCCCAGCGGCGCATGGCGCCGAGGATCGCACCGCCCTCCGCCGGTTCGGCCACGGCGGCCGGATCCGTGCAGAACCCCGTGGCGAACATCTCGGGCAGCAACGCCACATCGGCCCCCGAGGAGGCTACGAGGTCTCCGGCGCGCGCGAGGTTCCGGGCGGGCTGCGCCCACTCCGGGTCGGTCTGAAGAACGGCGATTCTGAGTTCCATACGCTTTCCGTGCTGCGTCCGGACACGCCTTTCCGGAAGGACGACACGGCCGGACCGTGTAAAAATAGCGTTTTTCCGCATAAAAGCCAAACTTTCCGGCCGGCCGGACTTCCCGGACCGCCGGGACGTTTGGATTCGGAGGAAATAAAACGTACTTTTGCAGCGAATCGAAAAAGCAAACGAGATGCTCAAAGCCGGACGCACCCAGACACTCACCGTAAGCCGCACGACGGAACACGGAATCTACCTCGCGGACGAGGAGCAGGCCGAAGTGCTGCTCCCGAACCGCTACACGTCGCTCGCGGACAAGGTCGGCGACCGCAAGGAGGTCTTCGTTTACCACGACTCGGAGGACCGGCTGGTGGCCACGACCGAACAGCCGCTGCTGCGCGTCGGCGAGGCGGGATACCTGCGCGTAGTGGACAAGACGGCGCACGGGGCGTTCCTCGACTGGGGACTGCACGGAAAGGACCTCTTCCTGCCCAACCGCAACCAGCAGGGAGGCATCCTCATCGGGCACAGTTATGTGGTTTATCTCTACGAGGACAACGTCACGGGCCGCTGCGTGGCCACGACCAAGCTCAAGAGCTTCGTGAACAACGACCCGATCACCGTCGCCGAGCGGCAGCGGGTGACGCTGCTCGTCGCCTCGGAGAGCGAGATCGGCTACCGCGTGATCGTCGAGAACCGCCACTGGGGCATGCTCTACCGCAACCAGCTTTTCCGCCCGGTGGCCGTGGGCGACCGCCTGACGGGCTACGTGCGCCGCATCACCGGGGACAACCGGATCGACGTGAGCCTCCAGCAGACCGGATACGCACAGGTGCGGGACACGGCCGGGGAGCTGCTGCAACTGCTGCGCGACAACGGCGGCTTCCTGCCCCTGAACGACGACAGCTCGCCCGAAGAGATCGCCCGGCTCACGCGGACGAGCAAGAAGGTTTTCAAACGGTCGCTGGGCGTGCTGCTCAAAAGCGGCGAGGCGGAGACGACGCCCGAGGGCATGAAACTGCGGAACAATGGCTAAGATCAACACGGCGGAACGGGTCTCGCGCGAGGCTTCGGACAACTTCGTATTCCAGCGCTCGCTGCTGGCCTACCATGCGGCGGCGGAGCGCATAGCCGGCGACGTGCTCGAGATCGGCACGGGCTCGGGCTACGGCATCGAGGTCGTGGCGCCGCACGCACGCCGCTTCACCACCATCGACAAGCACATCCCGCCGCAGGAGCTGCTCGCACGGACGGACGTCGCATTCCGGCAGGCCGTCGTGCCTCCCCTTCCCTTCGCCGATGCGTCGTTCGACTGGGTCATCACGTTCCAGGTGATCGAGCACATCCGCCGCGACGGGGAGTTCGTGCGGGAGATTCACCGTGTGCTGAGGCCCGGCGGGCAACTGATCGTCACCACGCCCAATGCTCCGATGTCGCTCACGCGCAACCCGTGGCACGTGCGGGAATATACGGCCGGAGAGCTGCGCACGCTGCTCGGAGAAAGTTTCGCTGCGGTCGAGACGCTCGGCGTCTTCGGAAACGCGAAGGCGATGGCCTACTACGAGGAAAACCGCCGCAGCGTGCAGCGCCTCCTGCGCTTCGACCCGCTGGACCTTCAGCACCGCCTGCCGCGCCGCCTGCTGCAACTCCCCTACGATCTGCTCAACCGCATCAACCGCCGCCGGCTGCTCGCGCGCAACACCGACCTCACGACGTCGATCCGCATGGACGACTACCGCATCGGCCCCGTCGGAGAAGGGTGCTTCGACCTCTTCTACATCGCCCGGAAATAGTTCCGGAACGGATACGATACGCCCCTGCCGCACATCGGATGCGGCAGGGGCGAACCATTTTAATTAAGAAGGGCCCGGGGACGCCGCCGGAAAGCAGTCCGCCCTCCGCACAGCGGTCCGGCGAACGGGGCGAACCGGAATACGGGGCTTCACGGCCGGAGTGTCCCCAAGAGGATGTCCTGCAAGGCCCGCACCGGGAGATCGTCCGCAGCAGAGGGTCAGTCGAGCGAGACGTGCAGGGTACGTCCGTCGCGGATCGTCCTGCGGCAGACCACCCGGTCGCCCGCCGTGACACGGACCTCCAGGCCCTTGTCCGCACGGGCCACCTCGACATCGAAGCAGGAACCGAACGCACGGATATTCCTCAGGCTCATCCGCTCCCACTTCGCGGGCAGGCGGGGCGTGAGGTCGAAGGAGCGCAGACCGGTCGGACGGATGCCGAAGACGCCCTCGGTGAGAATCCGGCAGTAAAGCCCGCTCTCGGCCGAAAGGTGCCGCTGTCCGCCTTCGGGCCACGCCTCGATGGCATAGGGCACGTGGTCGCCCAACAACCGCCGCGCGGAGTAGAACGACAGGTAGTCGGTGGTCTTCCCGATCTCGCCGCAGGCATAGGCGCCGCGCAGGGCATAGAGGGTCGCACGGTCCCAGAAGGTCTTGTCGCCCGACTGGGTCAGCAGCCCGTTTTCGGTCCACAGGGCCGGAGAGAAGAGCGCCCGCACGGTCTCTTCCCTCCGTGTGTCGATCCCGACGGTGAGGGGAATGCAGATCCATGCCCGGAGCCGGTCGTTCCCCTCATAGTAGCGGTAGGTGTCGAAGCCCTCGACCCGGGCGCCGAAATGCCGTTCGATGGCCTCGCGCAAGGCGGCGGCTTCGCGGCGGTAGGCGGCGGTCTGCGCGGCGGGCTTATGCAGCTCGCGCCCCAGCATGGAGGCCGAAAGCAGGGCGTCGTAGTAGAGCGAGGAGGTGCAGAGGTTGGCGTCGCCGGCGGGGAAACGCCCCTCCAGCTCGTCGGAATCGGAAGCCACCACCCCGTCCGGCGTCAACTGCCGGCGGCAATATTCCAGACACCACTCCACGAGCGGCCACAGCTCCCCGGCCTCCCGCCTGTCGCCGCGGGCCAGCGCATAGCGCGAAGCGCCGTAGGCGATCATGGCCGCATCGCCGCGGTCCCCGGCGCCGTTCCAGATGCCGGTCCCTTCGGCGATGACCGAACTCGGCACGGGCCGGAAACCGGGATTCATGTACCGGGCGAAGTGCCCGAAGGAGCAGAGCGCCGAACGGTTGCCGTTCTCATACCCCAGATAGGGAAAGAAGGGATTGATGTACTCGGCCTGGTCGTTGGCCCAGATCGCCGCATAGTAGCGTTCGCCGCCGGGTCCGTGCATCAGGCCGCCGCGTGTGGCATAGATGCTCTCCGCCGCGCGGATTTTCGCAAAGGCGAACATCGCATCGACGACCGGATCGGGCGTGTCGAGCACCAGGTCCTCCTGCAGACGGGCGATCAGACCGCGCCGCGCCGTGAGTTCCGTGTCCATATCCAGCGAAGAGGGCCGCTCCCCGGCCTTCCGTCCGCCGAAGAAGGCGCCGAAGGCGACCTCCTCCTGCGGCGCGAGCGTCAGGGTCGTGTCTCCCCGGATTTCGGCGACCAGCTCGTAGCTTCCCTCCACGCCCTTGTCCGCACGGGTACGGATCACCGACCGCGCCGCGGGAATCTCGACGAGGACGGGAGCGGAACCGCCGTTCCTCAGCACGTACTTCTCACAATAGACCGGGGCATCGACCGAAGGAAAGAGCACCCGGGTCAGCGAAAGGGGCTGTCCTCCGGCGCTCTCCCAGTCGCTCTCGACGGTCAGCGTCCCGTCGAACCGGATACGCCGCACGCGCTCCCCGCGCAACTCCTCGCCGTCGGCCTCGATCATCGCGGGAACATCCCACGCGAAACGCCGCATCAGCGAGGCGTGCGTATTGTTGGGTACGGTGCGCAGCATCGGCCAGACGACATTGCGGTTCAACCGGAATCCGCCGTCGGCGTCCACGCCGTAACGCACTACGACAGAGACCCGCAGACCGCTCATTTCGAGGTGGTCCCGGTGCGCATCGCCCTCCCGGACGATCCATTCGATAGCCGGATTTCCATCCGGAGCGATCCGCCAGCGGGTCCCCTGCGGTCCGTCCGCAGCGAAGAGCGCGGAAGCGCACAGCAGAGAGACGACGGCGGTAAAACAGTTTTTCTTCATAACATGAAAGCCTTTTCAGTATTTTCGGCATTTTTCGATTCGCAACCAGCCGACGACGACCGCAACGGCCGCCGGACAGCGAGCAGACGCGAACGAAGTAAAATTAGGCAAAATTTCAGTTCGAAACAACCTTCCGGCTCCTTTTTTTCGATTTTCGTCCCGAAACCCGGCCGCCTGAGCTTTCCGCGCAAGCCGGCAACAGCGCACGACAAACCGCAACAAACTGATTAAAAACCATTTGACGTATAATATTTCATGTCACATCATTTTTTCTTTGTTTTTATTGTTTTTTTTATATTTTTGCAAGTCGATCCTGCCGGAGGAAGCAAGGACCTCCGAGCATAATCGACTGAAAAACCGAAACTTAAAAACTTTATACTATGTATTGGACACTTGAACTGGCATCGAAACTCGAAGATGCTCCCTGGCCTGCCACGAAAGAAGAGCTGATCGACTACGCCGTGCGGTCGGGAGCGCCGCTCGAAGTGCTCGAGAACTTGCAGGAGATAGAGGACGAAGGCGAAATCTACGAATCCATCGAAGATATCTGGCCCGACTACCCTTCCAAAGACGATTTTTTCTTCAACGAGGAGGAGTATTGATCGTCCGATATACTTCACGGGTTATTCCATCTGACAGAAGCAGTCCGATTTCGGGCTGCTTCTGTCGATACGGAGGGACGAGAGAACGAAGCGCCCGATTTCCGTGTACGGGGAAACCTGGCGCACGGGAAAACCCGGCGCGGATGACGCTACATGCTGCGGCCGAAACGGAATTCGCGTCAGGGAATCCACAGGGTCTCCCGCACGTCGTAATACGCCGTGAGCGTACGACCCAGCAGATAAAAATAATCCGACAGGCGGTTGAGCCAGACGAGCGCCGTGGAATCCACGCCGTATTTCGCATCGGCGCGCAGCGCGGCCCGCTCGGCGCGGCGGCAGACCGTGCGGCAGACATGGCACAGCGACACGGCCGTGTCGCCGCCGGGCACGGTGAACTTGTCGATCGGCTTCAGGGCCGCCTGCATCGTGTCGATGCGGCTTTCGAGCCACGAAACCGCTTCGGGAGCCAGCGGGGAGACCTTGTCGCTTCCGGCCTCTCCCGTGGCGAGCAGCGCCTCGACCGACATGAGCCGCGAGAGAATGCGGTTCAGATCCTCCACATACGCCGCCAGCGCGGCATCCCCGCGGATGCGGTCGGTCAGCAGCGCCGCGAAAGCCGACAGCTCGTCCACCGATCCGTACGCCTCGACCCGCTCGTCGGTCTTGAACACCCGTTCGCCGCCGATCAGCGAGGTCATTCCCTTGTCCCCTGTTTTCGTATAGACTTTCATATCCGGAAATGTTGTTTCGGTAAATAATTGTGGAACAGCAGCAGATAACCGCGGTTATCCACCGATGTCGAACGGTGCGCCGCGACCAACTGCCGGCACAATGCCTGCCGTTCGCAGCCGTCGTAAGGCGCCAGCACCGCCACGGTACGCCCCGCAGCGGCAGCCTCCCGGACGAGCCCGAGCGTCTCCTGACGTCCCAGACCGCGTGTGGCGACGCAAAATTCCGCATCCGCCCGGTCCAGTCCGAAAGTCGCATAGCCGCAATGGATCGCCAGGTTCTGCAGTTGCACGGCCCGGCGGCGGCTGACGCCCGCCTCCAGCAGCGCCCCGTAAAGCGCCCGGTCGCCCGGCAGCAGCTCGCGCCGCATGAATACCTCCCGGACGATAGTATAGACGAACGGCGAATGCACGCCGTGGCCACGGAAATAACGCGCCCGCGACAGCCGGTTGCGCAGCTCGGCCATCCGGCCCGACAGCCGCAGTCCGATGGGATGTCCGCCCGGTTTCATCGCCGCCTCACTTTTTCAGCATGCCGGCCAGCCGCCCCGTCGAGAAGGCGATCTGAAGGTTGTAACCGCCCGTATTGGCATCGAGATCGAGCACTTCGCCCGCGAAATAGAGCCCGCGGACCCGGCGCGACTCCATCGTCTCGGGATTCACCTCGTCGCAGCGCACGCCGCCGGCCGTCGTCACGGCATATTCGAAGGGCGCGTAATCCGTCACGGGGAAGGTCAGTCCCTTGAGCGTGCGGATCAGCCGCACGATCTCCGCCTCGGAGAGCTTCGAAACGTATGTCTTCGAGTGAATATCCAATTCCTGCGCCAGAGGCAGCACCATCGGACGGGAAACCAGCTTGCGCAGCAACTCGCCGAAAAACTCCGTCGGCCCCATCGCGGCCAGCTCGCGGGCGATGCGGTCGCGCAGCACCTCCTCCGTGAGCGCGGGCTTCAGATCGACGACGATCTTCACCCTCCGGCCTTCGATGAGCGCATCCACCGCATCGCGGCTCATGCGGAGCGCCACGGCGCCCTCGATGCCGCGCTCCGAGAATCCCAGCTCGCCGAACTCCTCGCGCACGGGAGCGTCGTCGATCCACAACGTCGCGCGGACATTGCGCAACAACAGGCGGTCGAGCTGACGGACCCGCGGATGGGACGAGACGAGCGGCGTGAGCGACGGCCGCAGCGGCTCGATCGTATGTCCCAGATCGGCGGCGAACGCATACCCGTCGCCTGTCGAACCGGTCGCCGGATAGGAGACGCCGCCCGTGGCGAGGATGACCTGCGGACACTCCTCCTTGCGTTCGAAGCCCCGCTTGTTGACGTATTTCACGCCGAAGACCCGGCCGCCGAGAGTCAGAATCCCCGTAACGCGCGTGTCGTAGAGAATCTTCACCCCGTTGTCCACGCAAAAGCCCAGCAGGGCGTTGGCGATGTCCCACGCCTTGCCGCTGTGGGGAAAGACGCGTTCGCCGCGCTCGATGTCGAGCCGGACGCCCTGCCGCTCGAAGAAACGGATGGCCGCGCGGTTGTTGAAGGCGGCGAAGGCCGGGGCGAAAAACGCGGCGTTCGTGCGCACCTGCGCGGCGAACTCCTCCGCCGGCCGGGCGTTCGTCACGTTGCAGCGCCCCTTTCCCGTGATGCGGACCTTGCGGCCCGACTTCTCCATCTTTTCGAGCAGCAGCACGCGGCAGCCCCGCTGCGCCGCCGTGCCCGCGGCCATCATGCCCGCGGCTCCCGCCCCCACGACGACGACGTCGTAGGGCCGTATCTCTTCCGTTCGTTCCATAACGGATGCAAAGATAAGGATTTATTCGGTTCCGGGGACGAAAACTCCGTCAGGAAAGCGCCCGTGCGGGGAAAAATCGGTTTTCGCTTGATTTTCCGCCCGGCATGCACTATCTTTGCAGCCGCAAAATCGTTCTATAAGATATGTTGAGCAGAAGATTACTCCGCATCAAGGTCGTCAAGGCGCTGTTCGCCCACCTCAAGTCGGGAGCCGACAACATGATCGCCTCGGAAAAGACGCTGATGGCATCCGTAGACAAGGCCTACGACCTCTATTTCCAGATTCTGACCCTCCCCGTGGAGATCGCGCGCTATGCGCAGCAGCGTCAGGAGTTGGCCAAGCAGAAGAAACTGCCGACATTCGAAGACCTGAATCCCAACACCAAATTCGTCGAGAACGGCGTCATCCGCATCATCGCGAACAGCGACGCGGTGAACGACCACACGGCCGCACGCAAACTGGGCTGGACACGGTATCCCGAACTGATCCGCACGCTCTACGGACAGCTCACCGAAAGCGACTACTACAAGGAATACATGCAGCGCGAGGAACGGTCGTTCGACGACGACCGGCGGCTGGTCGAGGACTTCTTCAAGGAGTTGCAGAGCTGCGAGGCGCTGGACGACGCGCTCGAGGAGATGTCGATTCTCTGGAACGACGACCTGCCCTATATCGTCATGATGATCCTGCGGACGCTCTCGAACCTGCGCCCGTCGCACACCGACCTGAAGGTTCCCCCGAAGTTCAAGAGCGCCGAAGACCCCGAATTCGTGAAGACGCTCTTCGAGAAGACGCTCGTGAACTACGACTCCTACCAGGACTATATCGAACGCTACACCTCGAACTGGGACGTGGAGCGCATTGTGTTCATGGACAACCTGATCCTCGCCACGGCGATGGCCGAGCTGATCTCGTTCCCGTCGATTCCCGTGAAGGTGACGCTCGACGAATGGATCGAAATCTCGAAGTATTACTCCACGCCGGGCAGCAGCACCTTCATCAACGGCGTGCTGGACAAGATCGTGGAATCGCTCACGGCCGAAGGCCGCATCAGGAAGGCCGGCCGCGGGCTGATCTGACCCTCCCCGCCATGCGCCGCACCGCCCCGCTTCTGCTTACGGCCGCCCTGCTCTGCTCGTGCGGCGGCCCCGCTTCCCGTCCGCAGGCCGGTTCGGACCGGGCCGAAGCGGTCCGGTCCGGAGAACGGAAAGGCCGGATCGTCTCCCTTTCGGACGTGTTTTTCGAACGGGGCGGGACGGACACCGTCCGCTTCGGCCGCCTCCGGTCGGGCGAAACGGCCGTCGTGCGCTTCTGGATAGCCAACGATTCGCCGCAGACGACGGCCATCCTCTCCTACGACCGCAACTGCGGCTGCACGACGCTGAAATTCAACTCCGAACCGATCGCACCGGGGGATGCGCAGCGAGTCGAAATGAGCTTCGATTCGCGGGGCACGCGGGGCTGGCAGCTCAAAACGCTCGACGTGACGCTGGCCGGAGCGCAGCGCCCGCTGCGGCTTTACGCCGAAGCGGAGGTGGAGTGAGGGCTTGCAGATTCGCCGATATTTCGTATATTTGCCGTGCTGAACCGAACAAACACTTAAAAAGCGAATAAGATTATGATCGATTTTCTTCAGGCAGCGGCGCCCGCACAACCTCAGCCGGGCTTCATGCAACAGTACAGCTTCATCATTATGATCGGCCTCATGGTGCTGGTCCTCTGGCTCTTCATGTGGCGGCCCGAAGCCAAGCGCCGCAAGCAGATGCAGGCGTTCCGCGACGGGCTGAAAAAGGGCGACAAGATCATCACGGCCGGAGGCATCTACGGCACGGTGAAGGAGGTCAAGGAGACCACCCTGCTGATCGAGGTGGACGGCAACGTGACGCTGCGCATCGACAAGAACATGGTCGTGGCCGACAATTCGGACCTCCAGCGCCAGTAGAGGCCGCGCATCATACGAAAAAGAGCTGCAAGGATTTGCAGCTCTTTTTTTCATATCCGTCACCGGAAACGGAGGTCAGCCGAACAGATGCAGCGCCGCGACGTCGATGAGCCGCTGGTTGCGGCTGCCCCGGAAATCGAGCGACAGGTCGCGCAGCGCCTCGACATAGCGGCCGTCCACCAGCGTGTCGATCCAGCGCAGGCACTCCCGGCGCGCCGGGTCCGCGAGGCACTCCTCGAGCGTATAGCCCGTATAGCACCAGACGTTCTGCCCCGTGCGCTCCCGCACCCGACGCAGAAAGGCCGCCATCGCCGCGGGATGCAGCAGCGGATCGCCGCCGCTGACGGTCACACCGTCCAGAATCGGGTTCGCCGCGATCGCGTCGCAGATCCGCTCCGTCCACTCCGCGGTCAGCGGTTCGCCGCCCAGCGGATCGTGGCTCTGCGGATTGTGACACCCGGGACAACGGTGCGCACACCCCGCGAAATAGATCGCGTAGCGCAGGCCGTAGCCATCAGAGATGGTTTCGGGATAAATGGCCAGGATGCGGAGTGATTCCATCGGTAAAAAGGGTCAGATATACATTTCCTGCGGAGACGATTTCGGGATTCGGACGGATCCGTCTGCGTCTGCGGCACGCGCCGTCCCCGGCGCGGGTTGCACATGCGCCAAACATGTCCGCCCCTGCCGGAGTGTCCCGAACAGAAGAGCCCCCGCCAAGACGGGGGTTTGGTGGTGGGTCGCACTTGCAAACACGGCCGAAGGCCGTAAAGAAGCGAGGGCGGAAAGTGAAACGACAGACATAATCGCCAAAAGCGGATTATCTGTGTTTTACCCGGTCGCGCTCCTCGGCCTGCTTCGCGGAGTTCCACGATTCGAGACTGCCCGTCAGGTAGCCCGTGATGCGGCGCATGCGCGAAATGTTGTCCGAACCGCAGACGGGACATTTCGAGTAGATCACCCCGCGGTAACCGCACTTGCGGCAGGTGTCGATCGGATGGTTGATCGACCCGTAGCCGATGCCCGAATCCTGCATCACCTTGACGATCTTGAGAATCGCCACGGGATTCTTCTTCGCTTCGCCGTCCAGCTCGACATAGGTGATATGGCCGCCGCGCGTGATGGCGTGGAACGGCGCCTCGAGGCGGATCTTCTCGACGATCGACACCGGTTCGCGGACATCCACATGGAACGAATTGACGTAGTAGTCGCGGTCGGTGACGCCCGGAATCTCGCCGTAACGCTTGCGGTCCATGCGCGTGAAGCGGCCGCTCAGTCCCTCGGCCGGGGTCGCCAGCACGGAGTAGTTGAGTCCGTAGCGGGCCTTGTACTCCTCGACCACGCGGTTCATCGTCAGAACGGCATCGTAAAGCGTCTGCCACGCCTCCTTCGAGGTGGCGTGCCCTTCGCCGTAGATGGCCACCATCGCGTTGTGGCCGCCGATGAAGCCGATGCCCAGCGTGCCGTGCTTCAGCACGTCGCCCACCTCGTCGTTGGGTTGCAGCGCGCCGCCGCCCTTCCAGACATCGTTCGACATCATGAACGGGAACTGCCGCGCGAGGGCCGTGCGCTGGAACTGGTAGCGCTCGTAGAGCTGCTCGGCGATCATCGAGGCCGTCTTGCGAACCGATTCGAGGAAGATCTCGCGCGCCTCCTTGCGGATGGCGTGCTTGTTGCCGTCGGGAATCAGGTCCGAAGCCTCACGCACCGCCTCGATGGCCAGCCGCGGCAGGTTCATCGAGGTGAACGAGAGGTTGCCGCGGCCCCACGAGGTCTTCTCGCCGTGCAGGTCCTCGAAGACGCGCGTGCGGCAGCCCATCGTGGCCACCTCGTAGCGGAAGCGGTCCGGGTCGTCGATGCGCCACTTCTCATGGCGGTTGAACGGCGCGTCGAGGAACATGAAGTTGGGGAACAGCGCCACCGAGGTCGTGCGGCACGCCTCGACGAGCAGGTCGAAATTCGGCGTCCGGAACCGGATTTCGCCCGCCAGCGCCTTGTCGAAATCCCGGACGGCCGCCCGATAGTCCTCCTCGCACCACGAAACGCCCTCCTTGACCTTGAAAATCTGAATCGGGAAGACGGGCACTTCGCCGTGCCCCAGCCCCTCGACCGTGGCGGAGAGCAGTTCGCGGATCACCATGCGCCCCTCGGGCGAAAAGTCCGTGCCGTAGTTCACCGAACTGAAAACCACCTGATTGCCGCCGCGAGAGTGCATCGTATTGAGATTGTGGATGAATCCCTCCATCGCCTGATGCGTCTCCTTGCGCGTGGCCTTGTAGGACTGTTCCCAGATACCGCGCAGCTCCTTGTCCGAAAGGCCGATCCCCGCATCGGCGAGGGCCCCGCCCAGCGCGGCGATCCGCTCGTCGGAGAGCTCGATCGTCGGGAGGTGTTCGGCGCAGAGGGTTTTGAGCCGTCCGCGGTCCGGCTCCCCGGCCCCTCTGAGCACGCAAAGGAACGACACCGTATCGACGACGTGCTTGCGGAAGGTCTTCAGCACGCCCGGAGCCATGAAACGGTCGAAGGCCGGAATCGACTGCCCGCCGTGCTGTTCGTTCTGGTTGGTCTGGAAGACGATCGTGGCCAATGTGGCGTAGCTCTGAATCGACTGCGGCGTGCGCACCGAACCGTTCTTGGTGGAGAAGCCGCGCCGGTAGATGTCCTCCAGATCGTACTGGATGCAGGTCGTGGTCTTCGTGGGATAGTAGTCCAGGTCGTGAATATGTATGTCGCCGTCGCGGTGCGCGCGGCCGTGGCGCACGCCCACGAGGTACTTCAGCGCATAGTCCTTCGTGATCTCCGAAGCGAAGGTCATCATCTGCCCGGCGGGCGTGTGCGACGACATGTTGGCGTTCGAGAGGTTGATGTCGTTCTTCTCCACCGTCACGATTCCGTCCATGACCCCCTTGATCGACGAACGGCGGTCGCGCTCGACGTTGCGCCACTCGCGGTAGATGATATAGCGTTTGGCGATCGAGGGATTGAGGCGCATCAGCCGCTCCTCGACCATGTCCTGAATCTCCTCGACCGAAATCTCGTTCTTCGAAATCGCTCCGGCGACCTCCGCCGCCACACGGGCGATGGTCTGCTCCTCGTCCGTGATGCCGCCCGCACGGTAGGCTTTCGTGATGGCGCGGACGATCTTCTCCAGCGAGAAAGGCTCCGTCTTGCCATCACGTTTGATGATGGAAATCTGTGCGTAATCCATTGTAAACGAATATATGTGTTTCACAATAGGCCCCGTTTCCCCGCAGGACCGGACATTGCTGCGCGGAGGCAGGTCTTCTGACTCGCGCCGATCCGCAGACGCCTTCCCGCTCCCCGCAGGGAACAGTGGCTCGAGACGTGTCTGCGGCCTATGACGCTTACAGCAGCGGGAACTGTCCGGGATTCGCACCCGGTTCCCTCTTATCCCTCCGTCCGGCGGACGGAGGGAAACCTCCGCAAGGACAAAGGTCCGCAGAATCCGGAGCAATTCAAAGCCCCCGGCACAGAAGTTTTCAACATTTTGTGAAAGATTCCGCCCGTCTTCCCCCGCATTGCGCTATCTTTGCGCCGCAAACGACAATACGACATCATGATCCGGAAAATATCCTACACCTGCCGGGGAACCTGCTCCCGGCAAATCGACATCGAACTCGACGGAGAGACGATCCGCAGCGTCGTCTTCACGGGCGGCTGCCACGGCAATACGCAGGGCATCGCGGCGCTCGTCAGCGGCATGCGGGCCGAAGAGGCCATCGCACGGCTCGAAGGCATCGACTGCCGCGGCAAGGGAACCTCGTGCCCCGATCAGTTGGCCCGCGCGCTGAAAACGGCGCGCTGACGCGGCGGACGCGCACCGCGGCCCGGAACCGCAGGCGGGTACGGATTTTGCACTCGGTCTTCATGTCATCAAAAAACGAAAGACTATGTATTTCCTATGGTATCTGCTTATCGGGCTGGCGGCCGGATGGATCGCCAACCTGCTGGTCAAGGGCAGCGGCTCGGGCCTTATCGTCAATCTGATCGTCGGACTCATCGGCGGCGTGCTGGGAGGCTGGCTGCTCTCGCTCTTCGGACTCGTGGCGGCGGGCACGCTGGGCAGTCTCGTCACGGCCGTCATCGGGGCGATCGTGCTGCTCTGGATCGCAGCGCTCGTCTCGCACCGTAAAGCGCGCAAGGCATGAGACCGCGGCGCGACGACCGGGAGGCGCCGGGAGACTACGGAGCTCCTCGCCGGACGCATCGACGACGCGACGTCGTGCGGACCGGCCGCACCGGAGCACGTGCCGGACGGCCAGAATCCGGACGGGAGGCGGGGACGCCGCAGTCCGGAGCGCCCTGCGGCGATCCGCCGCGGAATTCCCTCTCCGGAGAGACCCGCGGCCGGACGATCCGGAAAATGCGGCGGACGACAGACAATCAGCCAGCGTAAAAGATAATCTGCCCGCACAAAATTGGATATTGGGATTTTTTACGTATCTTTGTGCCGCTTTCGAGCGAATGTTTGAGCTGTGGTGTAATGGTAACACAGCAGATTTTGGTTCTGTCGTTCTGGGTTCGAATCCCGGCAGCTCAACACGAAAGGGAGAGGTCCGCGAGGACTTCTCCCTTTCGCATTTCCGCACGTAACCGGCTGTCGCCCCGCCCTTTCCGCGGAGGCTTCCCCGTCCTCCGCGGAAAGGGCGGCGGGAAACCGCTCCGGATCCCGAGGATCCGGCCGGGTCACTTCACCTTGGACATGAATTTCGCGCGGTCCACCACAAAACGCACGTGAACCCCCTCGCCGATCATTCCTTCGGCATCGCGGGCCCCGACGTTGAAGGTCAGCTTGCGCCCCTCCGCCTCAGCGAGGATGGCCGTGGCCGTGATCTCGGCCCCGAGTCCCGAAGGCTTGATATGGGTCACGTTCATCTCGGCGCCCACGGTGGTCGCTCCTTCGGGCAGCGCGGCGGCCACGGCCCGCATCGCGGCGTTCTCCATGAGGGCCACCATCGCGGGGGTGGCGAATACTTCGAGGTCGCCCGAACCCATCGCAACGGCCGTATTGCCGGCCGTTACGGTCGTCGTGCTCCGGGCGGAAAGTCCCTTTTCCAACATACGATCTCTCTTTTCGGTGTTACGTCAAACGATTTTTGAATTACCTTTGCCTCCGGACCGCATCCGCTCCGGCGGCGCCCTGTGCATTCGGGATGCACAGGCTGCGCAAAGGTAACGATTTTTCCGATCATGAAGAAACGGCTGGCCCTTCTCCTCGTCGCATGCACGGCCGCGCTCTCCGGAGCGCTGGCGCAGGGCGGCCGCGGCTTCCTCAGACAGGAGTGGATCGTCGAACGGGGCGACTCGATCCCGCTCGTGCACATCCTTCCGGTCTGTGTCTTCGACCGTCCGGCGGACCTGCGCCGATATCAGAAACTGGTGCGGGCCGTCAAACGCGTCTATCCCGTGGCCAGGGCCGCCCGCGCCAAGATGGCCGAAATGGAGGGCGAACTGCTCCGCCTGCCGGACAGAAAGGCGCAGAAAGCCTATATCCGGGAGGTCTATCGCCAGATCAAGGAGGAATACACCCCCGTGGCCAAACACATGACCCGCACCGAAGGGCGCGTGCTGCTCAAGCTCATCGACCGCGAGACGGACTATACGGCCTACGAGGTGCTGCGCGAATTCCGCGGCGGATTCGTGGCCGGATTCTGGCAGGGCGTGTCGCGCATCTTCGGACAGAACCTCAAGTCGGAGTACGACAAGGAGGGTGAGGACCGGATCATCGAGCAGATCGTCGTCTATTACGAGGCCGGACTGCTGTAAAACAGTCAGAACGTCAGGGCAAGGCCGCCGCTGAGGCCGACAAACGAGCGGTGCGGCGGATCAAGCACCCGGTCAGGGCGCGGTATCCCCTCATCGAAATTGCGCGTCAGGTAGTAATGGTAGGTGAAGTCGATGAATAGACGGCCACGGCCGATCGGCAGATTCAACCGTCCTCCCGCATCCGCCGTACAGACAAATCGTTGCCGGATGTCATACAAGCCCTCGTCCTGCGAATGGATCGGGCCGAAGAGCAGGCCGGGCGTCAGGCCCGCATGCAGTTCGAACACCGAAGGGACCTCCGGCACGAAGGTTTCGAAAAGGGTCCGGCCGACGGAGGGGGCCGCCATATCACGGTCCGGATACCAAGTCCCGTTGTAATAATAGCCGTCGGGCGAGGAGGTCGGCATGCGCCGCACGCCCGAGCGCCAGGAGAACTGCAGCGGGACAGAGGCGTACTGTCCGTCGTGCAGGGGCGAGGTAAAGAGGTTGAGCCCCGTACGCAGGCCGATGTTGCGGTAGTTGTAGGCGGCAAAATCCATGGCCGCATACTGCATGGCCTGACCGGGAGCGCCCGAACCGACGCCGATCTGCACACCGTAGCGCAGGCCAATCTCCTTGTTACGGAGCTGCTTTCTCACGGAGGCGGGATCAGGGGCGGATTCGGAGACGGGCTGCGCATGGAGCGCAACAAAGGCGAGACATCCGGCAAGGACGGTCGTTAGTCGTTTCATGTTCGGCATTCGGGCAAATACAGTATTTCCGACAAATATAGCCTTTTTCGGGTCAATCTGCCAAATCCGACGGCCGAAGATGCCAAAGATACGGTACAAGACACCAAAAACAATTTCTTCGGGAACGGGGCTACATGCGGCGCAGCCGCGCGGCGAGCGTCTCCATCTGGCGGCGGAACTCCGCTTCGGTGCGCGGACGGGGATTGCGCGGCGTCATTTCGCCGAGCGGTCTGGCATAGAACGCATCCACGATCGGCTGCATCTCCATCCGGACGGAGTCGTAGGTCAGCACGCGCTCCCGCGACTTCAGCTCCCGGTCGATCTCTTTCATATAGAGGTCGAACTCGGGCAGGTAGTAGTAGTCGAACAACTCGCTGATGTAGGTGCGGCAATAGCTGTTCTCGGCGTTGCCCTTGAGCGCCTGCTCGAATGCGGGATTGATCGGAGCGCGGACCTCCTCGATCCGCCGCAGGGAGGAGAGCATCGAGTAGTCGTCGTGCAGGGCGAGCACGTCGCGCAGGGCGGCGAGCAGCATCCGGGCTTCGGAACCCGCACGGCGCACCTCGGCGGCCGTCACGTCGCCCCGCTCCCAAGCCCGCTGGGCGATGAGGTAGCGGTAGTACCGCACCGTGAAGAGACGGCTCACGACCGTGCGCGCGAGGTCGATGGCATCCCGATCGACGAAGGCGTCGCCCCGGCCGTAAGGCATGGCGGCGAGCGCATCCAGCACGTCGGAAGCGCCGGCCAGTTGCGGAGCGATCCGCTCCAGCGTTTGCGCGAACATCCCGACGGCGGCCGAATCGGGCTTGGCCTGCGCGATCTCGCGGATGTCGCGGAAGCGGAGCGGCAGCTCCTCGCACAACTCCGCGAGCGGCAGCGCGGCGCGCCACGCACGCTCCATCACGGCGGCGTGCCGGCCGTAACGGTCGCGGCAGAACTCCGGAAGCAGCTCCTCGGGGCGCATCGCGTCGGGCGACCAGGCATTGCGGGTGAAGAACTCCATAACGAGCGGATCGCTGTGCGAGGTCTCGGGCCAGAAGACGAAGCCCTTGCACATGGGGTCGGACGCCGCGACGGGCAGCCGTTCGGCGATCAGGTCGTAATAGCCGCGGATGTCGTTCTCCCACTCGTAGGCATGGAAAATGCCGAACGTATAGGGGAAGCGGCCCACCACGCCCCAGTTCGTGAAGTCGGTGTTGCTCTGGTTCGACGGCAGGTCGGAGGTGTAGTCCAGGATGATCGTCCGCGCGGGATCGAGCTGCGAAAGGAGCCGGCCGATCTCCTCCCCCTTCCATCCGGGCAGGTAGAAGTCCCACGAGGCGATCAGCACGGGCGCCGTGGGATAGTGTTCGCGGAGTTTCGCGAGGATGCGGCGGTAGGCGTAGAGCTTCATCTCCAGATTGTCCGAACGGTCCTCGAACACCTCGCGCTCGGCAATGCCGATCGTATGGAACATCTGCGGAGAGCCGTATGCGTCGATATGCGTCTGCGTGAGTTTCCAGTAGTTGTCCAAATTGCGGTCGTCGCGGATATCCCACACGGCATTGCAGGGATCGCCCACGTAGGCGCCGCCCGACTGGGGGCAGAACGAGGGGTTCTCCGCCTCGAGGAACGCCTTCGGCGTGCAACTGTACCAATGGGTCATCGTGCCCATGTCCTCGGGATGGATCAGCTCGCGCTCGGCGGCATAGCGCAGTATGTGGCGGCGCAGCTCGCCGCGGTATTCGAGCGGCCAGGCCGTCGTGCGGTCGTAGAACGACCGTGGCTTAGCCTCGGGAAGCGGTCCGTCCGCGGGCGGATAGGGCACGACATCGGGGAACGCCTTCTGGAAAACGTCGTCCATGCCGATACGGAGCATGAAGAGGTTCAGCCGCTTCTTGAGCATCCAGTCGATCTCGCGCTCCCACTCCCGGGGCCCCCAGTGCTCGGCCTGAAAGCGGCCGAGGCTGCGGTGGGCGAAGTAGCGGAGTCCGCGGTAGTAGAAATGCGGCGTTTCGCGCACGTCGAGCCCCGTCATCTGAATCGTCTCCCGCGCGGGAATCACGTCCCCGTCCCAAAAATAGCGGCATCCGGCCTGCCGCTCGAAGAAGTCGTAAACGGCATAGAGCGTCGCCCGGCCGTTGCCGCCGGCCAGAAAGAGCAGGTCGCGCTTCCCATCGCGGGCCGACACGATGCGGTAGGCGTCGCTTTCGGCTCCGAGGTCGAGCGGTGCGATCAGCCGCCGCTCGACGGCATCGCGGGTGAACCGATTGACGCAGTCGGAACCGATGACGACCATCGGAACGCCCTCCGCAGGCTCCTGCACGATCTCCAGCTCACGGCCCGTGACGGCGCGGTAAAAATCCCGGAACTCGTCGGCCGCATGACGATAGACCTTCGCGGCATTCCGGGGACAGAGTATCTTCCACTCCGGCCTCTCCTGCGCCGGGAGGCAGAGCGGCAGCGAAAATGCGAGGAAAAGGGAGAGAAACAGGTTCTTCATAGGTCGTTCGGATTTTCTATTCGGGCTCAAATTTAATAAATAAATTAACAATACAATGCATTCGATCGGAAAATATTTTACCACAAATCAACACCTCGATAAATTCACGACATGCAAAACCGAAGACCGCGGGCCGTCGCAGACGAGCGGGACGACGAATCGGACCGCCCGAACGGCGGGCGGACGCTGCGGAAGCGGGCTTTTCGCCCGCAAGGCACAAAAAAGTAGCAGGACAAAAGGTAATTCCGCCTTTTTTCGTATCTTTGCGCTCCGGAACAAGCAATCGACACCCTATGTTTGAAAACTTAACCGACAAACTCGAACGGTCGTTCAAAATACTCAAGGGCGAGGGCCGCATCACGGAGATCAACGTCGCGGAGACGCTCAAGGAGATCCGCCGCGCGCTCATCGACGCCGACGTCAATTACAAGGTCGCCAAGACCTTCACCGACGAGGTGAAGCAGAAGGCGCTGGGCCAGGACGTGCTCAAGGCCGTCAAGCCGGGCCAGATGATGACCAAGATCGTGCGCGACTCGCTGGCCGAACTCATGGGCGGCACGGCCTCGGACATCCGGCTCGACGGCACGCCGGCCGTGGTGCTCATCGCGGGTCTGCAAGGTTCCGGCAAGACGACCTTCTCGGGCAAACTGGCTTCGTTCATCAAAAGCAAGAAGGGCCGGCAGGTGCTGCTGGTGGCCGGCGACATCTACCGCCCGGCGGCCATCGACCAGCTCAAGGTGCTCGGCAGCCAGATCGGCGTGGAGGTCTATACCGAGGAGGGCAACCGCAATCCGGTGGAGATCGCCGAGAATGCGATCCGTTACGCCCGGCAGAAGGCCTTCAACGTCGTAATCGTCGATACGGCGGGCCGTCTGGCCGTGGACGAGGCGATGATGCAGGAGATCACGGCCATCAAGGCCGCGGTGAAACCCTCGGAGACGCTCTTCGTCGTGGATGCCATGACGGGTCAGGACGCCGTGAACACGGCCCGGGAGTTCAACGACCGGCTCGATTTCGACGGCGTGGTGCTCACCAAGCTCGACGGCGACACGCGCGGCGGTGCGGCGATCTCGATCCGTTCGGTGGTGGACAAACCGCTCAAATTCATATCCAACGGCGAGAAGATGGACGCCCTGCAGGTGTTCCACCCGGAGCGCATGGCCGACCGTATCCTCGGCATGGGCGACGTCGTGTCGCTCGTGGAACGCGCCCAAGAGCAGTTCGACGAGGAGGAGGCCCGCCGCCTGAAGAAGAAACTCGTCAAGAACCAGTTCAACTTCAACGATTTCATCGCCCAGATACAGCAGATCAAGAAGATGGGCAACCTGAAGGACCTCGCCTCGATGATCCCCGGCATGGGCAAGATGCTCAAGAACGTGGACATTCCGGACGACGTCTTCAAGCAGACCGAGGCGATCATCTCGTCGATGACCCCCGCCGAACGCGAACACCCCGAGATCATCAACGCACGGCGGCGGGAGCGCATCGCCAAAGGCTCCGGGACGACGATGGCCGACGTGAACCGACTGATGAAGCAGTTCGAGGACACGCGCAAGATGATGAAGGCCGTAGCAGGCGGCAACATGAAGATGCCCAGAATACCGGGCCGGCGATAGCACCCGGCCCGACGCACGAATCCCACATTCCGGAAATGTGGGATTTATTGTGTGCGCTCCGCGGCGAATCTTCACGGATTCTTCACACCGCCTCGCGGAGGAAATGCGTACATTTGCGGCGACGGAAACAGAGACACTCCTTATTAACCAATTTTATAACCATGCAAAAATTCTGTTTTTGGAAACGGACGCTCCTCGCGGCTGTCATGCTGACGCTGGGAGCGGGTCTGGGTTCGTGTTCGGACGACGACACGAACGACGACACCACGATCCCGGAGATCGAGGTGACGCAATCGCTGCTCTTCGACTGCGCCGAGACGCAGACCAAAGAGCTCGAAATCAAACTCAACGGCAAGATCGACTGGAAGATCGAAACCAACGCCGACTGGATCGAAACCGCCCCCGCGAGCGGCAAGGGTTCGGCGACGGTGAAAGTGACCGTTCCCGCCAACGAAACGTCGCGCACGGGTGTCATCACGGTAACGGCCACGGGGTACATGGGCATCACCGACGAGGGCAAATGCACCGTGAAGCAGACCCCGGGCGGCGTGGACGAAGGCCCTGAGACGAACGTGGCCGAAATCCGCAGCCTCGTGCTGGAGAACGAGCCGGGCGGCGACGAAACCGACCTGTCCGACGAAATCCGGGCCAAGAGCCTGCAAGGTATCGTCGTATCGGACAAGGGGGGGGGAAACCAGCAGCCCTTCATCGTCAATATCGCCGATGACACGCAGGAGGGCGGAGCAGGCGTAGCCCTGGAAATCAGCCAGAGCAACAACACCTTCGAGCCGGGCGACGTGATCGCGGTTTCGCTCTCGGACGCCACGGCGCAGCTCTTCAACGGTCTGCTCCAAATTTCGACCCACAACAAACCGGAGCTCGTCGAGCACATCGAACCGCTCGATCCGGTAGTCATCACGGCCGACAAGATCGGAGCGTACGAATCGCAGTACGTGAAGATCGAGCACACGCAGCCCGAGGCAAGCGAATCGGGCACGTGGAACAGTTCGAGCAACAAGGGCAACGTCTCGATGGAGACCCTCGACGGCCAGTCGTATAAAATCCGCACCATACAGAACGCTTCGTTCGCCTCGGAACCCATTCCGACCGACAAAAGCGGCTCGATCGCCGGTATCGCCGGCATCTACAACACCACGTTGCAGCTCTCGCCCCGCAACATCGACGACATCCAGCTCACCGAAGAGCGTTTCACCGTGACGGGCTCCGACGCCACGCTCGAAGAGGTGCTCGCCGCCGAACCCGGATCGACCTTCTCGGTGAAAGAGGCCACGGTCATCGGCCACAACGAGCAGGGCGTGCTGCTCCAGCAGGGCGACGCCCGCATGTACGCGTTCAAGGGCGCGGCTCACGGGCTGGAGGACGGCGACATCGTGACCGTGACGGGCAAAACCGAAAGCCGTAACGGCCTGTTGCAGTTCGGCAAGGGCTGCTCGTTCGACAAGACGGGCCACGACGACAACCCGGCCCGACCCGAACCCGCTGCCTTCTCGGCAGCCGAAATCGAAGCCTACATGGATGCTCCCGAGGTGAAATACGTGACCTATACGGGCGTGGTGCTCGTGTCGGGCAACTACACCAACGTCGAAATCGAGGGGACCTCGGTCCAGGGAAGCCTCGACTACATGAGCGAAGATTTCAAAAAGAAATACAACAACCACGAGGTCGAGATCACCGGCTGGCTCTTCGGCTCCTACAAGAGCTACATGTACACCATCCCGGCAGAGGTCGAAGACCTGGGCGAATACGAGGAGGTGGTTCCCGAAGGGGCCATCTATTACAGCACGTTCGACAAGGAACTGGCCTCGCAGACCTACGGAACCGGTTCGTCGTGGCCCTACCTCGACCAGTTCGACGGATGGATCAACCACAAGGGTTCGGGCGCAAACGACGTGACCTACGACTTTAAGAGCATGTCGGTACGCGCCAACCAGTCCTCGAAGGGCGACCTTTCGCTCTACGACGGTTCGGGCAAGAACAACATCTTCTTCAGCACCGCACCCAACCATTTCACGATCGAAAAGATCGCCGTGACGGACCGCAACCTGCAGCTCTCGTTCGGCGCGCAGCGGTATGCGCAGGGCGCGTCCAACGCCTTCCTCAAATCCAACTTCGAGGTGCGCGTCTCGCAGGACGGCCAGACTTGGTCGCAGGCGCTCGAATACGACTTCGACGTGGCCGACGATCCGGGCCAGTGGCGTCTGGCCAAGGCCGACTTCACGCTGCCCGAAGGCGTATCGACGCTCTATATCAAATTCGTGGCCGTCACCAGCAGCGTGAACCGCATCGACGACGTGCTGCTCAAAGCCGGCAACGGCGGCCAGCAGGTCGTTTTCGGCGGCAGCGAGGAGATCGAAAAATCCACGATCGCCGACGTGCTCGCCGCACCGACCGACAAGAAATACGCCATCGAGGGACAGGTGATCGCCACGCACACCAAAGGGTTCCTCGTAAAGGACGCCACGGGCACGATCCTCGTCTTCAAGAAGAACCACGGCACCGAAATCGGCGACAAGGTGGCCGTTACGGGCCCGACGACCGAATACGGCGGCATGAAGCAGTTCGACGAGACGAGCGAAATCGAGACGCTCGGCAAGGGCTCGTTCACGCAGCCCGCGCCCGATAAGTTCTCGGCATCCGATTTCGACGCCTATGTGAAGAATCCCGCAATCCGGTACGTGGAGTACGTGGGTACGCTGACCTCCTACCGCGACGAAATCTACCAGACGCACTACAACGTGCTGGTAGATGGAACCGCCGTGCAGGGTTCGGTGCTCTACCCCAACGGCGACCTCAACGTGGAGGCGCTCATGGACCGCGAAGTGAAGGTGACGGGATACGCCATCGGCGTCTCGGGATCGACGACCAAATACCTCAACACGATGACCGTATCGCTCGAAGCCACCGAACAGGAGACCATGCCCGACGAGAGTACGGCGCTGACGGTCAGGGAACTCAACGAGAAGCTCGCCTCGGCGACCGCGGGCGACAAGCTGAAAGACCTGGTGGCCGTAAAGGGTTACGTGGCGGCCAACAACGAGGGCGGCAACCTCTATCAGGTGATCTCGCTGGTGGACAACACGGGCGAAGCCAAGAGCGGCATCATCATCAAGGGAGAGGACCACACGGAAAAGACGCTGCCCGTGGGCACGAAGGTCGTGGTCAGCCTCCGGTATGCCGAATACGACAATTACCAGGGACTTCCGCAGTTGCTGAAGGCCACGGTATTCGCAACGGAGGAGAAGGCCGAAATGAAGGTCCCGGAGATCACCGACGCGGAAGCCGCCGATTACCTCGGCCAATACGTGACGGTGAAGAACTTGACGCCCGCCAAAGACGCTAAGACGTGGGTGGTGGACGGCAAGACCACGACGACCGACTTCACGGGCGAAACCGGCGAGACGATTCCCGCCCGCGTAACCCGCTACGCGGAGTTTGCAGACGAGAAGATCGCCCAGAAGACGGCGAACCTGACCGGCGTGATGGAGGTATATAAAGGAACCTACCAGCTCTATCCGACCAGCCGTGAGGACGTAGCCGGGTTCAGCGAGAAATAGCCCCGCACCGGGCGTACCGGGGAATGCCCCGCACGTCCGCCGAGTTCCGGCGGCCGTATGCAGCTACGAAGCTCATACGGCCGCTTTTTCATGCCCGGACGGTCGCCGGCGCCGCAATTTGTGCGGGCGAACGGGCAAATTATCCCCCGAAGCGTTTGCAGGGCTTTTATTTTATCGCTACCTTTGTCCGAATCATATCCCGAACAGCCCCATGCACAAATCCGGCTTCGTAAATATCATCGGCAACCCCAACGTCGGGAAATCGACGCTGATGAACGCCCTCGTCGGCGAACGGCTCTCGATCATCACCTCCAAGGCGCAGACCACGCGCCACCGCATCATGGGCATCGTCTCGGGCGACGACTTCCAGATCGTCTATTCCGACACGCCGGGCATCCTCAAACCCACGTACAAACTGCAGGAGTCGATGATGAAGTTCGTCACGGGCGCGCTGACCGACGCCGACGTGATACTCTACGTCACCGACACCGTCGAGCAGAGCGAACGCGCGGCCGGGATCATCGACCGCATCAACCGCAGCGGCATCCCGACGATCGTGGTCATCAACAAGATCGACCTCTCGACGCCTGCGGCGCTCGACGCGCTGGTCGGGAAATGGCAGGCGGAAATTCCCGCGGCGCGGATCGTGCCGGTATCGGCCAGGGAGGGCTTCAACGTCGAGGGCGTGTTCCGGACGATTCTCGACCTGCTGCCCGAAGGCCCGGCCTTCTACCCCAAAGACACGCTCACGGACAAGACGCTGCGGTTCTTCGCCTCGGAAATCATCCGCGAAAAGATCCTGCGCTTCTACGACAAGGAGATACCCTACTGCTGCCAGATCGAAATCGAAAGCTACCGCGAGGAGCCGGCGATCGACCGCATCGCGGCGACGATCTACGTCTCGCGCGAGTCGCAGAAAGGCATCCTGATCGGCCACAAGGGCGAAAAGCTCAAGCGTGTCGGGCAGGCCGCGCGCGAGGACATGGAGCAGTTCCTCCAGAAGAAAGTGTTCCTGCAACTCTTCGTCAAGGTCAGCGAGGACTGGCGCAACGACGACCGCCAGTTGCGGCGCTTCGGTTACGAGCTGGAATAATAAACGAACAGAAAAGCACGTTTGGGAAGCAGCATGAGCGAAAAATTGCGGAAACTCGTCGTCGGAATCCTCCTTGCGTGGGCGCTGCTGTGCGGTGTCCGGGCGCAGGCACAGTACAACCGGGAGTATTTCTTCTGGGTCGGGCGGTCGTGCATGATGAACAACGACTACCAGGAGGCCATACGCACGCTCAACACGCTGCTGCGCTTCGACGAAAAGGCCTACGAAGGCTATTTCCTGCGCGGCATCGCCAAATACAACCTCGACGACCTGCTGGGCGCCGAGGCCGACTTCTCCACGGCGATCCGCCTCAACCCGGTCTATACGCAGGCCTACACCTACCGCGCCATCACGCGCTCGCGGCTGGGGAACTACGACGACGCCCTGCAGGATTTCCGCGAGGCGATCGAGCTGCGGCCCGACCTGCCGGGCCCCTACTACAGCCGCGGCGTCACGCGGCTGCTCAACCAGCAGTTCCGCGAGGCGATCGACGACTTCGACATGTTCATCCGGCAGGAGAACAAGGTGGCCGACGCCTACATCTGCCGGGGCCTGAGCTACCTCCACCTCAAAGACACCACGCGCGCCTACGACAACTTCAACCTGGCGATCCGCACCAACCGCGAAGACCCCAACGGCTACAACCGCCGGGGCGGGCTCCATCTGGAGCAGGAGCAGTACGAAGAGGCCGAGGCGGACTTCAACAAGGCCATCCGGTGCGATTCGAACTACCTGCTCTCCTACTTCAACCGCGCGCTGGTCTATAACGCGACCAACCGTCCGATGCAGGCCCTCGCCGACTTCGACAAGGTGATCCGGCTCGATTCGACCAACTCGCTGACCTACTTCAACCGCGCCATGCTGCGCACGCAGATCGGCGACTACAACCGCGCGCTGGAGGATTACGACCGCGTGGCGCTCTACTCGCCCAACAACGTGCTGGTTTACTACAACCGGGCGGGGGTTTACGCCCAACTGGGCGAACTGGAGAAGGCCGTCGCGGACTACACCTCGGCCATCGACCTCTACCCCGACTTCGCCAACGCCTACATCTACCGCGGACGGCTGCGCGAGGTGCTGCGCGACCCGAAAGGAGCCAAGCGGGACCTGGAAACGGCGCAGCGCAAGATCGCCGAATACCGCTCGCGGCTGAGCGACAGCACCTACTCGATCTACGCCGACACGACGCAGCGCTTCGACCGCCTGCTGTCGTTCGACAGCAAGTTCGCGGGAGGCAGCTTCGACCGCATCACGGGCCACAACGGCGGACGCGAGGAGATGCGCCTGCTGCCGCTGTTCAAGTTCACGCTCATGCGGCCCGACACGGCGGCCGCGCCGAACCCCTACCGCTTGCAGCGTGTCGAGGATTTCCTCGCCCGCGTCGGCGACGGCCTGCTCACGCTCTCGTGCCGCGAAAGCAACATCGCCCCCGACTCGCTGCTGGCCATCGACCGCCGGCGCGCCGAGGAGCTCAAAGCGGGCGACGCATCGTGGATCACCCAGTTCGAACGGGGCGTGTCGCAGGCGCTCATCAAGCAGTACACCAACTCGGTGAACACCTACACGGCGGCCATCGACCGCAACCCGTCGAATCCGTTCCTCTACTTCAACCGTTCGACCACTCGGGCCGAAATGATCGACTTCATCTCCTCGATCGACAACTCCTACCAGCGGATCACGATCGACTCCGACCCGGCGAACCGGCTCAACAACAACTCCAAACGCACGTACAGCTACGACGAGGCGGTGGCCGACCTGAACAAGGCGCTCAAGCTCTTCCCCGACTTCGCCCACGCCTACTACAACCGGGCCAACCTGCAAGCGCTCTCGGGACGGCTTCCCGAAGCGTTCGAGGACTACACGAAGGCCATCGGGCTGAACCCCTCGTTCGCCGAGGCATACTACAACCGCGGCATCGTCCAGATCTTCATGAAGGACACGCGCAAGGGCTGCCTCGACCTCTCGAAGGCCGGCGAGCTGGGCATCACGGAGGCCTACGAGGTGCTGAAACGCTATGCGCAAACCCAGGACTAATCCAACAACGATAACTTTATGACAGAAACGATCCAACGAAAAATCAACGACTCGGCATTCGCGCGGTGGACGGCGCTGGTGCTGATCGCCTCGACGATGTTCTTCGGATACATGTTCGTCGATGTGCTCTCTCCGCTGAAAAACCTGCTCGAAACCTCGCGGGGCTGGAATTCGACGGTATTCGGACTCTACGGAGGCTCGGAATTCATTCTCAACGTGTGTGGATTCCTCATCGTGGCGGGCATCATCCTCGACAAGATGGGCGTGCGCTTCACGGGGCTGCTCTCGGCCTCGCTGATGGTGGCCGGAGCCGCCGTCAAGACCTACGGCATCAGCGAATACTTCTGTCAGGGAGGATTCGGATTCGAGTTCTTCAGCTCGTTTCTCACGGACATTCCGGCCAGCGCGAAACTCGCCTGCCTGGGCTTCATGATCTTCGGCTGCGGAACCGAAATGGCGGGTATCACCGTCTCGAAGGCCATCGTCAAGTGGTTCACCGGAAAGGAGATGGCGCTGGCGATGGGTCTCGAAATGGCCATCGCCCGGCTGGGCGTCTTCGCCGTGTTCAGCCTCTCGCCGTGGGTGGCCGAGCTGGGGTCGCCGAGCGTCGTGCGCCCGGTGGCCGTGGTCGGCGTCCTGCTCTGCATCGGCCTCCTCACGTTCCTCGTCTTCACGGTCATGGACCGCAAGCTCGACCGGCAGACGGGGGCAGCGGCCGCAGCGGGCGAACCGGAGGAGCAGTTCAAGGTCAGCGATCTGCGCAGGCTCTTCACCAGCGGGACGTTCCTGACCGTGGCGGCGCTCTGCGTGCTCTACTATTCGGCGATCTTCCCCTTCCAGCGCTTCGCCACGGACATGCTCCAGAGCAACCTCGGCATCACGGCCAAGCAGGCCTCGGACATCTTCCGCTGGTTCCCGATCGGCGCCATGGTGCTGACGCCGCTGCTCGGCTCGTACCTCGACCACAGGGGAAAAGGCGCGACGATGCTCCTGCTCGGCGCGATCCTGATGACGGCCTGCCATCTGATCTTCGCGCTCGTGCCGCTGACCCCGCTGATCGCATACAGCGCGATCATCCTGCTGGGCATCTCCTTCTCGCTGGTTCCGGCGGCCCTCTGGCCCTCGGTTCCGAAGCTGATCGAGAACCGCCTGCTCGGTTCGGCCTACGCCGTGATCTTCTGGATTCAGAACATCGGCCTGATGGCCTTCCCCATCATCATCGGCTGGTCGCTCAACGTCTCGAACCCCGGCGTCGCGGAGCAGATCAAGGAGGGCGTCGAAGGCGCAGCCTACAACTACACCGTCCCGATGCTCATCTTCTCGTGTCTGGGAATCGCCGCCTTCCTGCTCGGCCTCTGGCTCAAGGCGCAGGATCGCAGCAAGGGATACGGGCTGGAACTGCCCAACATCAAGAAGTAGCCCGAGCTGCCCCGAATAAATGAAGAAGAAGGGCCCGGCGCATGTCGCATGCGCCGGGCCCGCTGTTTTCGGCGGCAGGCGTCCCGCTCAGCGCTCCGGAGTGCCGGAAACCAACCCGTAAAGCTCCGTCACGCGGTCGCACATCCGCTCCCACGAGAAGCGGCGGCGCTCCCCGACGCAGTTGCGGCGGAAAAGCGCCAGCGTTCCGTCATCGGAAATCCGTTCGACAGCCGCGGCGATCGCCTCCGCGGTCGGGGCGCAGACATACCCCACCTTCCCGTCGGGCACGATCTCGGCCAGGCCTCCCACGTCCGTCACGACCATCGGCGTACAGAACTGGTAGGCGATCTGCGTCACGCCGCTCTGCGTGGCCGTCTTGTAGGGCTGCACGACGAAATCGGCCGCCGAGAAGTAGTCCTTCACGCCGGCGTCGGGAATGAAGCGGTCGTGCAGCAGCACCTCCTCTTGCAGGCCGCTCGCGGCGATCTGTTTCAGATAAGGCTCCTTCGCTGTATAGAACTCCCCCGCCACGATGAGCCGCCGCCCTTCGGTCCGCCCCCTGCGCTTCAGAAGCGCCCATGCTCCGAGCAGCAGGTCCAGCCCCTTGTAGTCGCGGACGAGACCGAAGAAAAGCACGTAGCGCAGCGTCGGGTCCAGCCCCAACCGTCCGCACGCCTCGGCACGGGGAACCCGTTCGCCGAAGTTCTCGAACAGCGGATGCGGCGAGAAGAGCGCAGGCGCGGCGGTATAGGCCCGCAATTCGCGGTGCACCTGTTCCGACATGTATATGAAACCGTCCACGGACGAAAGGAAATAGCGGTTGAACGGCCGGTCGGAAAGGTGGCGTTCGTGCGGTTCGACATTGTCGATCTGGCACAGCACTTTCGTATGCCCGTTGCCGCGGGCGAGGCGGGCGATCGTCCCGAAGCAGGGCGCCATGAAGGGCGTCCAGTATTTCAGCAACACGAAATCGGGCCGTTCGCGGCGGATCGTGCGCCCCACGGACAGCCAGTTCAGCGGATTCACCGTATTGACGCACCGCCGGATGCGCAGGTCGGCGGGCGGAGGCGTCGCCACGGTCTGGCTCTCGCCGGGAAACAGCAGCGAGGGATATTGCAGCGTGAAGGTCTTGATGTCCACGTCGTCGCCCCTCCGCAGGAAAGTGCGGGCCATGATCTCCAGAATCGAGGCCAGACCGCCCCGGTAGGGGTGTGCGGGACCCAGCACGGTAATTTTCATAGGCTCCGGATACGGCCGCGGCGGCGGTTCCCGTCCGGAACCCGAAACCCGCCGCAGACGGTTTTCCGTTCACAAATATAACCGAAAAAACGGAATCCGCCGCATGGGATTCCGTTTTTCGCTTCGCGCCCGGCCGGGCAGGGCCGTCCGGGACCCGGAAGGTCACTCCTCTCCGCCGCTGCGGCCGAAACTCCGGGAAGCCTGCTCGCTGCCCGCCGCGGATTGCAGCGCCAGATACTCCCCGCCGTAGTCGATCAGGTTCTGCAGCTCGGTGCGGAACGTGTCGAGGTGCCGCTCCTCCTCGGCGATGATGTCCTGAAACATTCTGTGCGTCACCGCATCCTTGCACTCGGAGGCGATGCGCGAAGCCTCGTTGTAGGAGTCGATCGTGCTCTGTTCGAGCTGCATGGCCAGGCGCAGCATCTCCTTCGGCTCGGTGATCCGACGGGTGCGGAACGAGGGATTCATGTCCACGTCGCCCTGCAAAAAAAGGATACGGTCCGAGAACTCCTCGATGTGCCGCATCTCGGCGATCGAAATCTCGCGCAGGATCCGCGAAAGATAGCGGTAGCGGTCGTCCTCGAAATGGGTGTGGAAATACATGTATTGCAGGGAGGTGGCGATCTCCTTGCCCACGGCATCGTTCAGCAGGTCGATGCTCACCCGGTACTTGTTCTCCGTCTTGACTTGAGTTTCCATAATAAAACAGGTTTTACGGCACGAGCTGCAAAACCCGTTCCACGCGACCTCCGCACGGGAACTGCCGCGCCCTGTCCGACGGGAAAGCGCGCATTTCGGCCGGAAAGGGCCATCCGCCGCACGGGTGCGGCCGGTTATTTCCACTCGACCGAGGCGCGTACGGCGGCCGGTCCGCCGTCGCCCGCGATCTCGAACAGCGCCGAACGTTCGCGCAGTTCGCAGCCGACGGCGAGCGTCTGACCGTAGCGGCACTCCTTCAGGAAATGGATGTCCAGCCGGACGGGATCGCCCGAGGTCAGCAGCTCGAGCGGCAGCATGTCGAGCATCATCTCGATATAGCGCATCGTATTGACATGGCGGTTGAAGTCGATGTCGCTGTAAACGACCCGGTGCTCGGACCGCTGCGTGGGGTTCACCTCGCGGATCTTGCGGGGGCGCTCCGTCGGCGAAGGGGCATCGACGATGGCGTCGGCATGGGCGTCGCCCACCCACGAAAGATCGACGGCCGAACGCGTCCGCAGGTCGATCATCGCCCATTGCGACACGGCGCGGCCGAACTCGCGGCCCGAGGCGTCGGTGAGCGTAAAGTTACGGGTCGAGAGCACCCGGCCGTAATCGCTGATCCACGTGGCGACGGTATAGTCGGTGTACTGCACGGGCTGGAAATCGAACTCGATCGCCATGCGCGAAAGCACCCACGAGTGGTTGTCGGCATTGAGCGCATCCACGCCGAATCCCTTGCCGTGGGCGTCGATGCCCGCCGTGTTGAGAATCGCCGCACCGAGCGACGGAATCGTCGCCCGCAGGGTGAAATCCACCTCCTGCGGCTCGACGCGATAATTATAGAGCGATTTTTCTGCCATCGGTCCCGTTTTTTCGTTTTCGACAGGAACAAAGATAGGAATTTTTCCTATATTTGTTTTCGCAACCCTTAAAAACGAACGACTATGGAAACGAAAACGCTCGACTTCTCCGAAACGCTGCGGGACTCGCTCTGCATCGGGATCAAGAACGCCCCCTCGATCATGGCGGCCGTCGTGCTGTACCTCGTAACGATCTGGATTCCCTATATCAACATCGGTACGACGATCGCCATCACGCTCCTGCCCACACAACTGGCCAAGGGCGAGGTGATAAACCCGGCGAGCATCTTCGACAGCAAGTACCGCCGCTACATGGGCGAATACCTCATCACGACGGGTCTGATGATCCTGCCGATCCTGATCGCCTTCGCATTCCTCTACATCCCGGGCATCGTGCTCTCGCTGGCCTGGTCGCTCTCCTACTACTTCCTCATCGAGAAGGGCAAGAACCCGATGGAGGCCATCAAGGCTTCGAACGACGCCACCTACGGCAGCAAATGGACCATGTTTTTCGTGATGCTGGTCTTCTGCATCGTATTCGGCGTCACCTTCGGCATCCTCGGCGCGGTATGCAGCCTGATCGACGTGGGGTTCATCACCTTCCTGGTCATGTTCGCGCTCGTCGTGCTGGCCATCTCCATCGACATGGCCATCGAAGCCTCGATCTGGAAACAGCTGAAGGACAACGTGGAGTAGATATTCCCTCCCATGCAACCGCAAGACGGCCTTGAGGGTCGTCTTTTTTACTCCACGAAATAAAAAATTATCGAAAAACGATAAATATTATTTGTTTTTCGGAATCAAATAGCTATATTTGCCCAAGAAACAGACGAACAACACCGAACATGCAGAACAAAAAAACACTCCTGCAACGCCTGCTGGTCATCTACATCACGTTTTTCATCGTGCTGGTGGCGAGCATCGCGCACAGCGTCCTGACCGACTTCACGCGGGGAGCCGCCGAGGGGGTCGAACTCGGCGAGGACATCGCCGAGAAATGGAGCTCGGGGACGCCGCGCATGATCTACATGCTGGACAACATCCGGATCACGGAGACGCCCGACGACGCCATACGGATCGCTCCGGCGACACCCGGAGCGGAGGTCCGCGCCGAAGTCAAACGCCTCGGACTGGTCGTCGAGGAGCCCGCGCCCGGCGCATCGCCGCTCTCGCTGGCGTTCCGCTCGATCGGCGGCAGCGGATGGCTTTACGCGCTGGTGCTGCTCGGACCGCTCTTCTACGCCGTAATCATCGTGCTCATGTTCATGATAATCCATTCGCTGCGCCGCTCCATACGCGAAGAGCGCACGCTCGACAGGCGCAACGTCTGGTATCTGCGTTCGATCGGCCTGCTGACGATCGCCGCAGAGCTGATCGGCTCGGCCGTGGACTGGGTGATGAGCCGCCGCGCCGCGGAGCTGCTCGCCGGAAACGGCTATGCCGTGGACACGGGATTCCACGTCTCCTACTCCATGGTTATCATGGGGATTCTGATTCTCTTCGCCGCCGAAGTCTTCGCCATAGGCCAGAACCTGAGCGAGGAACAGAAGCTCACGATCTAAATACCGCAACGACTTATGCAATCCGTACGAACGACAAACGAAGGGGGGGGGAAGAGATGGCTATAATAATCAACATAGACGTAATGATGGCCAAACGCAAAATGTCGCTGGGCGAACTGGCCGAACGCGTGGACATCACACCCGCCAACCTCTCGATCCTCAAGAACGGAAAGGCCAAGGCCATCCGTTTCTCGACGCTCGAGGCAATCTGCCGCGAGCTGGACTGCCAGCCGGGGGACATCATCGAATACCGTCCCGAACCGGCCCCGGAAGAGTAAGAAACCCATTTTAATACCAATGCCTATGAAAAGATTACTGATGCTGGCCGCAGCGGTGTTCGCCGCAGGCAGCGCAATGGCACAATTCGATCCGATGCAGCCGATACCGGCGGACAAGGAGGTCCGCACGGGCAGGCTCGACAACGGATTGACCTACTACATCCGGCACAACGAAAAGCCCAAGGGGCAGGCCGACTTCTACATCCTGCACAACGTGGGCGCCATCCAGGAGGAGGACGACCAGCAGGGTCTGGCCCACTTCCTCGAACACATGGCCTTCAACGGCACGAAGAACCTCCCCGGAAAACAGCTCATCGAGTACCTGGAGACCGTCGGCGTGAAATTCGGCTACAACCTCAACGCCGGTACGAGCTGGGACCAGACGGTTTACAACATTTCGGACGTCCCGACCTCGCGCCAGGGAATCATCGACTCGGCCATGCTGATCCTGCACGACTGGTCGCACTTCATCGCGCTCCGGCCCGAGGAGATCGACTCCGAGCGCGGCGTCATCATGGAGGAGCTGCGCACGCGCGACGGCGCTTCGTGGCGTTCGACGATGAAGCTGCTGCAAGCTTTGGGCAAGGGCACGCGCTACGAGCACCGCAACCTGATCGGTTACCTCGACGGGCTGAAGAGCTTCGAGCACGACGCGCTGGAGCGCTTCTACAAGAAATGGTACCGCCCCGACTACCAGGCGATCGTCATCGTCGGCGATCTGGACGCCGAGGCCACGGAAGCCAGGCTCAAGTCGCTGATGGCCGACATTCCCGCCCCGGCGGCCGACGCCGCCCAGAAGGAGGTGATCGTCGTGCCCGACAACGAGGAGCCGATCGTCAGCATCTACACCGACCCCGAAATGCAGGGTTCGCGCGTGCAGCTCTTCATCAAGCGCCCGGCCATACCGACGCAGATGAACGACAAGGTGGCCTGGGAAGTGGTCAATGTGATCGAATCCTTCCTGACGACCATGGAGAACGCCCGCCTGCAGGAGATCGCCATGCAGCCCGACGCACCGTTCCTCGGCGCCGGCATGGGCTCGGGCGATGTCATCGGCATCATCCCGACGCTCAACGCCACGGCCTTCACCGCCATGACGCAGGACGGCAAGCTGGCCGAAGGCTTCGAGGCCCTCTATACCGAGATGGAGAAGATCCGCCGCCACGGATTCACGCAGAGCGAGTTCGAGCGGGCGCAGGAGAACCTGATGCGCCAGGTGGAACGCACCTACGCCAACCGCAACGACCGCACCAACGAGCAGTTCGTGAACATCTATCTGGAGAACTACCGCAAGAACGAACCGATGCCGGACGCCGAGACCGAATGGAAGCTCGACAGCATGCTCATCAAGATGCTGAACGTCGAGACGGTGAACGCCTTCGCCAAGGAGACCATCCAGCCGACGAACCAGGTGATCGTCATCACGGCTCCCGAGAAGGAGGGCATTGCGAACCCGACCGAGGAGGAGATTCTCGCCATCCGCGAGAAGGTGACCGCCTCGGAAATCGAAGCCTACGAGGACGACGTGGTGAAGGAGCCGCTGATCCCCGAAGGGACCCAACTGAAGGGTTCGCCCGTGAAGAAGACCGTGGAGAACAAGGAGTACGGCGCGACGGTGTGGACGCTCGCCAACGGCACGCAGATCGTCGTGAAGCCCACGAAGTTCAAGGCCGACGAGGTACGTATGAACGCGCAGTCGAAAGGCGGTCTGTCGATCCTGCCGGACGCCGAGTACTACATGGGCGAGATGATGCCCGCCGTAAGTTCGATGTCGGGCGTGGGCAAGTTCTCCGCCACGGAACTCCGCAAGCAGCTCTCGGGCAAATCGGCCACCGTACAACCTTCGGTGGGCGAATACGCCAGCGCGGTGAACGCCTCGTGCTCGCCCAAGGACATCGAGACGATGCTCCAGTTGGTTTACCTGAACTTCACGCAGCCGCGCTTCGACCGCAACGACTACGACAACCTGATGAAGATGCTCCGCACGCAGCTCGAGAACGCGAAGTCGAACCCCGACTTCCAGATGCAGGAGAAGGTCATCGACGTCCTCTACGGCCATAACCCGCGCCGCCAGGTGATCTCGACCGAACTGCTCGACGAATTCAGCTTCGAGGCGCTGCCCGCGATCTACAAGAAGCTCTATCCCGACGGCAACAGCTTCCGCTTCACGTTCGTCGGCAATATCGACCCCGAGACGCTCAAGCCGCTCGTGGAGAAATACATCGGCTCGATCCCCGCCTCGAAGAAGCCCATGACGTTCGCGGACGACAAGGCCTATCCGGTAAAGGGCGAAGTGACCGAGGATTTCAGCACCCCGATGCAGCAGCCGAAGGTTTCGGTCAATTACACCTTCACGGGCGACATGGACTACTCGCTCGAAAACAAGGCGGCCCTCTCGTTCCTCACGCAGGCACTCAACTCGCGTTACCTGGTTTCGATCCGCGAGGAGAAGGGCGGCACGTACGGCGTGCAGGTTTACGGATCGACGGATTGGATTCCGCGCGAGACCTACACCATGACGATCGCCTTCGACACCAACGCCGAAATGGCCGACGAGCTGTGCGAAATCATCCTCAAGGAGCTGCGCACGATCGCCGAGGAGGGCCCGCTGACCGAGGACATCGAGAAACACCGCGAGTTCATGCTCAAGAACTGGAAGAACAGCCTCGACGAGAACGGCCCGTGGATGCAGTACCTGCAGGCCAAATACGGCTCGGGACTCGACTACCTCGCCGGACAGGAGCAGGCGATCCGCTCGCTCACCAATGCCGACGTGCAGGCGCTGGCCAAAAAGATCCTCGACGACGGCAACATGGTGAAAGTCGTCATGCGCCCGGAAGCGAACGAAGATAAATAGAACAATTTTCCGAACCGAACGAAGAAGGCGGCCTCTGGGGAGGCCGCCTTCTTTGCGCGATCATCGCTACCTTTGTACGGCCAACAATTCGATACGATATGCAAAAAAGCATCCGGCTGGTTACCGGCCTCTATCTCAAATTCGCCCTGCTGACCGTCGTCGTCGGGCTGCTCCTGCGCATCGTCCTGCCGTTCAACGCACAGACGACCGACACGGGATTCGCATTCGGCGAATGGTGCGAAATCTTCCTCCTGGGCGCCGTGAACGACCTCTGCGCCGCGACCGTGGGATTCGCCTTCCTGTGGCTCTTCACGATGAGCATCTCGCGGACGAAATACACCCGTCCGTGGGGATATATCACGCTGGGCGTACTCACCGCAGCATTCTGCTACGTGGCGTTCTTCAATACGATCTTCGACGAATACGGCAGCGTCGCGCCCCAAATCGCAATGGGCGTACTGGGCTATTGGGCCGCCTCGTTCGCCCTGCGGCTCTTCCTGCCCGGAATCCGGAGCCACTGGACAACGGTATGGTTCGCGCTGATCGTCGTCCTCTGCGTGGGACTCACGATATTCAACGGCGTGAGCGAGTACTTCTTCTGGAACGAGTTCGGCGTACGCTACAACTTCATCGCCGTGGATTACCTGGTCTATACGAACGAGGTGGTGGGCAACATCATGGAGTCCTACCCCATCGTGCCGATGGCGCTGGGAATCGTGCTCGTGACGCTCGTGGTCACGTGGTATCTCTTCCGGCGCGACATCGTGCGCGCCGACAGCCTCACGGGCTGGAGGTGGAAGGCCGCGGCAGGTCCCGCCTACCTCGCCGCGCTGGCGGCCGCCGTCGGGCTGCTCCACTTCAACACCCGTTTCCAGGACAGCCCGAACGTTTACGTGAACGAACTGCAGGCGAACGGGCTTTACAAGTTCTACGACGCCTTCGTCAAGAACAGCCTCGACTACGAACGGTTCTACCTCACGCGCCCCGAAGCCGAGGCCGAACGCTTCGTGCACGAGGTGTACGGCAGTACGGGCGAGAACCTGCGCCCCGTACGGGCCGAACGGGGGGGGGAGATCCGGCGCAATATCGTGCTCATCACGATCGAGAGCATGAGCGCCGCGTACATGGAGCGTTTCGGCAACGAACAGGGGCTGACCCCGACGCTCGATTCGCTCTATCGCACGGGCCTCGCCTTCAACCGTGTCTATGCCACGGGCAACCGCACCGTCCGCGGGCTGGAGGCCGTCACCCTCTCGCTCCCGCCCTGCCCCGGGCAGAGCATCATCAAGCGGCCGAACAACGGCGGCATGTACTCCACGGGAGCCGTGCTGCGCGACAAGGGCTACACGGTGAAGTATTTCTACGGAGGCAACAGCTATTTCGACAACATGGAGACCTTCTTCTCGGGCAACGGCTACGAGATCGTGGACCAGAAGGGCTATGCCCCCGAGGAGATCACCTTCGCCAACATCTGGGGCGTCTGTGACGAGGATGCCTACCGGAAGGTCATCCGCACGCTCAACGAGGACGCCGCCTCCGGGAAACCCTTCTTCGCCCACGTCATGACCGTCAGCAACCACCGTCCCTTCACCTACCCGGCCGGAAAGATACGCATACCGCACGATGCCAAATCGCGCGCCGGAGGCGTCATGTACACCGACTATGCGCTGGGGCGGTTCTTCGCCGAGGCATCGAAGCAGCCGTGGTTCGGCAACACGATCTTCCTCATCACGGCCGACCACTGCGCGTCGAGCGCAGGCCGCACGGAGATTCCGCTGGAGAAATACCACATTCCGGCCGTGATCCTCGCCCCGGGGCTCGTAGAGCCGTGCGAAGTGGACGGAATCGTCTCGCAAATCGACCTCATGCCCACGCTGTTCTCGCTGCTCAACATGAGCTACGACTCCCGGTTCTACGGTCGCAGCGTCTTCGACCCCGACTACACGAACCGCGCCTTCATCGCCACCTATCAGGACCTCGGATACCTCGAAGGCGACACCTTCACGATCCTGTCGCCCGTGCGCCGCGTCGAGCAGTACCGCGTGGTTCCCACGGAAAAAAATCCGCACAACCTCGAACCGGCCGCAACGACCGACGAGGAGCAGGTGAACCGCGCCATCGCCTATTACCAGACCTCGTGCAAGTGGCACAAGCGGTAGAACGGGCGGCGGCGCATAAGCCGCGCAGGCCAAGACGGGAACCGCGCGGAACCCGCACACTCCAAACAAGAATCGCGGAGCCTTTGAAAGGCTCCGCGATTCTTGTTTGGGCCTGCGACCGGCCCGCTATTCGTTCTCGTAGTCGTCGCCGCCGACCTTCACGGGCGGCTTCAGCGATTCGGCCGGGGTATTGGCCTCGATCCACTCCTCGGTAAGCAGCGAACTCTCGGGAAAGTCGAGGTCTTCGAGGCGGCTGACCGAAATCTGGTACTGCGCATAGTCGTTGGCCCCACCCGTAAAATTGCTCCGCTGCGAGTAGATGCCGTAGATGCCCAGCACCGTGCCCGTCGTACCGTCCTTCGGGATCGGCTTCATGGCGAACTGCGAATAACCGCTCGTGCGCACCGTATAGATACCCGGATCGGAGGTGTACTCGGCCTCGTCGTTGTAGGAGATCATCACCGAACCGTAGAGACGGACGTTGTTCCGGTTGTAGGCCCAATAGTACCACGTACCGAACTGCGCGTCGCCCCAGTCGGTCACGATCCAGCTCGGATAGGGATTCTCGTAGGAGCCGTTCTTGATCGCGGAGGGCGATTGCTCCACACCGTTGTCGTCCTTATACGTAACACCGGCATAGCGGACCTTCACATCCTTGAAACGCACCAGACGGCCGAGGTCGTCCTTGCCCAACTGCGTGTAGGTTTCGGGAGTGACTTCGAGGATATCCGACTCCTCGAGGGTCGTCTTTTCGCCGGCGAAGACGTTGAGCGACGCCACCTTCGGGTCGTCGAGGTTCGAATTGGCGTAGAACTTGTGCCGGCCGGCCGTGTTGTAACCGTCCGACGGCGCGCCGCCGATCGAAAGCATCATGCGGTAGTTGCCCAGATAGAGCCCGTCGAGGCGCACGTACACCCACTGGCTGATCATGTCCTCCAGATCGAGGTAGAAATCCATGAACAGGCCGCTGTAAAGCTTCAGCTCGATGGCGGCCGTGCCGTCGTAGATGTGGAGCGACTTGTAGATATTGCCCTGCCGGTCGCTGCTGATCACCTTGCCCTTGATGTAGAAGTTCGAGGCTTCGGGCCATTCGTACAGCCCCTCGAAGTCCTTCTCGTCGGTCGTCTTCGTGCCGAACTTCAGCGTCCGGGTCGATGCGAAGTCGCTGTTCGTACCCGTACCCGACAAGCCCCCGCACTTGGACTCGAACATCTCCTTGACCTCTTTGATCGTCACATGCTCCAGTCCCAGCACCGTCATATCCTCGTCGGTAAAGAGTTTCTTGGGAGCCGGAGTGTCGAAGTCGTTGTAGCACCCCGCGGCAAGCACGCCGACCGCAAGAGCCAATAATATACGCAATCTTTTCATAAATCGTGATCTTTCTCGGTTAGAATCGGAAATAGACATTCAGATAGTAGTTCGTACCCAGCATGTAGAAATACTTCGAATCGAAACGGCTGTAACGCGTCTCGCCGTTGCTGGCGCGCACGCGGTTCATACGCATCTGCTCGTAACCGCCGGTATGGATATCCTGGTTGTTGAGAATATTCTTCACCTCGAGGCTGAAGCCCAGCATGTAGTCGCGGCGGATATACCAGTTCTTGCCCACGCTGGCGCTCAATGTATAAACACCGTCGAAACGCTCCTGCGCGCGGATCGTCTTGATCGACCGCAGGGCCGACACCTGCTGTTCGGTGGTGGAGGTCGAGCTGGAAAGGATGTTCGTGTAGTATTCGATGGCCTTGGCCGTGCGGTACATGGGGTTCATCGAGAGGTAAAGGTCATCGTAGTAGTTGAAGTTCACCGAGGCGAACCAGTTCTGCGGACCGCGGTAGTCCAGTCCGACGTTCAGCGCCAGTTGCGGGGTGCTCTCCACGTGGTAGCCGTCCCACGACACCTTGTCGCGCAGCACGATCTTGTCCACGTTGTCCACCGTCTGCACGAAGTCGGGATTCGACGTATAGGTGTAGTCGCCCCAGCTCAGGGCGCCGACCACCGAAAGACCGTTCCAGACGGGAACCGAGAGTCCCAGCTCGAGACCGTAGTGGCGCTTGTCGATGCCGCTCATGGCGAAGTTGGTGAACGAGCTGCGCGTGTCGTCGTAGAAGGAGATGACCTTGGACTGGTCTTCGAAGGTCGTATAGTATCCCGAAACGCGAGCCTTGACATAGGGCAGATTGAGGTTGTAGGTCAGATCGACGCCGAAAATCTTTTCGGCCTTCAGGCCCGGCGTGGTGGTGTTGCGCGTGCGGGGCGAAACGAACGCCGTGGCGAACTTGGGAGCCTGCTGCATGACGGCGACGTTGGCCTCGAGCGAGTGGGCGCGCGAGAACTTGTAGCCGAAGTTGCCCTTGGCCGTATAGGTCAGGTAGTCGAGCGTCTTCGAATCGCCCTTCGAGTTGTTCGGGAAGAGCCCCTTGCGCCAAAGACCCTCGCGGTACATCGAAGAGTAGCCCAGCTCGCCGGCCACGCTCATCGAGAAGCCGCCGGTGCGCCACGAATAGAGCGCCCAGGCATTGCCCTCGAACAGGTGCGCACGGTAGTTGTAGCTGAACTTGTCGCCTTCGCGGGCGATGCGGGCGTGGCCCGTGGCCTCGTAGTAGTCCAGATCGTTCTGGGCCGCCAGGGTGCTCGACATGTCGCGCTCGGCGAATTTGTCGATGTCGTACCAATAGTCGCCGCCCATCAGGTCCTTGATCTCGTCGTAATACCACGTCCGGTTGGCGCGCAGGTTCACGCCGCCCAGAATCCGCATGTCGTTACGCATCTCGTGCTGCACGCTGGCGGCGAAATTGTAGTCGATCTGGTCGGTATGACGCTCCTCGAGGATGTAGTTCGAGCGGTACTGCTTGCCGGCCAGCTCCTCCAGCCCGGGGATGTTCTTCAGCTCGGTGTCGATGTACTTGTTCTTCGAATAGAAGTCGTCGAAGTCGAGCATACCCGTCCACGCCATCGCGCGCTCGAGCGCCTTCTGCGTATCGAAATAGATCGTCTGGTCCGACGTCTCGCCCGGAATGACCTGTCCGAAGGCGTACGACGGCAGGTAGCGGTAGTAGTCGCCGCGCGGGTCGGGTCCTCCGTTCCATGTCAGTGCCGAATAACCGTTCTTGCCGAAGCGGAGCGACGTGGCGGCGTTCAGCCGCGTGCGCTCGGACATGTCCCACGTATAGGTCAGCATCACGATCGGCTCGTGCATGTCGCGCACGCGCGAGTTGCGGAGCTTGCCCGCCTGATAACCCACGTTGGGATTGTAGTAGTTGTTGCCGAACAGGGCGTAAGCCTCGTCGGTCGAGGCCTGCTGCGCACCGCGCTCCGTGGGCGAAGCCATGATCGTAAGACCCAGCCGGTGATTGTCGCCGAAGAGCTTCTCGGCCGACGCGAAATAGGAATAGGCGTTATAGTAGATTCCGTCCACATAGCCGTTCCCGCCCTGACGCGTTCCGAACGAGAAGGCGTACGACCAGCCGTTGTCGAGCTGTCCGGAAGCGTAGGAGACCATCGCCCGGAAGCGGTAGAGCTGGTTGGCGTTCGACACGCTCACGCGGAATCCCTTGCGCATCTGCGAAGCGCGGGCGTTGATGTTGGTCATGCCGCCGATGCCGCCGATGCCGTAATCCATCATCTCCAGCCCCGTGACATTCTCCTGGTTGCGCGTCGCGTCATTCAGGCCGCTCCACAACGACCAGGGGCCGTAACCCGTCATGGCGTCGTTGAAACGGATGCCGTTGAGCATGATGTCCGAATACTGCGCATCGAGACCGCGGACGTTGAAACGCATCTCGCTGAAACGGTACGAGGCGATATTGCTGAACAGGTCCTTCGACGAGGAGAGCTTTCCGGGCAGCGCCTGCATGTCGGACACGGCGTCATCGTCCGACTCGGCGAAGACCGCTCCGTCCACGGTGGAGAACATGCCCGTCGGCACGATCACCACCGACTTGAGGTCGCGGACGAACTCGTCGCTCACGCGGACCATCACTTCGAGGTCCTCGAACTCGGGCGTCGAGAACTGCACCGTATAGTCGCCGGCAGGCAGGTTCTCGAAGAGAAATTCACCATCCCGGTTCGTCCGGGCGGTGAGGCCCAGCGATTCGATGGTCACCTCCACGTCGCTCAGCGCCGCGCGTCCGTTGCGCGAAACCACCTTGCCGCGGATGCCTCCCTCCTGCGCATAGGAGGAGGCGGTCACGGCCGCGAGCATCAGAAAAAGGAAAACTTTCAGTTTCATACACATATTTTAGGGTGTTATTTTGCAATGTAGATATAGGCCGGAAGGTGGTCGCTGAAACCGCCCTGGAAATTGTTGCCCACGAACGTCCGGAGCGGATAGCCCTTGTACTGCCCCTCCTTCTGGATCATGTAGGGACGGCGGAAGATGCCTCCGTAGAACTTCGTATCGCCGACGGGCCGGATCTTCAGCTCGCCGGTCGAACCCGTGGCCAGGTTGTCCGAAACGATGATGTTGTCGAACAGGTTCCAGTCGTCGCGGTAGGCCAGCGAACCGTATCCCGCCTTGAGCAGCGCAATGAAGGGGTTGAACATGTCGCCCGGACCGACCTCGCCGATCCGGCCCTTGGCACGGAGTCCCTCGACGATGCTCCGATCGGTGGCATCGTCGTTCAGGTCGCCCATCACGACCACCTTCGTGGCGGGATCGGCACGCTGCACCGAATCGACGATCGCGCGAACCTGCTCGGCGGCGGCCATGCGCTTGGATGCCGAAGCGGCCTGGCCGCCCAGACGCGAGGGCCAGTGGCTCACGAGGAAGAAGAACGGCTCATCCTCGATCGTGCCCCACATCGTCACGAAATCGCGCGTACGGAAATCGGGCATGTCGGGCATCCGGAACGGAATGGCTGCGCTGCCTTCGAGTTTGAAGACGTCGGGACGGTAGTAGAAACCCACGTCGATACCGCGGAGATCGGGCGAATCGTAGTGCACGATCCGGTAGTTGCCCTTCGAAAGCTTCGGGGTGGCGATCACGTCCTCCATCACCGAGCGGTTCTCGACCTCCGAAACGCCGATCACGATCGGGAAATCTCCGTCCGCGGAGGCGATGTCGAACAGCACGCGCTCCAGGTTGCCGATCTTCTTCGCGTACTTGTACGCGTTCCACTTCTTCGGCCCCTCGGGCGTGAACTCCGTGTCGTTCACACCCGGATCGTCGATCGTGTCGAACAGGTTCTCGAAGTTGTAGAAGACCACTTTGTAGGGCTTCTGCGCAAAGCCTGCCGCGATGAGCACGGCAAACAGACCTGTCAAAAGGATTTTCTTCATAAAGCTTGTCATTAAGATTTGTCGGAATTATAATCGGATCTAAAGGCCGGGCCAGTCGCCGGGATCGTAGCTGCCTTTCACCTCCCGGGCCACGTCGGGGTCGAGGTTGCGGAAGAACGTGAATCCCGTCAGCTTCTCGATCTCTTCGACCGTGCAGGCCGCTTCGCGGAGCGAGGTGGCGGCGCCGTCGCTGTCGTTCGTGAAGAGGAATCCGACGGCCTTCAGCTCGTCGGCCGAGAAGTCCGAAATCGGCCGGTTCTCGTTGCCACGCTGGCGCAGCATCACCTTCCAGCAATGCGACGGCACGGCGATCGGGCCGTTCCGGTTGTCGATCGTCTTGTCCGTGAGGAACTCCGTACCCGTCACCACGTAGAGCGTATCGTAATTGAGGTATTTACCGCCGGTCTTCTCCCGTTCCGGCCCCCAGTCGCGCTCCTTGCCTTCGAGCGTCGCCCAGATACCCTGGTTGAAACGGCTGCTCTGCGGCATCATATTGGTCGCGTAGAAGGTCATCGCATTGGTCGCCCGCGTATTGTAGCGCGTCGCCGAGGCCAGCATGTGCCCCCGGTCGTACCCGTAGGAACCGTAGCCCTTGAGAATATACTGCTGATCCTCACGGGGAATCTCGGGCAACTGGTCGTTGGGGTCGAAAGCCCAGTCGTTCGTCCGTTCGAAGGAGGGCGTCGTGTAACAGTAATGCACCGGATAGGCGACCCAGCGCGACACGTGTTTCGCACGGTCGTAGCAGATCGAATAGTTGCGTCTGTACCCGCCCGTGGCGTATTCGGTCGTGGCAAGCGTCGTGTAATAGGTTTTGTAGATGAAATCGGCATCCTCCCGGAGAACGGGCTGTTCGGCCCAGGAGCGCTCGTAGTCGTAAACGATCGTCGAACCGGCCGACCGCTGGGTCATTTCGAGCCGGACGGCGTATCCGTCGGAGAAGGTCATGTCGATCCGGGCCGTACGGTCCTCGTCCGTCCCGTTTTTCTGCAAGTAGATGAAGACGGGAGATCCCGCCTCGCCGCCCGTTTCCGTCAGCGGCTCGGTCAAAGCGAACGAACACCAGGCGGCATCCTCCTCCGCGGAAATCACGGCACGGAAAGTCACCCCGCGGGCGCCTTCGGTCGTAATGCTGTTCGTCGTAGTCGAATAGTTCACGGTCTCTGCCACGAGCATCGCACGGGACTCCCTGTCGGTCCCTTCGTCCTTGCCGTCGCATCCCGCGAACAGGATAAGCATACAGGCGGCAAACAGCCACATGCCTATCATTTTAATATTCAATGTCATCCGGAAAATTTCGCTATTTCAGCCTTCGCATCCAAAGAAACCAAACTCTTGGCGGGACCCTGCCCGCCAAGAGTGGTTTTCAAAAGTCGGTCTATCGAATTACTTGTTCTTCTTGAAGAAGCATACGCCCCATTTCAAGGTCGATTCGCTCTTGTAGGAACGAAGCAGATCATACGTTGCTCCGGCAGTACCGAGGTACACACCGTTGTTGGAGATCTTGATACCTTTCTCACCGTTATCCTCGAACAGCCATTCCGCACCATCGGGAGTATCTACCAGACCCATGCTACGGTTGGTTGCCTCCTTGAGGTTCTTCAGATACTTGCCGCCGGACTTGATATAGTAGGTATTGGTCTTACCCGAAACGGCTTCCACGGTAATGAAAGCAGCCGTACCTTTCTCCTTATCGCGATCGCTGAGATTGGGATTCAGCGTCAGCTGATTCGATTCATACTGATAGTTAACCGTCTCCAGGTCCTTATTGCTCGATATAGTGCCTACCCAAATGTGATACGAATAGGGGGCATAGGTAATGTTATTGTACGACTCGATCATACCTGCCAAGTATAACTCACCGGCGGTCAGATCGGCCAGCGACGAGATGAGCGTATAGCCGTCACCCGATACGGGAGCAGCCTGCTTCAGATCCACCGAAGCCAGCGTCTCGCCACCGACCTTGGCAACGAGCGTTGCTGTGTAGGCGGCATCTGTTTCGTTATTTCCGGCTGCATTTACGACAACCTCCTTATCGGTATGGCTTACGACCGTAAACTTGTCGGCATTCGTGCCCACAATCTCAAAGGTAACCTCCGAAGCTGCAACATTAGCCACAACATAGGGAAGCGTCTGCTGCTGCGGATCCGTTGCGGCAAAAGGTTCCGGCTCCTTCGTGAACGTCACGGCCGGAGTCGTCGTATTCGCATCAATCTCACGAAGCAGAATGTTCAGTTTGGAGTTCGAAGTATCGTAACCGAGAGCAAAACCGGTGGCATCCACCACATCCCCGCTCTCGAGTCCCTCGAAATAGGAATCCAGACCGTAAGCGAACGCCACGGTCTCCACCGTCGTCAGTCCCGGAATTTCCAGCGTATAGGTATTGTAAGAAGCACCCTTCTCGATACCGAGGATACCCGAAACCTTCACGTACTTGTAAGCGGCCTTCGATTCGTCGGCCTTGATCTCCGAAGCGTATTTCTCGATGGCCTCGGCATCGAACGTCTCGGGCTCGGGCAGAGCGAGCGAAGAATCGCCGCCCGTCGTCACCTCGAAATTCGAGAACTGGTAGAGACCGTAGCGCAGGGCGCTCTCACCCTTCACGGTAGCGGTCTTACCGACAGCGCCGATATAGGGATTGGCGGTCTGATCCTGCCAGTTGTTTTCGAAAGCGAGCACATAATTGACCGTCCCGGAGTTCTCCTGCGCGAACATGACGGCCTTCTGGTGAACACCGACGATGGTCGCATCTTCGATCTCGTAGTTGCCCTCTCCGAGCTGGTCGATCGTCGTCTTGGTATATTCCGTGGAGACGGTGAACAAGTCCTCGGTCATACCCTCCAAATCCGAAGCATTGCGGGGCGAAATATTGCCTGCCCCCTGATTGATCGACACACAGCCCTTGATGTAACCGGCCTTCGCGGGAATCTCGATGGAATTGGCCCACGATGAGGAATAACTGTTGAACGACAACTGGAAAGTCGAACCGTTCTTCGTCTCGAAGGTCTGGTTCGCATAACCCGACGATACGTTGTAATACATCTCGCCGCGGATCGACTCGATCGGCTGCGAATAGACCTTCACATACTGCGACTGGTAGTCGATCAGTTTCGCAGGATCGGAAACCTCGATCGCCTCGGGCGTATTGTCGGAAGCGTCGAGAATCTCGATATCAGGATCGGCTTCGAACTGCACCTGATAGGTGTCATAATATGACTTCGAGAAACCGCCCTTCAGATCGAACGAAACGATCGAACCGCGGGTCAGGTGATAGTCCGTATCCTTATCGCCCACATACCCCTTGAAACGAATCATCAGACCGGCCCCCGGCTCGGCGGTGTCGTCCGTCAGCATGATCTGGTGATTGTTGATATTGTTGCCCACATAATCGGATACGACAATACCGGTAATCACCATCGACTCGGTGATCTCCTTTGCATTGGCCGTTCCACTCGCGTTGTCCACCGGGAAATCCAGTCGATCGCGGATCTCCTTGACGTTGGTTTCAACCGTCGTCGTACCGCCCTCGTTCTGCTTGACGGTGATCGAAGCCTTCTTCGTTACGGGAATGCCCTCGACATAACCCGTGGCGGTCAGCGTGATCGAAGCCTGGCGCTCGGTCTCGGCCGCGGCGAGCGTGAACGAAAGCTGCGTCGTGCCCGTCTTGCCCGACAAGGCGCTCGGCGTGCACCATGTCTGGTCGTCCGCCTTGTCGAAGGACAGGGTCCAGTCACCCTTCGAAACGACCTCGACGGACTGCTCGATCTTACCTCCGGCGAGCGACCCTGCAATAGTGGCCGACCCCCCCCCATCGACGGTGATCTCGGGAATACCCTCGTAACCGCCGTCATTCGTGTCGTCGTCCGAGCATGCGGAGAAGGCGGCAACCGCCATCGCCGAGCAGAACAACGTTTTCCAGAAACTCATCTTTCTCATAGGGCTTAAAATTAAGTTAAAAAAGCATGTCGTATTACGCATATAGCTATCAAATCGTTACATAACAGCGATATTCAGTCGTAAAGTTAAAGTTAATTTCCGAATCCGCAATATCCGTAACACAAAATTCACACCGAACCGGCAAAATAGCGGAGACAAAAGCCCGGAGCACGCCCCAAAGGCATGATCCGGGCTCGGAAACGGTGCGGGTCAGCGAATCCGGTCGGCGGAACGCACGAGCAGTTCGTCGTGGAAAATCGCACGTGCGGCCAGAAAGGCGAAGAGCAGCGCCACCAGCGGCAGGGCGATCGCGGGCCTGAAGCCCTGCGTGTGGAACGCCATGCCGGCGAAAAGACGGCCGCTCAGAAAATAATAGACGCCCTCCATCACGACCGCTCCCGCGAGCAGCACCATCTCCACCACGCAGAGGCGGATTTGCAACAGGCGGCGGCGGTAGAGAAAGATCGTCACGAGCGGCAGCGCGGCGGCGAGCGCCAGCAGGATGCCCAGATAGAGGGTCGGCTGCGCGAGCGTACCGTCGGCGCTCCGCAACGAAAAGGCGTACAGCCCGTATTCGCCGGCCTGGCCGGCGAACCACGCCAGCGGCGCGAAAAGCATGACGGCGACCAGGGCCGTCACGATCAGCAGATAGAGTGTTTGAATGCGTTGTATCATTTAATCCAGCGTTTTGTCGATCAGGTATTTGTTGCGGTCCGAAGAACCGCGGTTGATCAGCTCCCCGAGGAATCCGGCCAGGAAAAGCTGCACGCCGAGAATCACGGCGAGGATGGCCAGATAGAAGAGCGGCTGCTCGGTCACGGGGCGCAGCGGCAGCGCGTGGGCCTGCTTCCAGAGCTTCCCGACGATGATCCACACCGTCGTTCCCCCGCCCAGCAGGAACATCAGCGTCCCCAGCCCGCCGAAGAAATACATGGGCGAGCGGCCGAAATGGGACATGAAAAGAACCGTGATCAAGTCGAGGTAGCCCTTCACCATGCGCTCCATGCCGAATTTCGAACGGCCGTACTTGCGCGCATGGTGATCGACGACCTTCTCGCCGATATGCCGGAACCCCGCCTGCCGGGCGAGCACCGGAATGAAGCGGTGCATCTCGCCGTAAACCTCGATCGACTTGACGACCTTCGACCGGTAGGCCTTCAGGCCGCAGTTGAAGTCGTGGAGGCGGATACCCGTGGCGGCGCGGGCCGTCCAGTTGAAGAACTTGCTGGGCCATCGCTTGCCCACGGGGTCGTGGCGTTTCCTTTTCCAGCCCGACACCAGGTCGTAACCCTCCTCGAGGATCATGCGGCGCAGTTCGGGAATCTCGTCGGGCGAATCCTGGAGGTCGGCGTCCATCGTCACGACCACCTCCCCCGCCGCCGCCGCGAATCCGCAGTAGAGCGCCGCGGACTTGCCGTAGTTGCGGGCGAAGCGAATGCCCCGAAGCGCCGGATAGCGTGTCTTGAGCCGCTCGACCTCCTCCCACGAAGCGTCCGACGAACCGTCGTCCACGAGAATCGCCTCGTAGGACAGTCCGTGCCCTTCCGCCACGCGGTCGATCCACGCGACCAGTTCGGGCAGCGACTCCGCCTCGTTGTAAAGCGGCACGACGACCGATATGTCGGGCCTACTCATCCGACGAATCCTTACGTTCCGCGGAATCCTCCGCATGCTTCACCCAGACGACGTCCCGCTTGGTGAAGGCCGAGACGAACAGTCCGAAAAAGCAGCCCTGCACGACGGCGCCCAGCACCGAGAGCACGACCACCCAGATCGGCGAGAAGAACATCGTCCGTGCCATCGAGACGGCCATTTCGAGCTGCGCCTCGCTGTAAAGCGACGCCATCGCCTTCAGGCTCTCGCCGAGCAGCGTCTCATAGCGCGATGCGAAAAGAACGTTGCGCGCGACGATCTCCCACGCGCCGATCAGCACGCCCGAGAAGCACATCATCCAGAAGATGTATTTCATACACTGTCCGTACCCGTAACCGTTCTCCCCGCGGCCGTAGAGCAGCACGCGGCGTTTGGTGAAGAAAAAGAGCAGCACGACGAACACCGCCACCGACACGAGCGACAGCAGCGACGAACGCCAGAAAAGCCCCGCCGTCGTGAAGACGATCTGCACCAGCGCCATGACCGCGCCCCACTTGGCGGCATCGTTCCAGAAATTTGTCTTTTCCATGTTATACCGTTTGATTTCGATTGTCCTACCGTAATTCGCCCCGTCCCTCGCGCAGCACCTCGGGTTCCCCGCCCGTGAGGTCCACCACCGTCGTAGGCACGCAGTCGCCCGTCCCGCCGTCGATCACCAGCGACACCTCGCGGCCGTAACGCTCGTGGATGAGTTCGGGATCGGTCGTGTACTCCGCCTCGCCGTCCTCGCGGACCGAGGTGGTGACGAGCGGACAGCCCAGCGCCGAGACGACCGCCCGCGCCACGGCATTGGCCGGAATGCGGACGCCGATGGTCTGCCGCCGCTCGAGGGCCTTGTCCGGCACGCGCGACGAAGCCGCGAGAACGAAGGTGAAAGGGCCCGGCAGGTTGCGTTTGAGCGTCCGGAAGGCGGCGTTGTCCACGCGGCAGTACTCCGCGATCTGCGCGATGCTCCCGAAGACCACGGCCAGCTCGCCGCTGCTCTTTCCGCGGATGCGGCGCAGACGGTCGATGGCCCGGGGCGAACGGAGCGAACAGCCGAAGGCATAGACGCTGTCGGTGGGATAGATGACGATTCCGTCCCGCTCGAGCACGTCCACGACCCGCTGCAACTCCTTCTCCGAAGGGTTCCGTTCGTATATCTTCGTAAGCATAGGGGAACAAAGATAGGCAAAATATCGGAAATACGCACGATTCGGCGGCGTTTTCTCTCCGCAGTGCCGGCCCGGATGCGGGATTCAGGCCCGCTCCGGATGCGGAGGCCGGGAAACGGGAGGAACGGGCCGGGCCGCAGGACGGACGGAACAGAACGGCCCCCAACGATATGGGACGGGTCCCCGGGAAAGACGGCGAATGCCGCCGCGGCCGGAGGGAGCGCCGGGAAAAATCCGGCAAAGGACCGGAGGGGTTTCCGCGGAGCTACCGGATCTTCCGGCGGTTCAGCTCGGCGCTGTAGGCCCGGGCGTTGGCATTGTGCTCGCGGAGCGTCCGGGCGAAGTTGTGGTAGCCGTCGAACGCGGGCCGTGCGCAGAAGAACAGGTAGTCGTGCTCCTCGAAATTCAGCACGGCGTCGATCGCGTTCTTGCCGGGCATGCAGATCGGGGAAGGCGGCAGCCCCTTATTGACATACGTATTGTAGGGCGACGGATACTTCAGATGGCGGTAGAGAATCCGGCGCAGGCCGAAATCCCGCATGGCATACTTCACCGTCGGGTCGGCCTGCAAGGGAATGCCCCGGCGCAGGCGGTTGATATAGACCCCGGCGATGCGGGGCATCTCGTCCGTCTTGCGCGTCTCCTCATAGACGATCGAGGCGAGGGTCATCACCTCGAGCCGCGACAGGCCGCTACGCGCCCGCAGGGCATCGCGCTCCGGAGTCCAGAAACGGTCGTATTCGCGTTTCATGCGGCGCACGAACTCCTCGGGCGAGACGGTCCACCAGACCTCGTACGTGTCGGGAATGAACATGGAAAAGAGCGTCAGGGTGTCGAAGCCGACCTCGGCGGCCAGCTCCTTCGACGCGAGCGCCCGCATGATCGCCGCGGAATCGGCGTCGATCTGCCGCGCGAGTTTCCGGGCCAACTGTTCCGGAATGCGCACGTTATTGACCGCGATGCGCACGGGCGTCTGCAACCCCAATTTGAGCATCCGCGCCACCTCGACGACACTCATGCCGGGACGCAGCACATAGTGCCCGGGACGGAAGGCATTCTCGAGATCGAGCCGCCGGGCGTAACGGCGGAAGGCCGCCCGGTGTCTGAGACGGGGCATCAGCGAATCGGTCAGCTCCCCGTACGTGGCGCACGACCCGACGAAGAGTTCGCACTCCTCCGTCACGGCATTGCCCCGGAACTGCGACCATCCCACGCCGAAGGCCGCCGCTCCCAGAACGAACAGCGCCGCAGCGAGCCAAAACAAAGTTTTTTTGCGCATCTCGGAAAAAATTTTTGCAAAGATACAAAAAATTCCTACTTTTGCAGCCGGGTGAGTCTTATACGACCAGCTCCTACAGAATCCCCCAGGCGAGGAATCGAGCAAGGGTATGTGGTCGTAGCGGTGCGATATAAGGAGCTCACCCTTTTTGTTTTACCAAAAATCGAAAAGCCATGATAAGACTGAACGTATTTATCCGCACGACGGACAGCAACCGCGAAGAGCTGATCTCGACGGTCAAGGAGCTCGCAGCCGCTTCGCTCAAGGACGAGGGCTGCGTGGCCTACGACCTGTTCGAAAGCGCGACGCGCCGCGACGTGCTGATGATCTGCGAGACGTGGAGCGACGCCAAGGCGCTCGCCGCCCACGAGCAGGCTTCGCACTTCACGACCCTCGTGCCGCGCATCCACCAGCTCGGCGAAATGAAGGCCGAGAAGTTCGTCTTCTGACGATGCCGGACGACGAACACGAACAGAAAATCCCCGATGCGCATTGCACCGGGGATTTTTCGTATCCGGAGTCCCGCCCAACCCGGCGTCCGGCGTCGGGATCACTCTTCGATCGCGCGGAAGGCATCCTTGTAGAGGCCGCACAGCGGGCAGGTCCAGTCGGCGGGAATCTCCTCGAAGGGCGTGCCCGGTGCGATGCCCGTTTCGGGATCGCCCTTTTCGGGATCATAGACATAGTCGCACGCCGTGCACTTGTAACGCTTCGGGATGCAGCGGTCGGCCACCTTGCGCCAGTCGATCAGCTCCCAGAAGGCCGCCACGAAGTCGGCGCGGCGGTTGCGGTAGTCGATATAGTAGGCATGTTCCCAGACGTCGATCGTCATGACGGGCCGCAGACCGTCCGTCAGCGGATTGCCCGCATTGGACTTGGGCACGATCGAGAGTTTGCCCGACTTGTCGGCCGCGAGCCATACCCATCCCGAACCGAAAAGTCCCACGGCGGCCTGGGTGAACTGTTTCTTGAACTCCTCGACCGATCCGAAATCCCGCGCGAGGCGCTCGGCGAGCTTCCCGGGCACGGGATGCCGGTCGGGCGTCAGCATCCGGAAAAAGAAGGTGTGGTTCCACGTCTGCGCGGCGTTGTTGAAGATGCCGCCGTCCGCCTTGCGGATGATCTCCTCGAGGGACATCTCCTCGTAGGGCGTGCCGGCGATCAGCCGGTTCAGGTTGTCCACGTATGTTTGCAGGTGTTTCCCGTAGTGGTATTCGAACGTCTCCGCGCTCATCTTCGGAGCAAGTGCTTCCAACGCATAGGGAAGCTCGGGCATTGCATGTTTCATAATATCTGTGTGTATAATGGTTTTCCGCAAGACAAGATAGTAAAAAATCCGGCTCGTTGTACCGACGAGCCGGAAATACCGATCTTTCGGACGTATCGGGCCATGCCGCGCGACGAAGCGGCGGCGTCAGAAATTGGCCTTCACGCCCACCGTGAAACGGGCCCCCGACTCGGGGAACCACGGATATTCGTAAAGTTCGCGGTCGAGCAGGTTCCGGCCCTCGGCGAAAATCGCCACGCGGCCCGACACCTTCCAGTCGAAATCCACGCGCAGATCGACCCCGAACGGCGCCTCGAACGAGGAGACGGAGACCGGACCCGCATCCGTTCCGGAGGCCGGACCCGAGGTCAGAAGCATCCATCTGCGTTCGCTCTGCATCCGGGCCTCGACGCCGAAGCCCACCTTGCGGCCCTCGTACCGCACGCCGACGTTCCCCGCGAAGGAGGGCGCGCCGTTATTCCAGTCCTCCTCGTCGTTGTAAAGATAGCCGTGCACGCCCAGATCGAACGTCAGCACGCTCAGCGGGCGGTATTCCACCTCGCCGTTGAACGAAGTGACGGTCTGACGGCCCGTGAGCGGCAAGAACACCGCCGGAAACGCCTCCCCCGTGCCGCCCGCGCCGTCGTCCGACAGCTCGCGGTATGCCGCCCAGTAGAGACGGTTGTCGTGGATCGTGACCCCGGCATAGAGCCGATACCCGAAGCGGTTGCGCCACAGGCTGCCCCCGAGGCCGAACCGGCCGCAATAGTCCACCGAACTCTTGTCGAGCCACTGCGGAGCGGCATACGGATTCTTCCGCATGAGCGACCGGAGGCTGTTGTCCGAAACCCCGCCGTCCACCTCGAGAAAGGGTTTCAGCCCCGGCGTACCGAGATTGAAATCGAAGTGCGCGAAGGGAATGAGGTAATTCCCCGTCGTGACGACCGGCTCGGGATCGGCCGCCGCCTCCACCCTGTCGCGGTAGAAGTCCGCCCCGACCTCCAGCCGCACGACGCCGCCCGCGAAACCGTAGCGCAGCGCGGCATGCAGCAATCCCTGGTCGTAACCGGAGGCGGAGCGCTGTCCCCGGAGGTATTCGTAGCCGAGAGTCGCCGAGAGGCTGCTCCGCCCGAATGCACGGGCGATGCGGCCGTGTCCCTCCAGCGTCAACTGCCGGGCATTCTCCCCGTACGCCTCGGGCCATTCGGAATGGTCGAAGAACATACCTCCGCGGAAGGCCACCTCGAAATTCGTGCGGCTCAGATCCTGAAAGTCGTCGCCGATGCGCAGGTCGAGGTTCGCGTCGCCGAAATCGACCGCCGCGCCGGGCACGAAGAGCGATTCGGCATCCGGCGAGACGAACGCCCCGTAGCGGTGGTACATGCGGTTGTCGTAGGAAAGCTCCCCTTCGAGAACATACCTGCCGAGGTATTTGCCCGCGGCGACACCGGCGCGGTTCGTCATGCGCACGGAGTTGTTTTCGACACCGAACACGTTGCGGATGTCGGCATAACGCCCCTCGTGATTGACATACCCCATAAGATAGCCCGTCGAAGGGTTCTGCGTCGTGGCGTAGAAGTCCAGCACCGAGTTGAGCGGATAGCCCGCGCCGGCTTTCAGGTAGAACGGCAGCGGACGGTTGAACTCCCAGTAGGTCACCGTGGCGGGCCGGATCGGCCGCGTGGTGAGCGACGTGCGCAGCGACAGCGGGGTGATCGAGTAGTCGATCTCGGGACGCAGACGCGTCGTATCGGTCATGTCGGGTTCGACGGGCAGCTTCGACGCGCCCTCGACGCGCGGCACGTAGGCCTTGGTCACTTCGACCTGTTTCTCCACCTGAGCCGCGGCCAGACGCGGCAGCGCCGCCAGCACGAAGGCGGCAAATATCACTCTTTTCATCGTCAGTTCAGTTTTGCGATTCGCGCCTTCGCCTCGTCCACGATGCCGTCGTCCGCAGGCGTATAGCCGTCGGCGACACTCTGGTAGGTGGCACGCGCCTGGAAATTGTCTCCCTTGCGAACATAGACGTCGCCCAGCAGGATGAAGGCCTTGGCCAGCCAGTAGGAGTCCGGCTCCCGCTCGGAGAAGGCGAAGACGGCCTTTTCGGTCGCATCCAGATCGCCGCCCTCGAAGAGCGATTCGATGACATAATAGGCCGCTTCGGCCCCCTGCCGGGTCTTCACCTCGGAGGCGAGCTCCTTGTAGAGCTTCACGGCCTCCGCCTTGCGGCCCCCGGCCCGCAACTGCCCGGCCCAGGCGTATTTGGATTCGCGCAGCGCCGTGGCTCCTGCATCCGGATGCTCCGCCACGTCGGCCGCCATCGCGGCGATCCGCTCGCCGTCGCCCCCGGCCACCGTGGCGCGCACATACCCCGTCATGGCGGCCTCCCGGCCCGAACGGGTCGTCGCGGCGTCGTAGAGCCGGCGGTAGGCCGAAGCTGCCTCGTCGTAGCGTTTGTCGGCGAAGGTCAGCTCGGAGAGCTTTTCGAGCACCTGCTCCGTATAGCGGTTCTGCCCCCGGTCGGCGAGCGTCGTCAGCGTCCCGATGGCCTCGTCACGGGCTCCCGTGCGGAGGTAGCAGTCGCTCAGGTAGTAGAGCGCATCGGTCAGATAGTATCCTTTCGGGTAGTTCTCGACATAATCGCGGAGCGACCGGGCCGCCGCCTCGGGCTTGTCTGCCAGATAGAGGTTCTGCGCCGCGACGAACGACAGCGAGTCGCGCGACTGCGCCGAAAGGTCGCTCTCCACGCCTGCCCGGGAGGCGTAGTCGAAGTAATCGTCCACACGCCCCTCGGAGACGTAGATCTCGCGGATGCCCTGCATCGCCTCCTTCGCTTCGGAGGATTGCGGCGAGGATCCGACGACCATGTCGTAATAGCGGAGCGATTTCTCGCGGTCGCCCAGATTGAGGTAGGCCAGCCCCAGATCGGACAATGCCTGCGCACGGCGGGGCGACGAGGGATAGTCGGCCACGAAGCGTTCGAGCTGCGCGGCGCCGTCGGCATAGCGTTCCTGCGCGATGAAGCTGCGCCCCAGTTCGTAGGAGGCTTCGCTCACGTAGTCGCCCTCGCCGTCGGCGATGATCTGCCGCAGGGCCTGCTGCTTCTCGGAGGCACGGCCCAGAATGCCGAGCGTGACGGCCCGTTTGTACCGGGCGTAGTGCATCTCGGGCGTGCCGAGCGCGATGGCCCGGTCGTACGACGCGACTGCCTCGTCGAACTTCCGCTCGGCATAGGCCGCATCGCCCACGCGGTTGAAGGCATCGGCCCGGTAACGGTCGCGCGGGGCGTAGGCGTCGAGGAAACGGCCGAACGCGCTCCGCGCCTGCGCCATGTCGTCGCGGTCGAAAGCGCAGTAGCCGAGATTGTACCACGCCAGGGCGTATTCACGCGCCGACCGCGGCGCCCGCCGCAGATAGGCGTTGTATTTGGCTGCGGCGACCGGATAATCCCCCTGCGCAAAGGCGATCTCGCCCTGCCAGAAATCGTTGAGCGCGGCGTATTTGGGACTGACGTTCGCCGCCGCGGACTCCGCCAGGTAGCGCTGTGCGGCCTGCAAGTCGCCTTCGCCGTAAGCCTCCAGCGCCCGGAAATAGGTGATCTTCTGCAACGCGGCACGAATGTCGGCGTCGGTCGAAGGCATCGACCGGATGGCTCGGTAGGCCGCATCGTAATCGCGCGAATTGTAATAGGCGGCGATGAGCAGCGTCCGGGCCTCCCCGGCGCGGGGCGACGAGGGATAGCGGTCGATGTAGCGTGTCAGCATGTTGATCGCGCCGTTGAAAGCGCCGCCGCCCAGTTCGTACTGCAACTTGGCGTAGTTGAACAGGGCGTCTTCGGCGATCGCGGCGTCGAGCGCCTCGTCCGACGCCATCGCGAAGGCCTGCATAGCAGCCTCCTTGTCCCCGGCACGCAGGTAACAGTCGGCCAGGTGGTACGAAGCGTTCTGCGTCAGCGCGTCCTCCGCGCCGCAAGCCCGGCGGAGCCACTCGGCGGCCTCGTCGTAACGGGCCGTGCGATAGAGCGCGAAACCGCGCAGGTAGCTGGCGTCGCGGTCCATCTCGCCGCCCGCCTCGGCATAGGCATCGAGGTGTTCGAGGGTCTTGTTGTAGTCCTCCAGCCGGAACCACGATTCGGCCGTCACGCGCTCGAGTTCGGCGCGGCGCTCGGGAACGGCTTTCCGGGCCAGTTCCGGCCCCTGCTCCACGACATAGCGGTAGTTGCCCTCGCGGAATTCGATCTGCATCAGATAGAACGGAACGACGTCCCGGTAGGCGTCGCTGCGCGCGAGCTGCGTGAAGCCCTGCTTCGCCCGGCCGGACCGTCCTTCGGCATAGTCGATATAGGATTTGTAGTAGAGCGCGTGGTCGGCGTACTCGCTGCGGCTGCCGATCCGGTCGAAATGCCCGTAGGCCGCCTCGTAATCGCCGTCGGTGAACTCCACATACCCCATCCGGATGTCGTACTGTTCGCGGCGCGGCGCGCTCAGGGCCCTGTACTCGGTCCGTTCGAACGCCTCCCGGGCCTCGCGCATGTTACCCGCGGAGCAGTAGAACGACCCCAGCGCGAAACGCACGTCGTTGGCGTAAACGGAGCCGGGATAACGCTCCTCGAAGTCCCGGAGCGCCCCTTCGGCATCGGCGCTGCCCAGCTCCACGGCGCAGGCGGCCAGGTAGAAGTCGATCTCCTCGACCGTCGTGCGGTCCGCCGGGTCCGATGCCGCCCGGGCACGCAGGAATTCGTGCCGGGCATCGCTCCAGCGTCCGAAATCGAACAGGTCGCGGCCGCGTTCGAGGGCCGCCGCCGCATCCTCCTCCGCGGCCTGCGCCGTCAGCGCACACGCCGCGAAGAGCGGGAGCAGGATATTCCGAAATTTTCGCATACGTTCCATAATTAAAAGAGGGGACCGGAAACAGCGCGGCCGGCACACGTCCCATCGCAAGCGGCCGCACCGGATCCTCCCTCCGAACTTCGCAAAGATAATACATCCGGCGCGCAAAGCCAAATTTATCCGCATACTTCGCACCCTCCCCCGCACGGCCGCAGAAACGGCCGGCGAACGCTCCCGCTCATCATGCGGCGGCGTGATACGAACGGGCCGCCGTACCGTGCCCGCCATGCACGGAACCGCCGCGGCCGGCGCCGGACGGACGCAGGTAAATACCGAACCGGCAGGGGCGCCGGGCGATCCGCCCCCGGCAGAGGTCCGGCCGGAGAGGCGTCACGGCGCCGGCGCCATGCGGACTACGGACGGATGTCGCGGCAGTTGCGTTTGTCGGAGATAGTGCCGTCGTCGAGCACGACCAGCCCGTTCCGGGCGCGGAGCATCGTCTTCATGGTCGAAGCGTCGATGTTGTAGCAGCGCACCCTGCCCGTGCCGAAGTCGTGCCACGGCTCGTCGTAGAGCGGCTGGGGCGTGAGGCAGACGACGTGCGCACCTTCGGCGGCAGCGCGCTCCACGAGCCGTGCCATGCGGCGTGCGCAACCGCGCGGCAACGCGTCGAACGACGTGACGCAGAGCATGTAGAGACGTCCCGGCGTGGACAGCACCTCCTCCGTGGCGTCACCCCCGGCGTCGCGCAGGGCGAATTCGCCGATGAGCGGAGCGACCGCAGGAGCCTCGCCCGTCGTGCGGGTATCGACCCACTCCCATGTCTCGGCGTCCTGCCATTCGGTCTCGTCGAGCGAAAATTCGCGCTCCTCGCCCGTAAGGCGGTTCCGGTAAACGAGCACCGTCTCCGTCTCGCCCGCATCGGGCACGGGGGCGCGCATCGCCCCGGCGATGTTCACCCCCACCTTGTAGGGCAGGAAGTCGATCAGCGGCAGGTGGATATAGCAATAGTACCCCAGGTACATGGAGAGGCAGAAAAAGGTGCACGTGAGCACGATCTCCACCGGTTTGAAGGCGAATATCCGGTCGGGACGGTAACGCCACCACACCACGAAGGCCATCGGCAGCAGCACGACGTTTTTCACGAAAGTCTCCCACGGCGAGAGTTTCAGCGCTTCGCCGAAACAGCCGCAGTCCTCGACGGGAATCACCGTAGCGCTCAGCAGCGTGAGAAGCGTGAAGAAGAGCATCGACGCCAAGGCGAAAATCGAAATCAGACGGATGCGGACCTTGAAGAGCAGCATACAGCCCATCATCAGCTCGGCGCCGCACAGCCAGATCGAAAAGGTCATCGAGGCCGGTTCGAGCGCCTCCATGCCGTAGATCGACAGGTACTCGTTCACCTTGAGCGCCGTGCCCCACGGGTCGATCACCTTCGTAAAACCCGAAAGGATGAACGTACAGGCCAGGATCAACCGGCAGACGTTGGCCAGCAGCTTGAATGTTCGGCTCGTTCTCATCGCGTCGTAAGAATCGGGGCGAGCGCGTCGCGGATTTTCGAAAAGATGCCTTCGGGCGACTCCATGCCCCCTGCGGCGTCGCTGCAATCGACCACCCGCAGCCGCGGATCGGACGCAGCGGCCTCGAGATAGACCTCGCGCACGCGCCGCTGGAGGTCGAGGGCGTCCTCGTGGATGTCGCGCCCGCCCTGCAGGTAGTCGCGGTCGTCGCCCTCGCGGATTCCGGAGAGCTTCCGCTCGGTGAACGAGAAGGGCACGTCGAGGAACAGCGACAGGTCGGGGCGCGGCAGGCCGTTATGGACGAACTCCAGGTCGAGAATCCAGCGCATCAGCCGGTCGCGCTCCTCTCCGGCAGGCAGTTTGGCGCACTGGAACCCCACGTTCGAATAGACGAAGCGGTCCAGCACGACGGCCTTGCCCGCGGCGATCCACCGCCGGATCTGCGGTTCGGCATCGGCCCGGTCGCCGGCGAAGAGCAGCGCCACCAGATAGGGATCGACCTCGTTCACGCCGCCGAACCCGCCGCGCAGGAAGCGGGCGATCAGCTCGCCGTAAACCGGAGCGTCGAAACGCGGAAAATGGATGTATTCGCTCTCCACGCCCCGCTCCGAGAGCAGCCGGCGCAGCAGGCGGATCTGGGTCGATTTACCCGCACCGTCCAGACCTTCGAGCACGATAAACATAACGTCACTTTATGTCGGTTTCAAACAATCGTTTCTCAGCGCAGCATACGCACGGCGCGCGCCACGCCGTCGGCGAGCGCATCGGCCTCGCCGAGCGTGTTGTAGAGGGCGAACGAAGCGCGGCACATGCCCGTCGTCGCGTAATGGTCCATCACCGGCTCGGCGCAGTGCTGCCCCGTGCGGACGGCGATCCCCAGCTTGTCGAGGATCATGCCCATATCGTAGGGATGCACCCCCTCGACGTTGAACGAGACGATCGCGCACTTGTCTTCTGTCGTCCCGTAAATCCGGAGCCCGTCGATGGCCGAGAGGCGTTCCGTGGCGCGGCGCAGCAGCGCCGTCTCGTGCGCCTCGATCTCCGCCGGATCGAATTCCTGCAGGAACTCCACGGCGCGCCCCAGCGCGATGGCCCCCACGAAGTTGGCCGTGCCGGCCTCGAACTTGAGCGGCACGGGGGCGAAGGTCGTCCCCGCGAAGGTCACGCGATCGACCATGTCGCCGCCGCCCAGAAAGGGCGGCATCGCCTCGAGCAGCTCCCGGCGGCCGTACAGCACGCCGATTCCCGTCGGACCGTAGAGCTTGTGGCCCGAGAAGGCGTAGAAGTCGCACCCCATCTCCCGGACATTCGCCCCGCCGTGCACGATACCCTGACAGCCATCGACTGCGACCACCGCACCGACGGCGTGCGCCGCCTCGACCACGGGCCGCAGGTCGGGCCGCGTACCGAGCGTATTGGACGCCTGCGTGACGGCGACCGCCCGCGTGCGGGCGTCCACGAGCGACGGCAGACACTCCGTCCGCAGACGGCCGTCGTCGTCGAAGGGCAGCATGCGTATCTCGGCTCCCTTGCGCTGGGCCAGCAACTGCCACGGCACGATGTTCGAGTGGTGCTCCATCTCGCTGACCACGATGTTGTCGCCCGCCTGCACGAAGCGTTCTCCCCAGGCATAGGCGACCGTATTGAGCGACGCCGTGGCCCCGGCCGTGAAGACGACCTCCTCGCGTTCGGCAGCACCGATGAAAGCGGCGATCCGGCTCCGGGCGGCCTCGTAGCGTTCGGTGGCCTCCTCCGAGAGAAGGTGCACGCCGCGATGGATATTGGCGTTCATCCCCCGGTAGAGGGCATCGACCTGCTCGATCACGCAGCGGGGCTTCTGCGCCGTCGCCCCGCTGTCGAGGTAAACGAGCGGCTTCCCATAGACCCTGCGGGAGAGAATCGGAAACTCCCCGCGTATTTTTTCGACGTCGAACATATCTACAACCGTTCCATTTTGGCGGAAACCATCTCCATCACGGCCTCGCAGAGCGGCTCGACACCGCACCGGCGCACGACGTCGCCCACGAAGCCCTCGATCTGCAACCGGCGGGCGTCCGCCTCGCTCAGCCCGCGCTGGCGCATGTAGAGAATCGCCTCGGCGTCCATCTGCCCCACCGTCGCGCCGTGCGAACACTTCACGTCGTCGGCATAGATCTCCAACTGGGGCTGCGTCGTGATGCGGGCCTCGCGGCTCAGCAGGATGTTGCGACTCTGCTGCCGCGCATCGGTGCGCTGGGCGCCGGGAGCCACATAGACCAGCCCGCGGAACTCGCCCACGGCCCGGCCGCCGGCGACGCCCTTCACCGCCGAATCGCTGCGGCAGTCGGGAACGTTGTGCGCCGTGTGCAGCGTCACGACGCAATGCTCCCCGTCCGCAGCCAGGAAGGCCCCGCCGAGCGAGTTTTCGGCCTCCGCACCGTCGAGGTCGATGCGGTAGGAGGCGTTGGCGCCGGTGAGCTGCACCGTCGTCACGCGGCAGCGGCTGCGCGCGGACTGTCTGACGGACACTTCGGCGAAAGCCTCGGCCGCGAAGAGGTGCGTCAGCTCCAACTGCGCCCCCTCGCCGAGTGCGACGGTCAGCGAGGCGGCGTCGGCCTTCGTATGAAGCACGACGAGGTGTGCCGACGAGCCGGCCTCCGCCTCGACGCGCAGCGCGCGGGGATCGACCGCCGCGAAAGGTTCCGCCCCGGTCCCGGCGACGCGGAGCGTTTCGCCGCCGACCGGACGGAACGTGCGGAGTATGTCGCGAAGAGCCTCCATCACCGGTCGTATTCGTTGATGAGCCAGTCGTACCCCTCCTTTTCGAGCCGGAGCGCCAGCGACTTGTCGCCCGAATGGATGATGCGGCCCCGGTAGAGGACATGCACCACGTCGGGGACGATGTAATCGAGCAGCCGCTGGTAGTGCGTGATGACCACCGTGGCGTTCTCCGCCGTATGGAGTTTCGTGACGCCCGTGGCGACGATGCGCAGGGCGTCGATGTCGAGGCCCGAATCGGTTTCGTCCAGAATCGCCAGCTTCGGCGCGAGCATCGCCATCTGGAATATCTCGTTCTTCTTCTTCTCGCCGCCCGAGAAGCCCTCGTTCACGGCGCGCGACGTCAGTTTCGAGGGCAGCTCCACGACGGCGCTCTTCTCGCGCATCAGGCGCAGGAACTCGGCGGCCGAAAGCGGTTCCTCGCCGCGGAAACGGCGCTGCTCATTGACGGCCAGCTTCATGAAGCCGGCCATCGTGACGCCCGGAATCTCCACCGGATACTGGAAACCCAGGAAAAGCCCCAGACGCGCCCGGTCCTCTATGGACATATCCAGCAGGTCGCGCCCCATGAAGGTCGCCGAACCTTCGGTGACGGTGAACTTCTCGTTGCCCGCGAGCACCGACGCGAGCGTCGATTTGCCCGAGCCGTTCGGCCCCATGATGGCGTGCACCTCGCCGGCCTTCACCTCCAGGTCGATGCCCCGGAGAATCTCCTTGCCATCGACCGAGGCGTGCAGATTTTTTACGCTTAACATATTCTCTTTGCCAGTTTTTCACATTTTCCAATCTCCCGGGGAGTCAGCTCCCCGTGTTTGCGGCATCCGCCCTTGCCGAAGGTCCCCACGACGCGGAACCCGCTCCAGCGCAGAATCTCGCGCAGCGAACGGAACACGCCGCCCGTCTGGCGGAACCAGACGCTGAACGGCCAGACCGTGTTGCACGCGGATACCAGCACGGCCCGCTTACCCTTGTGCAGCGCTACCGGCAGACCGTTCTCCCGCTCGCCCATCAGCGCATAGACCATCCGGTCGAACAGCACCTTCAGCTCGCCGCTCATGTTGCCCCAATAGCAGGGCGAACCCACGACGAGCGCATCGCACGCACGGATCATCCCGGCGACACGGTGGGCGTCGTCCTCCGGAAGCACGCAGCGGCCCAGCGACCGACACCGCATGCAGCCCGTGCAGGGCCGGACCCGCAGATCGCAGACCGTCAGACTCTCGACCGTACAATCCTGCGGCAGAGCGGCGACCACATGGCCGAGCATCTGCGAAACCACTCCCCCGCGCCGGGGACTGCCGTTTATCACCACGACCTTCATACTCCGTTTCCCCGCCATTATCCGACCGACCCTTCGAGACTGATCGCCAGGAGCTTCTGCGCCTCCACGGCGAACTCCATAGGCAGTTTGGCCAGCACCTCGCGGGCGTAGCCGTTCACGATCAGTCCCACGGCATCTTCGGTCGAAATCCCCCGCTGCCGGCAGTAGAAGAGCTGGTCGTCGGAAATCTTCGAAGTCGTGGCCTCGTGCTCCACGACGGCCGACGCATTGCGGCTGTCGATCACGGGAAAGGTGTGCGCCCCGCAGCGGTCGCCGATCAGCAGCGAATCGCACTGCGAGTAATTGCGGGCGTTCTCCGCGTCCCTGGCCATGCGGACCAGCCCCCGGTAGGAGTTTTCGCTGCGGCCCGCCGAGATGCCTTTCGAGACGATGCGGCTGCGCGTGTTGCGGCCGACGTGGATCATCTTCGTACCCGTGTCGGCCTGCTGGAAGTTATTGGTCATGGCCACCGAGTAGAACTCGCCCACGGAGTTGTCGCCCGCGAGGATGCAGCTCGGGTACTTCCACGTGATGGCCGAGCCGGTCTCGACCTGCGTCCACGACAGGCGCGCGTTCTCGCGGCAGATGCCGCGCTTGGTGACGAAGTTGTAGATGCCGCCGCGCCCCTCGCGGTCGCCCGGATACCAGTTCTGCACGGTCGAATACTTCACCTCGGCGTCGCGTTCGACGACGATCTCGACCACGGCCGCGTGCAACTGGTTCTCGTCGCGCTGCGGCGCGGTGCATCCCTCCAAATAGCTCACGTAGGAACCTTCGTCGGCCACGATGAGCGTCCGCTCGAACTGTCCCGTACCGGCGGCGTTGATGCGGAAATAGGTCGAAAGCTCCATCGGGCAGCGCACGCCCTTCGGGATGTAGCAGAACGACCCGTCGGAGAAGACCGCCGCATTGAGCGCCGCATAGAAATTGTCGGTCGCGGGAACCACGCTCCCCAGGTACTTCCGCACCAGCTCGGGGCAGTCGCGCAGCGCCTCGGAAATCGAGCAGAAGACGATGCCCTTCTCGGCCAATGTCTCCTTGAAGGTGGTCTTCACCGAAACGGAGTCCATCACGGCATCGACCGCCACGCCCGAAAGGGCCATCTGCTCCTCGAGCGGAATGCCCAGCTTGTCGAACGTGCGCCGCAGCTCGGGATCGACCTCGTCCATCGACCCGAGCTTCTTCCGGGGCTTGGGGGCCGCATAATAGATGATGTCCTGGAAGTCGATCTCCGGAATCGTCAGGTGCGCCCACGTCGGAGGCTCCAGCGTCAGCCAGTGGCGGTAGGCCGCCACACGGCGCTCGGTCATCCACTCCGGTTCGCCCTTCTTGGCCGAAATCAGGCGCACGACCTCTTCGGACAATCCCTTGCCGATGGTCTCGGTCTCGATGTCCGACGTAAATCCGTATTTATATTCCTGCTCCCGAATGCCTTCGAGAAGCTCCTTTTCGTTCGTTGCCATTACATGCCAAATATCGGACAAAGGTACGAAATCAAATTGCAAAATCATAATGCCGCGAAGCAAATCTGCGGCCGGATCCCCTATTCCGCCGGAAAAAATCCGGGTCCGGCCGGCTCGTTCCGCCCCTTCCGGAGCCGGAGAAAGTCGGGAAACCGGAAATTTTGTCCGCAATTCTTTGTAGTTCCCCAAAAAGATTCTATATTTGCACACCCTTTCGGGAGAAACCCTCTTCCCGGAAGCGTGCCCGGAGAGATGGGTGAGTGGCTGAAACCACCGGTTTGCTAAACCGACGTACGGGGCAACCCGTACCACGAGTTCGAATCTCGTTCTCTCCGCCAAGTCACACCGAATAACAATATAAAGCCCTGCAAATATGCAATTTGCAGGGCTTTATACATAAGAGCCACGAGCATAAATTCGAACCTCTATCCCGATGCCATTTCTGCCAACGTCTTACGGATTCGGCGCGATAGGGAATCGGACGGAATGGAGAGAAACGCAAGGCCTCATCCGGAGCAAATTCCGCTCCCGGAACCGTCGTCCGTTACGAGACCTGTCTGCGACCGGCCAGAGAATTCATGCGGAATACCTATAATAGATATCCGCTCAATCCATAGCAGTCCATATAAGGCATATTTCGCGAAGAAATAATCAGTACATCCTGTTTTTATTTCATATATTTACAAATAATTTCAAACGACCCGTCACACAGGCATTACCCCGAAATACGATTTATAATTAACACGATTATTCCATATAACATTTCTCTATTTCCATCTCGATGATATGCCTGATTGGGGGATTACATAAGGATTATGCTTTACAAAGACAGAAAATCATCGTAAAAACAAGCACAACAATACGAATGAAATTCACCGATTGACAAACCATTAGCTTTGCGTATGAAATTCTATCGTTTAATACTCGCTTGTTTCTGTTTATTCTTTTGTGGTTGCGGCCCGTATTATCACGATTATTCTGAAAAATCGGGGTTCGAGCAAATAGAAGTGGACAGCATGATGTTGGAAAATCTGGAAGTCCTGGGACGAGTTTGGGGATATGTGAAATACCACCATCCGATATTTACTGACAATCATTATGATCCGGATGCTGAACTTTTCGAATTATTGCCCCGAATAGCAAAGGCTACTTCGACGGAACGCAATCGGATTCTGAGCGCATGGATAGCACATTTCGGCTCATACGATACAACCCCGGAACGTTATGAATCCATCGCCTCCGACCCAAAGCGCATCGAATTCCACACCGATATTTCTTGGATTCGTGACACAGAAAGACTCGGGAAAGACCTTTCCGCACATCTTATCCGCCTTCGCGTGGCCGATCGCAAATGGAATTACTATGCTCTCCAATGGATGCGTGAAGGGTGGGCACACAATCCTCAATTTCATAACGAGAAAGGATATCCGAATATAGAATCCCCGGACTATGGTTATCGGCTGCTCGCAGTTTTCCGGTTTTGGAATATGGTGGAATATTTCTTTCCGACCAAATATCTGATCGACAAGAATTGGAACGACGTGTTAAAAGAATATATTCTGCGTATGGCAGCCCCCGAGGACGGAGATTATCGAAAGGAAGCATGGCGCATGATCGCAGAACTGCACGATAACCATGCGCAAGGCAATCTTTTTTGGCTTACCGGAAATTTCCGGATTCCCTTGGATGTCGGTTTTGTCGAAGATCGCCTTGTCGTGCTTTCTCCCGATACTCTCCCGTTACTCTGGAGTGAGCGGAAGGTTCCGTTTCGCCCCGGCGACGAAATTATCGAGGTCGGCAGAGAACCGGTCAAGAATTATATAACCCGGACACGGACATTTGTTCCATGCTCACACGAGGCCGATGTACTTCGTTTTACCGCCGATGCGATCATGCGAACACCTAAGAATACATTGCTTCCGATCCGATACTGCCGTGGAGGTGTTCTCCGCGACACGCTAGCCGCCGTAGAACCTGAAGGCGGGAAATACCTGAAACTGGTCGAACGGAGACGGCGATCGGATTATCGCCTATTGAATGAAAATATCGCATATATCTATCCGGCAGGTTACGCGCAAACCGATAGTATAGTAGTAGAAAAGATATTATCGAAATCCGAAGGTCTGATAATAGATATGAGATGCTATCCCCCGCACGATTTTAGGACATTCATTGCCAAACATGTTCTTCCGGAAAAGCCGGAATGCAATATGGCGAATACTTATCCCGTCATCGCGTTGCCTGGGATATTCCATCGGGAAACGATTGCACAAATCGGCAGACCGTATAAAAAATACGACAAGCCAATTGTTCTTCTTGTAAATGAAACGACACAGAGTATGGCCGAATATTTTGTACAAGCCATGCAAAATAACCATCGGGTTCAAGTGATCGGGTCGAAGACTGCCGGCGCCAATGGCAATGTTTCGGAATTCTTATTGCCGGGAGGAATCAAGAGCCGTTTTTCCGGCTTAGGATGGTATTATGCCGATGGGACTCCGGTGCAACGGCAGGGAGTGAAAATCGACCATGAGATAAAGCCCTCGGTTGAAGGCATCGCTGCCGGACGGGACGAAGTGCTTGAATTCGCAATACGGACAATTAACAGAGGGTCCCGAAAATCTTTAAGAGAGCAAGGATCATGATAAAACCTGAAGAAAAATGCAAAGTTTCAGGCAAACAGACGATTAACAACAAATACATCCCTATTTATCAATTATTTATAAGCACACCTAAATATGCGATATTTATGTAATAGCAGATTAATTTTCCTTGTTGCAATGGCATTTGCCGGTTGTACCCGGCCGCCGATTTATTCGACGGAGTACAACCTCGATTTCGAGTATGCCAAGAACGATTCTGTGCCGATGCAGTGGATACTCCAAAATTCCTCGGTTACAGGGTACGTTCTCTCGCTTGACAAGCAAGTGAAACAGCATGGAGAGGCAAGCCTTCGTGCCCGATGGCAAGAAGGGCCGACCGTGACCGTTTGGGGCGGGTTCCAGAATATTCTGCCGGGCGAATTAGTCGCTGGGAAAGAACTCGAAATCAGCGGATGGGTCAAAACGAAGGACAGTGTGAACGTGTGTGCCGGATATGGCATATTCCCCTATAATCCAGAGAAGTACGACCCCGATCTTTTCGGGCGGATAGATACGGTCGGAGGGGTTCGCGGCATGTCCGAGTGGACACGCCATACCGTCCGGCAGACGATCGACAAGGATGTCCCTTATGTCTTGATTGTCGGCTTCGTTACCGGCAAGGGTACTGCGTGGTTCGACAATATCGAACTCAGAATCGACGGCATAAGATACGAAGACAAAGCGATTCCGGCACCGAAAACGGAATTGTCCGACAGGGAGAAAAAAGAGCTGCGCCGATACGTCTATCCGCTGCGGACCTGCGAGTCGGACGGCGGGGACACGCAGGACCTCGACATTCTCCGGCAGTTGGTCGGAGACTGCAAAGTGGTCGGGCTCGGAGAGAATACGCACGGAACGAGCGAAGTGTTCAAAATGAAGGACCGGATCATCCGCTATCTGGCAGAAAACTGCGGATTCGATATTTTCGCGCTGGAAGCCAACATGCCCGAATGCTATCAGTTGAACAACTATACCGTCGGAGGCATTGACAACCCGATACGATTGTTAATCGGAATATACATGTGGCCGTGGAGAACCCATGAAATGCTGAACATGATCGGATGGATGAAAACATTCAACGCATCCGAACCACGAATTACGTTTACGGGAGTGGACATGCAAAACTACAATGGCCCGATACTCCGGTTGCAGACCATTTTCGAGAAAAATCCGTCCGATAAAAACCTTGTGGAAAAAATCAAGGATAAGTTGCATCGCATTTACCCCCGTCCGTTCCAGATCGATGGAGAACTGGCTGAAGACATAGACTCCGACCTCGAAGAACTGGAGACACGGATAGAGGCGAAAAACCGGCCACCGATGCAGAGAGCCTGGGCCTTACAGAATATCGAGTTATTGCATCAGTTCCTGAGCCAGAAGAAAGATCCCGACTGGCGTGACCGCGGCATGGCCGACAACCTGTTGTGGATATTGCGGAACAATCCGGGGTCCAAAGCCGTAGTTTGGGCGCACAATGGGCATATCAATTGTTTGAAGCAGGTAGCTATATTGTATCGTTCGATGGGGGGCTTTCTCAAAAAAAGTATCGGCGACGATTACCGAACCTTCGGATTCGTCGGATACGAAGGTTCGTACACGGCCTGGAAAAACAGACTACAATCCTTTGAACTTCCCAAAGCGCATCCCGGCACACTCGAATACGTGCTCGGACAGTTGGACGAACCGCTGTTTATTCTGGACTTGAAAAAGATGCGCGAAGAGGACTCCTCCTGCCTGCAATGGCTCGGCAATCTGGAATTCAGAGAAGTCGGAGCAACTCCTGAGATATTCTATAATACGCAGATTTCCGACATGTTCGATTATCTGATTTTCATCCGCAATACCTCGGCATCGCACATGATACAATAATTCAAAAAGAGGAACCCGAAAATCGACAAGAGAGTAGGGATAACGCTAACTCAAAAACAACCGCCATGAAAAAACTTCAGTTGAAAAAGAAGCGATCGCCCATCTTGCCAATCAAACGTCAAAGATGGTGAAGGGTGATACGGATTTTACCACGATAACGCACATGACGACCGTCGGTTCTCGTTATCGCAATATGCCCCCGGCCTAAATTGCAGGTTGCGCGCCGATACAATCGGTTCGGTTTGTTACGGTCCGTCCCCGACCACACTTGAAGCAGGTTGTCCGGCCGAAGCCCGTGCCGGAGAAGCATGTCAAGCGACGGGTAAGGAGCGTGCGGAAACAGACAAGCGTGCAAATACACGAAGATCGCTTTACGTAATGTGCAGTCGGGTATCCGCGACGCGGCCGAAAGCATCGGACTGCGGACGGCCTCTGCGAAGCTCGCGAGGCTGCGACTGCGCAAGGTCGTGCCGCTGCCGTACATCGCGCATTGGTACCGGCGGCATTTCATCGTCCGTATGGCGGGTCCATGTTTCCGACCCGGCACAGGATCTGCTGAAACACTCCGAACGGGATTTCCTGAAAGGCCGGTTCTCCGTCATGGGAGCATCGACCAGACCAAAAATGTCGCCGTCTTGAAAAGTTCTTTCGAAATTTTCTCCTACCCGAAGAGGATCTTCCCCGGACAAACGGCGGTGTACACATCATGAGGCGTATCACCATCAGCGGAAATTCCGTTCGGTTCCCAGTCAGCATGGTCGGATTCCCTCCGCAGTCGTGGGACCAGCGAACCCAACGCCTTATCGGACAAAGGGCAATCCGACCTTATTTCAGACAGTCACTCTTCATATAAATATTTTCTTGCAAATTATTTGTACCGATGCCTAAAAATTCCTATTTTTGAGAGACGAAAGATACGCAGTCCAAGCTGTTTATCTTAGCAGAGACCGCTGAATATCGTAATAGCCATTGATAAACAGTCGAGGTGCGTGCACATAGTGAGTGCGCGGCCCTTGACCAAAGTGGTTATTGCATTTAGTTGATCGGTCTCTGCTAATTGTGAAAGTGCCGCGCACCTATTTTGAAAACGTACGACTCAAAATAAATGCCGGAGTTATGAATAGATATCGGATTTCTCTCTCTACGCACGCCGTCGGCTGCGGTAGTGTTTCTCTGCGATCATTTCTCTTTTCCGACGTACCTGCGGTCCCGAAATATTCATACCTGCCGTGTACCGTCGGACTCGACGCTTTTCCGCGAATTGAATTTTCCGTGCTTTCCGCCGGATGCAGACGTTTTCCGTCCGACAGCTCTCCGCACCCTGCAAACGATAAAGAGCCCTCCTTGACAAAGGAGGGGCAGTGACGCGACTCATTGCAGGAGGAAGGGACCGAAAACGGTCCCTTCCGTTTTGAGAATGAATCTCGAATATCCGGACAATCCGCCGCCACGGTCAGACCGAGCGTTTTCGCCTCGTTTCCGGTCGCTCCGGTTCGTAACGGCGGAGCGGCGACGCACGCGGCATCCTCCCCGCGAAGCGTTCCCGGACCGGCCGTCGCGCCCGAGAAGCGCAGGGGCCGGAACGCTCCGGGAACGGAGAACCCGCCTTCCGGAATACGGGAAGGCGGGTCCGTAACGGCTCTCCGGCCGCGGATCAGAACATATAGTCCCACGCGGGAAGCTGCTCAGGCTTCGTACCGGCCGCTTCGAGCGATTTCGCATCGAGGTATTTCCGGTTGATGACGATGCGGAACATGTATTCGTCGAACCACTCGTCCGTGAAGGTCATATACCCTTCGTGCCCGGCCGATGGGCCCCAACTGTTCTCGAACTGCCACTTCAGGGGCACGTCGTTGTCGTCGGTATCCACGGCGATCAGCGCCATGGCGTGCGCCGAACCGCTCTGCCGCGTGAGGATGCGCGCCTTCTTGTCCATCGCAAGGTCGATGCCGAACATCGACCCGTAGTCGTACATCGCGGGATCGCAGACGCCCGAAACCGGATCGTAGTCCGCCACGTCGCAGGAGGCGTACATCGCCTCGCCGGCCTTGATCGAGGCGATCGCGGCACGCTTGATCGCCTCGTTGGGCAGGTTCAGATAGACCCAGTTCACGCCTTCGTAGGTGTTGCGGTAGTTCCGGATCTCGTACACCTTGTAATATTCGCGCGTCGGGTCGTTCATAATCATAATGTAGGAATCGGGGGCATAGTCCGCGGGGACGATGCTGCGGTAGAACTCCAGCGGCGTGGTGCGCAGCGTCTTCACTTCACCGTCACGCGTCTCGTAACGCCATTCGAACCCGGCGGGCGGCTCGCCCAGGCAGAGCGCCAGCACGCGGTAAACCTCCTTCAGCACGGCGATCTTCGCCGCAGCGATCTTCGCCCGGTCCGCTCCGGAGGCTGCCAGACCGCGCAGTTCGTACCCGCCGGCCCGCAGCCGCTCGTTGAGCACCGACCTTAGGTAGGTCGTATTGTTCGAATGGGCCGTTTCGGGCATCACCTCGCGCGGCACGACGCCGTACTTTTCGGCCACGTTGTAGAAGAGGTTCCACACGCCGCCGTCGCCCACCGGCGTCTTGAAGAAAAACTCCACGTCGCGGTCGGTCATCGGCCGGTCGGCCGTCGCAACGGCGTTCTCGAGGAAGAGATTGCTCTTCTCGAACATGTCCCAGAAGTAGTTGTAGTTGTGCGAGAAATCGAACTCCGAAAGGCCGAACCGCTCCATGACCGACGGACGCAGCACGTTCATCGAGGTGAACATCCAGCACCGCCCGGACTGTTTCTGGTCGGTGATGCCCTTCACCTCGACCCGGTATTTGAAATAGTGGTCGATCTTCCCCTGCAGGTCGCGGTTCAGGGCCAGCTTCCGCAGGTTCGCCTCCGCCGTCAGCGCATTCTGCAACGCCGTGGTGGGGCCGTCCTTCACGAAGGAGGAGGCGATCTCTTTCAGGTCCGCTCCGGTCAGTTCCTGGGCCGAAGCGTCGAGGAACAACGTTCCCAATGCCAACGCAAGTAAGGTCTTCTTCATAGTAGGTTCGATAATGAGAATCCAAAGATACGAATTTGCCTCCGTTTCCAAAAATATTTCCCGTTTTCGGCGCCGAAGACCGCCGGACGCAAAAAAGGAGAAGCGACGGTCCGGACCGTCGCTTCTCCTCGCGGAACATCCGTAGTCCCGGAGACCTCGGCTCCGACCGCGAATCAGTGCGTCCGGACGGCCTCCGCCGCTCCGTCGTAGTCGGGCTCCTCGGTAATCTCCGGAACCAGTTGCGCATAGACCACCTTTCCCTCGCGGTCGATCACCACCACGGCGCGCGCCAGCAGCCCCTTCAGCGGACCGTCGGCCATCGCGACACCGTAGGCCGCGTCGAATCCCGAGGCGCGGAAGTCCGACGCCGGAACGACGTTCTCGATTCCCTCGGTCGTGCAGAAACGGGCATGGGCGAACGGCAGGTCCTTCGACACGGCCACGACGACCGTATCGGGCAGCGAGGCGGCCAGTTTGTTGAACCGCCGCACCGAAGCGGCGCAGACGCCCGTATCGAGGCTCGGGAAAATATTGAGCACCACGCGGCGTCCCTTCAGATCGGAGAGGCGGAGCGGTGTGAGGTCGGTCTTGACCAGTTCGAAATCGGGGGCGGCGACACCCTCGCGGATGAATTCGCCGGCAAGGTTCACCGGCGAACCCTTGAATTTTACTGTACTCATAACGATATGTGTTTTTTTCGGCCTATCCGGTTCCACACCGCCGCGGAACACGTCCGACTGCCGGCGCAAACCGTATAAACTGTCTTTATTATAACAGAACGATCCGAAACGGAATTTATTGTCCGGACCAGCCCGCGCAAAGCGCGCGAATCCGATGCCCGGAAGGCACATTTCAGAATCCTTTCAGATTCGGTTCGGAACTTGCGGCGCCGATCCGGGCTTTTTCGTATCTTTGTTCCCGGCCCGGATCCGGACACGGCCCGAACGACACACGAACCGACAGACAGAACAAGATGAAAAGACTCGCCACGCTCCTTCTCCTCGCAGCCTCCCCATTCGCCGCGGCGCAGGAAACCACCCTGCCGAAAAGCCCGGCTCAGGAAGCCTCCCTGCTGCGGCGTACCGCATTCGGCACGGCCGATTCGCTCCGCACGGACGCCGCGACGGACGCCGGGCTGCTCGAACGGCTCCGCAACATGCCCAACCTCGAGGTGGGCAGGGGCATCACGTTCCGGCCGAAAAACGACTGGTTCGAGCTGACGATGCGTTTCAGAATGCAGAATCTTCTGGCGCTCTCGTTCGACGAAGACTTCACGCTGACGAAAACCGACGCCCGCGTCAAGCGGCTGCGCCTGCGGTTCGACGGCTACATCTACTCCCCAAAACTGGTTTACTCCGTGCAGTTGGGATTCACCGGCTACGACGCCGAGACGCTCCCGAACGGTTCGACGAACATCGTGCGCGACGCCATCGTCTACTACGTGCCCAACGCCGCATGGAACATCGGATTCGGACAGACGAAGATCAAGGCCAACCGCGCGCGCATCAATTCGTCGAGCGCCCTTCAGTTCGTCGATCGCAGCATCGTGAACAGCGAATTCAACCTCGACCGCGACTTCGGTCTCTTCGGCGAATACAACCCGCTCCGGGGCGAAGGATTCAACCTCTCGGCCAAAGCCTCCGTCACGCTGGGCGAAGGACGCAACTGGGGTTCCTCGTCGGGCGGCGGCCTGGCCTACACGGGGCGCGTGGAGCTGTACCCGCTGGGACGCTTCGGAGCGAAGGGCGACCTGCTGGAGGGCGATTTCGACCACGAGGAGCGGGTGCGCATCCTGCTGGCCGGAGCCTACTCCTACAACCACAAGGCCGCACGCCTCTCTGGCCAGCGCGGCGCCCTGATGCCCGACGGCGCCACGCGGAACATCGGCTCCTACTTCGTGGATTTCATCCTCAAATACCGCGGATTCGCCTTCTACACCGATTTCATGGGCCGCACGAGCGGCGACCCGCTCTTCGATACGGACCGCAACGCCTTCATCTACGACGGCTGCGGCCTCAACGTGCAAACCAGCTACCTGTTCGGCAGCAAATGGGAGGTCGCGCTGCGCAACTCGACGCTCTTTCCCGACGCGGAGGTCCGCCCCTACGCCGGATACGAACGCTGGAACCAGACCTCGGTGGCCGTGACCCGCTATATCATCGGACACAGTCTCAAGGTGCAGGCAGACGCCTCCTACAACCACCGCAGCCGTTCCGCAGCGGACTACAACCGCTGGGAAATCCGCTTCCAGCTCGAACTCGGCCTATAACGCAGGACAAATCCGGCGGGGTCGTTTTCCCGTCGTTCCGCAATGATCGCTCCGGTCAGAGGATCTTCAGCGCGATCCGGGCGCAGGCCTCGGCATCGGCCAGCGCGTGATGATGGTGCGTAAGGTCGAAGCCGCAGGCGGCCGAGACGGTGTGCAACCGGTGGTCGGGCAGGCTGCGGCCGAAGACGCGGCGCGCCGCCCGGCACGTGCAGACGAAACGGTAACCGGGATAGGGCATGCCGTACAGCTCGAAGACGGCATGCAGACAGCCCTCGTCGAAAGGCGAGTTGTGCGCCACGAGCGGAAGCCCCTCGATGCGGGGCGCGACCTGCCGCCACACCTCCGCGAAATCGGGCGCATCGGCCGTATCCTCGTACCTCAGGCCGTGGATGGCCGTCGTGAAACGGCTGTAAAAATTGGGCCGCGGACGAATCAGGCTGTAAAACGTATCCACGACCTCGCCGCCCCGCACGACCACCACGCCCACCGAGCAGACGCTCGTGCGGCGGCCGTTGGCCGTCTCGAAATCTATGGCTGCGAAATCGGTCATTTTCTGAAAAAACTCTTTGCGCAGCAAAGATAACGCCCTCCGGGCAGAAAAGCAAATCGGCCGCGGCCGCGGAAATCCGCCGAAACCTCGGAGAGCGAAGGACATATCGCCGAGGAAAGGAGACGCCGGAAGACGAACGCACCGGGAGACGGAGCCAACGAGAGACGAGTACGGCAAGGGCCGGATGCCGGACGGAAACCGCCCCAGCCGCAGCATGTTGCGGCTGGGGCGGCCGGACTCGGGGGAACTCCCCGGCATGAGGGAAAATCCGCTACTCCCACTCGATCGTGGCGGGCGGCTTGGAGGAGATGTCGTAAACCACGCGGTTCACGCCGCGGACCTTGTTGATGATTTCGTTCGACACGTCGGCGAGGAATTCGTAGGGCAGATGCACCCAGTCGGCCGTCATGCCGTCCGTGGAGGTCACGGCCCGCAGGGCGACGCAGCTCTCGTAGGTCCGCTCGTCGCCCATCACGCCGACGCTCTTGACCGGCAGGAGGATGGCTCCCGCCTGCCACACCTTGTCGTAAAGTCCGGCGGCACGCAGGGCGTCGATATAGATTCGGTCCACGTTCTGCAGAATCTCGACCTTCCCGGCCGTGACGTCGCCCAGAATGCGGATCGCCAGTCCCGGTCCGGGGAAGGGATGCCGCCCGATGAGCCGCTCGGAAATGCCGAGCGAACGCCCCACGCGGCGCACTTCGTCCTTGAAGAGCAGCCGCAGCGGCTCGACGATCTTCAGATTCATCTTTTCCGGAAGACCGCCCACGTTGTGATGCGACTTGATCGTGGCCGAAGGACCGTTCACCGAACACGACTCGATCACGTCGGGATAGATCGTCCCCTGCGCCAGCCACCGCACGTCCTCGATCCGCTGTGCCTCCTCGTTGAACACCTCCACGAAGTCGCGGCCGATGATCTTGCGCTTCCGCTCGGGCTCCGAGACGCCCGCCAGATCGGCGAGGAACTTCTCCCCGGCCTTCACGCCCTTGACGTTCAGGCCCATGTCCCTGTAGGATTCGAGCACCTCGTCGAACTCGTTCTTGCGCAGCAGGCCCGAATCGACGAAGATGCAGTAGAGGTTGCGGCCGATGGCCCGGTGCAGCAGCACGGCGGCCACCGTCGAATCGACGCCGCCCGAAAGGCCCAGCACCACGCGGTCGTCGCCCAGTTTCTCGCGCAGTTCGCGTACGGTGGACTCCACGAAGCTCTCCGAAGTCCACGACTGCGCGCATCCGCAGATGCCGACGACGAAATTCTTCAGCAGCTGTTTGCCGTCGGTCGAGTGATAGACCTCGGGGTGGAACTGAATGCCCCATGTCCGCTCACCGCCGATCCGGTAGGCCGCCACGCGGACATCCTCCGTCGAAGCGACGATCCCGTACCCTTCGGGAACGCGCGTGATCGTGTCGCCGTGCGACATCCACACCTGCGTCGTCGCCGGAAGATCGCGCATCAGCGGGTCCTGCGCGTCGCCCACGGTGAGCATCGCACGGCCGTACTCGCGGCTGGGAGCGGGCTGCACCTCGCCGCCGAAAGCGTGCGCAAGGTACTGCGCGCCGTAGCAGACGCCCAGCAGCGGCAGCCTGCCCCTGATCGCCGAAAGATCGGGCGTCGGGGCCTGGGCATCGCGCACCGAGAAGGGGCTGCCCGAGAGAATCACGCCCCGCACCGACGAGTCGATCGCCGGAATCCGGTTGAAGGGGTGGATCTCGCAATAGACGTTCAGCTCGCGCACACGCCGCGCGATGAGCTGCGTGTACTGCGACCCGAAGTCGAGAATGATGATTTTTTCCTGCATTCTATGTTCGAAGTTTATCGTTTGCGTTTCGTTGCTCTTCCGCGCCGGAGGCCGGAAAGCGGAACTCCGCCGCAGCGGCGGCTCCCGTTCCCCGGGCGACGATTCCCGCCCTGCGGACGTCGGTCACGCACCATACGGCCGGCGACGCCGCGGGACAGCAAGGGCCGCGTCCCATCCCCACCCGGGAAATACCGGTTGCGGCCCGCCACGCCCCTACCGCTCGCTCGAATAGTTCGGGGCCTCGCTCGTGATCGTCACGTCGTGCGGGTGGTTCTCGACGACGCCGTTCGACGTGATGCGGATGAATTTCGCGGTTTGCAGCGCCGCGATGGTCGGCGAGCCGCAGTATCCCATGCCCGAACGGATGCCGCCGATGAGCTGGAAGACCGTCTCGCTCAGCGTACCCTTGAACGGCACGCGCGCCACGATACCCTCCGGCACGAGCTTGTTGATATTGCCCTCGCACCCCTTCTGGAAATAGCGGTCGGCCGAACCGGCCTTCATGGCGTCGATCGACCCCATGCCGCGGTAGGTCTTGAACTTGCGGCCGTTGTAGATGATCGTCTCGCCCGGAGCCTCCTCCGTGCCGGCGAACATGGAACCGATCATCACGCAGTCGCCGCCCGCGGCCAGCGCCTTGACGATGTCGCCCGAATAGCGCAGACCGCCGTCGGCGATCACCGGGACGCCCGAGCCCTTCGCCTCGGAGGCCGCGGCGTAGATGGCCGACAGTTGCGGAACGCCCACGCCGGCGATGATGCGCGTCGTGCAGATCGAACCCGGCCCGATGCCGACCTTGATGCCGTCGGCGCCGTTGTCGATCAGGAACCGCGCCGCCTCGGCCGTGGCGATGTTGCCCACCACGACGTCGAGCGACGGATAGGCGGCCTTGATCTCCTGGAGCTTCCGCACGATATTGAACGAGTGGCCGTGCGCCGAGTCGAGCACCACGGCGTCCACGTCCTCGGCCACGAGCGCCGCGACGCGTTCCATCGCATCGGGCGTGATGCCGACGCCTGCGGCCACGCGCAGACGGCCCTTCGCATCCTTGCAGGCGTTGGGATGATCCTGCACCTTGGTGATGTCCTTATAGGTGATGAGCCCCACCAGACGGCCTTCGTCGTCCACGACGGGGAGTTTTTCGATCTTGTTGTTCAGCAGCACCTCCGAAGCATGCTCCAGCGCGGAGTTGTGCGTGGTGATAAGGCGGTCGCCGGGGGTCATCACCTCGGCGATCTTGCGCGACATGTCGCGCTGGAAACGCAGGTCGCGGTTGGTGACGATGCCGATCAGCTTCCGCGCGCCGTCCACGACGGGAATGCCGCCGATGCGGTTCTCCTTCATCAGATTCAGGGCGTCGCCCACTGTGTTCTCCTTCGAGATGGTCACCGGGTCGTAGATCATGCCGTTCTCGGCGCGTTTCACGCGGCGGACCTGCGCAGCCTGCTCGGCGATGGACATGTTCTTGTGGATCACTCCGATACCGCCTTCGCGAGCCAATGCGATGGCCAGCGGTGCTTCGGTCACGGTATCCATCGCGGCAGACACGATGGGAATGTTGAGCCTGATATTTCGCGAGAAACGGGTGCGGATATCGACCTCTCGCGGCAACACTTCCGAATAGGCGGGTACGAGCAGCACATCGTCGAACGTAAGTCCTTCGGGCTGAACCCTTTCATTGATAAAAGACATAATGAACGTGGATTTTTGTTGCTCGCAAAATTAAGCATTTTTTTCGAAACGGCCCAAAAACCCGCCGCCGATCGCCGTTTTTTTATCAACAATTTATCAATACGGAAACGGCGAACCGGACTTTTTTCACTATCTTTACGATCGACGAAAACACCCGCCGCACGATGAAAAAACTGCTGCCCCTGCTCCTCCTCGCCGCCGCAACGGCCTCCTGCACCCGCCGCCCCGTCATATCGGGCCGAATCGAAGGGCTGACGAACGACACGCTGATCGTCGTATCGTGCAAAATAGCCGATATGCCCGATCTATCGGACGATCTCGACAGTCGGATCCGTTATGACACGATTCTCGCCCGTCAGGGCCGGCTTACCTTCGATATACCGGTCGAAGTCCCCACCCAATTCATCATATCTCCTGCACAATTGCTGGAAACGTTCCACGGAAGGCGATATTTCACCCGAACTTCGGATATTCGGCTGTTTCTCGACAAGGGGGAACACGTCGTACTGAAGGGACGGATCGACTCATCGGTATTCAATTGCACAATCGAAGGGACACGCCTTAACCGGGAACTCAGCCGAAACAAACAGCAAGACCTTCCATTAAGCGTGGAAATGGACCGCCTGCAAAACTCCATGGAAGGCAAACCGCGCGCCGAACAGGAACGCATTTTCCGTGAGTTCGAACAGATAGCGGAGCGACAGAGACTCCGCAGGACAGAGTATGCCATGGCGAATCCGAACAGTCCCGTTGCAGCCTACTATCTGACATACGCTCCGTTCGACAGCCTCGAGCACTATTACGCCAAACTGGGAGAAAAGGCCCGCAATTCGATTTTCAAACCGCTGATCGACCACCAGCGGCTCCGGGCCGATAAATACTGCAAGGTGCAAGCTGCGAAAGCCGGAACCGCCCCCGGCATGCCGGCCCCGGAGTTCGTGCTCCGGGATGCCGACGGAAAGGAGTTCGCCCTCTCGTCGCTGCGCGGACGATACGTCGTGCTCGACTTCTGGGGAAGCTGGTGCGGATGGTGCATCAAGGGATTCCCCCGGATGAAGGCGTGCTACGAACGCTACAAGGACAAACTGGAGATCGTGGGCATCGCCTGCAACGACACCCCGGAGAAGTGGCGCGAGGCGATCGGACGGCACGGACTGCCGTGGGTACACGTCATAAACCCGCGGAACGCGGCCCCCGGGGACGACGTGACGGTCCGGTATGCCGTCGAGGGCTACCCCACCAAAATCGTCATCGACCCCAAAGGGCGCATCGCCGCCCGGTTCGTCGGCGAGAGCGAGGAGTTCTACGACAAGCTGGCGGAGATGCTGGAATAACGCCTCCGCAGCCCCCCCTCTTCACGGACCGCCCCGGCTGCAATTCGTTGCAGCCGGGGCGGTCCGTATTGCGGAACACGGCGGACGGCGGTCCCCGGACGCGGAGAAGCCGGTGCTAATACTGCTCCTTCTCGTTGGGAAAGTCCCCCGACTTCACGTCGCCGACATACTGCGACACGGCATCGGTCATCACCGTATGCAGGTCGGCGTAACGGCGCAGGAACCGCGGCGAGAAGCCCTTGTTGATTCCCAGCATGTCGTGAATCACCAGCACCTGCCCGTCGCACGCGCCGCCGGCCCCGATGCCGATCGTCGGCGCGGAAATTTCGCGCGTGACACGCCCGGCCAGCACCGCGGGAATCTTCTCGAGCACGACGGCGAAACACCCCGCGTCGCTCAGCAGATGCGCGTCGCGCACGAGTTTCGCGGCCTCGGCCTCCTCCTTCGCGCGGACCGTATAGGTTCCGAACTTGTGGATCGACTGCGGCGTGAGCCCGAGATGCCCCATGACGGGAATGCCGGCCGAGAGGATGCGCTGCACCGATTCGAGAATCTCCTCGCCGCCCTCCATCTTCACGGCGTCGGCCTCGGTCTCCTTCATGATGCGCACGGCCGAGTCGAGCGCCACTTTCGAATTGCCCTGATAGGCGCCGAAGGGAAGATCGACCACCACCAGCGCGCGGCTGACGGCCCGCACCACCGAACGGGCATGGTAGATCATCATGTCGAGCGTGATGGGAAGCGTCGTCTCGTAACCGGCCATGACATTGGCCGCCGAATCGCCCACGAGGATCACGTCCACGCCGGCGGCATCGACGATCCGGGCCATCGAATAATCGTACGAGGTGAGCATGGCGATCTTCTCGCCGCGCTGTTTCATCTCCGTCAGACGGTAGGTCGTCACCGCCCGGAGGCTGCTTTCTACGGACATTTCTTCTTCAGAATTTAAATTTCAGGTGCGGCAAAGATAACGCAAGGCGGGCACAACGCAAAATTTATTTCGCCCCGCCCGGGATGCGCTCCGCCCGATGCCCTCCTCTCCGCGGGCCGATCCGGCGGAAAAAACTCCACAGCACGACTCCGCCCGACACCGAGACGTTGAGCGAATGCTTCGTGCCGGCCTGCGGAATCTCGATGGCCCCGTCGCAGCGATCGACCGCCTCCTGCCCCACGCCCTCGACCTCGTTGCCGAAGACGAGCGCATACCGCACGCCCGGCTCGGGACGGAAGTCGTCGAGCATCGCGGCCCCCTCGACCTGCTCGACGGCAAGGATCGTGCAGCCCGCGGCCCGCAGACGGTCGAGACACTCCGCCGTGGAGGGGTGATAGCTCCACGCGACGGTCAGTTCGGCGCCCAGCGCCGTCTTGTGGATGTCGCGGTTGGGCGGCGTGGCCGTGATGCCGCACAGGCAGATGCGCTCCGCGGCGAAGGCGTCGCACGTGCGGAAAAAGGCCCCCACGTTTTGCAGCGAACGGACGTTGTCGAGCACCACCGCGACGGGCATCTTCTCCATCGCGGCGAATTCGGCGGCCGACGGGCGGCCCAGCTCCTCGTTGGTTATTTTACGCATTCCCGGTTTTCATGAATGATTTCGGGGTCAAAAGTAGTCAAATAAAAAATATTTTGTCTAATTTTGGGGCCTCAACGCAAAGAAATTATGCACATCCGAAAACTCTTGCCGCTCGTCGTGGCCCTGTACCTTTCCGGGGGGGGGCTCCGCGCGCAGAAAATCCTCGTCGGCGCCGACTTCGCCACGCGCTTCGACAACCGCGAATACGCCAACAACGACTTCAACCAGTCGCAGACGCTCTTCAGCGCCCGCCTCACGCCCCGTGTGGGCGTCGAATGGCAGGAGAAGAACCGCCTCGTATTCGGCGTGGACATGCTACAGAACTTCGGCCAGCACAACGGCGCGCGCGAACCGTTTCTGAGCGACGTCAAACCGCTGATGTATTACCGCTTCTCGACCGAGAACGTGCGGGCCGCGGCGGGTATCTTCGACCGCAAGGAGCTGATGGGCGACTACTCCCCTGCCCTCGTCAGCGACTCGGTGGCGTTCTACCACAACCGCCTGTCGGGCTTTCTGGGCCGCTACGTCTCGACGCAGCGCGAAAAGACCTACGTGGAGATGGCTATCGACTGGGAGGGCATGTACTCCGAGGAATCGCGCGAAATGTTCCGCATCCTCTCGGCCGGACGCTACACGCTCGACGGCGGATTCTATTTCGGATACGCCTTCTCGATGTTCCACTTCGCCGGCTCGAAACTCGACGAGAACGTGACGGACAACCTGATCGTGAATCCCTATGCCGGCTGGGAGTTCGACGCCTTCTTCGACTTCGACGTCCGGGCCGGACTGCTCTTCGCCCCGCAGCGCGCCCGCAGCGTGGACCACGACTGGAAAAAACCGTGCGGCGGACAGATCGACCTGCGGATCACCCGCTGGGGCGTGAAGATCGAGAACAACCTCTATCTGGGCGAAAACCTACAGCCCCTGTGGCAGTATTACGGCCCCGAAGGGCTGTACGCCGGGGAGCGGTTCTATTCCACGACCGAACATATCTACAACCGCACGTGGATCGGCTACGACCGCAAGTTCTTCAACGACACGATGCACGTCGAAGCGGGCATGGTCTTCCACTACGACGGCACGGGCACGGGCACGCAGCAGATGGTCAAACTCTCGGTGGACATCCAGAAGCTGTTCGACATCGGCAGAAAGAGAAACTGACCCGCACGCCGCATCCGGCCCTCCCTCCCGGGAGAGACCGCACGCCGGACCGGCCGAGAGACCCGGGTCCCGGAACGACAACACAAAACCGCAATATCGATATATGGCAAGCGAAACCAACGAAACCCGCGAGAAGTCGCTGAACTTCCTCGAAGAGATCATCGAAGAGTCGATCGCCCGGGGCGAGAAACGCGTACAGACCCGTTTCCCGCCCGAGCCGAACGGCTACCTGCATATCGGGCACGCCAAGAGCATCTGCATCAACTTCGGCCTGGCGAAGAAATACGGCGGACGATGCAACCTGCGCTTCGACGACACGAACCCCGTCAAGGAGGACGTGGAGTACGTCGATTCGATCAAGCGCGACATCCAGTGGCTCGGATTCCAGTGGGCCGAGGAGCACTACGCCTCGGATTACTTCGACCAGCTCTACGCATGGGCCGTCGAACTGATCCGCAAGGGACTGGCCTACGTGGACGACCAGACGCAGGAGGAGATCCGCGAAAACCGCGGCACGGTCTCCGTGCCGGGTACGCCCTCGCCGTGGCGCGACCGGTCGGTCGAGGAGAACCTCGACCTGTTCGAGCGTATGAAGAACGGCGAATTCCCCGACGGCGCGAAGGTGCTGCGCGCGAAGATCGACATGGCCCATCCGAACATGCTCTTCCGCGACCCGATCATGTACCGCATCATCCACGCCGAACACCACCGCACGGGCGACAAGTGGTGCATCTACCCGATGTATGACTACGCCCACGGACAGAGCGACTCGATCGAGCGGATCACCCACTCGATCTGCACGCTCGAATTCGACGTCCACCGCCCGCTCTACGACTGGTTCATCCGGGCGCTGGACATCTACCCGTCGCAGCAGTACGAATTCGCGCGGCTGAACCTCACCTATACGATGATGTCGAAGCGCAAACTGCTCAAACTGGTGCAGGAAGGCGCCGTGATGGGCTGGGACGACCCCCGCATGCCGACGATCTGCGCCCTGCGCCGCAAGGGCTACACGCCGGCCTCGGTGCGCAACTTCGCCGAAATGGTGGGCGTGGCCAAGCGCGACAACGTGATCGACCTGGGAAAACTGGAGTACTGCGTGCGCGAGGACCTCAACAAGGTCGCACAGCGCCGCATGGCCGTGCTCAATCCGCTGAAGGTGACGATCACCAACTACCCCGACGGCCAGACCGAGCTGTTTACCGCCGTAAACAACCCCGAGGACGAGACGGCCGGCACGCGGCAGGTCCCCTTCTCGAAGGTCATCTGGATCGAACGCGACGACTTCATGGAGAATCCGCCCAAGAAGTTCTTCCGCCTCTCGCCGGGCGGCGAGGTGCGCCTGCGCTATTCGTACCTCATCAAGTGCGAGGAGGTCGTCAAGGACGACGCGGGCAACATCACCGAACTGCGCTGCACCTACGACCCGATGTCGGGCGGAGGTTCGTCGAGCGACGGCCGCCGCGTGAAAGGCGTCATCCACTGGGTGTCGGCCAAAGATGCCGTGGAGGCCGAAATCCGGCTCTTCAACCCGCTCTTCACGAAGGAGGACCCCGACGACGTGGACGAAGGGCAGACCTGGGAGGACAACCTCAACCCCGAGTCGATGGTCCGGATCACGGGCTATCTGGAACCTTCGCTGCGCGAGGTTCCCGTGGGAGAGGCCGTGCAGTTCGAACGCGTGGGCTACTTCTGCCCCGACACCGATTCGACGCCCGAGCATCTCGTCTTCAACCGCACGGTGACGCTCAAGGATTCGTGGGCCAAGATCAACAGGTAGCCCCACCGCGACCCGAAAAACCGGAATGGCGGCGACCCGAAAGGATCGCCGCCATTCCGTATTCCTTGTGCAGGCCCGTCTCCGGAAACGATCCCGGTCCGCCGCAGGGCGGCAGCATCCCGCACCCGGGCAATCACATCAGCCGGCCGAAGGTCCGGCGTCCCAGCAGATAGCGCAGAAGAACCGACCCGCGGTAGATATTCGCGGCGGCCGATCCCCTGCGGGACGCCCGGATCGCGCGCCGCTTGCGGGCCAGCTCCCCGTGCCAGCCGAGGAAGTCGCGCCAGGCGCGGAACACCGCCCGGAAACTGTCCGCACGCCCCTGCACCAGATACGACAGGGCCGCCAGCAGATCGAGCCCCGGGCGCACGACGGCCACGACGGCGCGCTGCCACGGCGAGGCGCACTTGTAGAGCATCGCCAGGTCATTGCGGTGGTTGTAGAAGACCTTGGCCGGAGAGTCGGTAGCGAGCGTGCCGCCGCCGAGGTGATAGACCCGGCTCTCCGGAACCACCCGCACGCGCCAGCCCGCCAGTTGCATCCGCCAGCAAAGGTCGATCTCCTCCATGTGGGCGAAGAAGTCGGCATCGAAGCCGCCCAGCGCGCGGAACACGTCGGCACGGCAGCAGAAAGCCGCCCCGCTCACCCAGAAGACGTCGCGCGCATCGTCGTACTGCCCCGCGTCGCACTCCACGCTCCGCAGGATGCGCCCCCGGCAGAAAGGATACCCCAAAAAGTCGATGAACCCGCCCGAAGCGCCCGCATACTCGAAGCGGCCGCGGTCGCGGAACGAGAGCAGCTTGGGCGACACGACCGCCACGTCGGGATGACGGCGCAGGCAGTCGAGCAGCGGCTCCAGCCACCCCGGAGGCGTCTCGACGTCGGAGTTGAGCAACACGAAATATTCCGCTTCGATCCGCTCCAGCGCCCGGTTGTACCCGCCGGCAAAGCCGTAGTTCCGCTCCAGGCGCACCACCCCGACCGACGGGAATTCCCGCTCGAGCAGGGCGACGGAACCGTCCGTCGAACCGTTGTCGGCGACCACGACGCCCACCCCTTCGGGCGCCGCGGCCACGACGCTCGGCAGGAAGCGGCGCAGGTGCTCCTCCCCGTTCCAGTTCAGAATGACGATCTCAACGTTCGGCATCCGGCATGCGTTTGTGTTTCCAGCGGCGGTGCGACCACATCCAGAGTTCGGGCCGTTCGCGGATCACCCGCTCCAGCTCGCGGACATAGCGTTCGGTGATCTCGTTGGGCGCGACCTGCTCCTCGCCGTCGTAAAGCGGCACGAACGACATGCGGTAACGTCCCCGCTGCAAGCGGTCCATCCGCACGAAATAGACGGGCAGGCGACAGCGCAGCGCGAGCTTCTCGCCGCCGTCGAAAAAGATCGTGTCCTGATTGAGAAAGCGGAACCAATGGCTGTCGGGACGGCGCGGAGGATTCTGGTCGGCGATGAGCCCCATCACGAGGTTCTTGCCGCGGAACCCCTTGTCGCGGTGGCGCAGATAGAAGCGCAGGCTCTCCTTCATCGAGACGGTCGTGGCGTAGTCGCCGTTGCGCAGGCGCTGGTACAACGCCTCGGCGACCTTGCTCCGCAGCGGATGATAGACGGCCACGACGATCTGCGTCGGGGCGTAGAAGCCCCAGAACGAGCAGTATTCCCAACAGCCGAAATGGGCCGTCATGGCGATCCAGTCGCGGCCCCCGACCTTCCGCAGGTGCTCCTCCAGTCCCTCGACCTGCAGGATGGAGCGCCCCTTGTCCGGAGTCAGACGGGCCAGGTCGATCGTATCGACGATCAGTTCGGCCAGCGTGCGGTAGAACCGGCGACGGATCGCCGCCAGCTCCTCGTCGCTCTTCTCGGGGAAGGAGTTGCGCAGGTTCCGCCGCACCACCTGCATCCGGTAGCGCAGGCAGTAGCAGAGCACGAAGAAGAGCAGGTTTTCGACGACATGGAATTTGAACCAGTAGGGCATCGCGGCGAACAGGCGCGCCATCCGCCAGAGTATCTCCAGCCAGATCCGCTGAGCGATGTTCAGGTCCGTCCGCTTCATAACTTATCGGTATTGCGGGATTTGGGTTTGCCGGCCACGACGATGACGAACTCGCCCCGCGGCTCCGTCGCGCGGAAATGGCCGAGCACCTCGGCCACCGACCCGCGCACGGTCTGTTCGAATTTCTTGGTCAGCTCGCGCGACACGGAAACGGCGCGGTCGGGGCCGAACACCTCGGCGAACTGCTCGAGACACCGCACCACGCGGTAGGGCGACTCGTAGAAGACCATCGTCCGCTCCTCCTCCGCCAGTGCGAGCAGGTGTTTCGTCCGCCCCTTCTTCTGGGGCAGGAACCCCTCGAAGCAGAACCGGTCGCACGGAAACCCGCTCTGCACCAGCGCCGGAACGAAGGCCGTGGCGCCGGGCAGCGTCTCCACCTCGATCCCCGCCCCGACACAGGTGCGCACCAGAAGGAACCCCGGGTCGGAGATGCCCGGCGTCCCGGCGTCCGACACGAGCGCCGCATCGCGCCCCGCGGCGATCTCCCCGGCGACCAACTCGACCGTGGCGTGTTCGTTGAACTTGTGGTGCGACCGGAGCTTCTTCTCGATGCCGAGGTGTTTGAGGAGAAACGACGTCGTGCGCGTATCTTCGGCCAGAATGAAATCGACCGTGCGCAGCACGTTCACCGCGCGCAGCGTGATGTCGTCCAGATTGCCGATCGGCGTCGGCACGATATAGAGTTTTGCCATGCCGTCAAGCGAATTTGCGTTCCAGCAGCTCCATCAGCAGTTTCGCACCGTCGGAATTGGCGTTCCAGGCGTAGTTCTCGGCAATGTAGATCATGCAGTCGTCCAGATCGCCGAAGCCGTTGAGCGCATCGAGCGCCGCATCGAACGCCTCCCCGTCGCCGCCGAACAGATCGCGGATCATGAGGAACTTGTCGTTGATTCCGATGGCGCGGTGCAGGTCGGTGACCGGCTCGCTGCGCCGCAGCTCCGAGGCGATGTCGCGGGGCGGGGCGATGGTGTCGGCCAGCGTCTGCACGTCGTGGTTTATCACGTCGCCCAGCACCGCTCCGGGAGCCGCCGACGCAAAGTCCGCGACGGACTCCCCGCCGGACGGACCTGCCGGCTCTTCGACCGCCGGATGCTCCGCAGCCTCTCTCGCGGCCTCCGACGCGGAGACACGTGCGAAAAACGCCGCACCCGCCGAGTTCTCCCGTACCGAATCCGGACGGGGAGCCGCTGCGGCCGCAGACCCTGCGACGGAATGCGGGGCGGGTTTCGGCGCAGGCTCCGCCGTATCGTAGAGCGACATGATGACACGCTGCTTATGCCGGTGACGCAGGGTGGCCTCCTCCAATCCGAACAGCGTCGGGGCCACGGGACGCGACGTGCCTTCCGCGGCATCCCCTGAGGCATCCGCCTCCCCAGAATCCGCCGGAACACGAACGGCCGCCGGGGCATCGCCGGAACTCGCCGGCACGGGGTCCGCGGAAACGGGGCCGTCGGAAACGGAATCGGCGGACGGCTGCGCGATCTCGGGTTCCGCCACCGGATCCGGAACAGCCTGCGGCTCCGGCACGACAACCGCCTTCGGCGCAGCTTCCGGCTCCGCAGAAACGGCGGGGGCCGGATCGCCGTCCGGATCAAGCGCTGCGACGGATTCCGGAACGGAAACGAACGCCGCATCCGGAACGATTCCGGGTGCAAACGGTGCAGACTGCGCCGTCTCCGGCACAAAGTCGGACGCGAACGGTTCGGATTCCGGAGCGGGAGCGGCGGCTCCCGGGACTAATACGGCGGATTCCGGAGCGGGAGCGACAGGCTCCGGTGCGGATTCCGGCCGAATCTCCGGAAGCCCGGCAACGGAAGTCTCTTCCGCCGCCACGCCGCCGAAGTCAGGTCCGTCGTCCGGCACGGCGGCCGCACCGGCAGCCGGGTCGAGCGAGAGCACCTCGCCCAGGTCGATGGGAAAGGCGGCTTCCGGCGCCGGCTCCTCCGCAAGCTGCGCATCCGCAACCCCGCCGAAACGCACCGCGTCGTACAGGCCGCGCAATTTTTCGAGCACCAGATCGCGCTCCAGCGCGCTTATCTCTTCCGGAGCGTTCCAGCCGCCGACGATCTCCGAAAGGCGCTGCAACTCGCTCCGCAAACGAATCAAATCCATAATATACGGGTAATTTGCCTTCAAAGATAGGAAAAAATTACGAACGCACCGCTTTCCGGCCCGGATGAATTTGCCGGCAACGGTTCGGAACGCCCCTTTTCCCGGCCGCAAAGGACCGCCGTACGCCGGAGACCGGTCCCGCCGATCCGCTATGACGCCCCCGCCGCCCGGCTTCCCCATACGAAAAATTTTCAGACAAAACGCCATACAATTCCCAAAATAAAACATTTTTCGACTACCTTTGTAAAGTTACATACACAAAACCCATATCAAAAGCGAACAATTCCAACAAAATCCCGAACGAACAAAAATCATTTCACACAACCTTCAATCCACCCGCACACCTATGACTTTCAAACCGCTGCTCCTTCTGCTCGGTCTCGCGTGCGCCCCGGCGGCGTCCGCGGCCCCGAAAAGCTACACGCTCTCCTCGCCCGACGGCGAACTGCAAGGCTCCGTCACGGTCGGATCCGACCTCCGCATCTCGCTGGAGGCCGACGGACGAACCGTGCTGGCCCCGTCGCCCGTGTCCATGACGCTCGCCGGAGGCGAAACGCTGGGACACGATCCCCGGGTCGTCCGCATCCGGAAGCACTCGGCGGACGAGACGATCGAATCCCCGTTCTACACCAAGGCGCGCGTCAGCGACCGCTACAACGAACTGACGATCTCGTTCCGCGGCGATTACAGCCTCGTGCTCCGCCTCTACGACGACGGCATGGCCTACCGGTTCGTCACCCAAAAGAAGGGAACGATCGTCGTCGAACGCGAGCAGGCGGACTTCACCTTCCCCGAAGATTACACGACCCGCGCACCCTACGTCCACCGCCTCGAGCTCAAGGATTTCGAATGGCAGTTCTCCAACTCGTTCGAGAACACCTACGTCCGGGAGCCGATGACACGGCTCGATCCGCGGCGGCTGATGTTCCTGCCCGTGCTGGTCGAGCTGCCCGAAGGGCGCCGAATGCTCCTCACGGAATCCGACCTCGACGACTACCCCGGCCTCTTCCTGAACGCTTCGCCCCGCGAGCCGCAACTGCGGAGCGTGCTGGCGACCTATCCCAGGACGGTCGAGAATCCGAGCGGCTACAACAACCAGCAGCAGATCGTCATCGACCGCGAGAAGTTCATCGCCCGGACCGACGGCACGCGCTCCTTCCCGTGGCGCATAGCCATCGTCACGAAGGACGACGCCGGACTGCTCCTCAGCGACATGGTCTACCGCCTGGGGGCCCCGTCGAAGATCGCCGACACGTCGTGGATCCGTCCGGGGCAGGTGGCCTGGGACTGGTGGCACGCGCTGAACCTCTACGGCGTGGACTTCGAGGCGGGCATCAACACCCGGACCTACAAATACTATATCGACTTCGCCGCCCGCAGCGGACTGGAGTACATCCTCATCGACGACGGCTGGTCGGTGAACGGCCCGGCCGACCTGATGCAGGTCGTGCCCGAGCTCGACCTCGAGGAGCTGGTGGCCTACGGACGCGAACGCAACGTGGGCATCCTCCTCTGGGCCGGACACGCACCTTTCGAGAACGACATGGAGCGCGTCGTGCGCCACTATGCCGAGATGGGCATCAAAGGCTTCAAGGTGGACTACATGAACCGCGACGACCAGCAGGTGGTCCGCTTCCTGCACCGCGCCGCCGAGGTCTGCGCCCGCCACCGCATGGTGCTCGACTTCCACGGGGTGTTCAAACCCGCGGGGCTGAACCGCACGTGGCCCAACGTGCTGAATTTCGAGGGCGTCTTCGGTCTCGAGAACCTGAAATGGTCGCCCGCGACCACCGACATGGTGACCTACGACGTCACGATGCCCTTCATCCGCATGGCGGCCGGACCGGTGGACTACACGCAGGGGGCCATGCGCAACGCCTCGAAGGAGAACTACCGCCCGGTGCACGGCGAGCCGATGAGCCAGGGCACGCGCTGCCGCCAGTTGGCCGAATACGTCGTCTTCTTCTCGCCGCTCAACATGCTGAGCGACTCGCCCTCGAACTACCTGCGCGAACGGGAGTCGCTGGAGTTCATCGCCGGCGTGCCGACCGTCTGGGACGAAACCGTGCCGCTGGCCGGCGCCGTCGGCGAGCAGGTCGCCGTGGCGCGGCGCGCGGGCGACGTGTGGTATGTGGGCGCCCTGACGAACTGGGAGAGCCGCGACATGGAACTCGACCTCTCGTTCCTCGGAGAGGGCCCGTGGACGGTCGAGAGTTTCAGCGACGGTCCGAACGCAGCCCGCGCAGCCCGCGACTACCGCCGCGAAAAGGCGGCGCTCGACCCGTCGGGCCGGCTGAAGGTGCACCTGGCTCCCGGCGGCGGATTCGCCGCACGCATCTCCCGGTGACGGCGCGGCGATGCCCGCCCGCGGAAAGGCAGCGGCTCCGGCCGCTGCTTTTTTATGCGCAAATTGAAAAGAAATTCCTATCTTTGCGGAACCGCCCGGCCCCGCGCGCCGGGCGCGGTTCCGAAACGAATACAACAAGAGAGATACATGGCTTTACAATGCGGCATCGTGGGTCTTCCGAACGTCGGAAAATCGACCCTTTTCAACTGCCTGTCGAACGCGAAGGCGCAGGCGGCGAACTTTCCCTTCTGCACGATAGAACCCAACGTGGGGGTAATCACCGTCCCCGACGAACGGCTGGTCCGGCTGGCCGAAATCGACAACCCCAAACGCGTAGTGCCCACGACCATCGAAATCGTGGACATCGCCGGACTGGTCAAGGGCGCCTCGAAGGGCGAGGGGCTGGGCAACAAATTCCTCGGCAACATCCGGAACACGAACGCCATCATCCACGTCCTGCGCTGCTTCGACAACGGCAACATCACCCACGTGGACGGGTCGATCGACCCCGTGCGCGACAAGGGGATCATCGACACCGAGCTGCAACTCAAGGACCTCGAGACCGTCGAGAACCGGCTCGCCAAGACGCAGAAGGCCGCCACGTCGGGCGGCGACAAGCAGGCCAAGCGGGCCGTGGAGCTGCTCCTGCAATACAAGGCCGCCCTCGAACAGGGCCGGAGCGCCCGCACGGTCGAACTGGACAGGGAGGACCGCCGCCTGGTGGCCGACCTGAACCTGCTGACCGACAAACCGGTGCTCTACGTCTGCAACGTGGACGAGAAGAGCGCCGTGACGGGCAACGCCCACACCGAGGCCGTGCGCGCCGCCATCGCCGACGAAAAGGCCGAAATGCTCGTGATCGCAGCGGCGACCGAGGCCGACATCGCCGAACTGGAGAGCTACGAGGAGCGGCAAATGTTCCTCGAAGACATGGGCCTCGGGGAGTCGGGCGTGGCGCGGCTCATCAAAGCGGCCTACAAATTGCTCAATCTCGAAACGTTCTTCACCACCGGAGCCGACGAGACCCGGGCCTGGACCTATTCGCGCGGCATGAAGGCCCCGCAGACGGCCGGCATCATCCACACCGACTTCGAGCGGGGATTCATCCGCGCCGAAGTCATCAAGTACGACGACTACGTGGCGCTCGGATCGGAGAAGGCGTGCCGCGACGCGGGCAAGATCGGCATCGAAGGCAAGGAATACGTCGTGCAGGACGGCGACATCATGCACTTCCTGTTCAACGTCTGACCCGCCCCGCCGGACCCGCCCCGGAAGGACGCGGACCGGAGCGGCCGACACGTTATGTTCAACCTCAAAACGACAGAGCCATGAAAAACACGAAGTATTTGCTGCTTGGCATCGCAGCCGTCGTATGCGCCGCCATCGTGGGCCGCGCCTACACCTATAAATACCGCGCGCAGGACACGATCCTCGTGACCGGACTGGGCGAGGCGGAATTCACCTCGGACCTGATCGTCTGGTCGGGCGAGGTGACGGCCGAGGCGCAGCAGGTCGCCGCGGGATACGCCCAGATAGAAAAGAGCAAGCAGAAGGTGCAGGAGTACCTCGCCGCGAAGGGCGTCTCCGCCGGGGAGACGGTCTTCGCCTTCGTGAACGTCGAGAAGCAGTACGACCCGATCTACAACGCCAACGGCAACTGGGCCGGGCAACGCTTCGCGGGCTACCGCCTGCGGCAGCGCTTCACGGTGGAGTCGGCCGACGTGGAGAAGGTCGAGACCGTCTCGCGCGAAATCTCGTCGCTCATCGCCCAGGGCGTCTCGATCGAGGCCTACGCCCCGGACTATTACTACACGAAACTCGACGACGTGAAGATGGGCCTGATCGAGAAGGCCTCGGCCGACGCGCGGACGCGGGCCGAGAAGATCGCCCTGAACGCCGGCACGAAGATCGGCCGCGTGGCTTCGGCACGCATGGGCGTCTTCCAGATCACCGGAGCCAACACCAACGAGGAGTTTTCGGCCGGCGGGTCGTTCAACACCTCCTCGCGCCAGAAGAAGGCGCGCATCACCATGCGAATCGAATACAGAATAAAATAACGAGACAAGATGGAAAGACCCGTTCGGGTGCGTTTCGCACCCAGCCCCACCGGACCGCTGCACATCGGCGGCGTCCGCACGGCATTGTATAACTACCTGTTCGCACGGCGGCACGGCGGCACGATGATCCTGCGCATCGAGGACACCGACTCGCAGCGCTTCGTGCCCGGCGCCGAGGAGTACATCCTCGAATCGCTCCGCTGGTGCGGCATCGGGATCGACGAAGGCGTCGGCGTCGGAGGCCCCCACGCCCCCTATCGCCAGAGCGAACGGCGCGAGATCTACCTCAGATACGCCCTGCAACTCGTCGAGGCCGGATGGGCCTACTATGCCTTCGACACGGCCGAAGAGCTGGACGCCCTGCGCCGCGAGGCCGAGGCGCGTGGCGAAGCGTTCGCCTACAACCACGCCGTGCGCGGGCGGCTCGCCACTTCGCTGGCCCTTCCGGCCGAAGAGGTGAAGGCGCGCATCGACCGCGGCGACCAGTGGGTGATCCGGTTCAAAATGCCGGTGGACGAGGTGGTGAAGATGGACGACCTGATCCGCGGCCACGTCGAGGTGAACACTTCGACGCTGGACGACAAGGTGCTCTACAAGTCGGCCGACGCGCTGCCCACCTACCACCTCGCCAACATCGTGGACGATCACCTGATGGAGATATCGCACGTCATCCGCGGCGAAGAGTGGCTGCCCTCGCTGCCGCTGCACTACCTGCTTTACAGGTCTTTCGGCTGGGAATCCTCGCAGCCGGCTTTCGCCCACCTGCCGCTGCTGCTCAAACCCACGGGCGGCGGCAAGCTCTCGAAACGCGACGGCGACAAGATGGGCTTCCCCGTATTCCCGCTCTTCTGGACATCCCCCGCGACGGGCGAGACCGCCCGCGGCTACCGCGAGGACGGCTACTTCCCCGAAGCGTTCATCAACATGCTGGCGCTGCTGGGCTGGAACCCCGGCACGGAACAGGAGCTGTTCTCGATGCAGGAGCTGATCGACAACTTCTCGCTGGAGCGCGTCTCGAAATCGGGTGCCCGGTTCCAGCCCGACAAGGCCAAGTGGTTCAACGCCCAATACATGCACCGCAAGACGGACGCCGAACTGGCGGCCGTCTGCCAGCCGATCCTGCGCGAGCACGGCATCGAAGTCCCGGACGAAGCGGCGGGCCGCGCCGCAGGCATCATGAAGGAGCGCGCGCAGCTCATCACCGACCTGTGGGACCTCATCTCCTACTTTTTCGTGGCTCCCGCCGAGTACGAGGAGAAGCAGGCGCGTAAATACTGGAAGGGACAGAACCCGGCGATCCTCGCCGAACTGCGCGGCGTGCTGGCGGGCATCGACGACTTCTCGAAGGAGAACACCGAGCGGATCGTCCACGGCTGGATCGACGAGAAGGGATACGGCATGGGGCAGGTGATGAACACGCTGCGGCTGGCGCTCGTCGGCGCCGGCAAAGGCCCCGGCATGTACGACGTCACGGAATTCATCGGCCGGGAGGAGTGCCTGCGCCGCATCGACCGCCTGCTGAAAAACCTCAAACCCGCCGAATGACCATGGTACGGATCGAACAACACGTATGGGGTATGACTCCCGAGGGCGAAGCGATCATCCTCTACACGCTCCGCAACGACCGCGGCGCCGAAGTGCGCCTGTCGAACTACGGCGCGGCGATCGTAGCCGCCGTCATGCCCGACCGCGAAGGCCGCATGGCCGACGTGGTGCTGGGCTACAAACACCCCGAAGGATACTTCCACGACGGCGCGGCCGCCGGCAAGAGCGTGGGCCGCTGCGCCAACCGCATCGCCTTCGGGCGGATGACGGTCGAGGGCGAGGAGTATGCGCTGGAGGTGAACAACGGACAGAACCACCTGCACGGCGGCACGAACAACTTCGCCAACCGCGTTTGGGAGAGCCGCGTGGAAACCAACCGCGTGGTCATGTCGCTCCTCTCCGAGGACGGCGACCAGGGGTATCCGGGCGAGCTGTGCGTCGAGGCCGTTTTCGATTTCGACGACGACTGCTCGCTGGAGATCACCTACCGGGCCCGGACCGACCGGACGACGGTCGTGAATCTCACGAACCACGTCTATTTCAACCTCGCGGGCGACGGCTCGGGATCGGTGCTCGACCACGAACTGCGGCTCAACGCCTCGCAGGCGCTCGAAATGAACGAACGGCAGATTCCGACGGGCCGGCTGCTCGACGTGGCCGGCACGCCGCAGGACTTCCGCGACTACCGGCCGTTCCGGCCCGGCATAGACGCGGAGTTCAACCACATCCGCGACTTCAAGGGATACGACCACCCGTTCGTGATCGACGGCTGGAGGCCCAATATCCTGGGCGAGGTGGGCTGCCTGCGCGACCCGCGGTCGGGCCGCTGCGTCGAAGTGCTCTCCTCGCAGCCCAGCGTGATGATCTACACGGGCAACTGGCTCGCGGGCGGCTGCCCCGAGACCAAGACCGGCGGCCGCTATGCGGACTACGACGGCGTAGCCGTCGAGTGCCAGAACTATCCCGACGCGGTGAACCATCCCGAATTCCCCTCGCCGCTGCTCCGGCCCGGCGAAACCTACTGCCAGAAGATCGTCTTCCGGTTCGGGAACTGCTGATTCACGGAAGCACGATATGTTCCGCCCCTGCCGCAATTTTTTGCAGGGGCGGAATCGTTATCGGTCCCCTTGCCGAAAGGAATCGGACTGTCATCTGTAAAGCGCTTCCGGCAAATCAAGTCTGCAACATCGGATTTCCCCGTCCTCGGAAAAAAGGCCAATGATATAACGATCGTCGGAACTGACACAAAGATTCAAAAGCGGAATATCGGCCAGCAGATCGCACCGATGAACTCCATTCCAGTCATAAACCCGGATCAACCGGGTCTCCCGGGCCCGGCGGTCTGGATCCACCGTTCCCATATCCAGTTTCCGTCCGGAGTACAGCGCATAAATACGACGATCCGATGAAGCGGCATCTGCATAGTGAATCGCCGGATCCCGGAAACGCACACCCGCCGCAACATGCGGCTGCGGTTCGTAAACGGGTAACTCCTTGCGGATCGAAGCGATACGGACCGGACACCTATTCGCCCCAATTCCGTATATATCAAAGACATTCCCCATACTCGAAAAAAAAGCGAACCTGGAACAGGTACGGTTCGCAAGCAATTTTCCCTGATAGGCCATCACTTTATCCCGGAACGCATCCGACATGCCGTCATCGGGGAATTTTCCGAAACGACCAACGGCCTGTCCGAGCGTATCGAAAAGAGAAAACATGTGATTGTCGGTCGCCGCATAATCGCCGTACGACACGAAGAAATCACCCGCCCTCACGGCATCAAACAAAGCCGTTCCGAATGTTACGGTATCCAACGGGACCATTTCACGCGAAAAGGAGACGACGCTTCTACCGACAGAAGAGACGGCTTGGAAATCACCGGTCGCAGGATTCACTCCGACCACACGCAAATCAAGGTATTCACCCGGTCCCCGCCCCCTGCGAATCCGATTTTTCAAAACGCCTTTACGGCAATCGAACCGAACGACGACATTTTCACCCTGTCCTTCCGATTTAACGAGACAACTGTCAGCCTCGTCGAAGAAAAAAGGTCCGTAAAAATCAAAGATGTCGTCCAACCCCTCCATTTTCCGGGCGGAAACCTCATAGACAACTGCATCCGAAGCCTCCCGACCGCAGGAACAACATCCAATCAGCAACGCGAAAAATACCGATAATCTGCTCATAAATCATAAAAAATCTCCGAAAACATTTCCGGAGATTATATAGTATTAATACAAACAGCCCTTAACCTCCGTATATCCCAAATCATCGTCCAATATATAACATATACGAGACGGATAATAAACGCAAGGCCGCTGTATGATAACCTCGTCGCTTGTTAGAACTTCACCATTCGCATCGAATAAATCCGGTACGTTTTTCTCGTTCTCATAACCGTAATAACAACTGAAGCCACAGCAGCAATCAATGCCGCGCCTCCTAAAAATAAATCTTTTCTCATAACCGTTCGATTTAAAAACAAATCAAACGAAATTTCTTGATTTTACCAACATTTCAAATGTAACCAATAAGAAGCAATAGCACAAACAAAACCGTCATAAAAAATAGCAAACAAAATTTTTTCACACAATAATCAGATCATCTTTTTAAACACTTAAATAAAAGACAAAAATTCATTTTTCTCACGTTTTTTTCATACCTTTGCCGCCGATATTTCGAAGGGGTGCCTTACTTTCAGGCTGAGATTATACCCATTGTACCGGATACGGGTAATGCCGAGACCGGGAGACGCATAATCGACACAACATACCCCTTTTCAGTGTATTAACTTAAAAAGTTTGACGATGAAAAGGATTATTCTTCCGATGCTCGCGGCCGCCGCGCTCTGCCCGGCCGCGCAACTCCGGGCCGCGGAAACGGCCGGCGGACGCACGGCGCATGCCGCAGCCGCCGCGGCGGAGAGACCGGACGACGACTCGCTGCGGATCTACCGGATGCAGGAGATCGAGGTGACGGCCACGCGCGCCACCGAGAAGACCCCCGTGGCCTTCTCGAACCTCTCGCACGACGAAATCGCCCGTAACAGCTACGGATTCGACATTCCGTCGCTGCTGGCGCTCACACCCTCGATGATCGCCACGAACGAGACGGGCATCGGGATCGGAGGCACTTCGATCCGCCTCCGCGGCACGGACGCCACGCGCCTGAACGTCACGGTGAACGGCGTTTCGATGAACAACCCCGACTCGCATTCGGTCTATTGGTACGACACGCCCGACCTGATCTCCTCGGTGGGAAGCGTCCAGGTGCAGCGCGGCGCGGGCATCTCGACCAACGGCACGGGCGCTTTCGGCGGTGCGGTGAACATGACCACGGCGTCCATCGGGACCGACTTCAGCGGCGAAGCCTCGCTCTCCTACGGTTCGTACAACACCAACAAGCAGGCCGTGCGCATCTCCTCGGGACTGCTGGGCGATCATTGGGTGGTGGACGCCCGCCTGACGCACATCGGATCGGACGGCTACATCGACCGCGGCGCGACGGACCTCAAGTCCTATATGTTCCAGACCGGATACTACAACGGACGGACGATCGTCAAACTGCTCTCGTTCGGCGGTAAGGCCAAAACCTACCTCACCTACAACGGCGTGACGAAAGACGAAATGAAATACAACGGCCGCCGTTACAACTCGGGCGGCATGTACCGCACCGAGGACGGACGCTACCACACGATCTACAACAGCAACGACGGATACCCCGAATGGCAGAAGGTCGATTACTACGACGACGAGACGGACAACTACCTGCAAATCAACAACCAGATCGTCGTGAGCCACCGGTTCAACGACCGCTGGGCGCTCAACGCCACGGGATTCTACACCTACGGCTACGGCTTCTACAAACAGTACAAGGACGACGCCGACCTCTGCGAATACCTCAACCTTCCCGCCGGGCTGACGGCCGACGTCAGCGCCGACCTGATCCGCGAGAAGATCATGCGCAACCACCTCGGAGGCGTGAACGCCGCGGCCAGCTACACAACGCGGAAGCTCGACCTCGCCTTCGGCGGTTCGTGGAGCTACTACACCTGCCCCCATTGGGGTACGCTGGACTGGGTGAGCGGCATGGAGAAGGAGCAGATCGGAGGCCGCTGGTACGACAACGACGTGAGGAAGCAGGATGCCAACCTCTTCGCCCGGGCGTCGTGGCTGGCGGCCGAGGGGCTGCGGCTCTTCGCCGACCTGCAATACCGCTACGTCAGCTACGAGGCGTGGGGCGTGAACGACAACTACATCTCCGCGGAGGACGGCATGCAGCCCATCGACGTGGACAAGCAGTACCACTTCTTCAATCCCCGTGCGGGCCTGAGCTACACGCTCGCCGACCGCAACGAGTTCTACTTCTCGTTCGCCGTGGCGCAGAAGGAGCCCACGCGCAGCGACTTCACGGACCGCCACATGTTCGCCGAGGACGACAGCTACCCCTCTTCCGAGAAACTCTGCGACTACGAGCTGGGCTACACCTACACGGCTCCGCGGCTCCGGCTGGGCGTGAACCTCTACTACATGAAATACAAGGACCAGCTCGTACCGACGGGCATGGTGAACGACGGCTACGACGCCCTGAACGTCAATGTGCCCGACAGCTACCGCCGCGGCGTGGAGCTGACGGCCTCGTGGCGGACGACCCGCTGGTTCACGCTGGGCGCGAACGCCACCTTCTCGCAGAACCGCATCGAGAACTACATCGACGCCCTGTCGGGAAGCCCCACCTACGGCGAGAATCTGGGCGACAGGACCATCGCCTACTCGCCCTCGGCCATGGGGGCGCTCTTCCTCGATTTCCACCACAAGGGTTTCCAGGCCCTCTTCCACACGCAATGCGTCGGCAAACAATACTTCACCAACAACGAGGTCGAGGCCCTCTCGCTCGACGCCTACTGCGTGACGAACCTCAACCTGAACTACACGTTCCGCACGCGCGCGGCGCGCAGCGTCTCGCTGGGCCTCCAGATCAACAACCTCTTCAATTCGGAATACGAAAGCAACGGATACGGATACTCCTCGATCTGGGAAGGACAGCGGACGGACATGGCCTTCTATTTCCCGCAGGCTCCGCTCAACGTGCTGGGTAACGTGACCGTACGCTTCTGACCGCTCACAGCGGCCCCGGGCCGCACAAGACACGAAAACGATGGACTGGAAACTCGCCCTGCAACTCACGGGGGTCGCGCTCGGCCTCCTCTACCTCTGGCTCGAATACCGCGCCGACATCCGGCTGTGGATCGTGGGTCTCGTCATGCCCGTCGTGCACGGGGCGCTCTACTACAAGGCGGGGCTTTACGCCGACTGCTCGATGCAGGTCTATTACGTGCTCGCAGGACTCTACGGATGGATCGTATGGCACAACGCCCGGCAGCGGAACGCGCAGACCGCCGGCACGCCGGAGAAGGCCGCGGCGATCGGCCACACGCCGCTGCGGAGGATTCCGGCGCTCGCCGGGGTGTTCCTCGCCGCGCACGGGGCGCTCTACCTGCTGCTCGCGCGCTTCACGGACAGCACCGTGCCCTTCTGGGACAGCCTCACCACGGCGCTCTCGATCGTGGCGATGTGGATGCTCTCGCGCAAATACGTCGAGCAGTGGCTCGTGTGGCTGGCCGCGGACCTGGTGACCGTCGGACTGTACCTCTACAAGGAGATTCCGTGGACGGCGGCCCTGTACGCCCTCTATTCGGCCCTGGCCGTGGCGGGCTACCTCCGCTGGCGGCGGCAGGCGGCCGGGACGCAGCCGTAACACGACGGGAATGCGGCCGACACGACCGATGCGGCCCGCGGTGCGCCCGGCGGAATGAGGCCGCAGCGGCCGCCTCCGAAACGGTGCGAAACGAAAAATGCGGTCGCAATGCGAAACAGGCGATGCCGACAGCCAGCATCGCTTGTTTCATCTGCGGACTTTTCGTACTTTTGATTCCAAATCACGACCCGAATGAAAAAACGCCTGCTTTCTTTCCTCCTGCTCGCCGCCTGCCTGTCGCCGGCCGCAGCGCAACCCCCGTTCGAAAAGACCGTAGAGCCGCTTCCCGGCGAGCGGTGGTGGGGCGGCTTCGTCGCCCTGGGAAACCGGATGCCCTATCCGGCGGAGCTCGCCGAACAGGATCTCGCGCGAATCAACTACAACAACCAGTCCGTGCCGCTGCTGCTCTCGTCCGAAGGCCGCTACGTCTGGTCCGAACACCCCTTCCGATTCCGGATCAAGCAGGGACGGCTCCACCTCTCCTCCGACCACGAGGCACTCGAGGCCGTGCACGCCGGAGAGAGTCTCCGCGACGCCTATGCGGCCGCCTCGGCGGCCCACTTCCCGCCCTCGGGAACGATTCCCGCCGAGCTGTTCTTCTCCATGCCGCAATACAACACCTGGATCGAGCTCATGTACGACCAGAACCAGCGCGACATCATGCGCTATGCCCGCAAGGCTGTCGAAAACGGCTTCCCGCAGGGAATCTTCATGATCGACGACAACTGGCAGAACGACTACGGGAACTTCGACTTCAAGGCCTCGCGCTTCCCCGATCCGCGGGGCATGATCGACTCGCTGCACGCCATGGGATTCCGCGTGATGCTCTGGATCTCCCCCTACGTCTCGCCCGACTCGCCCGAATTCCGCGAACTGGAGCGGAAGGGCTACCTGCTCAAAACCCGCCGGGGCGACCCGGCGATCGTCCGGTGGTGGAACGGATACAGCGCCTGCTACGACCTGACGAACCCCGAAGCGGTGGCGTACCTGCGCGGGAAACTCGAGGAGAACCGGAGCAAATACGGAACCGACGGTTTCAAGTTCGACGGCGGGGACGTGGCCTACATGCAGGCCGAACCGTATCTCTACCACGACCCCGAAGGCGACCCGAACCGCTACATGCAGCGGTGGGCCGAACTGGGCGGCACGTTCGCCTGCAACGAGCTGCGTGCCTGCTGGAAACTGGGCGGACAGCCCGTCGTGCAGCGTCTGGGCGACAAGGACTACTCGTGGCGGGCCCTGCAACTGCTCATCCCCGACATGACGGCCGCAGGACTGCTGGGACACCCCTACACGTGCCCCGACATGATCGGCGGCGGACAGTTCACCTCGTTCCTCGGGGTCGAACGGTTCGACGAGGAGCTGATCGTCCGCTCGGCGCAGGTGCACGCGCTGATGCCGATGATGCAGTTCTCCGTAGCGCCGTGGCGCATCCTCTCGCCCGAGAATGCGGCCGTCTGCGCCCGCTATGCGCAGCTGCACCGCCAATTCGGACCCTACATCCTCTCGCTGGCGCGTCACGCGTCGAAGACGGGCGAGCCGATCGTCCGGGCGATGGAGTACGCCTTCCCGCACGAAGGGTTCCTCGAATGCCGCGACCAGTTCATGCTGGGCGACCGCTACCTCGTGGCCCCGATGGTCACGCCGGGGACGCAGCGCGAAGTGCGGCTGCCGCGGGGCGTCTGGCGCGACGACCGGGGCGAGACATTCCGGGGACCGAAACGCATCGAAACCGACGTGCCGCTCGACCGCCTGCCCTACTACGAACGGATCCGATAAACGACTGCATACATGGACAACAGACACCTCTTCCTGAGCGCCGGCAGCCTGCTGCTGGCAGGCACGGCCCCGGCGGCCCGCCCCGCGAAACCCAACGTCATCATCATCTACACGGACGACCACGGCACGCTGGACATGGGCTGCTTCGGCGCGGCGGACCTCCGCACGCCCCACATGGACTCGCTGGCGGCCAGCGGCGTGCGGTTCACCCAGTTCTACGCCGCACCCGTCAGCTCGGCCTCCCGCGCGAGTCTGCTGACCGGGCAGTTCACCCGACGCGCCGGACTTACGGGCAACGCCGGCTACACGGGGCTGCCGCTCGGCAAGGAGACGCTCGCCGAGCGGATGCGCGACAACGGCTACCGCACGGCCTGCATCGGCAAATGGCATCTGGGGTCATGGAAGGAGTACGCCCCCAACAGCCGGGGATTCGACTATTTCTGGGGCTTCCTGGGAGGCTGCATCGACAGCTACTCGCACTTCTATTACTGGGGCGGCCCGAACCGGCACGACCTCTGGCGCAACGGAGAGGAGATTCACGAAGAAGGGAAGTTCTTCGCCGCCGAGACGCTGCGCGAAGCCGAAGAGTTCATCCTGCGGGACGGAGACGACCGGCCCTTCTTCCTCTACTGGGCCGTCAACATACCCCACTATCCGTTGCAGCCGGCGAAGAAATGGCTGGACCACTACGCCGACCTGCCCGCCCCGCGGCGCATGTACGCGGCCTTCGTCTCCACGTTCGACGACTACCTGGGCCGGCTGCGCGCATTCCTGCGCGAACGGGGGCTGGAAGAGAACACCCTCGTCATCCTCCAGTCGGACAACGGCCACAGCACCGAGGTCCGCACCTTCGGCGGAGGCGGTTACTGCGGCGACTACCGGGGCGGCAAGTTCTCGCTCTTCGAGGGCGGCATCCGCGTGCCGGCCATCGTCTCCTGGCCCGGACATCTGCCGCAGGGCGAGACGCGCGACCAGACGGCCATGAACATCGACTGGTTCCCGACGATTCTGGAGCTGTGCGGGCTGGACGCCTCGGGAATCGACGTGGACGGCCGGAGCCTCGTACCGCTGCTTCGGGACGCCTCGGAAAAGTCTCCGCACGACGTGCTGCACTTCGATTTCGAACGGCAGTGGGCCGTGCGGCAGGGCGACTGGAAACTGCTCTGCAATGCGATCGACGTACGGCCGGACGACCGGAACGAAACGCTCGAAGGGCTGTATCTCACCAACCTCGGAATCGACCCCACGGAGTCGGAGAACCTGCTCGGCGAATACCCCGAAAAGGCGCAGGAGCTGCTGAAGCTCCGCGAAGCCTACGTCGCCTCGCTGGAGGAAAACGACCGGCGGTAGCAGGCCGTTCCGGCTGAAAAGCATCGCCCCTGCCGCGTTGCGGCAGGGGCGATGACATAAGGAAAAGGACGGAACGGCCTCCCCGCAGGAGCGCCGCCCCGGAATCACTCGACCTCCGTCAGATAGATGTTGCGGAACTCCAGCGGACCGCCCTCGCTTTGCAGGGCGATGTAGCCCCGGGTGTTCACCCCGCTGCACTCGTTCTGCAACACGCCGTTGACATAGACCGTGATGCGGTCGCCCTTGCAGATCACTTCGGCCTCGTTCCATTCGCCGGCGGGTTTCTCCGAAGCGCCGCCCACGCGTTTTTTGACCGGAACGCCGCCCTCTGGCGATTCGACCCCGGCCATCGTGGCGCCGCCCAATCCCAGCAGGTCTCCGGCATTCCCGGACTCCAACTGGCACTCGATCAGCGAAGGCCAAAGTTCGTCGCCCTCCTGGATGCGCTGGAACAGCCCGCTGTTCGAGGGCTTTCCGATCCAGCGCCACTCGGCGTGCAGGCGGTAGTCGCCGTACTGCTCGGCCGTGCGCAGGAACCCGAAAGGCTGTCCCGCCACGCGGATGCAGCCGTCCTGCACGGTGAAGACCTCCGCCGCAGCGGGGCCGCCGGCCGTGACGCAGACCCATCCCGTGAGGTCGCGGCCGTTGAAAAGTTCGGTTTTCGCGTCTCCGCCGCAGGACACCGCCCCGACGGCCAACGCCAGCAAAAGGATTTTGCACTTCATACGCATCTGTTATTTTTTGGGTTCGGAAAACAATCGCGGGAATCATTCGGGCAGTCCGAGCTCGCCGATACGGGCGAGAATCTCCTCGCGGCGGGCCCGCGGCGTCACATTCCGCCGCACGACCAGCAGGTAGGAGTTGCGTATCTGCGCGCGGATGAAGGCATCGGGCAGGTCGCCCGTCGTGCGCACGTCGTTCCACAGACGCTTGTTCGTATGCCAGGCGGGCGTCACCTCGTCCGGATAGCGCTCGCGCAGCAGCAGCGCCTCTTCGGGATCGCACTTGAGGGCGATCCGCTCGAATCCGACCATGTCGGCGAAGGCGTACATCCGGCCGCCGACCTTATAGACGAGCGTCGTCTCGTCGAAGGGCGCGCACTCCTCGGTGAAGGGCAGCGAAAGACAGTAGTTGCGAAAAGCCAGAACATCCATAACCGGTCGTGTTGTGCGGTAACAAATATACGCAATATTTTTGGCACACGGATTGCGATCCGGGGAATAATGAACCAACATCAATTCGGAATATGAAAAAGATTCTCCTTTGTGCATCCCTGCTGGCGGTATTCGCCGCAGGTTTCGCCGGCTGCTCGCAGCGCCGGGAATGGAACCGCGAAGAGCGCAAGGCCATGCGCGACGCCCTGCGCAGCTACCGGCAGATGATCTACCTCGACGACCTGACCGATTCGGAGTTCGTCCTCTTCTCGGACGGGGTGGCCGGAGAGCTGGAAAACGCCTATCCGGTGTACACCACCTTCATCCAGATGCCGGGCGTGAACGACACCGTGGACATGTTCGTCGTCACGACGATCGTCGAAGAGCTCGATGCCGACGCGCACAACATGCGCCATATTTTCCCCTACGACTACCTCGTGGGGCAGGGCGTGCTCCCGGCCGGACTGGACCGCAGCCAGCAGAAAGCCTTCTACACCTGCCTGGCAGGCAAGGTGAACGCGACCTACTCCACGATGGAGCAGTTCTTCAACGCCGTGCTGGCCGACACGACCGACCTTTCGCAACTGCGCCGGCTGGAGGGACAGTGCGCCGACGAGCTGTTCGACTGGACGGTGACGGAGATCGACGTCATCGAAAGCGTCCCGGCCCGATAGCCGCCGGAAGGAATACGGAAAACCGGGGCGTGCCGAACATTCGGCGCGCCCCGGTCGTTCGCGGTCTCTCCCCGCGCATCGTCCCGGAATGCCCGGACCCTCACCCGGCCTTGCGGGCGGAGTCCTCCGCCGGGACGTGCTGTTCGTAGAACTCCTTCGCCACGACGATCCGGATCGCCTTGTGGAGAATCGAAAATTCGAGCGGCGTATGGCCCAGCGGCTCGCCGTCCACCTCGACGCCCACTTCGGGCGACGACTCGATGCGGATGCGGCTGCCGCGCTCCTGCAAGATATGCCGGATGCGGTAGATGCCGCCGTTGAACAGGTAGTGGAACCGAAAAAGCAGATGCCAGAAATGCACGGGGCGGATCAGCGACAGGTCGAGCATCCCGTCGTCGGCCACCGCCTCGGGAAGCTGCTGCAGGCCGCCGCCGTTGAATTTGCAGATGCCGACGGCCGCCGAAAGCAGCAGGTTGTTGTAAACCAGCCGCCCGTCCACCCACACCTTGACGCCCGTGGACTTGTAGCGGAAGAAGTTGCGCACCAGACACCACGTATAGCGCCAGCGGCTCTTGCGGCCCTTCTTCTTCAGGTGCGAGAGCTTCCGCACCACATGGGCGTCGAAGCCCGCGCCGGCCACGTTGGCCATGTAGCGGTTCTGCCGGTAGTGCGCCTCCTCGTAGGAGACCACCCCGACGTCCTGCAGGAAGGAGCAGCCTTCGCTGATGGCCTGCACGGCGTGCCGGTAGCGGTTCGAAATACCGAACGTGCGGACCCAGTCGTTGCCCGTGCCCACGGCCACCACGGCCAGCAGCACCTCGTCGGGACGCACCTCCTGCTGGATGAACAGCCCGTTCACCACCTCGTGCAGCGTGCCGTCGCCTCCGACGACGATGATGTGGCGGTATCCCTCGCGGACGGCCGTCACGGTCAGCTCCGTGGCGTGGAACTTGTGCTCCGTGAAGACCGGTTCGCAACGGATGTGCGCATCGCGCAGGTGCTTCGAAATCTGCGGAAAGTGGTCCAGCCCGCGGCCGCCTCCGGCCACGGGATTGACGATGACGAACCACTTGGCGCCGGAGTGCGGCCCGCTACTTTTCGGGAACATTGCGCAGCGTGTGAACCAGGAAGTCGTAGAATTTCCCGACCGAGGCGATCTCCACCTTCTCGTCGGGCGAGTGGGGATAGCGGATCGTCGGGCCGAACGAAATCATGTCCAGACCGGGGTACTTGCCGCCGATGATGCCGCATTCGAGTCCGGCGTGGATCGCCGTCACGGCGGGCTTGCGGCCGTAGAGCGCCTCGTAGGAGGCGGTCATGGCCTTCAGGATCGGCGATTTCATGTCGGGATTCCAGCCGTCGTAGGCCCCCGTCAGCTCCGTCTCGCCTCCGGCCAGCGCGAAGACCGCGGCGATGGCCTCGCCCAGCGCCTCCTTCTCCGAACGCACCGAACTGCGCAGCAGGCACTGCATCTTCACCGTCGAGCCGTCCGAGACCACGCGCGCCAGGTTGCCCGACGTCTGCACCAGCCCGGGCATCGAGAGCGACATGCGCTGCACGCCGTCGGGACACCCCGCGACCGCGCGGATCACCTTCACGGCCACGTCGCGCGGCAGCATTCCGGCGGGCCTGGCACACTTCCCGACCGTGACCGAAATGTTCTCCTCGATCCCTTCGAACTCCTCCCGCACGGTCTTTTCGTACGCGGCGACCGCCCCGGCGAAAGCGTCGTAATCCGCCTCGGGGAGCAGCACAACGGCTTCGGCCTCGCGCGGAATGGCGTTGCGCAGTCCGCCGCCGTCCACCGAGCAGAGCAGCAGGGGGCAGGGCGCGGCATTGAGCAGCCGGAACAGCAGTTTGTTGGCATTGGCGCGCTGGCAGACGATCTGAATGCCCGAATGGCCGCCCTTGAGGCCCCTGACGGAGATCTTCGCGGCGACGTAGCCCGCGGCGGGCGTCGGCTCCTCCGCATAGCGGAACGTCGTGTTCGCGTCGAGCCCTCCGGCACAGCCCACGTACAGCTCGCCCTCCTCCTCGGAATCGAGGTTGAGCAGGATTTCGCCCTGCAACACCCCGGGCCGCAGCCCGAAGGCGCCGTCCATGCCGGTCTCCTCGGTGGCCGTGAAGAGCGCCTCCAGCGGCCCGTGCGCGAGCGTGTCGTCCTCCAGCACGGCCAGGATCGAAGCCACGCCGATGCCGTTGTCGGCCCCGAGCGTCGTGCCGTCGGCCGTGACCCATCCGCCGTCCGCATAGGCGTCGATCGGGTCCTTCTCGAAATCGAACGTCTTGTCGTTGTTTTTCTGCGGAACCATGTCGAGGTGCGCCTGCAGGATGACGCCCTTGCGGTTCTCCATTCCCTTCGAGGCGGGTTTGCGGACATAGACGTTGTGCGCCTCGTCCTCACGGGCCTCGAGGCCGAGCCCCCGGGCGAACTCCAGCACGTAGCGGCGGATGGCCTCCTCGTGATGCGACGGGCGCGGGATGCGGACGATCTCCGCGAAATGTTTCCAGACGAGCGCCGGTTCGAGCGCTGCAAGATTTCTGTCCATGACTTATTCGTTTTTGGTTTCCGTATTTTCCGTATCCGATTCTCCGGATTCCGCCGGCCCCGCGCCGGCGTGCCGGTCGAAGGCTTCGACGATGTGCTTGACGAGCGGATGGCGCACGATGTCGCGCTTGTCGAACTCGACGATGCCGATGCCCTCCACGCGGCGCAGGATCTCCATCGCGCGCACCAGTCCGCTGTCGCTCCTGCGCGGCAGGTCGATCTGCGTCACGTCGCCCGTGACGATGAAACGCGCGTTGCGCCCCATGCGCGTCAGGAACATCTTGATCTGCGCGAGCGTGGTATTCTGCGCCTCGTCCAGAATGACGAAGGCGTTGTCGAGCGTCCGCCCGCGCATGTAGGCCAGCGGTGCGATCTGCACGGTCCCCTCTTCGAGGAACTTCTGGAGCTTCGCGGGCGGGATCATGTCGTTGAGCGCGTCGTAGAGCGGCTGCAGGTAGGGGTCCAGCTTCTCCTTCATGTCGCCGGGCAGGAAGCCCAGCTTCTCGCCCGCCTCGACGGCCGGGCGCGTCAGGATGATGCGCCGCACCTGTTTCTCCTTCAGGGCCCGGACGGCCAGCGCGATGGCCGTATAGGTCTTGCCCGACCCGGCCGGGCCGACGGCGAAGAGCAGGTCGCACTTGTCGTAGAGCCCCACCAGCCGCTGCTGGTTCACCGTGCGGGCGCGGACGATATTGCCGTTGTTGCCGTACACGATCACGTCCTTGTCCGCGGGGGCGTCCGCCGCTCCGAAGCCCCCCGCGAAACACTGGTCGATGACCTGCGGGGAGATGTGCCCGTACTTGAGGTAATAGGCCGCCAGCCCCTCCATGCGGGCGGCGAACCGGCGCGTCTCCGCCTCGGGGCCGAGCACCTTGAGCGACTGTCCGCGCGCCACGATCTTCAATGCGGGGTGCAGCGCCTTGATCTGTTCCAGATAGACGTTCTGCGCCCCGTACAGTTCGCGGGGATCGACCCCTTCGACGGCGATTTCCCGTCCGAGCGTCTCCGTCATAGGCTAAAACAGATAACCGAAACTCAGTGCGACGTTGTACGAGCGGAGCTTGTCGAGCTGCTGGCCGTCGGGCAGCACGACGTCGTGCTTGGCCCGGAACTGGCCGTTGTAGCGCAGATCGACGAGCAGGTGGCGCATCAGCACCACGCCGGCCCCGACCGTGAACGAGACCGTGGGACGCACGCGCCCGAAATCGAGCAGGTCGCGCCCCGACTTCTGCTTGCTGTCGTTCATCACCGTAAAGACCGGTCCGGTGTAGATGCGCACGGGATGGAGCAGCCGCAGCGACAGCAGCACCGGCACGTCGATCGAATTGGACTTGAGGTTCACCTCCTCGCCCCCCTCGGGCCGGATGCGCATGCCCTGGCGGACATAGAGAATCTGCGGCTCGACGGCGAAGGCGCCCAGATTCACGGCCGTCACGATGCCGGCCTGCCAGCCGCATTTGTTCCTGATGTCCGTCCGGTCCATGTCGGTCGTATAATCGGGAATGCTGATGCCTCCGATCACGCCCCATTCCACCCGCGTGCGGGGCCGCTGCGCCGCCGCGCTCCATGCGGCGGCTGCAAGCAGCAGGGTCAGTACGATTTTTTTCATATCCGTTGTTCGTTGTTTGTCAGTTTCACGCTCGCCCAGAGCATGTAGCACACCAGCACGGCGACGAAGAGCATCCCCCAATGCGGACTGCCCGCCGCACGCGCGACGGCGCCGCACGCCGGACCCGACACGGCTCCCGCCGAAATGGCCAGAATCATCAGCCCGGCCACCTCGTTGGCCCGCTCCGGCACGGCACGGGTCGCCACGGAGTAGAAGGTGGCGAAGACGCACGCCATGCCGAAGCCCATGAGGCCCACGGCGGCATAGATCACCGCCCCGCTGTCCGTGAAGAGCAGCACGAGGCAGAGCGCCAGCACCCCGGCCATGTTCCAGCCCAGATATTTCGTGTCCCGGACCCGCACGAGGGCCCACGCCCCGACGATCGTCCCGACGATGCGGCAGGCGTAGAAACCCGTGGTCGTGAGGATCGACGAGGGGTTGTCGATCAGCCGCACCGAGAGGTAGCCGATCCCCACGTCGGCGGCGATGAAGCATGCCACGCCCAGCGCCGAGAGCAGCACCGCACGGTTCTTCAGCAGACCGAAGCAGGCTGCCAGTCCGACGGAGGTTCCGCTGCGCGGCGGCTCGGGCACGGAGGTCAGTTGCAGCCACACCCCGCCCGCGACCGTGAGAGCCGCGTAGATCGGCAGCAGCAGACGCCACGACCCGGTCGCGGCGACCAGTCCCGTCACGATCGGCGCCAGCAGGAGCAGCGACGTGTTGCGGAAAATCTGCCCCACGGTCAGGTAGCTCGTCATGCGCTCCGCGGGAACGATGGTGGCCAGCAGCGGATTGACGGCCACCTGGATCGCCGTGTTGCCTATACCCAGCAGGCCGAACCCGGCAAAGTACCACCCCAGCGCGCATCCCTCGCCGGCGGCATAGGGCACGAGCAGGCCGACGACCGTGAGGAGATAGCCCGCGAGCGCCGTCGTCTTGCGGCCCCGGCGGTTCATCCATGCGGCAAACGGCGCCGAAAGCACCAGAAACCAGAGGAACACCATCGTCGGAAGGAAGCTCACGGCCGCCTGCCGCTCCGCAGGGAACTCCGCGGCGATACGCCCCGTGATCGGAGCCACCATGTCGCAGAAACCCATGATGAAAAATCCCGCGAGCACGGGACCGAGCAACCGTCTATCCACTCTCTCGACACCCATAACCAAAGCCGTTCCGGTTTTCAATGATTTTTCAAAGTTACGCTTTTTTGCCGAAAAGCGAAGCATCCGCCCCCGTTTTTTTGCGCCGCGCCGCCATGCGAGCGTCCGGACCGGACACCCCTTCCGCCTCTGCATCACGGACATGCCGGCCGGATTCCCCGGCGATGCGGACAACTTCCGGGAATTGCATGCCTCGCATCTTTTGCCTATCTTTGTCCGACGGCCGGAGGTCCGCCCGTCACCCGAAAACACCTGCCACACATGAAAAAACTGCTTCTGCCGCCCGTTTTCGCACTGCTCTGCCTGTCATCGCACGCCCAGGAAAACAGAATAACGATCGACGCAGGCGCCAGCCTCGGCGAGATCTCCCCGTACGTGTACGGACAATTCGTGGAATACATGGGACGCTGCATCGACGGAGGCATTTTCGACGAGGACTCGCCGCTGTCCGACAGCCGGGGATTCCGCCGCGACGTGCTGGAAAAGGTGAAGGAGCTCTCCCCGACGATGCTGCGGTTCCCGGGCGGAACGGCGGTCAAGACCTTCCACTGGGAAGACGGGGTGGGTCCCAAAGAGGAGCGCAAGGCGAGGAAGAACCTGATCTGGGGCGGCATCAACGATTTCCATTTCGGCACGTGCGAGTTCATCGAGTATTGCAGGGAAATAGGCGCAGAGCCCTGCCTCGTGGTGAACCTCTCCACCGGATCGCCCGACGAGGCGGCCAACTGGGTCGAATACTGCAACGGAACGGAAAACACATACTATGCCAACCTCAGGCGTTCGCACGGATACCCGGAGCCTTTCGGCGTGAAGTACTGGGCGCTGGGGAACGAGGAGGGGGCCGAACCCGACGCGGGACGCCATCAGGACCCCCGGAAATACGTGGAGGACGTGTGGCATTTCATCAAACTGATGAAACTGACGGACCCGTCCATCAAACTCATCGCCAACGGCGAAGGGGGCGACATGCGCTGGAACGAAACGATTCTGGACGGCCTGGGCGGAGCCGTGGACTACATCTCCTACCACAACTACGTGAACACGGAGGAGGGAAAGCCCTACTCCCTGTTCCGGAAGATCAAGGCGGCGGACAGGGGGCTCGCCGCCCTGGGCGCCTTCATCCGGGAGAACTGCCCGGACTCCGTTGACAACTGGCAGGTATGGTACCGCTTTCCCCCTCGCCAGGACCGTATCAGAATCGCTTTCGACGAATGGGGAATCTGGGAGGCCGGAGGACCTCCCTACGGGACGACCAACACCTACGAATGGCGTCACGGGCTGGCGACGGCGTATTTTCTCAACGCCATCCATCGCAACGCCCGCCACGTAGGAATAGCCAACTGGGCGCAGATGGTGAACATCCTCGCCCCGATCATGACCGACGAAACCGCCTCGGTAAGGCAGACGACGTTCTTCCCGCTCCGGGAATACCGCGCGAAAGGACTGAAAGAGAGCGTAAAGGCCGAGGCCGTATCCCCCGCAATGGACACGGACGTCGGTTCGCTGGACGTCTCCGCGACCATCGACCGGGAGCGCGGAAGGCTCAACCTGTTCGTCGTCAATCTCAACCCGAAGGCCCTGAAGACGCGCATCGTCTTCGAAAACTGCAAGGCGGACAAGCTCATACGGACCACCGTGCTGTCGGCCGCGTCGCTCGATGCCAGGAACACGCTGGACGACCCGGCCGGGAACGTCGTCGCAACGGCCACGGACACCGATCCGGGAAAGGCGGACGAAATCACGTTCAAGGGGGAATCCGTCACGATTTGCGAGTTCGCGCTCTCCGGCCGATGACCTACGGGATTCGCGACGCAGGCCCGGCATATTTCCGCATGCCGGGCTTCTTTCGCATGCCGGGCTTTTTCCGGATGCGGGACGCGGACGCCCCGGCCGGATTTTTTATCGCCGGGAGCTTGCGCATAATCCGATTTTTCCTATCTTTGTGGAAAGACTAAACACCGCACCGGATGATCCCGTTACTCGCACATATAGACCTGACGCTGCCGCTCGAAGACCCGATCCTGAAATTCCTGCTCATTCTGGTCATCATCCTGGCAGCGCCGCTGATTCTGAACAAGCTCAAAATCCCCTACCTGCTGGGGCTCATCATCGCCGGAGCGGTGATCGGCCCCCACGGACTGAACCTCGTGCTGCGCGACAGCAGCATCATCCTCTCGGGCACGGCCGGACTGCTCTACATCATGTTCCTCTCGGGACTCGACATGGACATGTCCGACTTCCGGCGCAACAGTTGGCGCAGCCTCGTGTTCGGCCTCTACACCTTCTGCGTCCCGCTCGGGCTGGGCATCCTGGCCGGGTACTACGTGATGGGGTTCCCGCTCTACTCCTCGATCCTGCTGGCCGGGCTGTTCGCCTCGCAGACGCTCGTGGCCTACCCCATCGTCAGCAAGCTCGGCATCGCCCGCGACAAGGCGGTGACGATCGCCGTGGGCGGCACGGTCATCACCGACACGCTGGCCCTGCTGCTGCTCACCGTGATCGTCGGCATGGCCACGGGCAACGTGGACGACATGTTCTGGTGGCGGCTCGGCGCCTCGGTGCTCCTCTGCATCGTCATCATCGTCTTCCTCTTCCCGCTGCTGGCCCACTGGTTCTTCAAGCAGGTCAGCGACAGCGTCTCGCAGTACATCTTCGTTCTGGCGATGGTCTTCCTCGGGGCCTTCTTCGCCCAGTTGGCCGGTCTCGAACCGATCATCGGCGCGTTCCTCTCGGGCATGGCCCTCAACCGGCTCATCCCGCGCACGTCGCCGCTGATGAACCGCGTGGAGTTCGTCGGCAACGCCATCTTCATCCCCTTCTTCCTGATCGGCGTGGGGATGCTCATCGACTACCGGGCCTTCTTCCGCGACTGGGAGAGCATCGAGGTGGCGGCGATCATGATCGCGCTCATCACGGCGGCGAAATTCATCGCCGCATGGCTCACGCAGAAGAGCTTCCGCCTCTCGAAAGACCAGCGGACCGTCATCTTCGGACTGAGCAGCGCCCACGTGGCGGCCACGCTCGCCGCCGTCATGGTGGGCTACAACGTCATCCTGGGCCACACGCCCGACGGGGAGCCGATCCGGCTGCTGAGCGAAAGCGTGCTCAACGGCACGATCCTCATGATTCTGGCCACGTGCATCGTCTCGACCTTCGCCACGCAGCGGGGCGCCCACAACATCGCCATGAACCATGCACAGGACGATGCGGAGAAAGCGCCGCGCCGCGAGGACCACATCCTGATTCCGGTGGCCAACGAACGGTCGGTGGACGAGCTGGTGGGGCTGAGCGCCATGCTCAAACGCCCCAAGGAGCCCAACGGCCTCTACGCCCTGCACGCCATCGACAACAAGGCCGAGGACCCCAACATCGAGAAACAGGCCCGGAAGGTGCTCGACATCGCGGCGACGACCGCCGCCGCGGGCGACCTCTACCTCCAGCAACTGCTGCGTTACGACGTGAACATCTCGAACGCCATCGTGAGCGTCGTCCGCGAGCGCAACATCACCGACATCGTGCTGGGCATGCACCAGCGCACGCCCGGCATGCCGGCCATTCCGGCGATCCCGGGCATCCCGGGGGCTTCGGGTCCGGGCATCGGCCGCATGGTGACCGACGTACTGATGCAGAGCAACGTCACCACCTTCATATACAGCCCCGCGCAGCCGCTGGCCACCGTCAAGCGCCACCTGATCGTCGTGCCCGAAAAGGCCGAAAAGGAGGCCGGATTTCAGGCCTGGGTGCACCGCATCCGGCAACTGGCCGAGAACTCCGGCGCGAAGATCGTCTTCTTCGCCTCGGAAGGCACGCTCGAACACCTCCGCCCCCGCCGGGGCCGCAAACTCCCGGCCAACATCGGGTTCGTCGCGTTCGACCGCTGGGACGACCTCCCCTCGCTCGAACACGACCTGCGGAACGACGACTGCCTCTGGTTCGTGATGAGCCGCCGCGAGCGGGTCTCCTACCACCCCGCGATGAACCGCATCCCGGGCTATCTCGAACAGTACTTCGCGGGATACAGCTACGTGCTGCTCTACCCCGTGCAGGCGGGCGCCACGGAGAGCCGCTATCTGTAGGGAAGCATCGGACGCTGCCGCCGGGACCACGGTCCGGGGACGGCCGCGGGCGGCGCCTTTCATAATTCGCCCGATTGTTGTATCTTTGCACGCACAAACTCCGGTCCGGACGGCCGGCGGCCCGCAGGGCAGACGAAGCCTGCGGTCCGGCAGGAGAGGTCCGGTCCCGCAAAACGCAGAAAGAACATGAGCCTCGTAGCAATCGTCGGACGGCCCAACGTCGGCAAATCGACCCTCTTCAACCGCCTCGTCGGCGAACGCAAAGCGATCGTCGATGCGACGGCCGGAACCACGCGCGACCGCCACTACGGCAAAACGGACTGGAACGGCCGCGAATTCTCCGTGATCGACACGGGCGGCTACACCGTCAATTCCGACGACATCTTCGAAGACGAAATCCGCCGTCAGGTGATGCTGGCCATCGACGAAGCGGACGTCATACTCCTCCTGGTGGAGGTCTCCACCGGAATCACGGACCTCGACGAGCTGATGGCCGACATCCTGCGCCGCTCGCCGAAAAAGGTGATCCTCGTCTGCAACAAGGTTGACAACAACGACCAGATCTACTCCTCGCACGAATTTTACGCCCTCGGTCTGGGCGACCCCTACTGCATCTCGTCCATGTCGGGAAGCGGAACGGGCGACCTGATGGACGCCATCCTCGCGGCGCTTCCCGCCGACGACGCGGACGAAGCGGAGGACGACCTGCCGCGCATCACGATCGTCGGACGGCCCAACGTCGGCAAATCGTCGCTCACGAACGCCCTGCTGGGCACCGAGCGCAACATCGTCACGTCGATCGCCGGAACCACGCGCGACTCGATCCACACGCGCTACAACAAGTTCGGCATGGACTTCTACCTCGTCGATACGGCCGGCATGCGCAAGAAGGGCAAGACGATGGAGGACCTCGAATTCTACTCGGTGATGCGGTCGATCCGGGCCATCGAGCAGTCCGACGTCTGCGTCCTGATGCTCGACGCGCAGCAGGGACTCGAATCGCAGGACCTGAACATCCACAACCTCATCGTCCGCAACCGCAAGGGGTGCGTGATCGTGGTGAACAAGTGGGACCTCGTGGAGAAGGACAGCAACACGATGAAGGAGTGGACCGAGTTCCTGAAAAAACGGCTCGCCCCGTTCAACGACATTCCGATCGTCTTCACCTCGGTGCTGAACAGACAGCGCATCCTCGATGTGCTCCAGACCGCGATCCGGGTGCACCAGTCGCGCAAACGCCGCATCTCCACGTCGGAGCTGAACGAGGAGCTGCTGCCGCTGATCGAGAACTACCCTCCCCCCGCGACCAAGGGCAAGTACATCAAGATCAAGTACGTCACGCAGTTGCCGACGCCGACGCCGCAGTTCGCCTTTTTCGTGAACCTGCCGCAGTACATCAAGGAGCCCTACCGCCGCTTCCTGGAAAACAACATCCGCGAACGGTGGGATTTCGCCGGAGTGCCCATCCAGATCTATTTCCGGCAGAAATAGGCCACGGAACCATCGCCCGAGGCGGCGCATTCCGGCAGTCGGGCTCCGACGCAAGCGAAGTCCCGGCGCCCCGCAGGCCCCGGCGCGAAAAAGACCCGCCCCGAAGCGACGACGCTTCGGGGCGGTTTCCGTTCCGGGAGGCAGAGGCTCACCGGGCGATGATCTCGAAAACCTCGGCCGGACCTTCGAGGGCCACCGAGGCCGCGCCGTCCGCCAGGGCGAGGCGGAAGAAAGGTTCGCCGACCGCCGTCTCGGAGAGCACGCTGCCGTCGGCGGCCAACTGCCGCACACGGAGTCCGTCCTCCCCGGGCAGGTCCAGCAACAGCACATACTCCCGCACGCCGTCGGGAACCTCGAACGCAAGGCGTCCGTCGCTGCGGAACGACGTGCCGGGATCGCGGTCGAAGGCATAGAGCGCCCGCTCCGCATCCGCGGCCTCGATGCGGAACCCGAGCCGTTCGGCGCGCACGGGATTGACCTCGAACGAGCGCACGGCCGCCCAGTTGGTCCTGGGCGAGTCGAGGCGCAGCAGCCGCACGTAGCGCGCTCCGACGGGTTCGCCGCGCCATTCGACGACGTACTGCCGCCGCAGGTCGTCGAGCAGCGGATGCCACGTCCGTCCGTCGGCCGAGTATTCGAGCCGCGCATGGTCGAAGTAATCCACGTCGTCGGTCGAGTTCCGGCCCTGAAGGATCGTCACCTCGGAAACCTCGCGCAGGGTTCCCAGATCGACGCCGATCCAGTCGCCGGCCTGCTGCGCACGGCCCGAAGTGTAGAAAGTCCCGGGGTCGTGGTCGAGCATCAGGCGGCTCTGCGTCGTGGCGAGGGTCGGGAAGGACCCGATGCCGCGGGCCGAAGCGGGCCGGTCGCCCGTCAGGCGCGTGAAGAAGCCCGCGGCCATGTCGTCCATCGCCTGCTCGTAGAAGGGCTGGAGCTTCATCGTGCCGGACTTGTGGGCCTCGTAGGCACTGCGGTCGGCGGCGCTCATCCGGTTGCGGACGTAGCCGCTCCAGAACGCCGCGTCGTCGCCCGTCTCGTAACATGCGATGAGATCGAGCGTCCGGAGCCCCCGTTCGCCCAGCTTGCGGAACTCCGCGAGCCACGGCCGCAGCTCGGCCAGCAGCTCCCGGTTGGCGCAGCGCTCCTCCAGCACGCCGGGCGCCGCAACCACCCGCTCGAACTCCTCCCGCAGGGCCGCGGCCTGCCCGGGAGTGTAGTCGGCGATGCGGAACGTCTCGGTCTCCCACGACTCGTCGCGGCGGTAGCCCGTCTCCGTGTCGCACGAATGGATGGCGAAGGTGCGGTACGCCTCGCGCGCCTCGGGAACCAGTTCCGCGAGCCCCCGCTCCCAGTTGTCGATCGGATTGTAGGCCGCCGTGTTCCACGTGTAGTCGGCCACGCCGTAGAGCGCCAGCTTCGACGCCTCGCCGTGTTCCATCGGGTTGCTGACGAAGCCGCACAGGTCGTCGGTCGTAAGCGTCGTGTCCAACCCATAGACCGGACCCTGCATCAGGATATGGCGCGCATAGTCCGTCACCGGATAGTTCCACCAGTAGAATGCCGGACGGCCGATACGCGAATCGACCCACGCGAGCGTCTCGGGCGTGAGGTCGCTGCACACGACGTCGCCCGTCCAGAAGACCCGCACCGAGGGGTCGAGCGTCCGCCCGTAGATGGCCAGACTGCCCTGCGGCGTGGGATTCGCCCAGAGCCGCGAATAGTCCGTCGGGCAGACCACGAGCGGTGCGACATCGCCCTTGGTGCGGACGAAATCGGCATCGAGGCGGTTCAGCAGCTCGGTCTGCCGCCCGGGGTCCGTGCCGTCGCCCGAAATGTCGTCGAAGAAGATGGCGAAGGCGCGCACGCCGAGGTCGTACATCCATTCGAACTTCCGCACCAGGTTGCGGTAGTCCTCCTCGTTCCAGCGAATGTCCTGCCCGGGGTGGATCGCCCAGACGAAATCGACGTAGTTGCGCCGGCACGCCTCGACCAGCTCGCGGATCTGCCGCGCCTCCGATTCGGGATACGGCAACCGCCAGTCGGGGCAGCTATGGTAGGGGTCGTCTTTCGGGCCGTAGAGGTAGCTGTTCATCTTGAAACGTCCGTAGAAGTCGATGAGCGACAGCCGCACGGCATGCGGCCACGGCGTGCCGTAGAAGCCCTCGACGACACCCCGCGTGGGCAGGTCGGGATAGTCCGCGATCTCCACGAAGGGCAGCCCGCCGGCCGCGGCCGGACTTTCGGCGATCTGCCGGAGGGTCTGTACGGCATAGAAGGCGCCCCGCTCGTCGTAACCCGTCAGGGCGATGCCCGAGCCGTCGATCCGGAGCGCATAGGCTCCCGACAGGGGTTTCACGCCGCACCGGGCAGCCGCTTTCGCGCCGAACTCGACGGAAAGCGCCGTCCCTTTCCGCGCGAGGGGCAGGAAGCCCAGGTCGGCGGCGAAACGCGCCCCCTCGCCCCGCAGGCGGACGCCGCCCGACACGTCGAGACGCCCCTCGCCGCGGACGAGGCTATGGGGCACAGGATTGAGGGGCAGGCCGCCGTGATCGACGGCGTGTCCCGGCACGGGTCGCACGTCCTGCGACTCGGAACGCTGCGCGGCGAGGTCGAAATCGGTCTCCTGCCCCGACAGCGGGCCGCAGAGGAGCAACCCGGCGGCCAACAAGGCAAATCTGGTTCTGGTCATCGTTGAAAAGCAATTTGAGTTCTCGTTCCGTTACCCGGTCGTTTACCGGACCCGGTTCATCCGGACGTATTCGAATTCGGCGAACGACGTCTCGGGACCTTCGTAATAGAGTCCCGGACGGGCGACGCGGTCCCATTGCAGCAGTTCGCCCGGCTCCACGGGCCGCGTTCCGGCCTGCTGCCACGAGCTGCCGTCGAGGCTGTACGCGAAGGCCGCGGGGCCGCCGCCCCGCACCTCCATACGCAGGTAAACGGGGACATCGGCCGGAACGGCGAGAGGCTCGCCGAGCAGCTCCTCCCGTCCGTCGCGGACGAGGCGTACGGCCAGCCGTCCGTCTTGCAGTCCCCAGACCAGCAGGTTCCTGTCGTCGCCGTAGAGCGTCAGGCCGCTCCATCCCGCAGGACGCGCGAGGCACGCCGTCTCCAGCGTGTAGTCCGTCGTCAGGGCGCGCAGGCAGAAGGCCACGCCCGTATGCACGCCCTCCTTCGCACGGCCGCTCAGGCAGAGCCGCCCGTCGGCCTGCTCGACGTCCGGCACGGCATAGGGATAGTTCCACGACCACTCGGGACGGATGCGCGGCGAGGAGAAGTCGTCCGCGAAGTCCTTCACCGGCTCCTGTGCCGTGCCGGGCAGCGGCAGCGGACGCCGCAGGAGGGCCGTTTCGCCGCCCTCGAAATGCAGCCATCCGTCCTCGCCCAGCTCGATGCGGGAGAGGATCGGCTGACGCCCGAGGAAGAAGTTCTCGCCCGAAAGATAGGCATGGCAGAGGAAGAACATGCGGCCGTCGGGCGTGGTGACCACCGTGCCGTGGCCGCAGGACTGCACCCCTTCGCCGCCGTGCAGGATCGGATTCCCGGCGTATTTCTCGTACGGTCCGCGGAGGTTTTTCGACCGCGCCACCGAAACGGCATAGTCGCTTCCGGGGCCGCAGCAGCCGTTCACGGCATAGATCAGGTAGTAGTAATCGCCGAGTTTCATCCAGTGCTGGCCCTCCAGCCCCCGCCGCGCATCGTCGCGCAGCAGGCTGAACGGCTCGCCCTCGAGCCGCAGGCCGTCGTCCGAAAGGCGGCAGGCCAGCAGTTCGATCGGCCGCCGGTCGAGACCGTAGGCCTTCCACGAGATGTAGAGTTTCCCGTCGTCCTCCAGCACGAAGGCGTCGATGGCCTCGGTGCCCAGCGCGACGACCGGACCGTGGTCCGTGTAGGGGCCTTCGGGACGGTCGGCCGTGGCCACGCCGATATACGACGTGCCGTCGCTCTTGCGGCGGGCCGTATAATAGGCGTAGGTCCGCCCGTCGCGGTGGAACAGCTCCGGAGCCCAGAACGACGAGCGGGTCCATTCGGGCTGCTCTTCGAACAGGTGGCCCGCCTGCGTCCAGTTCACCAGGTCGCGCGAAGTGAAGAGCGGATAGAAAGGCGCCCACTCCGAAGAGGTTCCGCAGGCATAGTAGGTCTCGCCGACGCGGATGACGCTGGGATCGGGCAGGTCGCCCGGAATCACCGGATTGGAAAAGGTTCCCGGCTGGGCGGCGGCGCCCAGACAGCCGCACGCGGCAGCGAATGCGAACAGTAGTTTTTGCATAAAAGTCGGTCTTAGCGTTTTTTCTCCGGACAAATATACGAAAAAAGACGATCGGGACACACCCCGGACGCCGGACACGCCGAAAGAAGCGCGGGAAGTTTCGGTGCGGAAAGGGAGGAGTTTGCGGAAAAATTCGTAACTTCGACATTCGAAAACCGAAAATCCGCCGAAATGAAGAGAAGAGGGAACCTGTACGCCGCAATCCTCGCAGGGGCGTTGTCGCTGTTCCCCGTCGCTGCCGTTCCGGCGGAAGGGACGGGCCGCACGGCCGGAACGACGGCCGGCGCAAGCAGCGCGGTGGACAATGCGGCCGGGACGACAGCCGCCGGTCCCGCGGCGGAGCAGGACGGAAAGCCCCGGAACGGAAGCGCGACGGACCGCACCGGAATGACGGAAGACCGCACCGGAATCGCAGCGGGTTCTGAAGCCGGGGCGGCGGAACAGTCCGGAACGATCCGGAGCGGAACGGAATCCGCCGCCCAAAAGCGTCCGAAGACGACACCTGCCGTCCGGGATTCCCTGCGGCGGAACGGCCGGAGCAGAGGCATCGCCCCGCCGTCCTTCGCACCGGAGCGCGACGGGAAGCGGCCCCGGCGGCTGACGCACCGTATCGGCGCGGAGTTCCGGCCCGAGCATATCTTCACGATCAACCCCTTTCTCCGGGGCGAGAACCTCGCGCAGCTGCCCGTCGATCTCTCGCTCGCGGCACACTTGAAATACTCCTTCCGCTTCCGGCCGGGATCGCCCGCGGACCGGACTTACGGCGGTGTCTATCAGGGGTTCGGCATCGCCTACTACGACTTCGCCAATCCGCAGGAACTGGGCAATCCCGTCGCGGCCTACCTGTTCCAGGGAGCGCGCATCGCCCGCCTGTCGCGCCGCCTGTCACTCGACTACGAATGGAATTTCGGCCTTTCGTTCGGATGGAAACCCTACGACCGGGACGACAACCGCCTCAACACCATGATGGGGTCGAAGATCAACGCCTTCCTCAACGTGAACTTCTTCCTCCGGTGGATGCTCACGCGCGAACTGGATCTCACCTTCGGTCCCACGCTCACCCACTTCTCCAACGGCAACACCAAGATTCCGAACGCGGGCCTGAACTCGGCGGGCATCGGGGCCGGACTGACCTACAACTTCGGCCGGGAGCGGGCCGAAATCCCGCAACGCACCCCGGCGCCGGAATTCCGCAAGCACTTCAGCTACGATCTGGTGCTGTTCGGATCGTGGTGCAGCAAGGGCGTGGAGGTCGGCGACGTGCTCTACGCCTCGCCCGACACCTATCCGGTCGTGGGATTCAACTTCTCGGCCCTGTACAATTTCGGCTACAAGTTCCGCGCGGGACTGTCGCTCGACGGCGTATACGACGGCAGCGCGAATGTCTATGTCCCGGACCGCATCGCGGAGCTCGGCGGCGGAGCTCCGCTGGAATTCGCACGTCCGACGATCGACAGGCAGCTCGCGCTGGGTCTCTCGGGCCGTGCCGAGTTCGTCATGCCCTACTTCACGATCGGGCTGGGACTGGGCATGAACGTCCTGCACAAGGGCGGCGACCTGAAGGCCTTCTACCAGACGCTCACGCTCAAGGTGGGCATCACGCGCAACGCATTCGCGCATATCGGCTATTCGCTCCGGGATTTCCACATGCCCAACTTCCTCATGCTGGGCGTCGGCTACCGCTTCAACAACAAATATCCGCGGCACTACTGATCCGGGAGCCGCGGCGGGAAGCGGCGGCGCTCCCGCCCCGAAACGACGACGGCCCTCCGTCAGAAGGGCCGTCGTCTCGAAAACCGGCTTGCAGGCGATTACAGCGTGTAGCTCACCAACATCTCCTCGGCGGTCTCGGGATCGACCGACCAAGCGATCAGCCGGCCGTCGTGCACGACCATCGGGCCGACGGACCGGTCCAGAACGAGCCGCCGGACGAAGTTCCCGTCCCAGTCGTAAACGTTCATCCGGACAGGTCGGACGGGCTGCGCGGAGCCGGTTCTCACCGCATGGCGCAGTTCGCCGTGGGTGGATTGCGTGTAAACGACGTAAATGCCCGTTTCGTCCACGGCTACCGCCTCGAAACCCTCTTCGCATGCCTCGTCGAACGTATAATGCCACTCTCGAGGATCATCTACCCATTTCAAATCCGGAAGGCGATCGTACACACCCCGGACCAACTGAATCCTCCCCTCCGACGTCAGGTCGAAAACGAAAAGATATTTGAAATCCTGCGCGCAGTAGACAAAACGATGCCGCTGCGGATGCCGATACAATTTCCCCGTCCACAAGACGTGCTGCTCCAGCGGAGAGAGGTCCAGCGACGTCCGGGGAAATTCGAATCCGAGCGGCGTAACCTGTCCGCTATCGACATCGAAACGGGAAAACATGGCGAGCGAATCGGCCTGACAGCCCAACATGAGGTACGAAGAACGATCGAGCAGACAGGAAGCGATCCACGTACGGTTGCCGATCCCCGCCAGCGACTTATACTCCCAGTGCGACAGATCGTAGAGATATTCCGGAGCATCCGAACGCACGCGGCAAAACCGATTCTCCTGATTATGAATCGCCAGCAGATTGAGGCTCCCCGACGCCGGGTCGAACCCGATCTCCGAATAAAGCATCTCATACGGGCCGCGCCCCCGGGAGAGGAACTCCCCCTCCTTCACCAGCGAATCGCCCGAAAAACAGTAGATCGAATAGCATTTGTCCGAGCGGAACGGATTCCGCATCACGATACGCTCCCCGAAGGTCAGCACCGGGTATTCGCCCAGGAAGTCCCCGCCGATGGGAATGCGCACGGCGTGCAGCGAATCGCCGGGAGCATTTTCAAGGAAATCGGCATGAGTGACTCGAGACGCAGGACCATTGCAACTTATTATAAATAAACATATTACAAATATGGAAAACGACTTCATTCTCGAACTTTTTTGGCATCATATATTTGTCCCATTCCCGTCGTACCATCACCCGTTTCATCAGCGGACAATGCCTCGATATCCGCTCTCATCAGATCCGTCATTTCCGAATCCCGATTCGCCATATACGTAGAAACTCCTGCGAACAAAGCGACTGCTACAAAACCAAAATGACACTTGATAGGTTTATACCTTTTCTTTAATCCACACTATAAACTATCAAAAAAGCAAATATAAATTACATTATATCACACATAAACCAACCAATACAATCAGTGGCGACATAAAAAACGATTCAATCTACTACACTCCAAATAACCGAGGCATACACCTAAAGATCATACCGTACCAACATCTCCTCGGCCGTCTCGGGATCGACCGACCAAGCGATCAGCCGGCCGTCGTGCACGACCATCGGGCCGACGGGCCGGTCCAGAACGAGTCGCCGGACGAAGTTCCCGTCCCAGTCGTAAACGTTGATGCGCGAGGGAAACAACTGGCGAAGATCCCCGGCACGCACCCGTTCCCGCTGCTCGCCGTAGGTATCCTGCATATAACCCACATAGATGAAGCGATCATCCACGGCCAGCGGGAAAAAACCGTGCGGACAGGAATCGTCCATGTCGAACTGATGCCCCGGATCGCCGGAGGGATGCGCCTCCGGCATCTTGTCGTAAAGCCTCCGCACGACCTCCACCCGGCCGTCCTCCGTCACGTCGAAGACGAGCAGATAGCGGAAATTCTGGTTGCTGTACAGAAAGCGGCTGCGCTGCGGATGCCTGTGCAACCAGCCGGTCCAAAATATCGCCTGCTGCGAAGCCGGCAGATCGAGCGGCGGCTCCGGGAACCGGAAATCGAGCGGCGTGACCCGCTCGCCTCCGGGGTCGAGGATCGAAAACGGGCTGAACGATTCGACGGTGTGTCCGATCGTCAGAAAGGTCGTATCGGTCAGCCGGCAAGGCGACTCCAACTGGTAGCCTTCCAGAAAGTCCAGCGTCCCGTATTCCCACCGCGAGGGGTCGTACAAATCGCCGAGACCGATCCGGAGCATCCGGTTTTCCCCGTTATAGAGTCCGAACACGGTCAAACGCTCCGCTTCCGGATCGAAGACACCCTGCGGAATCATCATTTCCAGCGGTCCCCGGCCGCGCATGAGGAACTCCCCCTCCTTCACCAGCGAATCGCCCGAAAAACGACAGACCGAATAGCACTTGTTCAACCGGAACGGATTCTGCATCACGATACGCTCCCCGAGGGTCAGCACCGGGTATTCGCCCAGGAAGTCCCCGCCGACGGGAATGCGCACGGCATGCAGCGAATCGCCGGGGGCCGTCGCAGAGAATTCGGGGTCGGTTACGGCGGTGTGCCGACGGCCGCAGGCGACCGACAGCAGCAGGCAGAGCAGGAGAAGCGGAAAGCGGATCATGGCGGAATCGGTTTCGGGTCGGACCGGCGCAATATGCCGCCGGCCGCAGGCGTCAGCGGAGCCTGCGGTCCGAATTTACCGAAAATCCGCCGGAACGGCAAATAAAATCCCGGTTATTTTCTCCGCAGCCGCGCCCGCTTGCCCCGCAGCCGCTTCGCACCCGTCACGAGGAAACGCACCGGAAGCAGGAACAGCGTCTGAAACCACTGCCTCCGGGCCGTGACGCGCAGCTCCGGAAGGCCGAAATCGGAAAACGTCCGGCCCCGCAGCACGGGAATATTGCGGACCTTGGCATTGATGCGCAGGTCGTTGCTCACGTTGTCTTCATGAACGATTTCGAGCCACTTACCGTGCGGAGAGGAGATATAGACGGTGGGTTGCTGACGGATGGCGCGCGTGTGCCGGTAGGCGATGATCGTTTCGGCACGGTCGTCGAAGGGTTCGACGAGCGTCAGGAAATGGTTGTTCGTGTAGCGCATCTTGAGCAGGAAGCGCTCGGAGGTGAAATACTGGTAGCCGTAGAGCAGGCTGTATATCCGCTTGCCGGGACAGGGGCGGATTTCGCGCCGGAGCAGTTCGAGGGCGTCGCTCGCCAGAGCGTCGTCATTGTCCAGATTGGTCGTAATCAGCAGACCGTGAGGGGGGGGGTGGAGCCGTGTTCCGCCGCGAGAACCGAGCGGATCGTACCGCGCAGGCTTTCGGTCAGACACGCCGTCTGGGCGGCCGTATAGTACACCGCCTCGAAGCGGGGACACACGGCGCGGTAGGACGCGATGCGGCGGCGGTAGGGTTCGGGCGTGGCGGCGTCGAACAGACACAGCCACCTGAAATCCGTCGCCGTCTGGGCCGCCACCGAAGGCAGGCAGTAGCGTTCGAAGACCTCGAAACGGTGTTCGAGCCACCGCGCCGTGCGGGTCGGGGCCGCGTGTTTGTCCCGCTCGTAGAGGTTCAGGTTGAAGCGGGTGATGAGGAAATGGCTGAAATTCTCCATGATGAAATCCGGTTTTGTCCAGAGACAAAGGTAGGGAATTTCAGCCATTCGGCAAGCGCGGCGCGCACGAATCCGGCGGACAGGGCCGCCTTACACGCCGAAAAGGAATCCGAAGGGCTTCTCCGAGGAGCGGAACTCCGTCGTGACGTCGCCCGAATAGCTCTGCCCCTCGGTCAGGCGCAGGACCCGTTCGCCGCTCCCGGGAGCGAAATCCACCTTCCGCAGATCGACCCGGAAAACCTCCATGCCGAGCGTCGGCTCGAAATAGCAGACGCGGTTCTTCTGATCGCAGACCGTGCGCCAGCGCGTCGAGGCGATGTGCGGCATGTCGGGTGTCGAGATGCCGTAAGGAACCGACACGTTGCGCATGACCGACATGACGGCAGGCACGGCGATCGCCGGATCGGCGCTCTGCACGATGGCTTCGATATAGAACGAGGCGCGCACGAAACGGTCCGAGGAGCGATTGGTCCCAGGCAGCATCGTCAGGCCGCCGATCTGGCGCCAATAGCCGAGAATCGCCAACTGGCGGTCGTAGGAGGGCGAATTGGTCAGCACACGGCATTGCGGGCCGTGATGGATGACGAGCCGGCCGCCGAGGTACTCGAAGACCGCGCTGTCGCCCGTGGCGTCCGAAACGGCGAGGTGCAGGCGTGCAGGCACGCCGTTCGGCAGGTCCGGCGCGTCGATGCGGAACGCCTCCTTCCCCAGTTCGGCGACGGCCTCGGCGACCGTGGCGAAATTGTCCAGCACGTACTGCGTCCAGATGCTCAGCCCCATGACGGGCCGGGTATCGCCGGACCGTTCATAGACCGATTCGGGCAGGAAGAGCAGGCTGGCAGTCAGCCCCGCCTCGTTCATGCCGTCGGCGATGCCGATGTCGTAGCCGGCCGCGGAGAGCGAGCCGTACTTCGAGGTCCAGCGAACGGTGTCGTCGGTCAGCGCACCGCGGCGGACCGCGCCGCGCGGGAAAAGATAGAGGTTGGTGAGCGGGTCTTCGCGCCAGTCCATCGTGCGCCCCGTGGCGACCATGCCGCCGGGACCGACATAGACGGCGCGCGTGCAGGCATCGGCGCCGGACCGGAGCGAAAGGGCGAATGCGACGGCGCAGAGCGCCGCAAGGAGATGTGTTTTCATGGCCAAAAGTGTTTTTCGGTCCGAACGCTGCAAATCCGATGCAAAAGTGAACGGAACGGCCCTGCGGCAACGAACGGAAGTCCCCCGGCGGACCGGAAATGCGGGGAAAGGACGGCCGTAAATTTGGCGGTGCGCGCGGATTGCACTACCTTTGCGCAGACACCGCCGCGCCGCCCGGGGGCGAAGCGTCCGGCGCGCACCGAAAAAACACCCGCACGATGAAAATCTCGAAAGCCGAATTCCGATGCAGTTCCGAACGCATCTCGCAGGTCCCGAAGGACGGGCTGCGCGACATCGCCTTCATCGGGCGCAGCAACGTCGGCAAATCGTCGCTCATCAACATGCTCACCGGCCGCCCGGGGCTGGCCAAAGTCTCGGGAACACCCGGCAAGACGCGGCTCATCAACCACTTCCGCATCGACAACGCATGGTATCTGGTGGACCTGCCCGGCTACGGCTACGCCCGCACGTCGAAGACCGTGCGCGACGGGTTCTCGACGCTCATCACCGACTATGTGCTCCGCTGCGGGAAGATGCACTTCCTGTTCGTGCTGGCGGACATCCGCCTCGAGCCCCAGCGCATCGACCTCCGGTTCATCGACATGCTGGGCGAACACGGCGTACCGTTCGGCATCGTTTTCACCAAAGCCGACAAGCTCTCGAAAACCCAGTGCGAAAAGAGCGTGGAACGCTACCGGAAACGGCTTTCGGAGACATGGGAGGAGCTGCCGCCGATGTTCGTCTCGTCGTCCGAACGCGGCACGGGACGCGAGGAAATCCTCGATTTCATCGGCGAATGCCTGAAAGTTTAACCGAATGTTGAAAAAACGCGGCCCCGAGGGGCCGTTTTCTCGGCGCATTGCCTTATATTTGCAACGTCAAACAACCCATCGCACAAATGGCTATCCACAAAATCAAGATCTTTTCGGGCCGCGGTTCGGAATACCTGGCCCAGAAAATCGCCGCGAGCTTCGGCACGACCCTCGGACAATCGGAGGTGCTGCGTTTCAGCGACGGCGAGTTCCAGCCCTCCTACAACGAGTCGATCCGCGGCTGCACGGTCTTCATCATCCAATCGACCTTCCCGCCCTCGGACAACCTCATGGAGCTGCTGATGATGATCGACGCCGCACGCCGCGCCTCGGCCTACAAGGTCGTGGCCGTGATGCCCTACTTCGGCTGGGCGCGCCAGGACCGCAAGGACCGGCCCCGCGTGCCGATCGGCGCCAAACTGGTGGCCAACCTGCTCATGGCCGCGGGCGTGGACCGCATCATGACGATGGACCTGCACGCCGACCAGATACAGGGTTTCTTCGACATTCCGGTGGACGCCCTCTACGCCAGCGGCATCTTCGTCCCCTATATCGAGAGCCTGCGGATCGAGGACCTCTCGATCGCCGCGCCCGACATGGGCGGCGCCAAGCGTGCGAACACCTATGCCAAACACCTCGGCGCACCGATCATCATTTCGCACAAGGAGCGCGCCAAGGCCAATGTCGTGGGCAAGATGACCGCCATCGGCGACGTCGAAGGCCGCAACGTGCTGATCGTGGACGACATGATCGACACGGCCGGCACGATCTGCATGGCCGCCGACATGCTCATGGCCCGCGGGGCGAAGAGCGTCCGCGCCGCCATCACCCACCCCGTGCTGTCGGGCCCGGCCTACGAACGCATCAACGACAGCGCGCTGGAGGAGGTGATCGTGACGGACACCATCCCGCTCAACCCCGACAAGGACCTGCACAAGTTCACGGTGCTGTCGGTGGCCGACATCTTCGCCGACGTCATCGAACGGGTGCACAACTACAAGGAGATCTCGTCGATTTTCTTCAAATAGGCTCTTCGACGGAGAGAGGCAGAGAAAGGGCGCTTCGATTGTGCGAAGCGCCCTTTCTGTCATTTCACGGACGGCAATGCCGGAAGACCCGGCGCCGGGATGCGGTCACCTGAGCGGCGAATCCGGCTCGCGGGCCATCACCATGTAGAACATGCGGTCGAGGAACGCCGGAGCGAACTTCTTGACGAAATGCGTGGCGCGCCCCTCGGCCTCCATCAGGCAGAGCCGCTTGCGGCGCAGAATGCCCCGCTCCACGATACGGGCCACCTCGACGGGGGTCATCATCTTCGACTCGTCGCGCGGCGTCTCGCCCTGCTGCGACCCGTCGGCCGTGAGGGCCGAGAAGCGGACGTTCGAAGCCGTGAAGCCCGGACAGGCGATCATCACGTGCAGCCCCTTGCGGAGATTCTCGATGCGGAGCGTCTCCAGGAAGCCCGTCATGGCGTACTTCGAGGCCGAATAGCCCGTGCGGCCGGGCAGGCCGTGCAGGCCGGCCACCGAGGAGACCCCGACGATCGACCCCTTCGCACGCTGCAGGTACGGCAGCGCGTACTTGCAGCAGTTCACCGTGCCCCAGAAATTGACGTCCATCAGACGGTGCAGCACCTCCAGCTCCACGTCGTCGAAGAGCGCGCGCATCGAAATGCCCGCATTGCAGACGAGTACGTCCACCCCGCCGAACTCCCGCACGGCGGTGTCGATCAGCCCGCGGCACTCCTCCGGCCGCGTGACGTCCACGCCGCAGTAGGCGGCCTGCCCGCCGTGGCGGCGGATTTCGCCCGCGAGGAGCTGCAACTTCTGCACGCTGCGCGCGCCGAGCACGACCTTCGCGCCCCGGGCGGCGTATTCGCGGGCCATCGCCTCGCCGATCCCCGACGAAGCGCCCGTAATGACGATAACCTTATCCTTGAGTGTTTTCATAGTGTCTTATGTTTTTCCCTCCGCGGCCGGAACGTCACTCGGTTCCGATCTCCACCCGGAGCGTGTCGTAGGCCATGTGCACATGCGGCGGAAGCGTCGCTTCGGTGGCGGCCTGCCGTCCGATGTCGTGCGACATGTGCGTCAGGTACGCCTCGCGCGGAGCGACACGGCGGATCAGCTCCAGCGCCTCCTCCACGTTGAAATGCGAGTAGTGCGGCTCGAAGCGCAGCGCATTGACCACCAGCACCTCCACGCCGAGCAGCTTCTCCTCCTCGGCCCGCCCGATCGTCTTGAAATCGGTCAGGTAGGCCAGCGGACCGATACGGTAGCCCGTCACGGCGAAGCGGTCGGAGTGATGCCCCGAGACGGGCGTGACACTGACGCCCCGGACCTCGAACGGCCGCGAAACGTCGATCTCGTGCAGCTCGATCTCCGGCACGCCGCGGTACTTGTCCTGCGCGAAGGCGTAATCGAAATCCTTGCGCACGCAGGCCGCGGTGCGCGGTGCGGCGTAAAGATCGACCTTGCGGACCGTCGGGGGATAATCGACGAAATTGAAGGCGCGCACGTCGTCCAGTCCGCCGATATGGTCCTTGTGCTCGTGCGTGAGCAGGATGGCATCGAGACGCCGCACCCCCGTGCGGAGCATCTGGTAGCGGAAATCCGGCCCGGCGTCGATCACCAGCCGAACCCCGCGCGTCTCGACCATCGCCGAGGTGCGCAGCCGCCGGTCGCGGCGGTCGGGCGACGTGCAGACGCCGCAGCGGCAGCCGATGACGGGCACGCCCTGCGACGTGCCGGTTCCCAGAAAGGTGAGTTTCATCCGATCGCGGTTTTCATCGTCGCAAATATACGAAATAAAACGCAAGCGCGGCGCACCGTCCGGAGGCTTTCCGGGAAAATCCGCCGCACCGCATCCCGCGCCGCCGGACGGAACGCCCCCGCCGCACGACACACCCACGACCCCGCATTCCGCCCGCGCGTCTCACTCCCCGCCCGCGAGGCAGGCGACGATCGCCCGGTTGGCCCGGTCGATCACCGAACTCTCCAGACAGTCGAGGTAGATGCGCGTCGTGTGTTCGGAGGTGTGGCCCAGTCCCGCGCTGATGACGGGCAGCGGGACCTCGTGATTCCGCGCGGCGGTGGCCCAGCTGTGGCGCGAGGTGTAGGAGGAGAGCCCCGTCTCCAGTCCCACCAGCGCGGCGAGCCGCTTGAGCTGGCGGTTGTAGTAGTTCAGGGCCACCTGATACTGGCGGTAGGCGCTGCCGAACTCCCCGGACTTCAGCACCGGAAAGACGTAGGGCGAGCCGGGCGCACGGCCGGCATAGCGCGCCACGATGGCCTGCATACACGGCTCGAGACGCACGCTCAGCGGCTGGCCGGTCTTGTGACGGACGTAGTGCACCACCCCGTCGCGGATGTCCTGCCGCCGCAGAAACGCCATGTCCACGAACGCCATGCCCCGGGCGCAATAGCTGAAGACGAAAAGATCGCGGGCCAGCGCGAGCGGCGCCGACCCGCGCAGATCGAGCCGGCTCAAACGGCCGATGATCCGCTCGTCCACGGCCCGCTTGCGCGTGCGGTCTATCCCCGTATAGACGTTTCCGAAAGGATGGGTCTGCGCGACGAGCCGTTCGCCGACCGCCCGGTTATAGACCGAACGCAGCACGCGCATATAGAACGAGACGGTGTTGCGCACCACGCCCCGCCGCCGGAGCCACTCTCCGTACTCCTCCACGAAACGGCTGTCGAACCGGTGCATCGGAAAGGGTTTCCCGGCCAGAAAGGCGTTCAGGCTGTTCCACGTCCGCAGGTAGTTGCGCGCCGTGCCGAGCCGGCCGCTCTCGGTGAGCCGCTCGATCTGCCGCCGCAGGTAGTCCGGAAAGGAGATGCGCCTTCCGGACGGGCCGCCGACCTCCGGCCGGCGGCTTTCGATTCGCTTTGTTTTCATACGCTTTCGATTATTGCATCGAAAGGTCGCAATTATATCCCGTTCGGACCGCATCCGTCCCGGCGGGACGGAAAGGAGGACGGAACGGCCGGAGAAAAGCGAAAGCAGGAAGGTAAGGACTATTCGTAGCGTGCGCGGTAGGCGTCCACGAGCCGCAGTCCCTCGGCCGTCGAGATACCGCGGAAAAAGGTGCTGACGATCTGCACGAAGGCCTTCCGTTCGGAGATGCCCTCGGGCAGCAGCAGATCGCGGCGCGAGACGAGCGCGGAAGCCGTGTAGTAGAGCACCGAGATCGCCAGGTCGATGTTTATGCTGCCGATGAAAAGCCCGTCGGCGATCCCCTGCCGGAGCATCGCACGCAGCTCCTCGCGGTTCCGGACGGAGCCTTCGCGCATGAGCTTGTCGTGCACGGCGGGATAAAGCCTCTTCAGACTGTCCATCAGCCGGCCGGTCTCCTCCGACCGGTCCATGACGTCGCCCAGCACCATGAACAACTGTTCGAGCACATTGCCCGCCCCGGCGCTCAGCTCGGCCCAGCGCCGGCGCGAATCGTCGAAATAACGGACCATCGCCTGATAGAGCAGCCCCTCCTTGTCGCCGAAGAGTTCGTACAGCGAACGTTTCGAAACACCCAACTGCTGCGCAACGTCGTCCATGCGCACCGCCCGGATACCATGCGAGACGAACATGCGCATGGTCCGTTCCACGATGCAATCTTTGGGAGTCATGACCGATGAGTCGCTTTGGTTCAAACAAATATACGCAAAATATGCGCAAAAACCGTGAAACGGAGCAAGTTTTTGCGTCCGGACCGCCACCTTATCCGCAAAAACGGAAAAAGAGAGCCGAAAAAGGGCCGAAAGACCCCGCAGGAGATTCCGGGAAAGAAAATCCGGGAAGACGGCATCCGAAAGAAGAACGCGGAAAAGCGATTTCGGGAAAGAGCCTGCAGGAGGTATTTCCACAAAATGCCCGGTCCGGCGTTGGGAGGTTCGCCGGAATTCCGTATCTTTGCGCCGAACGACGAACCTGTTCATGCGCGGATACGGACGAAATATAGGTGCGGCGCTGCTTCTGACCCTCTTCGCGGGGTACTGGAGCTGCATTACGCTGTTCCCCCACGCGCACGACGTGAACGGTCACGTCATCGTCCACTCGCACCCCTTCTCGGGCGCATCGAACGGCGCGGCGCAGACGCATACGCCGCAACAGTTCCAGCTCATCGCGCACCTGTCGCTGCTGGTGATGACGGCGGCATGGAGCCTGACGTTCGCCCTGCGCCTGTCGGGCGTCCGCTTCGTCTATCCGGAACGGGAACCGGTCAGCCGGCCGCGGCTCCCGCTCCGCACGTTCGGGCTGCGCGCACCTCCCGCGCACTGACATACGCTCCTCCGGCCGATGCCGCCGGAGAAGGTTCCCCGGGCCATGCCCGCCGGGCGCCGTATCCTGTCAGTATCATCCGAAAAACAGAATCCAATGCGAAAATACATATTGGGGGCATTCGGTATGCTCCTCGCCGCCGTGGCGCATCCTGCCACGGAACAGACCGCCGTCGCCGGGAAGCGAAACGGCGCACACGTCTCGGGCACCGTCACGGACGCCCGGACCGGCACGGGCCTCGCCTACGCGACGCTGGCCGTCAAAGGAACCACCGTCGGCATCGCCGCCGACGCCTCGGGACGCTTCACCCTGAACAACCTGCCCACGGGACGACTCACGCTCATCGCGGCCGCGGTAGGCTACAAATCCGCGGAACAGGAACTTCGCCTCGAAGCCGGAGAAACGGTCCGGGCCGACTTCGCCCTGGAGGAGGAGGCGCTTGCCGTCGAGGAGATCGTCGTCTCGGCCAGCCGCACGGAGACCAACAAAAAATACTCGCCGACGATCGTTTCGGTGGCCTCCGGAAAACTTTTCGAAGCCACCGCCTCGTGCAACCTGGCCGAAACGATGAATTTCCAGTCGGGACTGCGCGTCGAAAACAACTGCGGCAACTGCGGCACGACACAACTGCGCATCAACGGCCTCGAAGGCCAATACTCGCAGGTGCTGCTCGACAGCCGCCCGATCTTCAGCTCCCTGGCCGCCATGTACGGTTTGGAACAGCTTCCCGTCTCGATGATCGAACGCGTGGAAGTGATCCGCGGAGGAGGCTCCGCGCTCTTCGGGGCCAACGCCATCGGCGGCGTGGTGAACATCATCACCAAGGAGCCGCAGCGCAACTCCCTCGCACTGTCGAACACGACGAACCTGCTCGAGGGCGGCGCGGCCGACTTCAACACGGCACTCAACGGGTCGTTCGTCTCGGACGACTACCGCGCGGGGATCTACCTCTTCGGCATGGTCCGCGACAGGGACTCCTACGACCGCAACGGCGACGGATTCTCGGACATCCCGGCACTCAACACCGAAACGGCGGGATTCCGCGCCTACTACAAACTATCGCCCTACATGCGTCTGACGGCCGAATACCACCATATCCACGAGTTCCGCCGCGGAGGAAACGCACTGAACCGTCCGCCCCACATGGCCGACATAGCCGAGCAGCTCGACCACAAAATCGACGGCGGAGGCGTGAAGTTCGACTATTTCAGTCCGAACGGCCGTCACCGCGCGGGTGTCTATGCCTCGGCCCAGGGCATAGACCGCGACAGCTACTTCGGCACCGGACGGAATCCCGACGCCTACGGGGCCACGAGCGACGGAACACTCGTGGCGGGAGCGCAATACACCTACACGTTCGAAAAACTGCTGTTCCTTCCCTCGGAACTCACCGCGGGCGTCGAATACAACCGGAACTCCCTGCACGACGAATACCTCGGGCTGAACCGCGACCTGCGGCAGACGAGCCGCAGCACCGGGGTCTTTTTCCAGAACGAGTGGCGGAGCGAAAAACTCAATCTGCTCGTCGGAGGCCGTGTGGACAAGCACAACATGATGCAGAAGGCCGTCTTCTCGCCACGCATCAACCTGCGTTACAGTCCCACGGAGCGGATCGGACTCCGGCTCAGCTACGCGAGCGGCTACCGCGCGCCGCAGGCTTACAACGAGGACCTGCACATCGACGCGCTGGACAGCAAGGTGTCGGTCATCCGTCTCGCCCCCGACCTCAGACCCGAATATTCGCACAGCGTGAGCGCTTCGGCCGACCTGTACCGTACGTTCGGACGCATCCGGACCAACCTGCTCGTCGAAGGATTCTACACCATGCTCGACGACGTATTCACGCTCGAGAAAATCGGCGAAGACGACCAGGGCAACATCATAAAGGAGCGCCGCAACGCCTCGGGAGCTACCGTGACAGGCATCGGCGCGGAATTCAAGGCCGGCATCCCGGGCCTATTCGAAATACAGATGGGATACACCTTCCAACGCAGCCGCTACGACGAACCCGAGAGGTGGTCGGACGACGTGACGCCCCAGCGGCGCATGTTCCGCTCGCCCGACCACTACGGTTTCCTGACGGCCGACTGCGCCATCACGCGTTCGCTTTCGGCTTCGCTCTTCGGGAACTTCACCGGACGGATGCTCGTACAGCACAACGCAGGCGTCGTCGAACACGACGAGGAGCGGCTCACCCCTGCCTTCTGGGACATGGGAATGAGGCTCTCGTACACCTTCCGTCTGACGAAGCAACTGCGGCTGGAGCTGAACGCAGGCGTGAAGAACCTTTTCGACAGCTACCAGAGAGACCTCGACTTCGGACCGAGCAAGGACTCCGCATATATCTACGGACCCTCGCTGCCGCGGACCTATTTCGTGGGTGCGAAGTTCGCCCTGTGACACGCGCGGAGAGAAGGCCCAGGCACGACAGCTCCCCGCAACGGCGCGCACCGCAGCCCCTGCCCCAAGACGATTCACCCCTGCCGCGACCGCTGCGGCAGGGGTGAATTCCGTTCGGGGCGTCCGGAGACGCTCCCGTATCCGTCGGGGACGGACCGTCAGGCGGCCGTCGCGTTTTCGAGTTTCTTCATGATCGAGAAGATGAACAGCGCCGAGAGCAGGCAGAGCACGATCAGCACGCTCCACACCATCCAGAGCGCCATGCCGCTGCCCCAGAGGTAGCCGATGAGCGACGTGGCGTAGTTGCCGACGGCCGTGGCGGCGAACCAGCAGCCCATCATCATGCCCTTGTACTTGGGAGGCGCCACCTTCGAGACGAACGAAATGCCCATCGGCGAGAGGAGCAGCTCGGCGAACGTCAGCACGAGGTAGGTCGAGATCAGCCAGTTCTGCGACACGAAGGTATCGCTGGCACCGACGGCCTTGACCTCGGCGGGCGACATGAGGCCCATCGACCCGACGGTGAGGATCAGGAAGCCCGCGGCGGCGATGATCATGCCCATTCCGATCTTGCGCGGAGCCGACGGCTCCTTGCCCTTGCGGGCCAGCGAGGAGAAGAGCGCCACCGACAGCGGCGTGAGGGCCACGACATAGAAGGGATTGAACTGCTGGAACACCTGCGGAAGGATGTGCACCGGATCGGGCGTGACGGTCCAGCGGTAGTAGAGCGCCCCGAGAGCCGCGACGACGGCCGCAGCGCCGATGAGCTTGCCGCGGCCCTTCTCGGCCTGGAAGAAGCCCACCAGTCCGTAGATGCCCACGAGCACCAGCACGAGGTTCAGAATGTCGAACGACATGCGCGTGAGGCCCGTCGCCTCGGAGGTCGTATAGTCGCGGGCGAAGAAGGTCATCGTCGAGCCGTTCTGGTGGAAGGCCATCCAGAAGAAGATCACCACGGCGAAGACGAGCATGAGGGCCGTGATGCGCGACTTGGTCTGCGCGGGCGTCAGCTCGACCTGCGCGGCGGCGCCCGAAGCGGCCTGCTGCTTGGCCGTCACGTCGGCGTGCCGGAAGGTCTTGCGGAAGGCGACGTAGATCACATAGGAGACGATCAGCGAGACGCACGCCACGGCGAAACCCATGTTATAGGCCGACGAGAGTTTCTCGATGTAGTGCGACGCGAAGCTCCCCAGATCGGAGACGTCGCCGCCGACCGATACGGCCAGCCGCTGCAACTCGGCCAGCGGCTCGGCGGGCATCGAAGCCCCTTCGGCAAGGTACTGGTGCGCGAGGGCCGGAATCTGGCCGTTGTACGTCAGTCCGTCCTGCGCGAGGAAGTGGTTCGTGATCCACGTGGCCATCGACGGGGCGAACATGGCACCGATGTTGATGGCCATATAGAATATGGAGAAGGCGCTGTCGCGCTTGGCCGAATAGGCCGGATCGTCGTACAGATTGCCCACCATCACCTGCAGGTTGCCCTTGAAAAGGCCCGTGCCGCAGGCGATCAGCGTCAGTGCCAGGAACATGAGCGCCTGCGCCGCGAAGCCCGTACCGGTGGGTATCGAAAGCAGCGCGTAGCCGCCGAACATGACGATGATGCCGAGCGTCACCATCCGGCCGAAGCCGAACCGGTCGGCCAGGATGCCGCCGAAGAAGGGCATGAAATAGACGGCGGCCAGGAAGATGCCGTAAATCTGGGTGGTCACGGCCTCCGTGTAGCCGAATTTCGCCTGCAGGAACAGGGTGAAGATCGCAAGCATGGTATAGTAGCCGAAACGCTCGCCCGTGTTGGCCAGCGAAAGGGCGTACAAACCTTTGGGTTGTCCTTTGAACATAATCGCTTCAGGGGTTTAATAAAGTTCGGAGACAAAGATAGAAAAATTTTTCATATATTTGTATGAAACCGCAAGTTCTATGGGAAAAAACTCCGACCTGCTGCCGATCGTCCTCCGCGACGAATGGCTCCGTCCCGCGGCCGCGGCGATCGCCCGCCGCCACGGACGTTACCTCGACAAACTCGCGGCCGTCGAACGCGCCGCGGGGTCGATCGTCGATTACGCCAACGGCTACCGCTATTTCGGCTGGCAATGGGATGCCGGACTGGAGGGGTGGTGGCTCCGCGAATGGCTGCCCGGTGCGGCGGACGTCTATGTGTTCGGGGACTTCAACGGCTGGCAGCGCACCGAGATCAGGATGCACCGCGACCCGGCGGGGGTCTGGAGCGCCTTCTTCCCCGCAGCGATGTACCGCGACCGGCTGCTCCACGGCTCGCTCTACAAGCTCCACGTCCACGGCGACAACGGCTGGCGGGACCGCATCCCGGCCTACGCCCGGCGCGTGGTGCAGGACGAGCAGACGAAGGATTTCGCAGCGCAGTTCTGGGAACCGGACGCCCCCTTCGACTGGCGCGGCGATGCGTTCGAGGCCCCAGCGGCAGGCAGCCTGCTGATCTACGAGGCCCACGTGGGCATGGCGCAGGAGCGCGAGGGAGTGGGAACCTACCGCGAATTCACCGAAAGAATCCTCCCGGTCATCAAACGCGGCGGCTACAACGCCGTGCAGCTCATGGCCATCGCCGAGCACCCCTACTACGGGTCGTTCGGCTACCACGTTTCGAGTTTCTTCGCCCCCTCGTCGCGCTTCGGCACGCCCGAGGAGCTGAAAGAGCTGGTGCGCCGGGCGCACGAGCTGGGACTGGCCGTCATCATGGATCTCGTGCACGCCCACTACGTGAAGAACCTCAACGAGGGGATCAACGAGCTGGACGGCACGGACCACCTCTACTCGCCCCCGGGCGAGGCGGGCGACCAGCCCTACTGGGATTCGAAACTCTTCGACTACGGCAAGGGCGAAGTGCAGCACTTCCTGCTCTCGAACGTCAAATACTGGCTCGACGAGTTCCACTTCGACGGCTTCCGCTTCGACGGGGTGACGTCGATGCTCTACCGCCACCACGGCTATATCGACTTCGACTGCCGCGACCGCTACTTCGACGAGGGGGTGAACGAGGACGCCGTGGACTACCTGACGCTGGCCAACCGCCTCGTCCACGACTTCCGCCCCGCGGCCGTGACGATCGCCGAGGACGTGAGCGGCATGCCGGGCATGTGCATCCCCATCGACGACGGCGGCATCGGGTTCGACTACCGGCTGGGCATGGCCATCCCCGACTACTGGATCAAACAGCTCAAGGAGGTTCCCGACGAGGAGTGGAACATATGGGAGATGTGGTCGGTGATGACCAACCGCCTGCCGGGAGTGAAGACCGTGGCCTACGCCGAGTCGCACGACCAGGCGCTGGTGGGCGACAAGACGCTGGCGTTCCGCCTGATGGACAAGGAGATGTACGACCGCATGGACCGCGCGTCGGAGAGTCTCGTGATCGACCGCGGCATGGCCCTGCACAAGATGATCCGCCTGATGACGATCGCCGCGGGAGGCGACGCCTACCTCAACTTCATGGGCAACGAGTTCGGCCACCCCGAATGGATCGACTTCCCGCGCGAAGGCAACGGCTGGAGCTACGCCCATGCCCGGCGGCAGTGGTCGCTCTCCCGCAACGGATTCCTGCGCTACTCGTGGCTCGGGGATTTCGACCGGGCGATGATCCGGCTCGTCAAAAAATACCGGGTGCTGGCCGACGGCTACCCCTACAACCTGCTCATGGACGAGCGGAACAAGACGATGGTCTTCTCGCACGGCCGGCTGCTGTTCGTCTTCAACTGGCACCCCACGGCGTCGATCCCCGACTACGAACTGCCCGTCGGGGCCCCGGGCAAATACGTTCCGGTGCTCTCGACCGACGAACGGCGGTTCGGCGGTCAGGAGCGGCAGTCGATGCAGGTCGAGCACTTCTCCTTCCCGGTGCGGGGCGACGACGGACAGGACCACCCCCGTATCCGCATCTACAACACCTCGCGCACGGCGACGGTCTACCTGCGGCGGCGGTAGCCCGGGGCGGATTCACGGTTCGGAGCGGTTCGCGGGCCGGCGTGCACTCCGGGTTCCGACAGTCCCGGCCGCGCACGACCGCAAGGCGCAGGAACGGATCGGAAAAAAATCCGGGCAGAACGCATTCCGGTCCGGCGATCCGGCGTTATCTTTGCCGGACAACCGGAAAGACGATGGACAGAGAGAAAAATACGGACGGAACGAGCGCCGCTCCGGAGACAACGGACGGAGAAATGCCCGGAAGGACATTTTCCGGAGATGCCGCCAGGACCGGAGGGAATGCGGCCGGGGAGGAGTTCGAAGAGCTTTTCGCCCGGCTGGCCCGCTCGGAGTTCCGCAGCCGGTTCCGTCTCGGACCTGCGGAGGCGGCCTATGCCGAACGCAAAGGCGCGGAGACGCTGCGCCGCCATGCGGAGGACTTCGTGCGCACACGCCTCGCCCCGGCCGTCATCCCCAACGACGGCCGGCAGACGCCCATGCGGGGACACCCCGTGTTCATCGCCCAGCACGCCACGGCCTGCTGCTGCCGCAAATGTCTCGAGAAATGGCATCGCATCCCGGCGGGCCGGGAACTGAGCGCCGCGGAGCAGCGGTACGTCGTCGCGGTGCTGATGGCCTGGATCGGACGGCAGCCGCTCCGGCAGGCCGGGACGAACCGCCCCGTCCGATAGCGAAATGCCGCACGATATGCCTCAACGGAAGATCATACACGTGGACATGGACGCCTTCTACGCCTCCGTCGAGCAGCGCGACAACCCCGCCCTGCGGGGACGTCCGATCGCCGTGGGACACGACGGTCCGCGAGGCGTGGTCTCCACAGCCAGCTACGAAGCGCGCCCCTTCGGCGTGCATTCGGCCCTCCCCTCCGTCACGGCGCGGCGGCTCTGTCCGCAACTGATCTTCGTGCCGCCCCGCTTCGAAATCTACAAGGCCGTCTCGCAGCAGATCCGGGCCGTATTCCGCGAATACACCGAGCTGGTGGAGCCGCTGTCGCTCGACGAAGCGTTTCTGGACGTCTCGCACCTGCGCTCGGCGACGCTCGCCGCGCGCGAGATCAAGGCCCGCATCCGCCGCGAAACGGGTCTCACGGCCTCGGCGGGCGTCTCCGTGAACAAGATGCTGGCGAAAATCGCCTCGGACTACCGCAAACCCGACGGGCTGTTCACCATCGCCCCGGAGCAGGTCTCCGGATTCGTCGCCGGACTGCCCGTAGAACGCTTCTTCGGCATCGGCGAAGTCACGGCCCGGAAGATGCACGCCCTCGGCATCCGCACGGGAGCCGATCTCGGGCTGTGGGACGAAGCGGCCCTCGTGCACCACTTCGGCAAGGCCGGGCACGCCTACTACGGCTACGCCCGGGGCATCGACGACCGCGCGGTGACACCCAACCGCATCCGCAAGTCGCTCGGCGCGGAGACGACCCTCCCGGAAGACACCGACGACCGGAAACGGTTGATGCTGGAGCTGGAGGGCATCCGCGAAGAGGTTTGGAACCGGCTCCAGCGGCACGAGTTCCGGGGCAAGACCGTCGTGCTGAAACTCAAATACGCCGACTTCCGGCAGATCACCCGCTCGAAGACGCTCCCGGCGGCCGTCGAGTCCGCCGACACGCTGCGCCGCGTCGCGGAGGAGCTGCTCGCAGCCGTGGATCTCCGCGGACGCAGGGTCCGCCTCATCGGCCTCACGGTGGGCAATTCGCCGGAGGCATGCGCCGACTGCGTACAGTTGCGGTTCGACTTCGGAGAGTGACAGAAAGAGAAAGGTCTTCCGCCGGGAAGCAACCGGGAATCCCCGGGAAACGGCCGGAATCCGAAACCGTCCCTGCCGGACATCCCGTCAGAAAACGGCATCGGGCCCTGCCGCACTATCGCGGCAGGGCCCGATGCGCGAAATCCCTTCGCCCTGAGCAGCGGTCCGCCAGATCAGCGGTCCGCAGGCACGACAGCGGAACCGGACGCACCGGAAGGAACGGGTACGGATGCGGACGCCGGGACGGAACCGAACGCACCGCCGGGCGCCGAAGCCGGCACGGATACGGCGGACGATACGGAACGGGGCGCTGCGTCCGGTGCGGAATGCGGCGCAGGCTCCGGCGCGGGATACTCCGAACGGCAGTCGCCGCAGACGCTCTGCGCCACGCGCACCAGGTCGATGAACTCGCGGCGGTAGCCCTCCGGATCGTTCCCCAGTCCGAGCTGCGCCAGACGGATCACCTCGCCCCACGTCGCCCCGCCCCGGAAATCGGAGAGGCGGAGCAGTTGTCCGTACATGGCCACGGCCGCCGCGAAGGCGAAGTCGCCCGTCAGACGCTCCCGCCCGTCATCGACCAGTTCGGCCTGCATCAGGCGGCTGCGGCGCTCGCCGGGGAGCTTGTAGCGGACCTTCACGGCCAGCGTCTCGGACGAGGGAATCGTCACCACGGGCACGCCCCGCCGTCCCTGATAGCGCAGGGCGTCCACCGTGCCGGCCGGATGCTCCTCGACGCCGACGGGAATCAGCTCGTAGAGCGCCGTGACGCAATGCCCGGCACCGATCTCGCCCGCATCCCTGCGGTCGTCGTTGAAATCCTCGCTCTCCAGCAGGCGGCTCTCGTACCCCACCAGCCGGTAGGAGGCGACCAGCGCCGGATTGAACTCCACCTGCATCTTGACATCGTGCGCCACGGCCCACGCCGTCGCGCCGAACTCGCGGAAAAGCACTTTCGCCGCCTCGCGCATGTCATCGACATAGGCATAGTTGCCGTCGCCCCGCTCGGCCATGAGCTGCATCTTCCGGTCCTTGTAGTTGCCCATGCCGTAGCCGAGCACCGAAAGCCGCACGCCCGACTGTTTGCGCTGCCGTTCGATGAGCGCCCCCATCTCGTCGTCGGACGAAGGCCCCACGTTGAAGTCGCCGTCCGAACAGAGGACGATGCGGTTGTTGCCGCCGGGGATGAAGCACCGCCCGGCCACCTCGTAGGCGCACTCCAGCCCGGCGCCGCCCGCCGTCGAGCCGGAGGCCGTCAGACCGTCGATCACATCCTTGATGCGCCGCCGCTCGCTGCCCGGCACGTTCTCCGACACCACCCGCACCCCGTCGGCATAGGTCACCACCGAAACGCGGTCCCCGGGCCGCAGGTTGTCCGTGAGCATCTTCATCGAAGCCTGCACCAGCGGCAGCCGGCCGGTCATCGAGCCGGAAACGTCTATGAGGTAGATGAAATTCGAAGGCGGAATCTCCGCGGCCGGAATCTCGCGGGCACGCAGCCCGATGCGGACCAGCCGGTGCGACGGCTCCCACGGACACGGACCCGCATCGACGACGAGCGACAGCGGATCCTCCCCCTCGGGAGCGGGATAGTCGTAGGAAAAGTAGTTCAGCAGCTCCTCGATGCGTACGGCATCCGGCTCGGGATGGCGTCCCGAGGCGAGTTTGCGGCGGCAGACGGCATAGGAGGCGCCGTCGGCTTCGAGCGAGAAGGTCGAAAGCGGTTCCTGCAGGGCGGAGCGGAAGCGGTTCTCCTCGTAGTGCGCGTACTCCTCCCTGCCGGGCTGCACGAACGGCAGGGCCGCCGACCCCGCGCGACGACGGGAGAGCCCCGCGGCCGGTCCGGCGGCGTCCTGCATGCCGGACACCTCCACGACGCACTCTTCAAACACCGCCTCGGCGGCCGCTTCCAGCACGACGTCGATCCGCGTGCGGCGGCCTACCGGCTCCTCGGCCGTTCGGAACCCGACGAAGGAGAAGCGGAGCGTGTCGCCCGGCGCGGCCCCGATCTCATAGCGGCCGTCCGGACCGGTCACCGTGCCCCGGGAAGTATGCTTGACGACGACCGAACAGCCCGCGAGCGGGGCGTTGTCGCCGGCGGACACGACCCGGCCGGCCACGGTGTGCGACTGCGCCGCCGCTCCCAGCGGCAGCAGGCAGGCGAGCAGGAAAGGCAGACTTTTCATAGGACAAGTAATTTAGGCCCTTCCAAGTTAGCGAAAAACGGGCGGAAAAACAAATTTTTCCGCCCGCCGGTCACTTCGCCGTCCGAATCCGCGCGACGGCCTCCGCCGCCCGCGCATAGAGATCCGGCAGGTCCACCCCCGGGATGCGGCGGTTCTCGACCACGATCCGGCCGCCGACCATCACCGTCTCGACGTCCGACGCCTTGCCGCAGTAGACCAGATTGGCCACCGCGTCGTTCACGGGCTGCAAGTGCGGCTTTTCCAGATCGACCACGATCAGGTCGGCCAGCGCCCCTTCGCGCAGCACGCCCAGCTCCCCCTCGGAGCAGCTCATCGCCCGGGCCCCGTTCGCCGTAGCCAGCCGCAGCGCCTCACGGGCCGGAAGCGCGCAGGGATCGCCTGTCGCGGATTTCTGGAGGAAGGCCGCCGTGCGCAGCTCCTCCCACATGTCCAGGTCGTTGTTCGAACAGGGTCCGTCCGTGGCCACAGTCACCGTCACCCCCTCGCGCAGCATCCGCACCACGGGGGCCACGCCGCTCGAAATCTTCATGTTGCTCTGCGGGTTGTGCGAGACCGTGACGCCGCGCGCGGCGAGGACCGCGATGTCCTCGTCCGTCACGTGGACGCAGTGCGCTCCGATCGTACGGGGAGTCAGCACCCCCAGCCGGTCGAGGTGGCCGACCGGCGTGGCGCCGTAACGTTCGCGCACGATGCGCACTTCGTCCTGCGTCTCGGCGACGTGCGTCATCAGCAGCAGCCCGTGGCGTTCGGCCAGCTCGCGGCCCCGCACGAGGTTTTCGGGCGAAACCGTATAGGGGGAGTGCGGCGCGACGGCGATGCGCACGCGGTCGCTGCCGGCGGCCAGCCGCACGGCCTCCCCGATCCGGGGCAGCACCTCGTCGATGTTGCTGTCGAAGTAGTTGCACCCCAGCACGGCACGGATGCCCAGCCGCTCGACCACGCCGACGCAGCGGTGCTGGAAATAGTACATATCGACGAACGACGTGACGCCGCCCAGCAGCATCTCGACGATGCCCAGCTCCATGCCGAGCGCCACGTCGTCGGGCGTCTGGCACGCCTCGAAGGGCCAGATGAATTCGTGGAGCCACCGCATCAGCGGAAGGTCATCGGCCCGGCTGCGCTGCAACGTCATGGCCGCGTGGCAATGGGTGTTCACCAGCCCCGGCATGACCAGCCGCCCCCGGCAGTCGATCTCCCGCAGGCCGGGATGCGCCGCGCGGAACTCCGCCGCGGCCGATTCGTCGGGCGACACCAGCGCGATGCGGTCGCCCGCGACGCCCACCGATCCGGTGAAGGTGTGCGGCCCCTCCGCGGAGGAGGTCATCGGCAGCACCGTCGCATTCGAAAAAAGCGTAGCCATATCAATGTTCCGTTTTCGTTCTGTTCCGTCTCTCTTTCGCCTTCCCGGAGCGCTCCCCGTCGATCGAGTTGCCCTGCACGGTGATGATGTCGCGGCCGTCCGCGGAGTTCGAGTAGATCTGGATCACCTTGTTGAAGACACCCGGCTCGCTCTTGTGCGGCTCATAGACGACGCGGATCACGCCCGAATCGCCCGGCGCCACGGGCCGCTTCGGATACGAAGTCTTCAGGCACGAACAGCTGGTCATGGCGCGCAGGATGACCAGCGGCGCCGTGCCGTCGTTCGTGAAACGGAATTCGTGGACCAAGTCGCCGCCCTTGCGCGGCACGTCCCCGAAATCGTGGGTCGGATGCTCCAGCGCGAGGTGCGCGCCTTCGGGTTTGCGGGCCTCCGCCGCCGCGAAGAGCAGGCAGGCGGAGAGTATCAACAATACTCTTTTCATAACGCGATTATCTGTTCATCGCCCGACAGCCGCCGCATCCGGCGCCGTCGGGCGTCCGTCCCGGAACCCTGTCCGGAAACGGGGATTCACTCCATGCGGAAAATATAGGTGATCGTACCGCCCTGCACCGCCGCACGGCTCTCCGTGAAGCGGGCCTTGCGCGCCGCGGCGACGGCGGCCGCGACCAGCGCGGCGTCGCTTTCGGTCGAACCCTTCGGCTCGAAGGCCGCGCCCGTGACCTTGCCCGAGGCATCCACCGTCACGCGGATCACGATCTTGCCGCTCTTGTTGCCCGGATAGGCCGGTTTGGGCAGACTGCCCACCAGTCCGCGCCCCTGAAGCCCCTTGTCGAGCTGGTCCAGCCCGTCGGGATTCAGTCCGGGACCGCTGCCCGAAGCCTTGTCCTCGCCCTCCGGAGCGCGGGGGTTGCCGGCATTGTCCGGCTCGTCCGCACCGCCCTTGTTCATCCTGAAAAGCGCCTTGGGGTTGGGCGTCTGCGTCACCTCGTCCTTGCCGGCGACCTGCGCCGTGCGCTCCTCCGTCGCGGCGACGTCGTGCACGCGCGGCTCGTCGGCCGTCTTCACGGGCGGCCGCGGAGGCTCGGGGGCGGGAGGTTCAGTGAAGTCCACCAGAATCGTGTCGCCCGGCTTGTCCGGCGCCGGCGCGAAGTCGAACGACACGACGGCGAACGACACCGCGAAAAGCAGCGCGTAAGCCCCCGCGGCGATCATCGCCCACCGTCGAGGATTCTTATTGTCGGGATCGTAATAATACATAACCGTAATTTCACCAATATTTCGGAAACGTCTTTCGCCGCCTCGCGGCACATAAGCTCCCGCCGGGGAAGGGATTCGGGGCGGGGCCGGATTCGCAAACGCAGCCGCAGGCCGCGGATGCAACCGACCGGTCCGCAAACCCGCCCGGCTATCTCGGAGTCGTCGCCAGGATCAGCTTGTAGTTGTTGTCCTTGGCCACGTTCATCACCTTCACCACCTCGTCCACCGCGACGGTCTTGTCGCAATGGAGCGACACGGTGGGCTCCTTCTGCCCGTCGAGGCGCGTCCTGAGCGTCCGCTCCACGCCGTCGATCGAACCGACCTCCTGCATCTCCACGTAGTAGCGGTACTTGCCGCGGCCCGAATCCTGAATCGAGACGGTGGTGATCGCCTTGTCCTTGAGCTGGTTGGAACTTTTCGGCAGCATCAGTTTCAGGGCGTTGGGGTTGATCAGCGTCGTGGCGATCAGCAGGAACAGCAGCAACAGGAACATCAGGTCGGTCATGGACGAAGCCGAAAACGACTTATCGACTTTCGAACCGTGTTTGATTGCCATAATACCTTATTTTTGAACGGGTTGATTCAGAATATCCATGAAGGCGATCGAGTTGGCCTCCATCTGGAACACCAGCTTCTCGATGCGCGCCACGAGGTAGTTGTAGCCGAAGTAGGCCGGGATGCCGACGATCAGACCGCCCACCGTGGTGACCATCGCCACGTACATGCCGCTGGCCAGCAGTCCGAGGTCCACCGTGCCGCCCGCCGCCGACATGTCCATGAAGGTCTGCACCATGCCGAGCACCGTACCCAGGAAACCGATCATCGGCGCGCCGCCGGCGATCGTGGCCAGGAACGGCAGACCGTTCTCGAGCTTCGATACCTCGAGGTTGGCGACGTTCTCGATGGCGGCCTGCACGTCGCCCATCGGCCGTCCGATGCGCTCGATGCCCTTTTCGATCATGCGGGCGATCGGCGTGTCGGTCTTCCGGCAGAGATTGACGGCCGTCGAGATCTTGCCGTCGGAAATGTAGTCGCGGATGCGGTTCATGAAGTTCATGTCCAGCACCGACGCCTTGCGGATGGCCATGAAACGCTCCACGAAGATAAAGATCGTCACGCCGCCCAGCGCCAGCAGCGGCCACATCAGCCAGCCGCCCTTCACGAACAACGTCCACAAGCCCATGCGGGTCTCCTCACTTACGGCCACCGCTTCGGCAGCCTGCAAAAATGTCATCATAACAGATCTGAAAATTTATTTGAATTTGTATTTAGTTTGCAACCTTTCGTCCGTCGTCCGCGCTCCGCCGCCGCGGCTCCCGGCAGGCCGTATCCGCCTCCGATCCCGGAGAACCGCCGTCCGGCGAGGCCGCCGCCCCTGCGGGAAGGCGGAATGCGGCAGGCGCCTCCGCCGGGTCCGTTCCTCCCGGCGGACAGGGCGTCTCCGAAGCGCCGCCCCGCCCCGCCGGCAGCCACGAATAAAAATCCCCGTCCTCCGCGGGATTCGGTTCGTCGCACTCTTCGGGCCGCGGATCATCGTCCGGAGACGTCGCAGCGGCCCGTTCGGCGGCGCGCGCCGCCCGCCGGGCCTGCCGCCGGGCCCGGCGCTCCCTGTTCGTGAAACGCGCCCGGATACGCTGCCGCAGGTCGCGCAGATTGTCGAAATCCTCCTTGAAATAGATACCGATGCCGGTCTCCTGAAGGCCCTGGTTCTCGTCGAAGCGGTCGATGGTCTGCGTGAAGGCCTTCAGCTTGAGCGTCCCCGCCGGGTCGATCAGGTAGGTGATATAGGCTTCGCCCATGAAGTTGGACATGGAGCCGTTCACGGCCTGCTTGTTGTCGAGCAGGTAGTTGCCCTCGACTTCGACGAACAGCCGGTCGTTGATCAGGCTCTTCGAGATGCCGAAGTCCACTTCGTCGCTCGCCTGCTCCGACCTGGGCCGGTAGCCGATCCGGAAATCGTAGCCGAGCGACGAGAACCAACTGCTGACCATGTTCGAGAGGAACTCCATGCCCGTGGCGGCCGATACCGAACTGCCGATATTGGAGGAGGCCAGCGACGAGCTCTCGGCCATGAAGCTGTTGAACAGCAACAGGTAGGCGAACTGCGTATCGACCGTCTCGGGCGTCGAGAGGGCGTTGGCCACGACCGTCTGCGTCTCCGGATCGGACCCGGGCACGCGGACGTCGAAGCCGATGCTCGGATTCGAAAGCCGCTCCCCGAGGTGGATGACGCACTCGACGGGAACCGAGCGGCTGCCCCCGAGGTTGTCGGTCGTGCCTTGCAGAAGCGGCTGCAACGACGCCTTGAGCTTGTACACGGCGTCGATGTCCAGCAGGGCGTCCATCGGCGCTCCGGTCCACTGGATCGAGGAGCCGTTCTCGATGGTGAACCGCTTGCTGATGATATTTTGCAGCGAGAGCTGGAAGCTCCCTTCGGTCAGCGTGTAGTCGCCGTAGATTTCGAAGATGTTCGAACGGGGGTCGATCTGCAAGTTCAGCGTCCCCTCGCCGCGGGCCTTCAGCGTATTGCCCGCCAGCGTCAGCTCGACGTCCGCATTGGGCCGCACGTCGAGCGCCAGGGCGACGTTCATCCGGCCGGCGGCGGTCTGTTTCTGGCGGTGGCGGCGTTCGAAGGTCAGCTTGCGGCGCGCCACGGCGTCGAGCGTGTCCCTCCTCTCGGGCCGCTCGAAAACCACGAAATCGGCGTTGGCGATGTTCGACTTGCCCGACAGCGGCAGGAAGAAGTCCGAATCGTCGTCCGTCGAGGCCGTGATATCCATGTTCACCACCCCCTTGCGGCCCGTGATGCGGGCGTCGCCGGTGGCGTGGACCCGGCCGTAGAAAGTGTCGTTGTCGGCCTCGGTCGTATTGAGCACGAGCATCCGCTGCGGCGCCACGCGCACGTCGAAGGTGATGTTCGACAAGTGCGTCAGATCGAGGTCCAGATCGAACCGCCCGCGGTTGCCCTGCGCGTCGAAAACCGGAACGCCGGAGGCCCGGAAGCGGTTGTTGCGGACCGTCACCGTCGCCTCCGGCATCGTATAGGGAACCTGCGTGTAATCGACCGTCGTGCGGAGGTTCCGGACACGCACCTCGCCCCCGAGGTCGGCCTTCCGTCCCTCGCCCTGCAACACCAGATCGGCCGAAGCGCGCCCCGCCGTCGAGGAGATCACCCCCGAGAGCAGCGGGTCGAGCAGCGCCATGTCGAGGCTGTCGGCCGTCAGACGGGCGTAATAGCGCGCCCGGTCGGGCGCATAGAACCCCCGCACGAGCGTATCGCGCCGAAGACGGTCGGAGACGGTCACCCCCGCCCGATTGCGCGCGAAGTCCCAGCGCGAAGCGAGACGCAGCGGCGGCGCCGGAATGTCATTGACCCGCACGCTGTCGAAGAGGATGTCGGCCGTGATCTCGGCGCCGCGCAGCACCGATTTCATCGTCGCCGCGCCGTTCGTGCGCCCTTCGATCGCGTAGCCCATGCGTTCGGCGACCTGCGTGAAGGTCGAAAGGTCGAAGTTGCGCAGAGAGAGGGTCACCGAATCGGCGCGGCTGCGCGAAGCCACGCCGTCGATGAGCAGCTCCTGCTCGTCGTTCATCATGAAGAAGCGGTCGATCGACACGTGCGCCGTGTCGATGCGGATCCGGTGCGCGAAGATCTGCCACGTTTTCTCCCCCCGCGTGATGTGCGACGGAAGGATGCGCAGACCGATCACGCGGCCGAAGTCGCCCTCCTCGCTCAGAACGCCCGCGCGGACGCCGATCAGTCCCGAGACCTTGCGCACGGTGTCCGTGAAGCCCGTCGAAAGCTGTACGCGCCCCTGCTTCGCACCGCCCGTCACCGAGAGGTGCGGCAGGTGCAGCATCCCGGCGTAGAGGTCCTCGGCCGAGGCATAGACCGTGAGCGAATCGCCGCGGTTCGAAGCATTGACACTGAGGCGTGTGGCCAGCATCCGGCGGCGTTCGACGTATTCGGACGACGCCTTGAACGAGAGCCGGTCGCTCGCCGGGTTGAAGAGCAGTCGCAGCGACGTGCCGTCGGCGATCTGCAATCCCGCGGCCACGGCGTCGGCCACGGGGTTGATATTGCGTATATCGACCGAGAGCAGCGAGAAGTCGTCGGGCGCGGCGGCCACGGCTCCCGGAGTTTCCTCATCGGACGCCCCGCCGCGCAGCACGGGCAAGTAGCGGCGCGCGCTGCGGCGCAGGTACTCGAAGACGGTGCGGTAGCTGGTCCGCGAACGGAACGTGACGTCGGCGAAATCCGAACGCAGCTCGACGAACTTGCCTGCGTCGGAGTTCTCGCCCGTCACCGTGACGTTCGAGGCCTGTATCTCCTTGTCGTTGTAGCGGTAGCGGGCGTCGGAGATCCGGATGCGCCCGTTCAGGTCGTCGAGCGACCGCCCGCCGGCCTTGGCCACGATACGGGCCGAGAGCTGCGAGACGGAGTCGCGGCGGTTGATCCGGAGCCGCGCCAGGTCGGCGTGGTGCAGATGCATCGTGAAGTCGTAACGCGGAACCGAATCGTTGAGGTCCACCAGCCCGAAAAAGTCGAAATCGAGGTTGGGATCGCGGGCCGTGATGCGGCCGTCGAACTCGCGGTTGCGCAGGCGCCCGTCGAGCCGCAGCGAGTCATAGACATAGCCGTTGAAGCCGAAGCGCCCGACGCACCCCTCCACGCGGGCGTCGGCATAGCCGCGCCCCACCACCCCGTCGATCCGGGCCGACAGGGTCGCGTCGCCCAGCAGCTCCCCGTGTCCCGTGAGCTCCCCGAGGCGCACGTCGCGCGCCGAGACCTCGCCCCGGATCGCGCTGCGGCCCTTTTCGAGCGGGCTCATCCGCAGGTCGCAGGTCACGTCGCCCCGCGCCGTCCCGGCCCCCAGCCGCATGTCGAACGACGAGAGCAGCCCCCGGAAACGGGCGTTCAGACGCATGTCGCCCGCCCGGTCCAGCACCGGGGCGAGCGACGCGGGAAGGGACTTTCCGGCGATGCGCCGCGCCAGGTCGTCGGCCGCCGCGGCCGAAGTCCGCAGGTCGGGAATCTCGAGGTCGAAGTGCGTCTTCCGGATGTCGGGAAGCCCCCGCAGCGAAGCCGTGGCCGCGAGCGTCGTGCTGTCGCCGATGCGCATCCGGCGGATCTCGCCCGAGAAGTCCGAGACGACGCCCGCCACCCGGGCATCTATCTCACTGAAGGTCAAATGCCAGTCGCGCAGACGGGGAGCGAAGTAGGCCACGTCGTCGGTCGAAACCTCCGTATCGCGCAGTGCGGCGTCGATGCGCACCTGGCCGAGAAAGTCCCGGTAGTCGGCCCACGAGTTGCCGGCCAGCGAAACGTAGGGAATCCGGATGTCCGACCCGGGCGTCACGATCCGGGCCTGCTCGAAGCCCAGGCAGCCCTGCGTGAGATAGAACCGCCCGGAGAGGTGATCCAGCACGAAGCCGCTCTTCTCGCGCGCCGACAGCGAGGCGACGGTCGTATAGACGGCCTGTCCGTCGATGGTGAAATCGTCCACCCGGGCGTCGAGCCGCGTCAGGTGCAGGTGCGAAAAGTCGATTCCGTAGGGAGGATTGCGCTCCTCATTCCGGTCGAGGCAAAGTTCCATGTTCTCGATCGAAGCGCTCTTCAGCGAGAGGCGGAACTCGCCCTTCCGCTTCCGGCCGGGATTCGAAAGGCGCGCGACGATCTGTTTGATGTTCATTTCGCCGTCGGGCATCTGGTGCAGATGCAGTCTGGCGTCGGCGATCTCCCCGCGGCTCAGCTCGACGCCCCCGCCCCACAGGCCGAAGCCCGTGACGTAGGCATCCAGACGCCCCACGTAAAGGAGCGTGTCGCGGCCGTAGTCCTCGACGTAGAAATCCTCGACGCGCACCTTCGAAAACAGCCCGATGTCCACCCGGCCCACGCGCACGACCGTTCCCAGCCGCTGCGAGACGAGAGCGGCCGCACGGCGCACGGCATAGTTCTGGACGGCGGGAATGTCGAGCAGCAGCGAAAGCGCCACGGGAAGGATTATCAGCAACAAAACCGCCGCGGATAACACCTTTTCCAATATTTTTATAACTTTGCGCAATCGGATTCCCGTATATAACTCGCAAAGTTAACCAAAAAGTTAAAATTACACGTAAAAAACCGGATGGATATTACAATTCTCGGCATCGAATCCTCGTGCGACGACACCTCGGCGGCCGTGTTGCGCAGCAACGTCCTGCTGTCGAACGTCATCGCCTCGCAGGCCGTGCACGTCAAGTACGGCGGCGTGATCCCCGAGCTGGCCTCGCGGGCCCACCAGCAGAATATCGTCCCCGTGGTGGATACGGCGCTCAGGGAGGCCGGCGTCACGGCCGACGAGCTGGACGCCATCGCCTTCACGCGCGGCCCCGGACTGGTCGGATCGCTGCTCGTGGGCGTGTCGTTCGCCAAGGGGCTGTCGATCGCCCGCAACATCCCGATGGTCGAGGTCAATCACCTGCAGGGACACATCCTCTCGCATTTCATCGACCTGCCGGACCGGCAATTGCCCCACCCGTCATTCCCGTTCCTCTGCCTGCTGGTGAGCGGCGGGCACACGCAGATCGTGCGCGTGGACTCCCCGACCCGAATGCGGATCATCGGCACGACGATCGACGACGCCGCGGGCGAAGCGTTCGACAAGTGCGCCAAGGTGATGGGACTGCCCTACCCGGGCGGTCCGGTGATCGACCGCCTGGCCCGGGAGGGCGATCCGAAGGCGTTCCGTTTCGCGCGGCCCCATGTCGAGGGATACGACTACTCGTTCTCGGGGCTGAAGACTTCGTTTCTCTACACGCTGCGCGACGCCGTGGCCTCCGACCCGGGGTTCGTCGAACGCCGCAAGGCCGACCTCTGCGCCTCGTTGCAGACGACCATCGTCGAAATCCTGCTCGACAAGCTCGTGCGCGCCTCGAAGGAGACGGGCATCCGCGACATCGCCATCGCCGGCGGCGTCTCGGCCAACTCGGGCCTGCGCGACGGCATCGCCGAGACGGGCCGCCGGCGCGGCTGGCGCACGTTCCTGCCCGAATTCAAGTTCACCACCGACAACGCCGCGATGATCGCCATGGCGGGCTACTACCGCTACAAGCTGGGCGAAGTGGCCTCGCTCGACGTTTCGCCCGCCGCCCGGCTGGAGAACATGTAACCGGGCCCATTCACGCCGCACACGGTCCGGATGCTTCGGCATCCGGATTTTTTTCGTACCTTTGCTTCGAAGTCCGCAGTGGCGGACCGGCTTGGCTGCACGGAAAATCTGGTAAATTTCAGAATGTAACCCACAACACACTTATACTCAATAAATTGCAAAAGTAATATCATTTTTGAGGAACAAAACAGGAGCAAAAATGTACTTTTTAGCGATTCTGTATTTTTTTCTTTTCATTAGGTTTCATTCTTTGCACTTGCTTGCACAATAAGAACCTCTCAAAGATTTTCTACCCATTGCTGCCCTATCATGACAAAGCATCTAATGCTTTCAAAATGCTTCATGCAGCCAAAAGAAAAAAGATACTTCTGATGTCAACGAACGCATCGTTTTGCAAAGGTAATTCTTTTTATCAACAGGCAGTCATCTATTCCTGCCTAAATGCAGTTTAGTTTAATTTAGCCTATATATAGAGCTAATAAACCAAACTAAACTGGATTTCTACTCTTTTATAACATCACTTCGACCTCAAAAAAGACTGTTTTTCTTATCCCTTTTTTCTTTTCGCTGCAACTCACTTTTATACGACGATAAACATCTCCCGATACTCCGCACATCGACTTCCGGTCGTTCGATAAGAATCATGTCGCGAAGGTATTTGTCTTGCGACATTGTCTGCAAGGTCGAAGCCTGACGGTTCTTCCCAAAATCTCCACCTATGTCTTACACAGGTTGTATTTTGCTGTGAAACCTTGCTTGAATGTCTCACGACACCTTTTGATGCGCCATAATTTTAATCAAGCCCGAAAGTAGCGGTGCTACCAGAGGGAAGAAAAAGAAAACTTAAAAATTGATATTATGGCGAATTATGCGACAAACAATTTCTTCGCACAGACGGAGAATGAAAAAGACCTTAGGACAGTAGCCCATTTCATAAACGAGAATTTCAATAGTGAATATACTGTTAGACAAGGCAAATGTGTCGAAAGCGAATTTTATTCCAAATGGGAGTGTCCTCAAAAAGAATTGGACGAATTGATTGCTTTGCTGGAAGCTCCAAAGCAAATTAACATTCGCATACATTCTTATGAGCTTTCAAATGAGTATGTGAGCTTCAGAACATTTTCAAATGGCATGTGGAACATCAAACGATAAAAAATAGATTATGTACGATATTGAAGAACAGTCCGACATCATAGGTAAGAACTGCACCTTGCTTAACCCGTACAAGGGTTATACAGAGGGAACTATTGTCGGCGACTATGGGAATAGAATCATCGTTTGTCTGACCAGCGGTAAAGAAGTATCCGAATACCGTGATGAAGTCATTATCCACGAATAAGCAATATCTATACTTATGACACAGATAGCAATCAAATTCGTCCAGTGGGAAGTCCCTGCACTGGTAACATTACAGAACAGTCGAGCGTACAGACTCCGTGAAAGTCTCAATAACGGCGGAAAGTTGAGCAGAGAGGATAAGAATTGGCTCACCAGAGAAGTAAGAAACGGAACCTATTTCAACAGGGGCATAGCATTAGGTGGCTATTACTTTGACTTCTCTGATGTGCTTAAGCGGTATTTCGTCAAACAGTACGGACATATTTCCGAGTATTATGCCGTGGACAAAACAGCCTTGCGCTCCGTGCTGTACGGGAGAATAGAAGATATTGTCGAACTTAGTTGACGGCAGCTTAATAAGCCGGTGTGGGATGTCCTGTACCGGCTTATGCCGCCAATTACACGGCTTCATCCTTTTATAATCTTTTTCTTTTGGCTGCGCCCCCTTTTATAACACATGCCATTCGCAACCGGGCGACCTTCATGCTTTTGCCCGCAGGGGGATTCCTGCCGCTTTCCGCTTTCTTGTCGGTTCCTTTTCCCCGATGCAACCGGAACAGACAGCTATCGGCTGCCTCACTCGAAGCCTTCGGCCTAATTTTCTCGCATATCCCTCCACGCAGGAAGCCTCCGTTGCCAGCCGCCTGTTTTCATATGCTGCTTCAATTCCAATCCGATTCCGTAGGTCTGGTGACTTCAGCCGACATTGGCAGGAATCGTGCCGCCCCTGTGACTTGCGATGCGTCCTCCCGAATCCGATGTCACTATGTGTTCTGCTTTTTCATAAATGCTTTTGGCCGAAGTCGCAATCATTTTCCGTCGCAAAGATAGTGTGCAGCCGGGAACGGCTGATGAGCCTTGACCAATGTCCAGCTGCGCAAATCTTCCTTTATCAAGCCTGCGGTTTTGGTGAACTAAAAATAAAGAGTATTTGCTGGCAGTCCTTGGTGCATCCCTTTTCGGCACCTACTTTTTCTGCACCGTAAAATTAAATTTTTAACTTCTAAAAGCATTGAGTCATGAAAAAGATTGAGAACACATTCGCAGTGACAGGTTTCGTAGGTAAGGACGCTGAGATCCGCAGTTTTGCCACCGCAAGCGTAGCACGTTTCTCTCTGGCCGTAAGCCGTCAGGAGAAGTCGGGAGACCAGACCAATAGGGTATCTTCCTTTATGAATTTTGAAGCCTGGCGCAAAAATGAAAACACAGAGTCGTTCGACTGCCTGACCAAAGGCACCCTGCTTACCGTGGAGGGATATTTTAAGCCTGAAAAATGGTCCGACAAAGACGGCGTCGAGCACAGCAGCATCGCGTTGGTAGCCGTCAAGTTTTATCCGGCAGCGGAAAAGGAAGAAGCTCCTGTGGAGCCGGCAAAGAAAGCAAAGCGAAGCAGGAAATGACATCCTGCCTTCCGGTCAAAAGCGGCCTTCGGGTCGCTTTTTTATGCTTCATTACATGACGCATCACAGCTTTTATAGTACCACAGAGCTCTGCTACTTTTATACTTATTCCTTTATCCGGCCGCAGTCCCATGCCCGTAACCCCGCTTATTGTTTCTGCAAATTTCGATTGCAGGCTTTCAGACCTGTCAAGGACTGCTTGCACTTGCTGACGGAAAATCTTCCTCGCCAATGAATTGGCGAGCGTATTTCCCGCATCCTCCTTGCCCGGTCTGGCCATCAATCCAGAGGCAGAAAAATAATCAGCCTTCCGGTACGAAATGGGACCAGAGGGAAAATAAAAATCAAACTTAAAATTGAAGCGTTATGACATTCAGAGAATTTATGAACGAGAACGGCTACACGGTACAGACAACATTTTGGGAAGACTTCACAATGGCGGATTTCTTTGGGCTTACTGCCATTAAAGACACCTATAGCCGGGCTTTCGAGGAATGGAAAGAGGACTACAAGTTTCTTACAGAGTTGGTTTTAGTCCTCAATCACAAGATTTGGCAGCATTACAAGAACCGCCCCGAAGTCGCAGCACTTTATAATGACCTTTGGGAGCAGGCAGACCGGTATGCAGTGGAGAATTTGAAGGATGACGAGTTGAGTTACTTTTTTGAAGTGACGGATTAAATGAATATCAAAAAAGAAAAAATATGACGAAAGAAGAAGTTTTACAGTATGACAAGAAGTTCCGTTATATGCTTTTGTCCCGTCTGCAGGCGGATTGTGAGTATTATCTGAACTATGGCAACAGAAACACCAAACGCCTGTGGGCGGGTAACGAACGGAAACAAATCGAGTACATGATACTGTTGCACGACAGTTTCAAAGAAGATGAAAAACCGCAATGGCTGACAATGGATGAAATCCTCGACTACCAAAAGAGAATGACTGAACCAGCAGCCTGATATGAGAGATGCCGCAGCTGTCATGATGACGGTTGCGGCATTTGATGATGATTCGTTGCTACAGCAAATTCCTTTTATAATATCAAGGCTTCGATTCCATGAATTTTGCGGCGAGATTGTACACCTGTTTTATCTCTTTTGATGAAATATCCCACTTGTGGATTTCATCAAAGACAAGCTCAGGATATTTCTTGCTGATGTCTTTCAGTGCATTGCCGATTGATTTTCGGACATATTCACTGCTATCCGTTTTCCTGTCTGACAGCAGACGGATAGCGACGGACGGATGATCCTTGAAATACGGACGGCTCGTCCACACCCGTAGTCCCTCTGAGGCTGCTCGGCGAACATTTGGATTTGTATCACTAAGCCAGCTGGCAATCAGAGGCACTGCGTTTTCATAGCCAATGGATTTGCAATGGTTGTCAAAAGCCATAGCCAAAATTTCCTGTACCTTCCAATTCTGATGTTTGCTCACTGTATTTCGCAGAAAATCCAAGGATTCGGGAATTTCATGTGCGGCATATCCAAGAAGGAAGATTCCTATTTCCTGTATCTGAAAATTATCTGATTGATATAGAGTCATCCCCATTGTATGACATTCGTTGGAAGAGTGTGAACTCCGGAACTTTTCAGCCTCTGATTTGACAATCTTAAGGCAGTCCTTATCCGGGATGACCCCATTTAAATATGATATGTAATCTTTCATTTTTTATTCTCTGACTGTTTTCATTCGTTTGTAAAACATTCTCCCTCAATTCCTCTGATTCGGCAGATGGAAATACCTGTGCCATCCTCGAACTGTAGAACCCCTTCATCCGGCTCTATTCTTTTGATATTCCCGCTTGTCGTATGATAACTTCCACCCTTTTTCCTGTCGTCAGGTACAAAATAGGTAACACTAATGGTCGGCTTTTCATCCAATGATTGCAGATAAGCCAGTTTCCTGTTCAACACTTCCGCATCACTTTCGGACAGTTCCAGTTCCGCGTCCGTCAGCCTTGCGGCCTCCGTGATGGCGGCATCATGTCCGGTCAGTGCGGCAAAAGGTGCGAACTGGGCGGCACGGTTGTACATGGACATCTGCGGATGCCTTTCGGAAACGTGGTGCGGCAGGTCGATAATGTCATCGTATGGATGCTTCATGCCTTGTGTCCTCCTATCTGTTCATTGCGTTCCTTGGCAGTGGCGCCTTCCTCATAATTCAGTCCTTTCAGAATGGCGTTCTTGCCGAACTGTTTCTTGATATTGAGAATGGCAGTCTGCACTTTCCGTTCCTTTGCCAGCTTTTCTTTCTCTTCCCTCTGTTCCTTTTCCAAAGCCTCATAGTCCGTAAACAGGTCATACTGCACCGGAGCCGGATTCTTGGCTGCCGTTTCTTCATCGACGACATGGTTCGTGGTCAGGTTGATGCGTCGCACCAGCAGGTCGGGGTTGACAATCCTGTCAAAAAGTTCCATGACCGCTTCGGATATGATCCGGGCGGATGATGTCGCGCTTTCCAGGTTGGCAGTGCCGTGTGCGTGCTTCGGGACTTTCCGGCCATAATGGTCGGTCGTTACTTCACCCTTATACGTTGTCCGTGCATCTCCATAGGTCAGACTGGCTGTATCATAGCCGACAGTCAGCACAAACTGGTCTGTCACCATCCTCTTGTCAAGCAGGTCAAGAGCGGCGCTTTCCGCCATTTCCCGGACTACCACCCGGGCCTTCCGCACCGTATATGGTTCCTGGAGCACCTGACCGCTGCTGAACGAGTTGGTTGACGGCCTATAGGCTTTTATAAATTCCATCGTGCAAGGCTCCCAGCCCCAGGCATGGTCTATCAGCAGCTCGGCGTTGATGCCGAACAACTGGTACAGCAGCTCCTCGTTCTTAACGGACTGCCTTGCGATGTCGCCCATCGTGTAGATGCCGTATTGCTCCAGCTTGTCGGCTATGCCTTTCCCCACACGCCAGAAATCCCTTAGCGGGCGGTGTGTCCACAGCTTCCTGCGGTAGGCCATCTCGTCCAGTTCCGCTATACGCACGCCGTCCTTGTCCGCCGGAATGTGCTTGGCCTCAATGTCCATAGCCACCTTGCATAGGTACAGGTTGGTGCCGATTCCCGCTGTCGCCGTGATACCTGTCTGACGTAGCACATCACCGATTATCCTTCTTGCCAATTCGTGCGCCGAGACTCCATAGGTGGGCAGATAGGCTGTTACGTCCATGAACACCTCGTCGATAGAATACACATGGATATCCTCCGGGGCGATATAGTTCAGATAGATTTGGTAGATGCGTGTGCTGTGTTCTATGTAGTAGGCCATTCTGGGCGGGGCGGCGATATAGTCCACCTCCCAGTCCGGATGCGCTTTCAGTTCCATGTCCGATACCGATTTTCCTGTCAGCCGGTATCCGTTTGTCTTTCTTTTGCGCTCGGCATTGACTGCCCTTAATCTCTGCTCGACCTCGAACAGTCGGGCGCGTCCCGGGATGCCGTATGCTTTCAGCGAAGGGCTTACGGCAAGGCAGATGGTCTTTTCCGTCCGGCTCCTGTCGGCCACAACAAGGTTGGTCGTGAGCGGATCAAGCCCACGTTCCACGCATTCGACCGAGGCATAGAACGACTTCAGGTCGATGGCGATGTATGTCCTACCCGTATCCTGCATGTCCATTCGTCCAATGGGTTATCTGTCCCTCCGGTAGTTTGACTCTCTGAAACCGCCCCACAGCCCTTTAAGGATTTTTCCTACCACCCAGAATACGGCTATTATTACCAAAATCTCCATAATCGAATGATTTGTATAACCATATAATTATGTGATTATATAGTTATGATTTTATATAATTGTATATTGTAATAATTCTATATTTATAACTCGTTGATATTTTCTTCGTTCTCTTCAATGTAAGTCATTATGATGGCCGCTGCGAGAGACCTTAACGGGATATTACGCTTCGCATTGACGCGGATCAGTTCCAGCCTTTTCTTGACCTCCTTGGGCAGCCAGACGGCATCCCCTTGTTCGCTCACGCCGGTATATTTGGCGAGGTTTTCTTCAAGGGCTTTCCTGCCTTTCCTGCGCCGCTTTCCCTCTTTCTGAATGTCCTGGACTTCACTTGCGCCCGTGTCAGGTTTCTTGACCTTGTCCGGTGCAGTAATTCCCCGTACAATCTCGTCCAGTCCCATATTTGCGAGCGGATTGTTTACTTCAGGTCTGATATTCTTTGCCATAGCCTTTATTTTTTAAGATCAAGTTCCTCGATGATTTTATTGAAAGCCGGTTCAAGCAGTTCCGTCTGGTTTTTCTCCAACGGGTACAGTGTGGAATACCGTTTAACGGCCACGCTCTGCTTCACCATCGGCGTAACGGTTCCGACCAGCCCGAGGAATCCGATTGTCTGTTCCCGTTGCCGTAACTCTTCAGACTTTCTTTCCGCCGCATTGATCCGGTTGGGAACGAAAATCAAGCTGGCAGACGAAATTGACTTCAATGCCTTGACGAATATGCCTGTGGCATCCACAGTGTCCGCATCGAACGATATAGGTATTATTGCCGTGTCCGCCGATTGGTAGATGTATGCCAGGTTGCGGTCATTCAGGTTTCCGGGACAGTCTATGAGAACGACGCCCGGTACTTCTTTCAGTTTCTCCATAACCTGCATAAGCCGCTTACGATCGGATGTGTCCAGTATATCCACGTTCCAGGGGACCTGTGCGTCCGGAGCTGCGTCCTTTTCACGTTGCTGATGACGGAACAGCGATGCCTGCAGGTCTGCATCTATCACAAATGTGGGAAAGCCGTGTTCTATAAGATAGTCTGCAAACAAGGCGCAGAGGGTCGTCTTGCCAACGCCTCCTTTGATGTTGCTGAATATGACGATTTTGTTCTTCATTCTCGTGTTTTTATGTAAGACAATTCCATTTACAAAGATACGAAATAGACCGCATACCGCCAAGAATAATGATATATAATTATATATTTATGATTTTATTTAATTATATATCTACATAGAACACTGTATAATGTATCTATCTGTATTTAAGAGAAAATAAAAATATGTTAGTTGAATTGAATCGCCCAAAATAAAGCATATATAAATCATATATTCTTATATAATTATATAGTTATATAGTTTCATGGTTGCATAATTAACGATACTATATCTTATTTTGTGATGACCTTATCAATAATAAATGTTATGCCATTTTTGTACAAAAATAAATGTGTTCTTGTGTCAGCTTATTTACATCACCTTTCCCAATATAGGGCAAGCATCTCCGTATCTTCTCGGCAGACCAGTCCCACCATTTCAGCGTTTCAAGTTTCTGTACCACTTCTTCATCGAAACGCTGCCTTATCGGTCGGGCAGGAACACCGCCGACTATCGTATAAGGCGGCACGTCTTTCGTAACAACGGCACGGGCGGCTATGATTGCCCCGTTGCCAATGTGAACACCAGCCATAATCACCGCTTCGTAGCCTATCCATACATCGTTGCCTATCACGATGTCGCCTTTGTTGTCCCAAGCCGTTGCCACGTCCGTTTTTTCTAAGTTCCAATCCTCATAAAAGAGCGGGAAGGTGTAGGTGGATAGGGATTTCAAGGTATGGTTGGCACAGTTGAACAGGAATTTCGCACCGCAGGCAATGGAACAGAACTTGCCGATTATCAGCCGCTCGTGGTTGATAGGATAATGGTAAAGCACATTGTTCCGCTCGAAAAGCAACGGGTCGGACACGAAATCATTGTAGATGGTATAGTCGCCCACTTCGATAGACGGGTCTTTCACAACTGCATTCAGGTACACGGTCTGCGTGTCGCCTGTGCGTGGATATATCTTTTTCATCATGACATTCAGTTTTTAATAGTGTTTATGTTTCAGATAAATGACGGACTGCATCCCAAGCCCAATCACGAACAGGTATTCCACTGTCCAATAAACGGCAAGGGGTACATTCCAATGGCTCAATCCCCACAGATAGAGCAGGTAGGCGGCGATGGTTGTTGCCTGAAAGATGAAAGCCGTCCGTGTCGCCCCCGTTCCCATAACGGCATTCATATAGACATAGCCGGGCAAGGCAAAGACATAGTTCAGCAACATGACCACAAACGGCAACCATGCGGTTTGCACGATAGCCGGATTGTCTGTATAGACACTGACAACAGGCTGATGGAATACCAACGCAAGCGCAATCAGCGGTAAGCCGACGACATAGCCTAATCGGATTACTCTGCTGCATAGCGGAAACACTTGCTCTCTTTCGTCCGCTCCAATCAGATTGCTTACCAACGAGCCAGTTGTGGCGGCAAACGAATTGACGATGACAAAGAACAGGGTGGAAATGCTTCGGAGAATGTTTGCCACAGCCAGTTGCAATTCTCCCAAATGCTCAATCGCCACGAAGAACAGGAACCAAGGGGCTACGCTGACAAACGAATGGAACATGCTCCAAACGGACACACGGCAGACATGGAACAATACACTTTTGTCGAAGCTCCAACGCAATCCATATAACCGTTTATCCATTTTACGTAAAACATGGATTGCCAGCACCGCCAGCGAACACGCTTCGGCAAAAGACGATGCGATGGCTGCACCTGCTATCCCCATGTCCCAATGAAATATGAGCAGCCAGTTGCCCGGAATGTTCACCAATACAGCTGCCAGAGCTGCCATGTTCAAGGCTTTTGTATGGGTGATGCCGACCAAGAACGAGCGCAAGGCAAGGAATGGGAAAGAGAACAGCAATCCCCAAATGCGCCCGTCCAAATAATCAATCACGGCATGATAGACTTCCGCAGAAGTAATCAACCGGCTTAGAATAATCGGGGAAAACAGTTTGGAGAACAGACACAAAAAGACGGCAAGTCCCGACAGGAAAAACAATCCTTGAAAGAATGTCTTTCCTGTTTCGGAATAATGCCGTTCGCCGTTGCGTCGTGCAATAACGACTTGTAAGCCTAAACTGAAACCGAAGCCGAGCATGTAGATAGCCAGATACCAAATCCCTGCAAGGGCGGATGCGCCCAATTCTATTTCTCCCACATGCCCCAAGAAAATGGCATCGGTGATATTGATAAGTTGCTCGATAAGGATGCTCATCATCACAGGGAAGTTGATGAGCCAGATATTCTTATATGTATAGTTCATTGTTCAACTTGATAGAATGCGACAAGCCCTGCTGCACAAGGCGGCATGACACATCGCATGATTATGAATTTGGAATAATGGCAAAACAAGAAAGGACAAACCTGTTATAAGCCTGTCCGTTGCTGAATAGCCATGACTGAAATGCTATCCGTTAAGCGCAGCTATATGCACACTTGCCATTTCATGTAGGTTGAACAATCTTTGTTTTTAATATCCAAATACAAAAGTAGTAAAAGTAAAAATAGAAATGGATTGATACTATTTCTGTATTTTTTATAATCTTCCGTTATCATTCCATTCTCCGTAGAGAAGTCCTTTTCGGGTATTTTCTATGAATTTGTTCAGACGACTTTCAAAAAGTTCGGGCTGATTCTTCTTGATTTGGATAGTATCAATCCTGATTCGCTTATATAAGTCAGGGAATTGGCAGAAGTTATTCCACACTACCGGATCGGATTGTAGTCTCTGCAATATGTCCTTGTCTATGATAAAACCATTAGGTGACATATCCGGCAGAACGGCTCTTCCGGCATCAGTCATCAGTCCTAACCGCTCCATCCTACGGCATCTTTCCTTGTTAAGCTCGGACCAATTGCTTCTTGGTTTTCTGGGACAAAGTTTCTGGGCTGTTACATTATCTGCTATTTTCTTAGTTGTACTGTCTATCCAGCCGAAGCATAGGGCTTCTTCTACTGCATCAATATACCAGAAAGTATTGTCATCTGTAGGTCTGCCACGTTTCACGACTACCCAGCATTCTTTTTCTGTTTTATGGTTTTGTAATAGCCATTCACGCAGCTCGGCTCTTGATTTGGCATCCAATAAATTATGAATTTCCATTGTCGTCTATTGTTTCAATTTGCATTTTGCAATGTTGGTCTCCCCGTAAGATGGATTCACAAATAGTTACCCGAAAAGTCCTGTTTACCCATAATGAATGCAGAACGTAAAGAATGCTTTGCTTAGAACATTCACATAGCAAAGGCGTAGTGACATAGCCCTGCTTATGAAGCCCGCAGGTACATTCCATGAAGTATAAATCATAGACGGAACCTTTCTTTACGATGTCACATCTTACTCTCGGCAATTCATTGGCTTTAGAGAAAAAATCGTCCATATCTCCTTTTGCCTGTTCATACAGGTCTTTATAAACCTGAAGCGTTCCGCACTGTACACAATGCTTTTCCGCATTCCGAAAAGAATTGCTCCATTTGTTCCGCTGCAAGTTTGGCAATTCCTTTCTCAAAACCTTTGAACCAATCAGCCAATTCCATATTATTTGATAGTCTTATGTATATGTTTTACTATAATTGGAGACAACAGCGTAGTCGCCAGAACCAACAGCCACAAATTACCAGTCAACGGATTATAAGCGGCTAAAAGTTCCGAAACAGTACTGCTTCCCGCCAGTCCTGCGGCAAATTCAAAAGCAATCGTCAACAATGCCCAGCCTATCCCAATCAACCAGCCATCTTTGGAGGTAAAGGCCTTTATCATTCGCGGAAGCAGTAGCCAAGTTATCAGGAAAATACACACGCTTAATGTGATTCCGCTAACAGGCAATGCCCATTTCTCTCCGATAGCCTTCGCCAATACATATTCCCGCAGCCCTCCATTGAGAATAGCTACGGGGATAAAACAGAGCCAGACGGGAAGAGATTTTAGGATGTTCATGTTCTTTTATTATTTATCCATTCCTCCTTCGTCACCCGCATGAAATGCTCCGTGCGGACATCGCCAAGTGGAGAAGTCATGTTCTCTTCCGTATGATGAAAGCGGAAGCCGCATTTCTCCATCACACGCCGGGATTTCACGTTGCCGTCATAATACCCGCACCAGACGGCGGTCATTCCCAAATCCTCAAAACACCTTTTCAGCAGGCAACGCACGGCTTCGGGTATCAGTCCTTGCCCCCAATACGGCACACCTATCCAATAGCCTATTTCCGCCTCACCCGTCTGCATTTCAGCACTGTGCAAACCGTCTCCGAACATGATTCCCACACTGCCTACCGGCTCGTCCGTCGCTTTCAATACCACCGCATACGTTTCGGGAGCGGCAAATACCGTGCGAATTATTTCCAAACTGTCCGCTACCGAAATATGAGGAGGCCAACCCGCAACAGGACCGATTGCCGGGTCTTTGGCATATTTGTACAAGGCCTCCGCATCCGATTCCCGCCAAGGGCGCAATACAAGCCGTTCTGTAATTATCTCTTTATTCATATCTCAAGTGTACTTGATAGTCCGAGTTTTGTGTCACTCTGTTTCGTCCATTCCCTTCTTGCGCCTCGGTCCTTTGGTCCGGCCTCTGTTCAAATCGACATTGTATTTGTTCAGAATGCGGAATATTGAGCTTTTGCTGCTGAATCCACTTACATTGGCAATGTCATCTATAGAATAGCCGCTGTTATACATGTCCACGATGCTCCTTTCCCGTTCAGTCCTGGATAAGTTTTTCCCCGTCTTGGCCGGCGACTTGATATTTTTCTGGAACAGCATGACATGGCTGGATGACTTACGCAATGCGGCGATTTCTTCTGGAAGGGCTCCCACCATTTCAAGAACATCGGTAGCAGTAGTTTCCTTGAACAGCTCGTTATGGCTGTCAATCCTGTCTTGGATGGAAATCAGGCGCACGACCTTTATCCGGCACATTTCGATGCAGACCGACAGTTCCCGCACCCCACGAACTGCATTGCTGAACTTGGAAACCACAAGCACGTCGCCCCTGTAAAGGGCGTTCATAAGTTGTTTCCACTGGGGACGCATCACTTCATGATCAGTCTCTTCCTCAATAATTTGTTCACACCCGAAATTCAGCATCCATTCCTTGTCCGCCTCGTAAGTGTCATAGTGATTAGCCTTGAATATGTATCCTACTTTTGCCATTTTTCGTATGCCTTAAAATTTGCCCGCAACAAAGATAACAGTTTTTTCTGTATGAAATCATACTCTATCGAATTAGTTTGAAAAATCATATTCAAAACTTGCTTTTTCTTTCACTTGTTTTCATTGTAAATCATACTGTTAAGTATGAAATTAAAATGTCGTCAAAATCTGATTTTTAATGGTGGAAAGTAGGAAATATTATATAGATTTGCGCCGTTTTTAAGATGAAATCACAGTATGGTATTTATAAAATCATATTCAAAATCAAGGTCGCTTTTGACCGGGATGATTGCCGTTTCGGTGGTCATGTTCCTGTCCGCAGGATGTACCGGAAAAATTGGCAGCGGACATCCGGAAATGGCGGATGACCCGGTCGGGGTTTACGGGAATTATCTGTCCGAAGTCCGGAAACTGGACGATCTTTCGACGAAGGAACTGGCGGTACATATAAACCGCTGGCGGGCAGCCAGAGACTCAGCCTTTTCTCATGCGATACGGGACACCTCCGGCAATCCTCATTCAGACCTGTACGGCAGGTGCGAAAGGATTCACGATTCGCTTCGCACGGAGTTCATCCGTCTGGCACGATCCGTCAGCCGCACCTGTCAGGACGTGTTTGTCCTCAAGGAACTTACCTCTCCTTATTATGGGGACAAGGACTTGAAGGTCGCAGCCGATAACGCAAGGCCGTTTTTCAGCTCGCTTGACAGCACTCCGCCCCTTGATTCAGACCGCAACAATATTCTTTCAGCATACCGATGGTTGCTTGCCCGGACATTGCAGGACGGGATACATGACCTTACAGGCCTGAAATCTTTCATCAGGAATGAGGATGCGGTGTTCCGAACCTTCCTAACTCACCTTAACGGTCTGGCCGGAGAGGATATGTCGGACATATCCAAGGATACGGAGCAGTGCTGCTCCCGTGTTTTCATTGCAGCGGAAAACGAGGAGATTTCCTACCGGGATGCGATGATATACATGGCTATGCGTACCAACCGCCGCCTTATACAGAATGCGGCAGTGTGCCTCAAGGATATCCGGGAGGACAGGATAAAGTCCAAGTCCCAGGCGTGGGGCTATGCGTGCATGATGCTACAGCCCTACATCTCGATGGACGGCATTTGTGCGGTTTTGCTCTCCGATGCGGAGAAAGAGGAGCTGCGCAGAATCGCAGAACAGACGCCTGCGGCATTCGCAAGGTTGGGAGATGTCCTGCAGTCCGACATGGAGAATCCGGACGAGTTGCCGGCCACGCTGATGGAAATTTATATCCAAAGATTGTAAACGACACACAAATAGACATGATTATGCTACGACATTTCCTGAACGATTTCCTTTCTTTCGTCCCGTTACAGCTGCCGCAGCTTCTTGATGTGACGACAATGGAAGAACCGCAGTTCTATGGCGATTATGTACTGCTCACATTTCCTCTGCACGACACCTACGAGCTGGAAGAGGTCATGGACATGTTCGAGGACGACATGGAACTGATAACACTGTACCATCACATACCTATGCGGACGGAACCATACGGTCACAGCACTTGCGCCTATTCCAATCCTGCCTTCGGGCAGATGTTCAAGATGAACGCGAAGACGGATGCCGACGGCAGAGTCAGCTGTATCCTCGCCACGATTTACGATTCGCTGGAGCTGATGTACGGCGACCTCTGCATCGATCTCGACCTGCACTCCAAGAGCGGCATAATGAAGTACAAGAGGAACAAGGACGATGTCCTGATGGATTTCATATAATTCCCGGCTATGCGAAACACTCTCTACCGGCAGATGGTCTATTGGATCAGGGCTAACAGGACATGGATTGAGGTCGTCGATGACAATCTTTTCAAGGAGCATATCATCGCACGACCTGACAGGACAGACTACCTTGTTTCACGAACGCTGGTGCTGCGGGCTTACAAGCCGCGCGGAGCTTGCACCGAAGGCACGGCATGGAACATCCCCGAGCACGATCTGGACAGGGCGTTGGCCACGCTGCGCAGGCAGGACAGGCAGTTCCGCCAGCGGATTAAGAAGGCGGCCATGTATCTCACGGCAAAGGATGCGGAAGCTATAATCGCTCTTGCCACGCACGGCATTGTCCGTTTAGAGTTACTTGAACAGCCCATACACATGACTTCAACCCCATATAGCCTATGACTTGGATTGTATTGCAGTTCGTATTCCTTTTGCTGCCAGTCTTTCTGCCGATGGTGTTGTACAGGAGCCGCCGCCCCTTCATGGCAGCATTTTACCGTGCCATGACAGGCAATGCCAAGGCCCGCAAACTCTACACGCAGGTGCTTGTGGTTCTGCTGCTCCTTTTCCACTATGTCTATACGACCGGACATCCCGGACAGTTCGGGACGGTGTTGTCCACCATAGTATCTGCCATGTTGTTCTCTCCAAGGAGGACAGAACGATGGCTCCGCAAGCTACTTGATCGTCCAAGGTCATTTGTCTTCTGCGGCATCATGGCATTAGCTATATGTGCCGTGCCTCAGTTGTTCACTCTTTCAGTCACCATTTCGTATATCCTTCTGGCTGCCCTGTTCTATCCCTCCGGCAAGATACTGTCCGAATGGGAGGACAAAGACAGGCGGTTTTACCTGTCGGAGTATCCGGATACGATGTCCGACTGCTACCATTGCAATCATCACGCGAGGCTGCCATGATAATGCGGACAGAAGCGGCCTTATTTAATCCGCATATTAGTCAATCATAAAAAACAGAATGAAGATGAAAAATAAAGAAGAAATGACCGTTACCATATCGGCGAGTACCGGACTGTTCGACTTCCTCAAAGAGAAGGTCGGCGACCGAAAGACAAGGACGGAAGCCTATTGCGACTTGTTGGACAAATCACTGGCAGGCTTCGTCTCTCCATTTTTAAGGAAACAGGATTTTCAACTCCAGCAGGGCCAGTGCCATGTGACCGTTTCAGACCTCGCTGCCGAATGGCACTGGCACAGGGCGACTGTTCGCTCCTTTCTGGAAACGCTGGAATCGTTAGGGCAACTGGAAAGGACAAGGTTGCCGAAAAGCATGGTCATTACCATGCGCCTGCATGATGGCAACCATGTGACGCCTGACATTGCACAAGGAAAAACAGGCATTGTCCGTCATCTGAACGGAATCCTGTCCGGATGGGTAAACGGCAGCATCACTTCCGATGATGCCGGTATTGCGTGCGGGAAGGTTGTACACAAGGCTATCACCGATGCCGGACTTAAGGACGAACTGCCGGAAGACGACTGCCATGTCACCTTGATGAAGTTGTCGGAGAGAATGGACAAACGGGTATTGGAAATCCGGAATACCGCCATAGAGTGCATCGTCCTTGCCGCCATGCGGAAGGTGCTGTGTAAGTATCCGTTAATCCCCACCTTGTGGATGATTTTTGAGGATTCTACCTTTGCCTTTAGATCGGGAGATAAACACCGGTCGAGAAGGATTTATGGAAAATAAGAAATACGACCGCTTGACGAAGTGTCTGGTTTATCCGTTGATAGAGAAGTATTACCGGAGCGGTGATTTGCCGAGTGTATTTTACAAGCGTGAGGGTTTGAGCGAAAGCCAGTTTTATACGTGGCGTCAGCGCTATTTGCGGGATCACCCTGCGGTAGCGAAGAAATTGGGCATAGAAGTCAAGCAGGGAGGTAACGGCTCAAGGCGGTCTTCAAAAAATCAAGGATCTACGCCATCCATACTCGATGGTAAAGAGGGTTTCGTTCGGGTAACGGTTCCGGCGGTGGCCGCTCCGCGTCCTTCCGCAAGCGATGCTTCGGTTTATGAGTTGTGTTATCCGAACGGAGTTCGTCTTCGTCTGCCTGCGGGCATTGCGGCCTCCGATCTCGGCATCCTGATCAAGCTGTATTAGTTTTTAGGGGGGGGGTATGTTCTCTTTGGGGGATTCGGAGGCCTATTACTTGAGCCGTACACCTACGGATATGCGCAAAGGCTTCGATTCGCTGTGCGGCGAGGTTCGTCGGGGTATGGGTCGCAATCCGCTGGGCGGTGAGGTATTCATCTTCTACAATACGAACCGCACACGGTTGAAGCTGCTCCACTGGGAACGCGGAGGCTTCGTGATCTATCACAAGCGCTTCGAGCGCGGTATTCTCACGCTTCCGTACCTGAACGAGGGCACGGGTGGTTATCCGATAACGTGGCGGGAACTGGTTATGATGATCGAAGGCGTTGAACTGACACGCCTCCGCTCTCGCAAACGCTATGATATTTCTCTGAAAAACAGCGCAAACAACACTCGGATTTCTTTGTAAAGTCCTCGGTTTTTCGTACCTTTGATGTATGGAAAACATCCATACGACAGACTCTTATATCGCCGTTTTGGAACATCGTCTGGCGGCGCTGACCGCCGAGCGAGATAGATTTCGGGCTGAGGCTATTTGTTTGTCGGAAGAGCTGCAGGGCTTGCAGACCCTGTCCGAGCGGTTGTCGTCGGAGCGGGACAATCTTCGAGGCGTGGTGGAGAAGATGCAGCGTGAGTTACGCGAGCTTCGCAGGATGTTGTTCGGCCGCAAGTCGGAGCGTTTCATTCCTTCGGATCCGTCCCAACTCAAACTGGACTTCGAAGGCGCCGCTCAATTGCAGCAAGAACGTGAGTATGCCGCCCAGCAGGAGTCCGCCTCGATATCCCGCAATAAACCGGCGTCACGCACCGCGAAATCCACAGAGGATCGTCAGCGGCGTATCTTTTCGGAGCATTTAGAGCGTCGGGACGAGTTCATCGAACCCAATGAGATTCCTGCCGGAAGCAAACGCATCGGGGAGGAAATTACCGAACTGCTGGAATACAAGCCCGGAGAGCTCTATATCCGCCGTTTGATACGTCCCAAGTATGCCTTGCTCGGCGGCGAGGGGGTCATCATCGGGCAGCTTCCGTCGCTTCCGCTTCCCAAGAGCAATGCCGGGCCGTCGCTGCTGGCGCAGCTACTCGTAGGCAAATATCAGGATCATCTGCCGCTGCACCGTCAGATAGCAATCTTCGCCCGCGGAAGCGTGCACCTGAAAGCCTCCACGGTGTGTGATTGGGTGCAGGGCGCAGCAGAATTGCTCGAACCGCTTTACATGTGTCTGCGCAAGCGGGTATTGGGCTGCGATTATATTCAGGTCGATGAGAGCATCATTCCGGTTCTGGATAAGGACAAGCCGGGAGCTACGCGTAAAGGTTATCATTGGGTGGTGCGCTCACCGGAACACCGTTCGTTATTCTTTCATTACGACAAAGGCTCCCGTGCGCAATATGTGGCCGTAGAGCTTCTGAAGGATTTCCGGGGTGCCGTGCAGAGCGACGGCTACGGAGCCTACGACATCTACGAGAACAAGCAGGGGGTGCTGCTGCTGGGCTGCTGGGCCCATGTAAGACGCAAGTTCGAGCATGCACTGGCCGAAGACCCCGAGCGTGCGGAATATGCCCTGCGTGTAATAGGACAACTATATGCCCTCGAGCGGCAAATGAAAGAATTGGAACTGCCGCCGGATGAGGTCAGAGCTTTACGCGAGAAAGAGGCCTATCCGATTATTCGGGAGTTCGAAAAATGGCTCGAACGAGAGACGTCATCGACCATGCCGCAGTCTTCCATCGGAAAGGCTGTGCGCTATGCCTATGCGTTGTATCCGCGCATGGCACGTTATGTCACGGACGGCAGATACCGTATCGACAACAACGGAGCGGAGAATGCCGTGCGGCCGCTGGCATTGGGGCGCAAGAACTACCTTTTCTGCCGCAACCACGAGGCGGCATACCATGCGGCCATCGTCTATTCGCTGTTGGGAACATGCCGCTTGTGGGACATAAATCCGGTAAGATGGCTTACCGATG